>Ga0335080_10000322_pt1 | contig 43864 bp, 42 predicted proteins | sample Lox_Sample_34_FD_206720 | JGI IMG/M metagenome (GOLD analysis project Ga0335080, IMG submission 206720) | Soil microbial communities from Loxahatchee National Wildlife Refuge, Florida, United States - Lox_Sample_3.4 | ecosystem: Environmental > Terrestrial > Soil > Wetlands | place: USA... | reverse complement strand
ATGAAGTTTTACGAAGACAAATATCGACAGCACCAGATCCGCAGCATTGAAAGAACCGCCAAGGATCTGGGCTTCACCCTTACTTTCACCCCTGCTACTGCATGAAGTTTCTGAGGAGGATATGTGCGCAAAATAGCTTTGGTGGGATTGATGGTTGGAATATTTTCGCTGTCGGCTCTGGCTGGTGAATCAGATCATCCGAAGGCGGAGTTCTACGGCGGTTATCAGTACACGCGTCTCGAGGGTGGGTTCAACGCGAGTGGTTTCGACCTCGGTGCAACGGGCAACCTCAACAGCTATTTCGGGATCACCGCCGACTTCGCCTCCAGCTACTTCACCGATAGCGGTGTGAGTTTTCACAACTACACCTACACCTTCGGACCGCAACTGGCGTTGCGCGCGAACAAGGGATACACACCGTTCGTGCACGCGCTGATCGGTGGAGATCACGGCTCGGCTTCGTTCGCCGGTGTTAGCGGATCCGGCAATGGCATGGCTGTTCTGGCCGGTGGCGGCGTCGACATCAATATGAATCGCTACATGGCGTTCCGCGCTTCCGCTGACTGGATGATGCTTCATGGCAATGGCAGCACCAGCAGCAAGAACTTCCGCATGCCGATCGGTGTCGTGTTTAAGTTCTAATATGTCAGTGCCAAAACCTATGGGCGGCTTGCGCCGCCCTTTTATTTTTGGGATTGTTTGGCACGGCCTACCGCATGGATTCTTCGATCTCGGAAATCCAATCGGGACGCTTGAGAACCTCGCGCGGCTTGGGACCATCGGCGGCTCCGACGATGCCGTCCTGCTCCATAAGATCGATGAGATGTGCGGCGCGGCCATAGCCGATGCGCAAACGCCGCTGCAGCAGGGAAGTGGAGGCCTTGCCGAACTCCACCACCAGTTTTACGGCGTCGTTGTACATCGGATCGTCTCCGCCTTCACCGGCTTCACCGGGCTCAGCACCCTCAGCGCCAGCAACAGACTCACGCTCCTCCTTAGGTGCTTCGAGGAAGTTGTGAATGTATTCCGCCTGGGCCTGTGCTTTCCAGAACTCGACCACGGCGGCGATTTCCTTCTCGGTGACAAAGGGCGCATGCAGACGGTGCACGCGCGCCGAACCGGAGGGCAGGTAGAGCATGTCACCTTTGCCCAGCAAGGCTTCGGCTCCATTCGCGTCGAGAATCGTACGCGAGTCGACCTTAGTCGCGACCCGGAACGATACACGGGCGGGGAAGTTAGCCTTGATCAGCCCGGTTATCACATCGACGGAAGGCCGCTGCGTTGCGAGCACCAGGTGAATGCCGACTGCACGCGCCATCTGCGCGAGTCGCGTGATCGATTCCTCGACATTGTTCGAATCGAGCATCATCAAGTCCGCGAGTTCGTCGATGATGATCACGATGTAGGGAATCGGCTTCTCGTCCGATTCTTCGTCGAACAGACTTGGTGTCCCCCCCTGGTCGAAGAGCTTGTTGTACTGATCGATATTGCGCACGCCCCTGGCTGCGAGCAGTTTGAGACGGCGTTCCATTTCGCGCACGGCGTTGCGCAGGGCATTGGCAGCGAGCTTGGGCTCGGTGATGATCGGCGTGTAGAGGTGAGGCACGCCCTCGTAGTTGCCGAGTTCCAGCCGCTTGGGATCGACCAGAATCAGCCGAACCTGCTCAGGCGTCGCCTTGTACAGGATCGACATGATCATGGCGTTAATCGCGACGCTTTTGCCCGCGCCGGTCGATCCGGCGATCAACAGGTGGGGCATTCCTGCGAGGTCAGCAGTCACGATGCGGCCATTGATGTCTTTGCCCATGGCCATCGTGAGCTTCGACTTCGAGCCCATGAATTCCTGCGACTCGATGTTCTCGCGCAGGAAGATGATTTCCCGCTGCCGGTTCGGTACCTGAATTCCGACCGTACTCTTGCCCGCCATGCGTTCGATCAGGATACTCTCGGCTTTTAATGCCAGGCATAGATCGTCGACCAGATTGGTGATGCGACTGTATTTGATGCCCGCTTCCGGCTTGAACTCGAAGGTGGTGACGACAGGGCCGGGATTGATCTGCGTGACCTGTCCGTGAACGTCGAACTCGGCGTACTTTTCAGTCAGAACTTGCGCCAACAGCTTGAGTTCGTCCGGGTCGACGGCTTGCTGCTCGTCCGGACGCTGCAACAGGCTGCTGGAGGGCAGCTTGTAGCCGCCGGCAGCGATGCGCGGCATCGTCGTCTTTGCCTTCTGGCCGCTATCAGCGCGCTCGGTCACTTCGGGATCAGCCGCTGGTTCTGCGGCTGAAGGCGGGGAGATTGATTCCGGCAAGATCCCACCCGTGGCAGATTTCATTGTGGTCTTGGCGGAGTCTTCCTCGGCCTGCATGCGCTCGATGCCAGTGCGTCGTGGCTCGGCCGTTGCTTGTGGGGAAGCTGCGGCAGGACGTGTCTGAATGAGCTGCGTCTTGACCAGGGGCTTTGAGATGCGGCGCTGCTCCAACTCCTTCTGCTGGCGCTTGCGGGCCCGTTCCTGCCGCCAGTCTTTGTAGCGGCTCCAAAGCGCGGTTACGAATGCAAAGCGTGTCGGAGCCCAGACTTGGATTGCCGAGAATGAGAATGCCGTCGAGAGATACAGAGCCGTCGCCAAGACCGTTGCACAAACAATGTACGCGCCGGTCAGATTCAGGTAGTGAATGAGGAAGTCTCCCACCACGCGACCTAGAAGGCCCTCGATGGGAATAACGTTGGACCAGCGCAACTTTCCGGGCAGCAATGCCAACATGGCTGGAACAAACATCATCAGCCAGATTCCGCCCAGGCTCTTGGCCAGAGGGGATTGCACTTTCATGGAGCGGAACCAGCGCGTGCCCAGTGCCGCCGGAAAGACAACCAGCAGGAATGCGCCAACACCGAAGAACTGCAACAATGCATCCGCGATGTAGGCCCCGACGATGCCAATCCAGTTGCGCGCTGCGTGCGAGCCATTCAAGGCGGAAGCGCTATTCCAGGAAGGATCGAGAGGCGAGTAAGAGACAAGCGCGAGGAGAAGGAGGAGCGCGGAGACACACATCAGGAAGCCAATCAGCTCGTTAAGCCGACGGTTCCCTGTGGGGACAAATATCGTTGCCAGATAATCCATGAAGGCCGGATTCTTCGCCGAAGACACCTCTTCGGCGCCACAATCGGCCAGAGCGAGACTATTATGCCGGAAAGCTAAGGTTCCGACAATCAGGGAATTCGGGCAGTGTTGATGTGGTTATCTCAATGAGCAATTGGCAGTTAGCCGCTAGCTATGTAGCGACAGGCAAAGGGCGCATGCGCTTTCTACGGAATTATCCTTCATTGTAGGGAGGGACATGAAACCTGGGATCCGATTGCCCAACGGATTGCTCGCTGCTTATTGTTTACCGCTCATCGCCAGCTTTTCACTTTACGCCAACTTCGCTGCGAACAGGAGGACCAGCACCCCTACGATGATGCGATAGACCGCGAAGGGGGCGAAGCCGCGCTTGCGGACGTAGGACATGAACCACGCTACCGAGGCATACGCGACGATGAACGAGACCACAAAGCCGATTGCCAGCACAATCCAGCCGTGAGCGTCAATTTGCACGACACCTATGGGATTCTCGCCTTTCCCGCGCAGCGATTTATACAGGGTGTAGAGCGTGGCGGCAGCCATCGTTGGCATCGAGACGAAGAACGAGAATTCAAGCGCTGCCGCACGCGACATGCCTGCGATCTGGCCAGCCGCGATCGTCGACATCGAACGCGAGGTTCCGGGAAAAACCGCTGAAAGGATCTGGCACAGGCCGATCCAGATGGACTGACCAAGGCTCATGTCTTCCATTTTCCAGGTGCGAATGCCGCTGTTTCCCGTGGGACCGGCGGATTCGTCCTTCGCGCGAGCTGCGTCCACGAGCCACATAACAATTCCGCCGATCAGCAAAGACCATCCCATGATGACTACACTTTCGAGGTGCTTGCCAATCACCTTGGTCAACAGGTACGACGGAATCGCTGTAACCACAAACGCCACGGCCGTCAGTCCAAGAGGGTGGGTCAGCGCCGTTCGGCTTCCGCTCTCGCCACGTGGGAAGGTGGAAAGAAACTTTGTGATTCGGGTCCAGAAGTAGACGGGCAGGCAGAGAATCGCACCTAACTGGATGACAATGGAGAACATCTTCCAGTAGCCATTATCGAGAGTCAGATCCGGAGCGAAACCGGAGTGGTGCAGCAGTGCTTCGGAGAGGCGCAGGTGTGCGGTTGAGCTGACGGGCAGATATTCGGTGAGGCCCTCGACGATTCCAAGGATCAGCGCGAGCAGGTAGTCGTTCAATCGTCCTCCGCAGAAAAGTCGGAAGGCTAGTATCTCAGAAATGTTGGATGCAAAACTGCGGCAGTGTTAATCGGGTAAGTTCGGGCGAGGGCCACACGTCCTGCTCGGACGCCCTTAGTCGTGCCGTTGGAGGCGCCTGGCTAGTAAAAAGTGAGCGCCCGCGTAGAGGCCGGCGTTCATGAGTGCAATCAAGGTCCATAAGAGATAGAACACGTTTGTGCGGGCCTCGGGCTCAACGGTAAGGGAAAGCAGGGAGGGAGGGCACAGAACCACAAAGGCGAGCATGAATGCCGAGTCTCGCTGAATAACAGGTTGCGAGTCGGTGACCAGTTGATAGGAAACAAATAGCGCGGTGATCGCAAATCCGAACATTGCAGCGTTGAAATAACGACCGCTTGGCGCGTTCATCAATTAGTCGCCGGCATTGCCATACGTGGGAACACCCTGCTGGACGTAGTAGATCAGCGTTTGAGCGCGCAACGCCCACTCACTTTGGGGATACTGAGTGACAATTCTTTGCGCAAGCTCGAGCGCCTGATTCTTCGCCGCTTCCGACTTCTTCTGGTTGGCTTCCGTCTTGTAAATCTCGATCAAGGCTGATTGCCGCCAGGCTGCCTGATAGAGCGCTTGGGGAGCTGAGGGGGATTGGTCGTGCTCCTTGGCATACTTCTCGTACATGTCGGCTTCTTTTTCGGGACACTTCGACGCGGCCTGCCAATCGCCGCAGAGCTTGTTCTCGATCAGGTGAAAAGCGGCGAGATCGGCCCATTTGGTGCCGGGAAATTTCTTTATCACCAGCTTCATCCATTGCTCATCGATCTGGCCGCGCATGTAGGCGTCGCGCTCACGGGCGGAGGGGCGCGTCATGATATCGGAGCGATCGATCTGCCAGCGAATATCGGCGGCGCGGTAGAGGCCTTCCGCAGCCAGAGGCGATGTGGGAAACAGGTCGTAGACGCGGTAGTAAAGGCGCATGGCGTCTTGGGCGGCGTCGCGGCGGCCACGGCGGCGGCTGGCCTCGTCTTCAGAGTTAGAGGCTTCGCCGAAAACGATCTTGTCGCCATTAGGGGTGGTGGTGGTCACTAGAGCTTTGTTGGGGACCCATCCTGAAATGGTCTTGCCTTGCGATTCTTCATCGTTCTGATCTTCCTCTCGGCGTGGATCGGTGAGAAGCGCGGTGACATGTGTCCAATCGCGGCTGGCGTCGAGTATGACGAGTTCGTGGCCGCGCCCAGCAGTGCCGAGCTTGGCGGTGTCGGAGCTGGGGGAAACCCGGATGGTTTCCTCGTGGACGAGAGTGCCTCGCTGGCCTTGGGCACAGGTAGCTATGGGAAAAACTGCGAGGAATACGAGCAATACGAATTCCCGAAGTGGGAAACGGAGCTTGGAACAGGGTACCCGCTCCCCCCACTGCTCTACTGGATTCATAGGTTTAGCGGAACTCGAAAAAATCCTAGAACTGCAACGGGATGCGGACAAAATCTTGGAAACAAAAGAGTTGGCGCCGCTCCCCCGTATCGTTGCGCCTCGGCCTACACCAAGCATGGACTGGTTTGCCGATTGAAGTCAAGGACAGAGATCACAATCACGAAATAAGTATAGACATCACCGAGGACAAGAATTTTCCTCATTTCTGTTTACTCTCCGATCGGATCTGTTCAACGAGAGCATCGATCTCCGAGGGCTGTAGTTTGCCCTCGAACTTGGGCATGCGATGTTTGCCGTTGGTGATGATCGTGCGGAGCTCGTCTGCGGACATCGCAGTCGCTTTCGCCGATACCAGGGAAGGGCCAGCCATGAAGTGACCTCCAGCGGATTTGCCGTGGCACTTGGCGCAATTGTTCTGATAAACGGGGTTGGCTGTCAGAGAACTCCCGGGTTTGGACTCCTGAGCATGCGCGCTGAATCCGATGCATGCGCTGCAGCAGAGAACTGCTAAGGCGAACCTGGCCATGGGATTCCTTTCGAGGCGAAGCATATATTCTTCAAAGAATCGTACTTGCACGCCGGGGTTGTATAGATACGCGAAGCCGTCGGAATTTTCTACCCTAGCAACGGTGAAGTTGATCGAGCATTTCCGGTTCGACGTTGCCGCCACTGATAATCGCAACGTGCAGCCTGGTTCGCGGCAGTTCGTTGGCGTGGAAGATGAATCCGGCGGTAGCTACGGCGCCACTGGGTTCGGCCACAGTCTGCGGATTGACGGAAAGGTACTTCATCGCTTTGAAGATTTCATCCTCGGTGACCGTGATGATGTCGTCAACGTAGGCCCGGATGTGTTCGAAATTGATGGAGCCGATGCTTTGGGTGCGGAGTCCGTCGGCGAGGGTGCGGCTGACTTGCTCAGCGGGGAACTGGATGATCTTGCCCTGGCGGAGGCTGGCTTGAGCGTCTGCGGCGATCTCGGGCTCGACGCCAATCACTTTCACTTTGGGATTCGTGAGTTTAATCGCCGCAGCGACACCTGAGATGAGGCCGCCGCCACCGACAGGGGAGAGGACGGTTTCGACCTCGGGAAAGTCTTCGAGGATTTCGAGTCCTACTGTACCTTGTCCGGCGATGATTTTTTCGTCGTTGTACGGAGGGACGATGACGTAACCGCGTTGGGCGGCTAGTTCTTCCGCTTTCGTTTTGCGCTCGTCGGAGCCGGGGCCGACCAGGACAATTTCTGCGCCGAGTTTCGCCGTGGCTTCGCGCTTGATGCCAGGCGCGTTGTTGGGCATCACGATGATGGATTTGACATTTAGCGCGCGAGCCGCATAGGCCACACCTTGGGCGTGATTGCCGCTCGAATAGGAGATGACGCCGCGCCGGCGTTCCTCTGGCGACAGGGCAGCGATCTTGTTGTAGGCTCCACGCAGCTTGAAGGCGCCGATGGGTTGTTGGTTCTCGGGCTTGAGCAGAAGGCGGCGGGGATCTTCGGCGCAGAGTTGGAATTCCAGAAGACCCGTGCGTTTCGTGACGCCGTGCAGTCGCGATTGTGCGGAGCGGAGATCCGATAGGGTGATCATTCGTTTCAATGGTGCCTACGGCACAGAGTATCGTTAAGGACGGCTTTCCCGCCACTGAAGTGGCGGGTTATTGCCAGTGGTCCCTCCGGGACCTACGGCGGAGGACAGGTCATGGCGCGTCGATCGAAAGCGAGATCGGGTTCGATGCCAACCGAGTTAGCAAATGAATTGGCGACCGTTCTATTAGAGACCTACTCGGTGAACGACGCGATGAATCAACATCTGCTGGCGAACCTCAATCCTCGCGCATGGCGAGCAGCCCCCCCCGGGCCGCGAGGTAGCGGGCGGACGATTGCGGCGATCTTTGCGCATCTCCATAACTGCCGACTGGTGTGGCTGAAGAATTCGGCGCCGCGTTTGAGGTGCCCGGCGGCGCTAGATCCATATAGATGCACGATGCGGCAGGCAGCTGCGGCGCATCAGAAGAGCGCGGCGCAGTGTCTGCGGATGCTGACAGATGCATTGACTGGAGGGCAGAGGCGGCGAGTGACGAAGTTTTCGCGAGGGAGTTGGGCTCCTGTGTGGCCGGCCGGCGGAGCGATGTTCGCCTACATGTTTTCGCACGAGGCGCATCATCGCGGGCAGATTCTGATGCTGGCGCATCAGTTGGGCTATCGCATTCCACCGAATGTTTGGGGACGGATTTGGCAGTGGGATCGGTTGTGGAGGGAAGTAGGGCTAAGCACTCGGCCGCGGTGATTAGTCGGGGAACTCGGCAATGGCTCTGCGGCTCGCGGAGGTGGGCGATTTTGTTGCGGGCCACGTCATCAGGTTGTTGAACCGCACCGATCGTCCGTTCGTCGGGAACCTCCAGATTCTCCCTTACCTTTTCCCGGCGATTTAATGGTGTGCTGATTGAAAAGCAGTAATTGAGTCGTAGGTTCTTGCAACCACGGCCTGCCATGTCAAAGAGGTAACGTGGCTGCGGGCACCTCTTGACAGTGATTCGAGAGCAGAGGGGTCGGAAAGAAGTGCAGAGAGACATTCTGCGATTAGCTGTACTACTTCTTTCTCGGATCGGTCGGCGGTAGGGATGACGCGACCGCAGTTGTTGTCGACTGACATTGCGGGGCCGCCAAGATCGAGGCAAAGGACAGGAACACCGAAGCTCATCGCTTCCAGGACCGCCAGACCACCGGAGTCGTGCAGGCTGGGAAGAGAAAAAGATTGAATTGGGAATAAAACTGAATGAGATCCTTCCTGTCCATCCAGGAAATCCAGGTCACCGACTGCTCGATACCGAGGCGGTGAGTCAGACGCTTGAGGCGCGGTTCATCTGAACCGGAGCCAACCACCGTGAGATGCACATGTTGAATATCTGAGCCGAGTGCCGCGATGGCTTTCAGGCCGAGGTGGAGGCCTTTCCAGGGTAACAGTCGTCCGGCAAACAGGAGATTCAGCTTAGCAGAACCGGCGATCAAGCTCGTCGTCGAAGTGGGATCTGCGGACGAGCGTGATTTGTTAAGGTCCATGCCAATCGTTGGCTGAACTCTGGTTTGTGAACGATAAGGGAGTGGGATCTGTCGAAGAGTCTCATACGTCGTCACGACAATCTGCGTCGAGTGCGCATAGGTGGCCCTCATGAGAGGATCCCAGGCCACAAGGAGGTTAGATAAGCGGCGCGGTATGTCCCAAAGACGGCCCCTCAGTCCAAGTCCGCGGCGTAACTTTGTGGGGGTGTCTTCGCCTCCTCCCACAGGACCGAAAATCAAAGGAATCCCGAGCCTCCACATAAACGTCGGAAGCCGAAACGTAGCCATAGTGACGTGTTGGACCAGGTCAAAGTGTTCGCTGGATTGGGCTCTGAGCGCGATCTTGGCAGCGGTGAACTGCCAGAGGAGGTAGTACAGATAACTCACAAATGGTCGATGCGCGATAAGCCGGACGGTTGGGGAGAGATCGTGAAAAAGAAATTTAAGATTCTGATCGGGAGCTTGCGCGACCGCTGCCTCAAGGGAAGACAATAGAAAGCTGACAAAAGAACCTTCAAGGCGTTTTCTTCGTCGGCGCTTTTGTGAAATTGCCCTATGCCCCGTTAGAACCTTGCGCTCCTTGTGCGCATGCCACTGGTGAAACTCGAATAGAGCATCGGAATCACGTGGCCGATGACGGGATGCCTCAAATCTCCAGAATGACCGGCATGATGAGCGGCCTTTTCTGGCTTTGCTTGCTGATGTAGCGCTTGAGATCGGCGCGTATTTTCTCCTTGATCACTCCATAATCGGCTTTCTCTTCCTCGCTCGAAAATGCGAGCGTGTCTTCGACAATGCGCTTGGCGCCGTCCATGAATCCGTCTTCGCCGATGTTGAAGCCGCGGGTGACGATCTCTGGCTGGGTCTCGACCTTTCCCGAGAGTTTGTTGATCGCGATGATGGGGAGCACGATGCCATCTTCGCTCAGGTGGCGGCGGTCTTTGATGATCAGATCTTCGACCACATCAGTGCGGTTGCCGGAGTCGATGCAGACACGGCCGACGTTTACTTTGCCAGTCTTGCGCGCGCCAAGTTCGTCGAATTCCAGGATCTCGCCGCTTTCGATCAGCATGACTTTGCCCACGGATCCGCGCATGGCGGCGGCCATTTCGGCGTGCAGTTTGAGTTGGCGATACTCACCATGGATGGGAATGAAATAACGCGGCTTGACGAGATTAATGATGAGCTTCAGTTCTTCCTGGCTGGCGTGGCCGGAGACGTGCACCGGCGGGCTGGTGCCGTCTTCGTAGATGACGTGGGCCTCGCGGCGGAAGAGGTGGTCGATCATGCGGTAGATGGTCTTTTCATTGCCGGGGATGATGCGGCTGGAGAGGACGACGGTGTCTCCCTTTTCGATTTTTGCGTGTTTGTGGTTGTCGACCGCGGCGCGGGACAGGGCGGACATGGGCTCGCCTTGCGTTCCGCTGATCAGCACGCAGACCTTTTCCGGCGGAAAATTCTTCATCTCTCCGGGATTGATAACCAGGCCTTCGGGGACTTCGATGTAGCCGAGGTCTTCAGCAATCTCGGCCGAATTATTCATGGAGCGGCCGATGAAGGCCACTTTGCGCCCATGCTCGTGAGCGAGTTCGACGGCGAGATTAATGCGATGTATTGAGCTGGAGAAGCATGAGATGAACAACCGTCGCCTGGTGTGCGCAAACACCTCGTCGAATTTTCGGCGCACCGCGCGTTCGCTGGGGGTATATCCCCTGCGCTCGACGTTGGTGGAATCCTGGAAGAGAGCGAGTACACCTTCTTTTCCATACTCGGCGAAGGTGTGCAGATCGAAGAGCTTGTTGTCGGTTGGCGTGGGATCGACTTTGAAGTCACCGGTGTGAATCACAACGCCGAGAGGGCAATGAATGGCCAACGCGACGCAATCGACGAGGCTGTGTGTGACCTGGATCGGGTGGATGGTAAATGCGCCCAATTTGATGCGTTCGTTGGCTCGCATCTCGCGCAGATCGGCATCGTCAAGCAAGCCGTGCTCATCAAGCTTGTCTTCGAGGTAGGCGAGCGTAAACTCCGTTCCCCAGACCGGCACGTTTAGTTCGGAGAGTATCCAGGGCAGGGCACCGATATGGTCTTCGTGGCCGTGGGTAAGGATGATGCCGCGTACGCGCTCGCGATTTTCGGTGAGATAAGAAATGTCCGGGACAACAATATCGACCCCGAGCAATTCGGCTTCAGGGAACATGAGGCCGGCGTCGACGACAAGGATGTCGTCTCCCCAGCGGAGGGCCATGCAGTTCATGCCGAACTCACCAAGGCCGCCGAGAGGAATGACTTGCAGTTTTCCTGTGGGCATGGAGTAAAGAGAATGCTAGCACAGAGCGATGAGCTGTGAGCGATGGGCAAACAGCCATCAGGCGCGATTGTTGTTCATCGCCAGCCAGTGATTGGTGATGCTCCCGATGGAATTCTGCAGTCCGGTGCGATAAGGTGGGAAGAATGGTGGACGAGCGCAGATCTTGGTTAAGGCGGAGGGTAGAAGCGGCACTGCAGAAAGGGTTGACGCGAGCTTACCAGGGAGTGCGCGTGGATCCGGCGAAGTTTCTCATGCAGCTGCGAGTGGCTTATCGAGTGCCGATCAGTGGGTATCATGGAGTGTATTCGCTCGAGATGCACGAACTCGATGCCGTGGCGGAATCGATCGTCCGTAGCGGGATGAAGCTGGCGGCGGTCGAGGGAGCGGGGTTTGGATTGGGCGGGCTGATCACCATTGTGCCGGATCTGGGGATTCTGTCCGCGATTACCATGCGCACCATTCAGAAATTGAGCCTGCTTTATGGATTCGAGTTCAACACCGACGATGAGATTGCCGAGCTATGGATTGCCGCAGCCAGTGCGGCGGGCGTGGACTTGAGTCGCGAACTGCTGGAGAGGGAAGTTGTCAGCAAGTTCGTGCCGCGAGTGATTCAGCGGATCGCGGCCCGCGCGAGCGCGGAAGTCGTGGAAAAATGGGCCGGGCGCGTGATCCCGCTGGCTAGTTCGGCCATCGGTGCCGGATTGAATTACTGGTTTGTGCGGGCTTGGGGTCAGCGCGCGATGGTTCATTTCCGGCAGCGGCATTTGGCGGTGCGGCGGAAGGAGCAAACGGGGCACCTGATCAGCGCCGATCGTGCGCGTCTTCCTGCCACTGAATAGGAATTGTCACGCTAGCTGCTAGCCGGATTTTCGTTTCGTGGAGCGCATCCTGAGTTCGCCAACTGCATCTGAATAAGGTCGCGCCGGGTTCGCCGCTCAAGGGGCGGTTGGTTACAACTGATTGGTTCGAGGATGATACAAACAAATTGAGAATGTCCACATTTTCCTGCGCAGCAATTCTGTTTGATCTGGATGGAGTGCTCGTCGATTCGACTCGGGCTGTTGACCGTGAATGGCGGGAGTGGGCGGCGCGCAAAGGCGTCGATGGCGATGCGGTGATGGCGATCGCACATGGCGTGCGGACGATTGAGGTGATCCGGCGGGTTGCGCCGCATCTGGACGCTGAGAAGGAAGCGGCCGCGATGGAGAATCATGAGGCACATGATCAGCGGGGCGTTACCGTGATGCCGGGGGCGGCTGATCTGCTGAAGTCAATTCCAACCGGACGGTGGGGAGTGGTGACTTCGGGATCGCGGTTGCTAGCGCGGAATCGACTGCGATTTTGCGGACTGCCAGTCCCGAACGTTCTCGTCACGTCGGACGATGTGAAGAATGGAAAGCCGCATCCAGAGCCCTATTTGAAGGGGGCGGAGGGTTTGGGATTTCGCCCGGAGGAATGTCTAGTGATAGAGGACGCGCCAGCAGGGATTCAGTCGGCGCGCGCGGGCGGGATGAAGGTGATTGGGATGGCCAGCACGTATGCTGTGGCAAACTTAGCGGAAGCCGATGCGGTCGTCCTGGCGTTTGCGAGGATTCAGGTCACGTCAAACGGGACAGGGAAGTTGGTGGTCAAGATCAGCGATGAGCACTGACGATCTGGTGGACGCGTTCGCAGCAAAGATCAGTGCATTCGGCGTTCCGATATTTGCCCAAGACAACACTTCTCGTCTCGCGCTCTTTGAGAGCAAGCTTCCTAAGCGTGTTCCGGCTTCGTTTGCATCTTTCCTTTCTCGTTACACTTTCCCTTCCTTAGATATTCTCGGGATCTCTTTCTTTGGATGGGAGTCGGAGTCGAGCCGGTATATTGTGGAGGCATCGGCGCCGACGGGCAGTTTGTCGGAGTTGCTGCTGCCCAATGGTTATGTCCAAGTGGGGAGCCAGATACCGGCAGTTTCGACGCTGCGTGCTTTGACTTAAAACAGAAGAGTCAAAACCGCGAGTGCCACATTGTGCAGATTGATCACGAAAGCATTCTCTGCAATTGGAAAGTTCGCGTTTCTACGAAGCTTTGGCCGTCGTTCGTGAAATTGATGGAGAACGTTATTTCAGGCACAGACGCAGTGGTGCATTGACAGGAGCCGATTTGCACAGTGAGGGCCTGCATCACCAGGGCGGGGCTCATCGCAACCAGTCTTCGAGTTCAATCCCTTTATCGGTTTTTTCGTCGCGGTACTTTACGATCACTGGTGTGTAGAGCGAGAGATCCCATTCTGCGGCTTTGCCTTTCTTGATCGCGCGGGAACCCGGGACTACTACGGCTTTCTCGGGTACTTCCAGCGGCGTATCGGCTGTCGCGCGATAGACTTCGCCATTCACCAAGTCGTAAAGCGGCGTGGAGCGCGTCAGAATTGTGCCTGCTCCTAATACCGCGTGCGCTCGCACTAGCGAGCCTTCGAAGATGCCGCAATTTCCTCCTACCAGCACGTCGTCTTCGATGATCACCGGGGCCGCATTTACCGGTTCCAGGACACCCCCCACCTGAGCCGCAGCGCTCAGGTGGACACGTTTGCCAATCTGGGCACACGAGCCGACGAGCGCGTGGGAGTCGATCATGGTGCCTTCGTCGACGTAGGCGCCTACGTTGATGAACATCGGGGGCATGCAGATCACCGAGGGCGCGATATAGGCGCCGACGCGGGCGGAAGATCCGCCAGGCACGACGCGGACGCGATCTGCGATCGTGAAAACACGGGCGGGGAAGGTGTCTTTGTCGACGAACGAGAGGCCGGCGGGCATCTCGGTAAGGACGCCTAAACGGAATCCGAGCAAGATTCCTTGCTTGACCCAGGCATTGACCTTCCAGGCTCCGTCGACCTTTTCGGCGGCGCGGATTTTGCCTTGTGTTAGCTGGTCGCGGAATTCCAGAAAAACTCTTCGAGCACCTGAATCACGTTCGACTTCGGCTTGGGTCGCGAGTTGCTCAATGGAAGATCTCAAATTGGACATGAATTCCTGATTGTTCATTGCCATTCGCTGCTTTGTCAAAGCGGAGACGCAACGTCCCTTCACTGCGCTCGCTTTCGCTCGCTCCTGTGGGGATGACAAGCCATAGGGATGCAGGGGGCTCTTCAGCAATCAGAAGTCAACAACTGGCGTTCTCACACGCACTTGCACTCGCTGCGGATCAACACGCCCGTCATGGCGTGAGCGACTTCGCGGGCTTCGGGGAGGGTGGCGTAGGGACCGTGCCATCTGGCGTGGTTGGCGTCGTGGCCGGAGGGGCGTCCCTTGCCGTGGCTGCATTGGCCGCAGGTGGCGCGGTGCAGGACGATCTTGTGCGGGCCGGCTGCCCAGTTTTCGTAGATGAAGAATGCCGCTGTTTCCGGCGCGGCGGCTGCGGGCTTGGTGATCAGGCCGACTTCGGTAGCGACCTTTTGCAGTCGCGAGCGGGTATCGCGGCGCATGGGAACGAGAGGCAGGCGGTAGACCTCTTCAATTTTGCCCATCATGGCGAGCACTGCTTTGACTGGCAGGGGACTCGACTCGATGAAGTTCGCCTGCATCAGCGGCAGGTATTTTCGGTTGAGGCTGCGCGCAGTGGCCCAGTCGTTGTTCAGCGCCGCGTGGGTGAGCGCGGCCATTTCGTGTGGGATTTCGTTCGATGCGACCGAGACAACGCCAACTCCACCCAGAGCGACGACAGGAAGAGTGAGGGCGTCATCTCCGGAGAACACTTGAAAATGCTCGGGTACGGACGCGATGACTTCGGCGATCTGCGTCATGCTGCCACTGGCTTCCTTCACACCGACAATGTTCGGAACTTCGGCGAGTCGGGCGAGCGTGGCGGGCTCGAGGTTCGTGGCGGTGCGTCCGGGGACGTTATAGAGGATCACGGGTCTCTCGGGGAAGGAATCCGCGATGGCCCTGAAGTGGCGGTACTGGCCCTCCTGCGTGGGCTTGTTGTAGTACGGCGAGGCGGTCAGAATCGCGTTCACGCCGGGGCGGGAGGCGAGCTCTTTCGCTTTGGAGACAGCTTCATGCGTCGCGTTTGAGGTGGCGCCGGCGACGATGGGGACACGTCCGGCTGCGACTTCGACGGTCGTATCGATAACGTGCAGCCATTCATCGTGTGTCAGCGTCGGTGTTTCTCCCGTCGTGCCGCAGGGGACGAGGAAGTCGATGCCGGATTCGATTTGCCACGCGACCAGACTGCGCAGGGCGGCATCATCGATCGAGCCGTCTTGATGGAACGGAGTGACCAGAGCAGTGCCGCATCCGCGAAGTTGCATAAGGATAAGATAGCGCGAATAGGTTCAGAGGGAAAACTTGTGACTAGGGTCACAGTCCGCGACTGTGAGGCTGCCTCTCACGGACGATTGGCGCTAGGTTTGTCGTTCGAGTTATCCATGCTTCCTGCAAGCTCCTCCAGTTGATTTTCAAGTGCGTCCAGCTTGTCCTGCTCTTCCCGTAACCGCTGCTCTGCTTGAATCTCCGCCGCCTGGCGTTGCTGTGCTGCGCGCCCCGTAACCTCCAGATCGGCTTTGACGTGATTGATCTTATCCAGTAAATCAGACTGCTCCGCGGGGTCAGTCGCAGGAGGTGAGTCCTCGAGCCGCTTTTGCTCCAGTCCTAATTCCTTCTGATGGATTTGAGCATCCAGCAGCTTCTGTCGAGCGTCGCTTAAGCGGTCCGCCGCTCGTGTTACCGCTCCTTCCTGAACCTGGAAGCGTACCAGCAAGATCTGCATACTCTGAGCGCGATTCAGGGACACCCGCAAGTCCTGACGAAGTGCACGGACCTCGCTCAGCAGAGCTTGCAGCGTATGAGTGTCGGCTGCAGCGGCTTGGCCGAAAGCGCACGCCGACATTCCTATCCAGCCAAGGATTAGTAAGAGCATTCGTCGCATGTTGACTCTCCTCTGTTTGTGGAAATCGTGCCTATAGTTCCTGCCACACGTCTTTGAAATCGAAGAAACCTTTCTTGCCAGCCAGCCATTCTGCGGCGCGGATGGCGCCTTCTGCGAAGCCACGGCGGGACTTGGCATCGTGGCACAAATAAATGCGGTCGGCAGCGGATTCCAGCAAGACCTCGTGCATGCCCACTACTTCGCCTTCGCGGAACGAGACGATTTCGAGATTGTCTTGCTTGGGAGCGGTCTCGTGGATCGTGCGCTGAAGTGCGATTGCCGTGCCTGAGGGGGCATCTTTTTTGTGCGCGTGATGGCGTTCGAAGATCTGGCCTGTGTAGTCGTGATTGAGGGCGGCCGCTGCGGTGCGGGCGATATCGTAGAAGAGATTCACGCCGATGGAAAAGTTGGCTCCATAGAGGAATCCGCTCTTGTGCCGCTCGACGAGTGCTCGGACTTGATCGATTTCCTTGTACCAGCCAGTTGTGCCGACGACCATGTTCTTCCCGGCTTTTACGCAGGCTTCGATATGGGCCAGGACACAATGCGGTGCGGTGAAGTCGATCACGACATCGATGGAATTCAGCTGGTCGGGAACCAGCGCCGCCCCACCGGCATTGTCCTTGGCGCCAATAGCGCGCACGTGATGTCGCCGCTCCGCGCCGATCTCTGCGACCAGCGATCCTGTCTTGCCTTGACCTAAGAGAAGTAGATTCATTCCACCGTCCTCGAAAGATTTAACCACATGGGGCAGAGAGGGGCACAGGGACCCCATGCCTTCTCGGGAAATTTATTGAATTCCAGGCACTCTACTGCGGGGAATACCTGATTGTTTCGTCGATCTGGACGGTATCGGCGCCGGGTTCCACAGACGCTGAGTTTTTCGCTCGACAACAGTCACGATTGGGCTGGCATCCCATATCCGCGCTGCTTAAAAGGATTTTATGGACCAAAATCGAATGGTAGTTCTGATAGCTGTTTTGGTAATTGCAGTCTTCCTGATTGCGGCTATTGCGTTTGTAACGTCACGACGACGGCGTAGTGAAAAGTTGAGGGAGCGCTTCGGACCAGAGTACGACCGCGTAATGCGGCAGGAAAGAGATCCGCGGAAGGCGGAGGGCGTTCTGCAGTTTCGCCAGAAGAGAAGGGAGAAGCTCCCGATCCGTCCGCTAGCGGCGGCCGATCGATCGAGCTTTGCCGTGCGATGGAATGAAGTGCAGGCGCGCTTCGTGGATGACCCACGCGGAGCCGTTACGGTAGCCGACAGCCTGGTCACGGACGTAATGCAAGCGCGGGGATATCCCATCGGGGAATTCGAACAGAGGGCTGCGGATCTGTCGGTGGACTATCCGCTGATTGTGGAGAACTACCGTGCCGCACATGAACTCGCGGTGCGACACAGCGAGGGCAACGCCAGCACAGAGGACTTACGGCAGGCAATGGTGCACTACCGCCTGTTGTTCCAGGAACTGCTCGATGAACCCAAGACACAACGAAAAGGAGCGTAAAGATGGCGGCACCATTGAGGAACGGGCATCCGGAATTTGATGATGAACAGGAAGTTACAACGGCCGATCTGGCGCACAGAAAAGCTCCTGCGTCGGAAAAGGTTAGACCGCAAGTTTTGCAGAGCGCGCATGGAGATCAACAGCGGGCATCTGCAGCGATTGGAGGTTCTATACAGGAGGCGCCGGGCGACGGCAGCACGCCGCTGTTCCCGAGTTCCGAGTTAGAGTCCTTGCGCGTGCGCTGGAAAGAGACCCAAACGGCGTTCGTGGACAAGCCTAGAAAGGCCGTCGAGCAGGCGGATGGGTTAGTTGCTTCCGCGATGAAGCGACTGGCGGAGGTGTTTGCCGAGGAGCGGTTGCAGCTGGAAAAGCAATGGGATCGTGGAGATACGGTCTCGACTGAGGATTTGCGCGTAGCGTTGCAGAGGTATCGGACGTTTTTTGATCGGCTGCTGTCTGTGTAGATGTCACACGTAATGGCATGGCACGGGTGGCACGCGCCCTTCGCATTGCTCTGGGCGAGGGGTGGACGAAGGCGTCCGCCCCTACATGTTCAGGCGAAAACTCCGGGGTCCAATTCCGAGAAGAACGTCTTGTGCAGGCGCTGGACCACTTCGGGGACTTCGTCTTCTTCGATGACGAAGGTCAGGTTAATTTCTGAGGCGCCTTGCGAGATCATGCGGATCTTTTTGTCCGCCAGCTCGCGGAAGACGTGGGCGGCGACTCCTACCGTTTCGCGCAGGTTTTCACCGACGAGGCACACGATGGCTTTGCGACCCTCGTATTTCACGTCGGCCAGCTTCGCGAGATCGGCGGCGAGTGCGGGGATAGCTTGATTGGAATCGACCGTGAGAGAGACGCTGACTTCCGAAGTCGAGACTACATCGACAGCCACCTTGTGGCGGTCGAAAGCCTCGAAGATGGCGCGGAGGAAGCCATGGGCGAGCAGCATGCGGGGTGCCGCTACGTCGATGATGGTGATCCGCTTCTTGGCGGCGATGGCTTTGAAGACATTCTTGGTGTGGGGAGCACGGGTTGTAATGCGCGTGCCCTCGCATGACGGATTGCGCGAGTTCAGAACATAGACCGGAATATTCTTCTGAATCGCGGGCAAAACCGTGGCCGGGTGCAAGACTTTGGCCCCGAAGTAGGCCAACTCGGCGGCTTCGTCGAAGCTGATGACCTTGATGCGCCGGGCTTCGGGGCACAAGCGCGGATCGGTGGTGAGAATGCCATCAACGTCGGTCCAGATTTCGATCTTGTCTGCTCCCAGCCCTGCGCCGAAGATTGCCGCGGAAAAGTCGGAACCACCGCGGCCAATCGTGGTGGTGATTCCGGCGCGGTTAGCGCCGATGAATCCTCCCATCACTGGAACTTGTCCTTCCTTGACGAGTGGCAGAACTTTGTCCTGCAGCCTGAGGTTGGTCTCTTCGTATTGGGGAACTGCCTGCATGTAGGCGCTGTCGGTGACGAGGACATCGCGGGAATCGACGTGGGCGCCTTTGAGGCCACGGGCTTCGAAGGCGGCAGCGACGATCTTGCTCGAGAGCATCTCGCCGAAGGCGGCGACGTGGTCGGTGGTGCGGGCAGTAATTTCTCCGACGGCTGAGATGCCACGTAGCAGGTCATCGAGAGTTTCGAAATCCTGGCCTAGCTCGGAATGGAAGTCGGTGAAGCGTGCTGTACCGAGGAGCTCGCTGGCACAGTTGTAGTGTCGTTCCTGCAACGAGCGGCAGAGCTTGAGTGCAGTTTTGCGCTCGCCTTCGCCAGCAGCGCGCGCCATTGTCAGCAGCGTGTCGGTGACCTTGGCCATCGCACTGACCACGACCACGGGCTGCTGTGCCAGGCGTCGCTGAACGATGGAAGCTACGCGGTCGATGGCCTTGGCATCTTCGACAGAGGTGCCGCCGAATTTCATGACGATCATCGGCGCGGGTTCCTCTGAAGGAGATCCATGGTTCGCCGAGGTATTGTGGAGGACACGAGATTCTTCGCTTCGCCTGAACTGCAGCTCCACTCAGGACGACGCCACTGTTCGTAATTGCGCGCGGGATTCGCGACACGCCTATTCATTCCAGATATCCCTTGGCTTTCAGCAACTCGGCATTCAGGACTGCAGCTCCGGCTGCACCTCGGATGGTGTTGTGGGACAGGACGGTGAACTTCCAATCCATGACGCTGCAGGGGCGGAGACGGCCTACTACTGTGGTCATTCCAGCGCCCATATCGACATCGAAGCGCGGCTGGGGACGATCATTCGCCTTGACATAAACGACGGGCTGCTCCGGTGCGCTGGGCAGATGCAAATGCTGGGGCTCGGCTTGGTAGCCGTTCCAGGCGGCGATAATCTCTTCGGCCTTGGCCTTCTTTTTCAGGCGAATTGAGACCGACTCGGTGTGGCCGTCTTCTACGGCAACGCGGTTGCATTGCGCGCTCATCGCGAATGGCCCAGGGATCACCTTTGAGCCATTGAGGCTGCCCAATAGCTTCTTGGTCTCGTCCTCCATTTTTTCTTCTTCGTTTTTGATGAAGGGAATGACATTGCCGAGGATGTCTAGGGAGGCGACGCCAGGGTATCCTGCGCCGCTGACGGCTTGCATGGTTACCGCCATAACGGTTTCGAGTCCGAATTGTTGGTGCAATGGCGCGAGGGCGAGGACCAGACCGATGGCGGAACAATTCGGGTTGGTCACGACGTATCCGCCGGATTTTTGGCGCCATCCTTGGATGTCAATCAGCTTGATGTGGCCTCCGTTGACTTCAGGAATGACGAGCGGCACATCCTCCTTCATCCGTAGCGCGCTCGAATTGGATACGACGGCGCAACCCGCCTCTGCGAAGCGAGGCTCGAGTTCGGCCGCGATTGCGGCGTCGAGTGCGGCAAAGATGACTTTCGGAGCACCGTCGGGTGTGGCGGGCGAGAGCTGCATTCTGGCAACGGACGCAGGGATTGCCGTCTTGAGACGCCAGCGGGCTGCATCTGCATAGATCTTGCCTTCGGAGCGGTCGGAAGCGGCCAGCCATGCTACCTCGAACCAGGGATGGTGCTCGAGCATCTGGATGAATCGTTGTCCGACTACACCCGTGGCGCCGAGAATGCCGATAGGAATCTTCTTGTTCATGTGAGTACTTGGAATTTTATAACAAGAGGGGATTGGTCTTAAGTCTTGAGGGAAGGTCTTGGGTCACCATTTCCGTTCATTGACCCAGGACCCGGGGCCGAAGGCCCATCAGGTCTCACTTTCTGTGAACCCCTGTGGTTCCAATCGAGTATTCCGCGGTCAGCGGCCCAAATCTTTTCTTCTCCGTGTAGAGGCGCCAGCGGCGGAAGACGATGCGCAGACTGGCCATCACCGGAATTGAAAGATAGATGCCGAGGATGCCTGCGACTTCGGCCCCGGCCATGACACCGAAGATGGCGGCCAGGGGATGGAGTTCCATGCTTTCGCCCATGATGTGCGGAGAAGATAGGTAATCCTGAATGCCCCGCCAGAGCACGAGGAAGATGATGATCACCAGCCAATGAGAGTAGGAGGTCAAAAGCGCAACGGTAATGATGGTCAAGCCGGCGACAAGTGGTCCCACCACCGGAACGAATTCGAGCACTCCACCAATGGTGCCCAGAACCAAGGCGTACGGAACTCTCATAATACCGAGAAAGGCGGAATATGCGACCAGAGATAGAGCGGCCAGCGTGAGTTGGGCACGGATAAAGTGGGCCAACATCTGGTTCAGGTCGTTGAGAACGTTTTCCAGGAATTCGCGCTGCGGACGCGATTGGATCGTAGACAGCAGAAAACCGCTGAAGGTCCGGCCATCCTTCAAGAAGAAGATCGACAGCAGCGGTACGACAAAGAGGAGCCAGGCCTGTTTGGCAACATCAGCAGTGCGGATGCCGATTCGCTGCGCGATCTCGGTAATGTCATCTTGGTGGCTGACAAGTACCCCCTGCACCGCCTTGGTTGTGGCATCGCTCCAGCCATGTTCCGCTCCCAATTTGGTCGTGATTTCGCCGGAACTGAGTTTGCCGAGCAGGGTCGGAAGAGACTGACCCAAATGTGCAGCTTGCCGCGTCACCTTCGGACCTACGATGACGAAAAAAACGACCACGAGCGCGAGCAATAGCGTATAGATCAGGGCAATGGCACGTCCGCGCCCTCTGAGCACTTTCTCCAGTTTCGCCACGAGTGGGCTCATGAGGTAGGCGAAGAAGATGGCAAACAGGAAGGCGATGAGTGTGTCGCGGGTAACGTAGAGGAAGCCCAACCCCAGCGCGAACAGAAGCACCGTGATCAAGACCCGAGCCGTGCGTGCGTCAGCCAGCAGCAAAAGGTTTTCCAGGGCGATCCTCAATTCTGCCGCCGGGTTACAGATTAATCCCGAACCACTTCCGTGTTATCGGCAGGTATCGCCACTTTCATCAGTTTGAAGTGATCCTGTTCATCGACCCAAAGAGCCCAGTCGAAATCATCGCCTTTTAGATTCAGTCGCATCATGTCGCGTTCGGCGCCCTGCACCTGTATTTTTTCCTTGCCCACCAGTTCGATGCGCACATGAATCGAAGTGTGGTCCTGAGGAACGAGGACTCCGAAATCGCCCGGCTCCCGCGAACACTTAAAACCGCCGCCCTCAGGCTTGCAAGCTGAGGCCAGGTATCGCCAGACCAACACTTCCCGGTGTACGAAAAAGTTGTTGTCGAGGATAACAGAGGTACTTGGCATGAGAAACGGTTGCTCGACCGGCTTGGCGGACGTCGGAGTACTGATCTTTTCGATCAGGAATTCGTTGTTAGGGAGCACCGTGAGGGATGCGCCAGAGGACTGGCTCCACTCGTAGCGGATTAGTTGTCCGTTCGAGCCGACCTCCAGACTGCTCTTCTGGGTGGCGGGATCGGAACCAACCGTTTCCTTGAGCTGCGACTTGATATTGCTGACGTCGGCTTGCTGGTGGATGGTGAAGGTTTCGGTGGCAACACGCTGTCCCTTGATGAAAATGCCGAAGGAACCGGAGTCGACGGTGGCGGAAGCCTGCTGCTTGCCTTGATCTTTTTTGTCTCCGGCCACGGTGCCCGTGGCCAAGGCCACCGACAAACTGGCAAGGATCGCAACCGCACGGCATCTCGGCAAAGGAAACCTCACTCGACTTCTCCCTCTTGAGCCCGGAACTCGACTTTCTGTAAACCCAATGTTTCGATGACTTCGGAGGCGATCTCGTCCAGGGTGCGGCGTTCGGTCTGGACACCCAAAGAAGCTTGCACGTAACTCGTGCGGCGAGCTTCGTAGAGCTGGCGAAATTGGTCGACGCCGCGGAGCAATGGCCGTTCGGTACCGGCTTCGCTCGCCTGTTGGCAACAGCGCCGCCAGAGCTCCTCGACGGGTGCATCCAGAAAAACCGTGGGTACGCCGCCGCTTTTCAACAGAACCGCGTTGTTTTCCTGGACAAAGGCACCACCACCAAGGGCGACGATCTTCACGGCGCCGCCCCGAATCTCTTCCAGCACATCCTTGAGGGCAGCGTGTTCCGCACGGCGAAACTCCGCTTCGCCGGAGTCGCGAAAAATCTGCGGTACCGTACGGAGTTCCCGCCTCTCGATGCGTTCGTCCAAGTCTTCAAAAGCCCAGTTCAGACGCTGTGCGAGGGTTCGACCTACGCTGGTCTTGCCGGCACCCATAAATCCAACGAGAAACAGGCCCGATCCCGCGAAGCCGGTGGCGCACGGAGCCTGGGACTGTTTGCGCGCATTCGCACTCCGCGTTTTGCCAGAACGCTTCTTCAAACGGTCCGGATTTCTCTGCCGGGCTATTCTGCGCCGCGTTTTCTGAGGTGGATTTTACCACTGAAGCTGCGCAAGACTACGGTGGAGGACACTGCCGCGCGCCCCATGGTACCCCCTAAGGCAACGCCCTCCTTGATAACAAAAGAGGAGTGCTGCTTGGGCTGGAGATGGATATCGTCGTGGACTTCGCCGCGGACCGAGCGGGCCGTTACATCGGCAGAGGTGCTGTCGGGCACGGCCGCCTCGATATTGCCGCTATGGCTGGTGAACCTGTAATCGCCGTGATCCCCGAAGTCGCCGATATAGTTGATTTCCCCGCTGGTCGAAACTACCTGCACGAACGGGCCGTTTACGCTGCGAAGCACCACTTTCCCGCTCAAGGAATCCACCTCGACGTGCCCGTCCTGTACGTTGGTAAGAGTGACCGGACCATTCAGCGTCTTCACACGCACGTGCGCACTGGTAACGTCGCTTACCTCAACGGTGGCACCTGCGCCTTCGAGTGAAACGTCACCTTGAAGTTTTTCAGCGTGGAGGGTCCCGAAAGTGGAGTGGAGCGTGACACTGGCATCGGCCGGGGCGAGGATCTCATAGTCGACACGGCCGCTCTGAGCGTCGGCACCGGGTAGCAAGTGCGATTGGACGTCAACGCGGTTGCCGGCCAGCGTGTTGTCGACTTCGACTTTGTCGGATGACAGCACGGCACGGACTACGATGACGTTGCCGTTGGAAGGCCGCACCGAAACTGAGCCGTACGGATTGTTGACGGAAAGCCCGGCTCTCGGGCCGACACTAAAACGAAACTCTTTATGCGTCTCGGCCAACAGTGTGCCAGAGGTCATGCTTCCGGCAAGGACAGCGCTGAGTGCCGCGACTTGAAATGTGCGCCCGCCCATAAATTCTTTAAATCCCCTTCTGTGTCCGATCCACGACAATCTCGAATTATTGCAGAGAACGATCCAAAGCCAGTTCAAACAGCATGGCCTTCTCCTGGTAGGCTTCCATTAAAGAACGGCGAGCCTCCTGGTCATTGGGGTCGGCGTCCACGACGTACTTCGCATCCTGAATGTACTGATTCACGCGGCGGAGGTTATCGGCATACTGCTCCTGCAAAGCAGGAGATTGGTGCGCGATTTCCTGCATCAGATCGTCATCGTTCAAGCCTGCGTCCGAAACGGGCTCGACCGTAGCAGGGATATGACTCTCGGTCGGCGACGGCTGGGGCTGTTGTCTCTGGAGGATCACCAAGCTGATCAGCAGAAGTGCGGCGACAGGGGCCATCCAGCGGGCCCAACTCCATTGACTCCCCAAAGCGGGGAGAAGGGAAAGACTTCTGCGTCGGGGACGTATGAGTCCTTCGCGTCGGAGAGAAGCTTCAATCGATTTCCAAACGCGAGGATGCGGTTCATGAGCGGCACTGAGATCGCCCGCTGCACAAGCGATGATCAGGAGATCCGCAACCAGCTTCGAGCATTCGGGACAATTTCTGAGATGGGCCCGCTGTTCGGCACCGGTGCCGCTCTCGTTCTCGATCAGGCTCTCTTGCAACTCAACGCAAGTCATACAACTCTCCCCAAGCCTCTGCTGCCTCAGTGTACCGCCGCTTCCGAAATGCCTGCCCTTTGCCTCGCCCTCCCGCCAGTCTTCGCTGGCTCCGTCTACTACTTAGTTGCCTGTAGGTGGGCTTCAGGATTTCTCGGTTTTTTCCGACCGCTTCATTTTGAGCAGGTCGCGCAATTTCATGCGAGCCTTGTGCAACTGGGACTTGCTGTTGCCGATGGAACATCCGACGATTTCGGCAATCTCATTATGTTCGTAACCTTCGACGTCGTGAAGGACAAAAATTGTCCGATAGCCGGGAGGGAGATCGTCCACTGCCCTCTGCAATTGCAACCGGTCAATGGACCCGGCTAACGCGATGTCTTCTGCTCCGAAATCTTTTTTCGGAGTATCTTCTTCGCCGCTGGCCTGCGTGGTCTCTTCCAGCGAAACCACGGGAAGGCTCTTTTTTCTCAGGTGCATCAGCACCACGTTCACCGAAAGCCGATGCAACCATGTTGAGAATGCCGATTCGCCGCGAAACGTCGAAATCTTGCGATAAAGCTGGAGGAAAGCCTCCTGAGTCAAATCCTCAGCTTCAGCTGTATTCGACGTCATACGCAGGCAAAGCGAGTACACACGCCGCTTGTGCTTATCGTAAAGAGCCTGGAATGCCTGGGCATTCCCATGTTTAGCCTTTTCAATAAGCTCGGCTTCGGCAGAGTCGCTGGCCTGTCGCTGCTCTGGGTCGGTCAAGTTGCCTTTTCCGGCCGCACCTCGTGAGATGCGGCTAACTATCTTTACGTTGTATGGGTTGCGAGCAGTTGCTGCGGAACTGAGGTCACTCATGAATTCCACTTTTGAAAGCTATTCTACCGTTCTTCGGATTCTGCTCACCTCTCCCCAGATCGCGAAACCCCTTTGGGCATTTGAGGTTAAACAGTATGCCGCTAACACTATTTAACCCTATACCAAATTTGGAGTTGCGTTCTTCGAAAATTGGTAAATTCCGGGTCTCTAACTGGTCACGTGGGCAGTTGTAATCGTTTCTAAACCATGTGCCTGTGGACCTGTTTCGCGCATGCGAAGCAACAGAGACAATGCCAGCCCGACGAAACCCAGAATGGAGAAGATCCACATGCCCAATGCATAGCCACTAGGGTTATCCAAGCCCGCGTGAGAGTAGTCGTTCGCTTTTCCGATCAGCAGGTTCAGGAGGAAGAACCCGATCTGCTGGATCAGGGTCATCAAAGCGTAAGCGGTACCGAGCCGGGATTGTTCAACAATATAGGCAACGCAGGGCCACATTACCGCCGGGATGAGCGAGAACGCGATGCCCATCATAGAGACGGGCACGTAGAGGGAAGTCGACGAGTAAGCCATCATCAGATACACGGGCATGAGCAGAAGCGAGCCAAACATCATGAACAAGGCGCGTTTTCCAACCTTATCGACCAATAAGCCAAAGAGGGGCGTGGCGATCATTGCTGCAAGCGGAAGCAGGCTGTTCAGCCGGCCGGCCTGTTCCAGAGAAGCCACCCGGACTGCGTCGCTGGCGCTTATGCCGCCATGCGCAGAGAGGATCTTGTTGGTGAAGAGATCAATGGCGAAAGTACGGAAGGGGAATATGGCCGAGTAAAAGGTGAAGCAAAGGCCGACGACCAGCCAGTAGGACGTATCAAAGCGGAATATTCCCCGAAGTTCCAACTTGTCGGTTGTACCGGCCTCGCCGAGCTGGAATTGCCGTTCGGCGCGGGTTTCCAATCCCCAGTAAATGACGGAGCACAAAACTGCGAAGACTCCGGCTCCGACGGCGATGAAAAGAGGATTCTGCCAACTTGGCTGACCGCCCGGACCATTTGGATAAAAAGCTCGACTGGCCCAAGTCGGGGAGTTGTCCGCTGCCACTGACGCGAGTCGGGCAATCGTGAGATTGATGCCGAACGCAAAACTTAGTTCCTTGCCTTTGAACCACTTGGCTAAAGCGGTTGTGACCGCGACAATCATCGACTCTGCGCCGAGCCCCAGGACGGTGCGGCCGGCGATCATCACCGGTGCGCTTCCCCGCGATGCCGTGACGACCGCCCCTAACAGGCATATGATTGCGAAGGCCAGGATGGATTTCTTGGTGCCGATACGATCGATGATGATGCCGCCGACCAGGAGTGTCGCGACTGCCGCCACGCTGTAGCTGGCATTCAACCAACCAAACTGGGTGGCGGAAAATCCCAGATTGTTGATGAAGATGCGTTCCAGTGCATTGATGCTGTCGTAGATGTAGTAGTTCCCGGCCATCGCCAGGCTGACGGTGATAAGAACTGCCCATCGATAAACCCGGCTTGGTTCACGGCGCAGGGTGTCCGGCATGAACTCCTTTCTAGCTATAGCTAATACGGTCTTACAACTGTAGACGGAGAAGATTAGCAGAGTGAGTGGAGTTCCCATAATCTCTCGACAGACCAGGTGGCTAAAATCCACCAACCATGGTGGAACTTGGCCCAATCGCGCGTGCCTTGTTCGCCGCTGTCCGGAACCACTCGATCAAAGTTATTCAAAGCAAAGGTGTTTGGAGCTGAACTGGCCGGCGCGGGCATGGCACTCAGACTGCAGCGGTCTCAAGCGACGAGTTCGGCCCCCCCGGTTTCGGATCTTGGGTCGCGGCATCCAGACGGGGAATCCATTCGCCAGGAGAGTCTCCGATGCATTTCCATCGTTATGGTCTGCTCTTTGGCTGTGTGCTCATACTAGGAACGGTGCTGTTGTCAGGTTGTAACAGTCTGAATCCTTTGTGTGGGAGCGCCCGACCGGTTCCCGCGATTGGCTCGCTCAGCCCCTCGACCATGAATTTCTCAGACGTACAGCAGGGAGCGACGCTCACGGTCAATGGCAGCCACTTTGTTTCTTCGTCAGAGGTTGTAATCAACTCAACTCCTGTGAGTGCGACTGTGGTGAGCGATCAGCAAATGAAGGTGAAACTCTCGACGGACGTGATTTCCGGGCCCGGACAGGTGAAGGTTATGGTTCAGACTCCTAGCGGCAACTCGGGAGACCTGGGGTGTTCCAGCGGAGGAAAAAGCAGCGTATTGATTCTGACAGTTCAATGATTCGAACGAGTCGGGAGGACGAAGAAGGAACTTAGCTCCCGATGTACCGCGCATAGAGACTACGGGCTACGGAGATATCAGTAGTGCCTTTGATGATGGCGCGCCCATCGGGAAAGAGGGTCATCTCGTAGGGCTCGCGCCAGAACTTCAGGACGAAGTCATTGTGGCGGACAGTGCCGTGGGGCTGGAGGCGGCGATCCACCTCGGCGAAGTCGATGGGTCGCTGGCGCTCATGGATCTGCACGGAATTTGTTCCGCATAACGTGATGTGCGGGCGTCCTACACCAGCCAGATGGATGAAATTTCGCTGGCCGCAGGCGCGGCAGTCCGACCTGGGGTTGGCAGCGGACACCTCAGCGCGCTCGTTTGTCCAAACGTCGCAAGAAAGCAGCGTGCGTCGAATGATAGAAGCCCTTGGGCCCACCACCAGGAACTTGAGCGCTTCGGTTGCGGCGATCGATGCGACGAGATTGACAGCCGAGTTCAGAATGCCGGAGGTTTCGCAGGTCTCGACCATCCCGCGGGGTGAATCGGGGAAGAGGCAGGCCAGACAGGCGGTCTGACCGGGCACGACGTTCAGCGTGACTGCGTAACTTCCCACAGCTGCCGAATAGATCCAAGGTAGGGATCGGTCGACGGCGTAATCATTGATCAAATACCGCGTCTCGAAGTTGTCGGTGCCGTCGAGAATAAGGTCAGTGCCGTCGAGCAGGGCACTAATGTTGGAGGGAGTGAGATCATCGACCATGGGGTCGACAATGATTTCCGAGTTGAACGCGGTGATTTTGCGCGCCGCGGCAATGGCCTTGGGCAGTGACTCCGCGGCGTCGGTTTCATCGAAGAGGCACTGGCGCTGCAAATTGCTCGGCTCGACGTAGTCTCGGTCAATAATCCGCAGCGTGCCAATGCCGGCGCGCGCCAGCAAACTGGCGAGGGCAGAGCCCGTCGCGCCGCACCCAACGATGGCGACCCGGGACGATATCAGCTTTCCCTGACCCTCTTCCCCGATGCCCTGGAAGAGAATCTGGCGGGAATAGCGTTCGCTCAAAGAGGAAGAGTTGCGGTTGTTCTGCACGGATTGCGGTGCCAAAGACGTCACCAGACTTGTCCTTCAAAACCATTATTATAAGTGGGCGGGTGCGAGTGGAGCTTGACGGCGTTAGCTGAAAGTTGGCGACAACCCATACAACGAATCGATTAGGCGCGCATATCGAATTCAGAAAGCACCTGATTCCAAGGATACCTTTGCCGAAACGGTACGCGACATTTGTGACCGCGATGATACTTTTCCGGGCCGCGGTTCTGTCGTGGGGGATTGCCGCGACGGTCGGGGCAAACGCGGCTCCCCGCAGTAGCGGAACTTCTTGGGGTAGCCAGGATTCGTTACAGGCTGGTTTGGAGTATGAGGGAAAGACGATCGTAGCGATTGAGTTGCCGCGCGTTCCAGAACGCGATCAGGATCATTTGCTTGAGCTGCTGCCGTCAAGGCAAGGATCGCCCCTGGAGCGAGACCAGGTGCGCGCCAGTATCCGTGCCCTGTATGCGACGGGGCGCTTTGCCGACATTCAGGCGGAAGTCAGACCATCAGGCAAGGGTGTTGTGCTGGCATTCGTGACCTCGCCCAATTACTTCGTGGGCGCGCTCGAGGTGGAAGGGGCGCCAACCCGTCCGAACGCCAACCAGATCGTCAACTCCTCGAAGTTCCAGTTGGGCGAGCTCTTCAGCCAAGACAAGCTGGACCGCGCTCTCGAAAACGTGCGCCAGTTGATGCAAGAGAACGGATACTACAAGGCTCAAGTCACGGCAGAAACTACGTCGAATCTCACTACCGAGCAGGTGGACATTCTGATTCATATCGATGTGGGTCCGCAGGCTCATATCGGCCAGGTCAGAGTCACGGGGACTTCAAAGCTTTCATCTGGGGAGGTGCAGCGCATCGCGCACATCAACACGGGCGACCGCGTGACGGCAGCGCGGATCACCGACTCGCTGCAAAGGCTCCGCAAGAAATTTCAGAAGCAGAATCGTGCCCTGGCCCAGGTCTCAATCGCCGAGCAGAGATATCAGCCAGAGACAAACGCCCTCGCTCTGACTTTTCAGATCGACCCCGGACCAGAAGTTCTGATTTCTGCACGCGGGTATCACATCAGCCGAGGCCGATTGAGGAGAGAAGTGCCCGTCTTCGAAGAGAACGCGGTGGATGACGACCTGCTCAACGAAGGACGAGTCAACCTGCTCAATTATCTGCAAACCCGAGGGCACTTCGATGCCGAGGTGGAGATCAAGAAGGAAAGCGATCCGCAGACGCTGCGAATCGTTTACCAGATTGAGGCGGGGCCTACTCACAAATTGGCGCTCATCGACATCTCCGGAAACAAAAACTTCCTGGATACGGCAAAACTGCGGTCTTACCTGCAGATCCAGCCGGCCAGCCGGCTGTTGAGCCACGGCCGCTACAGCGAGGCGCTACTCAAAAGTGACGTCGCGACTCTTCAGGGTTTGTACAGAAGCAACGGCTTTCGGGATGTCAAAATTGAGACCAAGGTCGACGATAACTATCAGGGAACATCCAACAAGCTCGCCATCCATCTCCACATTGAAGAAGGCGTGAGAACGATGGTAGGTGAGGTGCATGTGGTCGGTAATCAGAGAGTGAAGGCCACGGATTTACCGGAACTAACCACCCAGTCGGGGCAGCCGTACTCTGACCAGGAACTGTCGAACGATCGCGAGCGGATCCTGGGTTATTATTTTGACCACGGGTTTCCCAACGCGGCGCTGGAACTGTCAACCAACCCTTCAACAACCGGGCCGAATCTTCAAGATGTGACCTTCACGATTCAGGAAGGCGAGCACTTCACAGTGGATCAAGTGATGGTTGGCGGCCTGGAACACACGCGGGACTTCGTGGTGCAGCGTGACTTACAGGTGCATGCGGGTGATCCCCTTAGCCAACGGGACCTGCTAAATACCCAGACCCGGTTGTATGACCTGGGCATCTTCAGCCAGGTGGACACAGCGGTGCAGAATCCTGAGGGCCGCGACCCGCTGAAGAACATTCTGGTGCAAGTGCGCGAGGCCAAACGCTACACGTTCACTTATGGGTTTGGGCTGGAGTTCCAGACGGGGCAACCGGCAGGAACCAACGCCCCGCAGGGAAAGACGGGAGTGAGTCCCAGGGTGGAATTCGATGTGACCCGCCTGAATTTCGCGGGCCGGAATCAGACCCTGGCGTTTCAGTCGCACGTTGGCCGTCTGCAGCAGCGAGGGTTGATCAGTTACACGATCCCAAAACTCTTCGACAACGACCGGTTCAAGCTTATTTACACAATTTTCTACGACAACAGCCTGGACGTTGCCACGTTTACCTCGCAGCGGCTGGAAGGGAAGATTGATCTGCGGCAGCAATTCGGGAACACCGGTCTTGACCCCGGCACCCGCCCGGGACCGAATTCGATTATTTACCGATTCGATTATCGTGCGGTGAAAGCCAGTAACTTCGCTGAGGAATTCTCGCCGGGGGCAATCACGTTGCTGTCGCTTCCCGCACGCGTCGGAGGACCGGGATTCACCTTTTTTCACGATCGAAGAGACAACCCGCTGGAGAGTACGAAGGGCGACTACTTCACCTTGGATGCGTCGTTGGCGGCCAGTATTTTTGGATCGCGATCGGAGACTCCCGAGTCAACGCTGCCTACCAACTTCGGCCGGGCGCTGACGCAATACTCTACGTACTACGCTCTCGGAAAGGGCAGACCTGACCGCAGGTTTGTGTTTGCACGATCGACCAGCATCGGGCTGGAGCAGCCGTTCTCAGGCACGCGCATATTGCCTCCCGGGTCCTGTCCACTGAATGCGGCCGGTGAGCCGACCTGCACGTTTGCCACGATCCCTCTGCCAGAGCAATTCTTCGCGGGCGGCGGCAACTCCCATCGCGGATTCGGGTTGAATCAAGCTGGACCACGCGATCCATCTTCCGGTTTCCCGGTCGGCGGTACTGCACTCTTCGTGAATAACCTGGAGCTGCGCTTTCCCCCCGTGTCACTGCCTTTTGTTGGAGAAGGATTCGGATTCGCTATTTTTCACGATATGGGGAATGTGTTTACGGCACCACATGACATGTTGAAGGGACTGATGCGCTGGCATCAGCCGGATCCAGGTCAATGCCTGCCCGCCACTAGTACAACGAACAACCCGTGCATTACAAATTTCAATAACACCGGATATGATTACACTTCGCACGCGGTGGGACTGGGCGTACGCTATAAAACGCCTTTGGGCCCATTGCGCTTCGATTTCGGATATAACCTGAATCCGACCAAATACTTCCAGTTAGTTACGGATTCAAATAATCAGTCAAACGTTGTGACTCAGACGTTGCGGCGTTTCAACGTGTTTTTCAGCATAGGCCAGCCATTCTGATGACGAAAGTTCGCACCAGGGTAACGAGGATCGCAGCTCTCCTCTTTTTCTGCATATCGGCGGTCCGTCTGATGGCTATGGCCGAGGGAGTGGTGATCGACCGTATCGTGGCAACGGTAAACGGGCAGATTATTCTGGAGAGCGACTGCGACGATGCCCTGCGCTATGAAGCTCTACTGAGTGGACGCACCGTCAGTGATTTCAATAGTGAGGCGCGCCGGGCTGTGCTCGATCGGCTGGTTGACCAGGAACTTCTGGGAGAGCAGATGAAGTCAGCCCTTTTTAAGCATGCGACGGAAGAAGAAGCAGCCGCGCAGGTCGCTCACACGCGGCAACTTTATCCGGAAGCCGCTACGGATGATGGTTGGAAGGCTGTTCTTGGCAGATACGGGCTGACGGAAAAAGCTCTGGTCGCGCACGTCCGGCAGGAGATCGATCTGATGCGGTTGGTGGATGCGCATCTGCGTCCGACAGTACAGATCGATTCCAAGAGCATTGAAGCCTATTACCGGGACCAGTTCATTCCGCAGTTGAAGCAGTCGGGATCTGGAGATGTTCCTCTGGAGCAAGTTTCTGGGAAGATCCGCGAGTTGCTCACGCAGGAGAAGGTCAGCGAGCTGATGGTTTCCTGGCTGCAGTCGCTGCGCGCTGAAAGCAAGGTCAGCTTGCCCGGTGCGGTTGATTCGTCGGGCCAGGGAGTGCAGACGCGGTGAAACCCGCCGGCGCTAAACCCGCGCGCTGGTGGAAACTGCTGCTCGCTGCCGGCGGAGTGCTGGTTCTTTCTCTCATAGCCGGCCTTTGGTATACCACCACGGACTCTTTCCAAAATTATGTCCACCGCCGTGTGGTCTCGGAAATTGAACGCATGACGGGCGGGCGTGCCAGAATTGGCAAATTCCATGTCGTCCCATTTCGCCTGCAGGTCGAAATCCGTGACATCACGGTACACGGCAAGGAGGCTGCGGACGACATCCCGTTACTTCATGCCGACAGCTTGGTCGGGCAAGTCAAAGTGATCTCATTTTTGCGGACCCAATTCGGATTTCAGTCCTTGACGCTCGAACGTCCGACAGTGCACGTAATCATCGCGCCGGATGGTTCGGCCACCAACATACCGGCAATCGGAAAACTGCCGACTAAATCCGGCCCATCCACCGCCGAGCAACTGTTTGCGCTTTCGATCGATCATCTGTCCGTGCACAACGGTGAGCTGATCTGGGCCGATCGAAAGATTCCGCTGAACTTCGACGTCCAGAATGCCAACGTGCAGATGGATTATTCCTTTCTGCACGGGCGTTACGAGAGCCACTTATCGCTCGCCAAGGTAGATACGGCCATCCGTGATTTGCGCCCGTTCTCCTGGATGACGACGCTCGACTTCAGCCTGGCGCCCACATTTGTCGACATCAAGTCGATCCGATGGAATTCGGGGCGTTCGTCGGTCGAGGCGAGCGGACGAATCACTAATTTCCACGATCCCCATGTCGATGGCAGCTACGATGCGAAGGTCCATCTCGGCGAGCTTGCGGCAATCCTGCGGCGGAACAATGTCCGCGAGGGCACGGCCGAGTTCAAAGGAAACGGGCATTGGTCACTGCAGGAATTCACAACGGCCGGCACGCTGGCGCTTCGCGATCTGGTCTGGCAGGACGATCAAATTGCTCTGAAAAAGGTGAGTGCCACCGGCGACTACTCCGTCACCGATGAACAGATCAAACTTGCAAAGCTGCAAGGGAAGTTGCTGGGAGGCGCTTTCACTGGCGACGCCGAGGTGCAAAACTGGCTGCGCAGTGTTCCATATCCAGCCGCCGAGAGAGCAAAAAAGCCGGGACTGCCCGAGATTGGCGTAGCCCGGCCTGCGAAGAAAGAAGTGCGAGCAAAAGTGCCAGGCGTGCAGACTGGAAGTTTGCATCTGCGAGTGCGTGATATCTCCGTCTCAGAAGCCGCCGCTTCGTTGGACACTTCGGCCCACCCTTTGGACGGATTTCATCCTGCTGGCGTCGCAAGTGGATCGGTTGACGCGGATTGGAAGGGAAGAACAGAGGACGCCGACGTAACATTCAATTTTGATGTCGTGCCACCGGGTCGCCCGGCAATTCACGAATTGCCGACTACGGCGCACGTTCAGGGCAGGTATCTCGGGATCAATGACTCCCTTGAACTGGCTCAATTCTCCCTGTTAACGCCGGATTCAAAGATCGTCGGCACCGGGACCCTGGCAACTTCCTCGAAGCTGCATCTTTCCGTGTCGACCTCAAATCTTGAGGAGTGGCGTCCTTTGGTGAAGGCTCTAGGCGGACCCACGGACCTTCCATTCCGTGTGGATGGCAATGCGACCTTTAGCGGAGCAGCCGGAGGAAGCTTTTCTTCTCCGACTATTGCGGGAACTTTGGTGGCGGAAGACTTTGAGTTTACGGTTCCAGCAACGTCGCGTACTCCTGAAAAGCCTGTGCATTGGGATTCCCTGGGCGCAACTGTGCAATTCTCCATGCGCGAATTGTCACTGCATGGCGGTAGTCTGAGGCGGGGTGACACGAGTGCTGACTTCGAATTCGGCGCCAGTCTGCAGAAGGGAAAACTGACAGAGAACAGCCCATTTTCGGTGCGGGTAAACTTGCACAACGTGGATGTCGCATCCACCGCTGCGCTGGCCGACCTGGACTATCCGATTTCTGGAACGGCCGATGTGAGCTTGCAACTCTCCGGGACGCGCGCTCATCCCGAGGGCCACGGGCACATACGAGCCATTAATGGCGCTGCCTATAGCGAGGAAATTGAGAACTTCGACGCTGACCTGCGTTTCGGTGGCGCCGAGGCGATCTTAAGCAACATTCACCTGACCCACCTCGGTGCCGAGGTGACGGGTGATGCGATGTTCTCGCCTTCGACCAACGGATTTCGTCTCGACCTGGAGGGCAAGAATTTCGATCTCGCTCGTGTGCGCCAGATTCATCTGGAAGAATTACCCATCGAAGGATGCGCCGATTTCACGCTGCAAGCTTCGGGAACGCTGGATGCTCCTGTTATCGGCGCTGGGGTCCACGTCCGTAACCTGACTCTTGATCGCGAACTCACAGGCGATCTCTTCCTCGACGCTACGACCAAGAACCGGGAGCTCTTACTGACCGGCCACTCCCAATTTCCTAAAGGTCGGCTGACTGTGGACGGAACCGTTGGAATGCAGGGGGACTACCCAGCGCATATTGCTGCGCATTTGGATCACATGGATCTGGACGCGCTATGGCGCGCATATCTCGGCGATCAACTTACCGGGCACTCGTCGGTAGCGGGAACAGTAACGATGGCAGGACCACTGCGTTACACGCGCCAGTGGCGCCTGGAGGGAGATGCTACCGATGTTAGTGTCGATGTAGAGTACGCAAAGCTACACAATCAAGGGCCTCTGCGCTTCACTTATGCGGATCGAACGTTACTGATTCCGGAATTGCACCTGGTGGGCGAAGGAACCGATGTGACCGGCCACGGCACGATTTACTACGCGGAGGGGCATCGCCTCGATATGGCGGCCGATGGGCAGGTGGATCTGCGGTTACTGGGAGGCATCAGTCCGAATCTTACCGCGGGTGGACAGGCGACCGTCCACATGATCCTTGGGGGCACGGTGGCCGACCCGCTTCCTCAAGGAACGATCGAGATCAAGAATGGCACAGCGAATTACGCGGGTATTCCAAGCGGGTTAAGCGAGATGAATGGGACGCTGTTGTTCACACGCGACCGCATCAACATCGAGCACCTTACGACTCGCGCAGGCGGAGGCACCCTGGAGTTCAAGGGTGAAGGCACCAACTACAACCAGCAACTGCATTTCAGCCTGACGGCGATCGGTAAGGATGTGAGGCTACGCTATCCACCGGGTGTGAGTTCGATGGCCACGGCGGAGTTGCATTGGGCGGGAACCAAGTCGTCCTCGACAATTTCAGGCGACGTTCTGGTCACCAAGCTGGCGGTGACACCGGGATTCGATTTTAGTGCTTATCTGGAGCGCAGCCGACAGTCGTCAGCCGTGACACCTGCCAATTCGCCACTCTATAACGTGAAACTCGACATCGCGGTTCGGACAGCGCCCGAGCTTCAGATGAAAACAACCGTCGCCCGGCTTTCGGGCGATGCTGACCTGAAGTTGCGAGGTTCCGTGGCGCGGCCCAGCGTGCTGGGGCGCGCTGACATTCTCGAAGGAGATGCGACCTTTAACGGCATCAAGTTCCGTTTGGAACGCGGCGACATCACATTCGCGAATCCGGTCGCGATCGAGCCCCAGGTCAACTTGCAGGCAACGACTCACGTGCGCAATTACGATCTTGACGTTACTGTCACGGGAACACCAGACCGGCTGAATGTGAACTATCGTTCTGAGCCGCCTCTGCCCAAGTCCGACATCATTGCGCTCCTCGCGCTGGGTCGGACCAGTGAAGAGTCGGAGCAGTTGCAGCAGCAGTCGGGTCAGACCCTGTTCAGCGACGAGGCTACGAGCCTGATCATCAATCAGGCGATCAATTCTGCGGTCGGAAACCGCATGCAGAAGCTGTTTGGCGTCAGCCGTATCAAAATCGATCCTCAGGGACTTACCACAGAAACAAACCCTGCCGCCCGAGGACCTCAGATCACGATCGAGCAGGAATTTGCTAATAACCTTTCGCTTACCTATAGCACCAACGTTTCGCAGAGCGCGCAGCAGATCATCCAGGGCGAATACTATTTCAATCGGAACCTCTCGGTTCTGGGTACGCGCGATCAGAACGGGGTGGTAAGCTTCGATGTGCGCATGCGGCGGCGGAAGAAATAGAATGTAATTAGCCTGCCAGTGAGCGCTGCATGACCGCCCCTGCCAGTCCCGCCCTGTACTCCGCGCTCAGACATGAGATGGTGAGTTCGCAATTGCGGGCCCGCGGGGTTACTGACGACCGCGTGCTTGCTGCGATGGAGAAAGTACCTCGCCACGAATTTGCCCCCGAGCGCTACCGTGATCAGGCCTATGCGGACCATCCGTTGCCTATTGGCGAAGGGCAGACGATCTCACAACCCTACATTGTGGCACTGATGCTTGAGGCTCTGAAAATCTCGCCGACTGAAAGAGTGCTAGAGATCGGAACCGGATCGGGCTACGTCACGGCATTGCTGGCGGAGCTATCAGGCCAGGTTGTTTCAATCGAGCGCCACGCCTCTCTGGCGGATGGAGCCCGCTCGGTCCTGGCATCCCTTGGATACTCCAACCTAAAGGTTGTGACCGGAGACGGGACGCGAGGGTATCCGGAAGGGGCGCCTTACGATGCGATCATCGTGTCGGCAGCAGCCTCGGACGTGCCGCCTGCTCTGCTCAGGCAGTTGGCAGAAGGCGGGCGCATGATCATCCCCGTAGGTAGCGATGAGACCCAGCAGTTGCGTTTGTTGCGCATGAAGGACGGTCAGCCCACCATTGAGCCACGCGAATTGTGCCGCTTCGTGCCCTTAATCTCTGAGAACGCGACACTTTGGTCCTGAGAGGTGTGGCTTACAATTAACCTGTGGCCGTTCTACGAGATCTGCGCGTCACTCTGGAGATGATCAAGTGGGAGCACTCCATTTTCGCGCTCCCGTTTGCGCTGTGCGGCGCAATGCTCGCTGCCGGCGGTTTTCCCTCACTGCACCAACTGCTGTGGATCATTGTTGCGATGGTGGCGGCGCGCTCCGCGGCAATGGCGTTCAATCGTTGGGCCGACGCGTCGATTGATGCCGCTAATCCGCGTACCAGCACCCGGGCACTTCCGGCTGGGCATCTTTCGTCGGTTTTTGTGGTGACCTTCGTGGTGGTTTCGAGCGCTGTCTTTGTGCTGGCGGCGAGCCAGTTGAATCGCCTGACGCTCTTGCTCTCACCCGTTGCCCTTGCGGTGCTGCTGCTCTATTCGTATACCAAGCGTTTGACACGATGGTCACACCTGGTGCTGGGATTGGCGCTCGGCATAGCGCCGGCTGCCGCATGGATCGCGGTACGTGCCACTTTGGATGCCCGCATCCTGCTGCTGACGGCAGCGGTCACTTTCTGGGTGGGAGGTTTTGACGTCCTGTACGCCTGTCAGGATTATGACTTCGACCGGAGTGCGGGCTTGCACTCCATTCCGCGTTATCTTGGTATACGCGGTGCGCTGTGGGTGGCCCGCGGTTTCCATCTGGTGATGGTTGGATTCCTCATCGCACTGTTGATCGTTTTTGGCTTGGGTAAATTTGCAGTGGCGGGCGTCGCCGTTGTCGTTTTGCTCCTGTTATATGAGCACTCCCTGGTGAAGGCCAACGACCTTTCAAAGCTTAATGCCGCCTTCTTCACGATGAATGGCGTGATCTCGGTGCTGTTCTTCGTGTCCGTGGCTCTGGATTTGTTGCTGCTAAGGTAGAGCCATTCTCAGCAGCAACTGGGTCAGGCACTGCGTGTCAGCGGATTCTATTGACTTACACGTAACAGCAGAAGCGTCCCTTTTTCGATCTTTACGTTGTTCTTCTCCGAAGTCAGCACCGATCCCTGCTGTGAATTCTGTGAGGCGGATTCCAGCTTCACGTCCGAAATACCGATCACGCCTTGGGTGGCTCCGGTGATTGGCGGGAGTGCGCTTGGCTGAGATTCGGACGTGTCTCCCCCTGCGCGAGGAGGGTAGTTCTGCTGAGGGGGGTTACTTGATCCACCGCCCATGCCGCCCGGGCGCGGGCCTGCCATTGGAGCACTGGGTGAATTCCCCGCAGGGGCGGAAGGCGGTTGCTCCGGCCCGCCCGCATCGGCATTATTGGACGAGGACGGAGGGGCGATCACTGCCTGTATCGACATGGGAAGCTGTGTCTGGTCACCCTTGATGACCGCGCGATCAAATGCGATACCCAATTCAGACTGTTTCTGCTCTTTATTACGCGGCTGCACCTCGGTCACGTGGCCTATCACCTTGGTATCCTTCGGTACGAGGACGTCGCCGCTGTTGGTTTTCATGTCCTGGGTGACGGTAGCGACAACCTCGTCTCCCGTCTTGGCCTTCTTGGCGTCCACAGTTTTCGACAGCTGCACTGGAATGACACTGCCGGGCGCTATCTTGAGGTGGTTGGCGCCCACTAGCGAAGGTTGAGCCGCAGATTGGCCCTGTTCGGTCGGCCGGTTGGGCTGTTCGTTCGAGGGGAGCACTTGCGGTTCGGGAGACGGTGTTTGCTGCGCAACGGCAACTCCGAACAGCAGAGCTACCGAAGATACTGCGGCAAGAAGATTTCGCATAAATTCTCCTCCATCGGCTGAATGGGCGCGCAAGGTTACACCAAAATAGATGCTGTTTGCTCGCAGATGGTGGCAGTCATCTTGTACGCGACAACCGATGGGGAAGCGGCGGCATCGGAGTGACATGCGCGTGCTCTACCTGGTTTTGCTAATGTCGTCCTTGGTCCTTACTGCCTGTCCCGACCAGAACCCGGACCAGATCCGGCAGAAGACAGCCGAAGAAACTGCCGCCATCAAGCGAGATACGAAAGCGGTCGCCGAGGGCATGAAAGAGGGCCTGAGCAGCAAGCGGTCCGTTGATCTGAACAAGGCATCGAAGGATGATTTGGCGTCGTTGCCCGGAATTACTCCCGGCGAGGCAGACCGCATCGTCGCCGAGCGTCCTTATGCCAATCCACATCAACTTGTCAGCCGGCATGTTCTTTCTGAGGACGAGTACAGCAAGATCCAGGACCGCGTTGTCGTGGATCGTTGAACCTTGTTCAAAATCGGTATGACGAACCATTCCTGATATCATCGAAGCGATGGGTTCTGCGCACGCCTTCCAAACAGATGATCGTCGGCTGGAGCCGATCTGCGACAAAGTACTGGCGGATACACGCCTCAGCGCCGATGACGCCTTAACGCTGTATCGCACGGGCGATATTCTGGCCGTCGGATGGATGGCCAACTTCGTCCGAGAGCGCATGCACGGCGATAAGACGTATTTCAACGTCAACCGGCATATCAATCCCACGAATGTTTGTGTCGCAGCTTGCCGTTTGTGCGCCTTTGGGCGGAAAAAGGATGCGCCGGGCGCCTATACCATGGCGCTTGAGGAAGCGTTCGACACCGCAGCCTCAGGATATTCCGAGGCAGTCACCGAATTTCATATTGTGGGGGGATTGCATCCGGATCTGCCGTTTCAGTACTTCCTGGACCTCTGCTCTGGTCTGAAGCAGCGCTTCCCGCAAGTGCATCTCAAGGCGTTCACCATGGTTGAGGTGGCATATCTGGCTCGACGCGCCAAGCTGTCGATTCGCGAAACGCTCGAGCAACTCAAGGCGTCGGGTGTTGATTCATTGCCGGGCGGGGGTGCAGAAATCTTTGCAGATCGAGTGCGGCATATCATCTGCGATCACAAGATCGACGGCGACCAGTGGTTGGAAACCGCCAAACTGGCACACCAGATCGGGCTGAAGTCGAACGCGACCATGCTTTACGGTCATGTTGAGAACGACGAGGACCGCGTCGACCATCTGCTCAAGTTGCGTGACCTGCAGGACGAAACGGGAGGTTTCCAAACGTTTATCCCGCTTGCATTCCATCCCGACAATACGCCTCTCCAACATCTACCGAAGACGACCGGCATGCTCGATATCAAGCAGATCGCCGTAAGCCGTCTGGTCCTCGACAACTTCCCGCACATCAAGTCGTACTGGCAGATGATGACCGCGAAAATCGCACAGATCTCGTTGCGCTTCGGCGCCGATGACATGGACGGCACCGTGATCGAAGAAAAGATCTACCACGATGCCGGAGCAACCACTCCCCAGGGCATGCGCCGACAGGAGTTGGAGCGATTAATCCGCGCTGCCGGGCGCGTTCCGATTGAGCGCGATACCCTCTATCGCCCGGTTACACGCACTGAGACATCGGTCACAGTTGCGGTATAGTTCCAAGTTCTCTCCTGACTAGAAAGCCGGAGGATGAAAATGAGATTCATCTCAGGCTGTCGTGTGTTCGCACTCATCGCCTTGCTTCTTTCTTCGCTTTTCGCCGTAGCACAGGATTTTCCGCTGACATTTGGGACTCACGAAACGCTCCAATCCAAGATTCTCGGCGAGAAGCGGGACATTCTGATCTCAGCGCCGTCTCATCCGGTCCCTGGCATGCCGCTGCTGATTTTGCTCGATGGCGAGTGGAATCTTCGCAATGTTTCAGCGGCGGTCACTCACCTGACCTCGAACGGGCGGCTGCCCCCCATGGTTGTTGCCGGAATCGTGAATACCAATCGTGGCCGGGATCTCATGCCCACACTTGCGGGAGACAAGTTTGCGGATGGCCCGTCGGACCGTTTTCTTTCCTTCCTGGCGGACGAACTCATCCCCAAGATCGTCGCGGAGTATCCAATTGGGAAGTACCGAATTCTGGCAGGTCACTCGAATGCGGGGATGTTCTCGCTGTACACGTTCATCCGGCGTCCTGATCTGTTCCAAGCGAACATTGCGCTGAGCCCGAGCTACGGTCTGGATGATCGCTTTGTTGCTCAGCTTGCTGGGGCGGTGGCCAAGCCAAGTCCCGGTCCGCGATTTGTATTCATCGGTGCGGGGGGAGACGAAGAGGCAGACATCTCCGTTGGCGCGATGCGCTTCGCCAAGACGTTCGAAGGCAGTCCGAGCGCGGACATCGAATTTCATTACGAGACCTTCCCCGGCGAGACGCATGGCTCGGTTGGATACCGGGCCTTTTATCGCGCGCTGGAGGCCATGGGTCAACCTGATGCTGCTTTTAGCGAGGGACCCGCGCGTTACCTCAGTGAGGCTCAACGACGCCGTCATGCGTGGAACCGGCGCTTTGGTTCGCCCTTCAGTGATGAACCCCTGCCTCTGCTTTCGTTCGCGCGTCCGGTGCTCGACGAGCTTGCGAGTGCGAACGCCGCAGATCTCGGAACATTTTGGGGTCGACTCCGCGCCGAACATGCCGACGATTTCCGCTTCGACGCGGTGGAGCGCCAGAACCTGATCCAGGCTCTCGAAGCTCGCGGACGGAAAGAGGATGCTGCCCGTCTCAAGGCTCTGCCGGGATTCAGCCCGACCGGGGCCATTGGAAATAATTATGGAACGGCAGTCGGCCTGAATGTGGGCCTGGTTGGCTATTTCCCGCTCGAAGGGTCCGCGGTCGATCTCTGCCATCCGGATTCCAAAGCGGTCGTGCACGGGCCAATTCCGGCTCCGGACCGCCATGGACGCGAAGGGAAGGCGTATCGCTTCAGCGGGAAGGGCGACTTCATCGAGTTTCCTGGAACTGCCGAGCTTAGTACGGCCGGCTCGATCACGGTGAGCGCCTGGGTCCGGCCTCACACTCCCGCCGCGTATAGCGCCTGGGTATCGCAGGTCCGCTCCACCTGGGGCTCTCAGTGGCGACTGGGCTTCGGACCAAATCCTGCCGCGCAGTGGGGCGCTACTACCCTCGCGGCTCGATGGAGCGACTATTGGGTGAATGGCGGAGGTTTGCCGGTGGATCAGTGGGTGCATACCGCTGCGGTTTTTGACCAGACTCTGGGCGAGCTGCATATTTACTTGAATGGCCGTGAGGTCCAGAGCTTCAGTGGGATTGCACCCTGGTGTGCGAGCAAGGGTCCGTTGCTGGTTGGATCGCAGCGTGATGATGGATTGTTTTTCGATGGAGATGTAGGCGAGGTGCGAGTTTACAGCCGTGCGCTGGGCGGCGGGGAAGTGGCAGCTCTCAGCAAACTCGAAAGCGATTCGACTTCAACCCAGAGCTGCCGTTCTACTCAATAGAGACCGGCGAATGAAAGCCGGCTGAGGTACGACACACGACTGCTAGCGGGATGCTTGCTCAGCGGTCAAATTGTGAAGTTCGTCGCCGGAGGTATTCAAAAGACTCCGCAGCGCCGCAACTTCGGCCGCGATTCCTGTATGGAGAGCGGGTTCGACGTCCGGCGCAAATAGGGAAGAGTGATTCGAGGGCAAAACCGTTCCTGCGGCTTGAGCCGCAGCGAATTTTTCGGGGTTTGCTCCTCCAAGGCTGAAATAAAGACTCGGAATTCCTTGTTCGATGAAGATCGAGTAATCCTCGGAGGCGGTGTGGGCAGGTTCGATGACCACATTGTCCTTGCCCAAGGCAGATTCCAACGTTCCTTTGAGCCGGTAGGCCAACGCTGGGTTGTTGTACACCGAGTTCGTGGCTTCGTAGTGTTCGATGGTGGGTTCGCGCGGAGCTCCGGCAGCAGTTGATTCCGCTTTGGTGATCCTCGCGATGGCGGCCAGCACTTGTTTCCGCACTTCAGTTTTATACGTCCGAACTGTTAATCCGAGTTCAGCTTCATCAGGAATGATGTTGTTCTTTGTTCCCGCGTGAATGTAGCCCACCGTAACCACCGCCATTTCACCCGGTTTGACTTCGCGGGAGGAGATTGTCTGCAGCGCCAGGATGGTCCGAGCGGCGATCACAATGGGATCGATGGCGGTGTGCGGGGCAGAGCCGTGGCCTCCCTTACCGTAGATCGTGATGCGGAGGGAATCGGCAT
>Ga0335080_10000321_pt1 | contig 43869 bp, 37 predicted proteins | sample Lox_Sample_34_FD_206720 | JGI IMG/M metagenome (GOLD analysis project Ga0335080, IMG submission 206720) | Soil microbial communities from Loxahatchee National Wildlife Refuge, Florida, United States - Lox_Sample_3.4 | ecosystem: Environmental > Terrestrial > Soil > Wetlands | place: USA... | reverse complement strand
GTTGGGAAGAAGATCGAATTCAATGTGCTTGGCCTGAGCCGCCGCTGGCACTACAGCGCCCGTCCAGCTGGCCAGGGCAAAAAGGCCGGTCAAAAGAAAACGTTTGGTTGAGTTGGCTTGTGCGAATCGCATTTGTTGCTCTCCTTAAGTAAGTTTTCAAATTTGTCTCGCTGGGTTCGTCTGGCGGCTTCACGAGTCCTTTAAGAAAAATCACGCCGAGCCTGCCTGCCTGACGTGTGTGATCCTGCCGCAGGTGCGTGAAAAACGTCCTAAGCTCTGGGTAAAAGAACTCTAAAAAATCTGTGAAGGTCGTATCTTAAACAGACTAAAGAAGTTACGATTTATCAGGCGCAGCGAATCACAATCCGCCGCATAGCGGTGCGAGTCCGGGGGCCGCAGTTAGAGAATGGTTGCTATGGCCATTTCCGAAATAATCCTCAGGCGCGGGTCGACTGGAATTGTCGTAGAATTGACCGCGCTGCCTGCCCCAGGACTGCTCAACCCAACCAACTCAGCGCAGTCGCGATTGCCCCGGGGCGGAACCGGCTGGTGGCGGGCCGAAAGCGGGATGGCCTAAGACAAGTGGGCAACCGTAGGTTGGGTGTTCAATGAATAGCTCTAAGCGATCGCCGAGAGAGTCGACGGAGACCAGGCAATTCTATGAGTTCGGGCCATTTGTTCTCGATACGGTTCAGCACTTGCTGCTGAAAGACGGCGAGCCGGTCGGCCTCACCCCTAAAACCTACGACGCGTTGCTGGTGTTGGCCCAGAACAGCGGACGGATGCTCTCCAAAGAAGACCTGATGTCGGCCCTTTGGCCCGATAGTTTTGTTGAAGAATCCAACCTCACCCAGCAGATTTCCATGATCCGCAAGGCTCTGGGCGAAACTCCCGGGGACGACCGCTACATTGTCACCGTCCCCGGACGAGGCTATCGCTTCGCCGCCCCGGTCCGTTCGTGGTCGGAGGTACCGGTCGAGACGGCGGGCGAGCGCCATCCAGAACTCGTGCCGGAAAAGCTGGGCAATGAGGGCGGATTGAGGGTAGGTGCCGAATCCGACAAGGTATTGCACATGGAGCTGCGGGTTCCGGCTCCGATCGGAAGGCAGGAGACGCATCCCGCCCCGTCCGGCTCAGCGCCATCGGCTCTTCAGACCAAGTCGGACAGGACACGCGGCAGGCGCCCACTGCTGATCGCCGCGGTCATCGCAGGACTGGGAGCAGCGGCGGTTCTCGGTTACGTCCTGCGGCACAGAGCACCGGGCGTGCGGCCCTCGTCCAGTGAGCCGCGCAGCCTGGCCATCCTGCCCTTCGAAAATCTCCGGCGGGACGCGAACAGCGCCTTTCTTGGTTTTTCGCTGGCCGATGCCGTCGTCACCAAGCTCGGCTACGTCAGTTCCTTGACGGTCCGGCCGTCCTCGGCGACGGAGAAATATCGCGACCAGGTGATCGACATTCGCAAGGTAGCTGCCGATCTCGAGGTGGACACGCTCCTGACAGGCACTTTCTTCCGCGACGGCGACGAACTCAGAATCACCTCGCAACTCGTGGACGTCAAGAGTCAGAAGATCTTGTGGAAGGGCTCATTCGACCGCAAGTACGAAAGGCTTCTGACCGTGCAGGACGATGTTGCCCATCAGATCATTAACGGTCTCGAACTTAATCTCTCCGCGGCTGAAGCGGCGCGGCTCAAACCGGAACTGCCGGTGGACCCGATGGCCTACGAATATTACCTCCGGGGAGTCGATCTCGATGCGCGCAACGAATTTCCCCTTGCCATCAGGATGCTGGAAAAGTCCACCGAGATTGACCCCAGGTACGCCCCCACCTGGGCGCAACTGGGACGGTCTTACAGTGAAGCCGCCTCGTTCCAATTCGGGGGCGGCGAACAGTATGAAAAAGCGCGGGCCGCATACGAGCGGGCGCTGTCTCTGGAGCCGGACCGAATCGAGACTAAGATCCACATGGCCAATCTGCTGACGGACACAGGGCGTGTGGAAGAAGCGATTCCTTTATTGCGCGATGCGATCAAGACCAACCCCAATCATGCGGATGCCCATTGGGAGCTGGGTTATGCCTACCGCCACGGAGGAATGCTGGAAGAATCGGTGAAGGAATGTGAAAGGGCGCGCGAGCTTGATCCCGGGGTCAAGGTCAACAGTTCGGCTCTGAACAGCTATCTTTATCTGGGTGAGTACGACCAGTTTCTGCAGAGCCTGCCGCAGAGCGAGTTGCCCTTCATTCTCTTCTATCGAGGCTTTGGAGAATACAACAAGAGAGACTGGCCGGCGGCGACCGCCGACTTTGCGCGCGCCTTCGAACTGGAACCGACTCTACTCCAGGCGCAGGTCGGCAAGGCGTTAAGCCTGGCAACTACCCATGAAAACGCCACCGGACTTGCCATGCTGAAGAAAGCGGAGGCCAAGGTTCAGGAAAAGAAAGTGGCGGATCCGGAGGCGATTTACAAGATTGCCCAGGCCTATTCAGTTTTGGACGACAAAGGCTCGGCGCTTCGGCTGCTGCGATACTGCATCGACAACGGATTCTTCCCCTACTCCTATTTCCGGAGCGATCCGCTTCTGGACAACCTTCGTGCGCAGCCGGAGTTCGCCAGGCTCATGGAAACAGCGCACCAGCGTGAGGATGCGTTTCGGGCGCGCTTCGCCTAGGGAACTGGCTAACCGCGGGATCTCTTCTTGGAGGCGGCCGTCTCGCGCGTCGTGGCGGCAGGCTTTTTCTTTCCTTCCATCTCGGCCAGACTCTGCTTCAGCGCGGACATGAGATCGACCACCGGCGCCAGCTTCTTGGGTTTTTCCACCTCAGCGATCTTTCCGCCCTCGAGCTTGGTGCGAATCAGGTTCTTCAGGTTGTCCTGGAATTCATCGTGAAACTTTTCTGGCTCCCATTCGGCGGCGAGGGCCTCAATCAATTGGTGTGCGACCTTGACTTCAGCATCTTTAAGTTCGACGTCGGGCGCGCCAAATCCCTCGACCTTGCGCACCTCCTCCGCGTAATACATGGTATGCAGCATCATGCCGCCGGCGTGAGGACGAAGAAACACGGTGTATTCGCGATTGTGCATGGTGAGTTTGGCGATGGCGACGTACTCGCTCTCTCCCATTGCCTTCGTGAGCAAGGCGTATGGCCGCCGGCCGGCCTCGTCGGGCACCATGTAATAAGAGGATTCGAAAAACACGGGGTCGACTTCGCTGGACTTCACAAATTCCAGGATCTCCATGGTCTTGGCCGTCCTGGGCTCGATTTTCTTGATTTCTTCAGGCTCGACTACGACGTACTCGTCTTTGCGGTATTCGTAGCCCTTCACGATCTCGCTGCGCTCCACGACCTTGCCATCCGCCAGACAGACATACTGCTGCTTGAGCCGCGACAAATCGTCGCGGTGCAGCATATTGAAGGAAATTCCCGAACTGCGCGCGCCGGAGAAGAGCTTGACCGGCATGGAGATAAGACCGAAGGTAAGATAACCAGACCAGACCGAAGCTGCCATCGCCTTGACCCCGTGATCGGTGGCGGCTATGCCCGCAGCCGACACCCAGTGATGAAGTTTAGACTACAACCAGTGTTTGGATGCAGAAAGCTATCCGGGGTAACCCCGAGTGCAAGCACAACGGAAGGGGGCCAAGGCCTTCAAAGCCCTACAAGTTGTGGCCGGCTCGGCGGGCATCCGTGACGTGTTATTGAGCGACTACTGACATGACCCGGCTTGCAGGCATTCTGACCTTGGGCTCGGCACACCGAATCTTGGTGGCGGCGCTGGTCACCGTCGCTTTCACGTTTCTGGCGCGCTTCAGTCGCGGCGTCACTTCGCCGGGGGCAGCCGCGGGAGCGTTCGTGGGCTTCGCGTTGTACGCCGGCGCGGGATTCGGAGCATTCCTGGCGCTGGTCACGGTGTTCGTGTTGACCTGGCTCGCTACCCGGCTAGGATACGCGCACAAACAACAGCTTGGAACCGCAGAACGGAAAGAGGGCAGAACCGCCTCCCAGGTGCTGGCCAACCTTATGACCGCAGGATTGGCTGCCGGCCTTTATGGGCTTTATCGGGGAGAACCGGTGTTCCTGATTGCGATGGCGGCAGCTCTCTCGGAGGCCGCGGCCGACACCGTGTCCAGCGAGTTCGGCCAAGCGTACAGCGATCGCGCCCGCTTGATTACCAACTGGAAGCCCGTGCCCGCCGGAACCGATGGGGGAGTGACCTGGGCCGGCACCGCGGCGGGCGCTGCCGCAGCGGTGATCGTCAGCGCGGTATGCATTGTGACCCATCTGCTGCCCACGCGATGGTGGGCCCTTCCGGTAATTGGAGCAGTGGCAGGCATGATTGCCGACAGCTACATGGGAGCACTGCTTGAACAAAGGAGATGGCTGAACAATAACGGTGTCAACTTCCTGGGCACGGTCGTAGCGGCCGCGATTTCTTGCTTTCTTTTTGAAGCGCTTAACCGTTAGTCAAAGCATTTCCAGGCCCCGCCGGTCATGTCCGGTAGTTTCTTGAACGGTTCCCGACCAGGCCTGAGAATGAAAACAGCAGCGCGGAAGGCAGTTTCCGCATCCCATTAGAATGATGGACTTCGGGTCGTACATGGCAGAGATCGCTTGACCAAAATTCGCACATTCGTGGTTGCCTATGCGTTCGCGCTGGCCCTGTTGCTATTTGCACAGCATCACACCGACGGGGCTCAACCTTCCGAATTCCGCTCGATCGTCGACCTCACCCATACGATTAACGCCCAGGTGCCGACCTACGAGTTGGCTGCGCACAGTCCCTATCAGGCAGAGACGGTCGCGACCATCGACAAGGACAAGTACTTCGCCCGCAACATTTCCCTGCCGGAACACTTTGGAACCCATCTCGACGCTCCGGCGCATTTTGCCCGCGGGCTGTGGACGGTGGAGCAGATTCCTGCCGAACGGCTGGTGGCGCCCCTGGCTGTCATCGACGTCAGCGGCAACGTGAAGGCCAACGGGGATTACCAGATTTCGGTTGAGGACATTGCAAGATGGGAGCAGAACCATGGGCAGATTCCGCTGGGCGCGGTGGTGATGGTGCGCACGGGATGGGACTCGCGCTGGGACTCGATCACCAGTTATCGCAATGCAGATGCGCAAGGCACCATGCACTTTCCGGGCTATTCGCTAGAGTCGGCACGATTTCTGGTCGAAGGACGCAAGGTTGTGGGGTTGGGAATCGACACCCTCAGCATCGATTACGGTCCGTCCAAGGATTTCGAGGTTCACCAATATACTCTGGCCCACAGCCTTTACCATCTGGAAAACGTCGCCAATCTCGAGCACGCGCCGGTGAGCGGCGGCCTGGTCGTGGTTGCCCCCATGAAGCTCGAGGGGGGCTCGGGCAGTCCGGTGCGGATTCTTGCCCTGGCCAGATAAAGCGAAAATCGGCTTGATGGTGAAGTTTTTCGCAGCTTCCATTCCAGTTTCTTCATCCCATCGTCAGCAAACCTGGAGATCAGAATGACCGACCCACGCTATCCCATCGGAAAATTCCGCTTTGATGGATCAACGGACGAAACCCAACGCCGGCAATTCATCGCCGACATCGAGCAGGCGCCGGCCCAGTTGCGGGCCGTGGTGCATGGTTTGTCGGGCGAGCAAATTGAGACCCCCTATCGCGACGGCGGCTGGACAGTGCGGCAGGTTGTACATCATGTGCCCGAGAGCCACATGAATGCCTATATCCGCTTCAAACTCGCCCTCACAGAGCAAGAGCCGACGATTAAGCCTTACATGGAGAATCGATGGGCGGACACTCCGGATGTGCAATCCACGCCCATCGAGGTTTCGCTCGACATGATGGATTCTCTCCATGCCCGTTGGGTTCGGCTGTTGCAGTCGCTGACGGAAGCGGACTGGAAGCGGACCTTCCGGCACCCGGAGATGGGAGTCGTATCTCTGGAGAAGAGTCTGGCTCTTTACGCCTGGCACGGAAAACATCACGTGGCGCACATCAGTGAGTTGAAGCAGCGCATGGGCTGGCGTTAGAGGCAGAGCCTAGGTGATATGAAGCTGCCACATGATGTAACTGACCGCCTCCCGCAACACCGCCTCGCAGCGTTGCCAGAGGGGATGCGGACGGGAATCCGGGCGGGGCGCGACATACACCTGAATGCCCTCATGCTGCAGCAGCTTGCGGATGCGGAAGACGTGATAGGCGTCGCTGACCGCGAGGCAACTATGCATGTGATTGGCGCGCATGATGACGGCCACGCGCTCGGCCGACTGCGCGGTGTCCGAGCCCTGGGTTTCGGCGATGAGGCTGGAGTCGCCGATTCCGCGATGCATCAGATAGTCGTGGCCTACGCCGCCTTCGCTGTAGCTGGGATCGGCGGCGGATCCGCCGGTGGTGATCACTACCGGCGCCGTCCTGGTCTGGAAGAGCTGGTAGGCGTGATCAAGCCGGGCCCGGTAAACGGGGGAGGGATGCCCGGAGTATTCTGCCGCGCCGAAGACCACGATGGCGTCGGCTGAGTGAATTTCCTCCCGTGAGGCGGCGCGGACGATTCCGAGGCAGACCCAGGCAACATAGCCGAAGAGCGCGAGGACGGCCAGGCCGACGGGCCACAATCGAAAGCGGCGCCGGGGAGATGGTGCGGCAGCAGCCCCGCTCATCCCTGTGCGAAGAACTCGGAAATATCCTGGGTAGCGATGGCGCCCTCGCGCATGATGCGCCAACGGGCTTCTTCATCGGTCAAGTCGACGATGGTGGAGGCGACCTCTCGCGGCGAACTGCCGCCATCGACGATGATCGAGATTCGATCCTGCAGCTGTCCGCGGACGGCTTCGGCGGTGGTGCATTCCGTCTCTCCGCTCAAGTTCGCCGAGGTGGCGGTAATGGGGATCCCCGCAGCCCGAACCACCGCCAGCGGAATCTTGGCGTTGGGCGCGCGCAAGGCGACATTGCCGGTATTCGCGGTCACTTTGAGGGGCAGGCGCGACGCGGCTTTGACGATGATGGTCAAAGGCCCGGGCCAGAAACGCCGGGCCAGCTTGTAGAATTCTTCGGGGAGCGGCTTGGCCAGGTCCTCGGCCTGATCGACGCCCTCAATTAATAAGGACAAGGGCTTGTGACGCGAGCGTGACTTGATGTCGTAGACGCGATCGACCGCCCGCAAGTTGAAAGGATCAGCCGCCAGCCCGTAAAACGTATCGGTCGGCATACCCAGCACCTGGCCGGCTCGAATCTGGTCGGCGGCATACTGAATCAGGGAGGCCTCCGGGTTCTCGCTGCTTATTTTGAGAATTTCCGCGCGCACACGCTTCCTTCCCAGGAATGTCTTGAATCCGCGAAAGCTAACATAACACGAGCAAGCGCTGCAAGCGGAAGGAAACGGGGATGGTGGTTCAGTTGGAGCTTTCCACGTTTTCATTCGCCAACGGCTTCAGCGTGGATCGGCGAGTTCTCGCGGGAGGGCACGGGCAGCATCTCATCGGCGCGGGAGACGACGAGTTTGCGAATCCGGGCCTTGACCTTCTCCATGTCTTCCGCGTCCTCCTCCAGCTCGGCTGCGAGTTGCTCGGGGTCCCAAGCGTATCCGTCGACGAGGGTCCCGGCTACATGGCTGGGATCGATCACCACATCGCGCACATAGGGCTCGAAGCGGGTATGACGCAGGTTGGCAGAGGCGGTCTGTAAGCCGTAGAGCAGCAGGGCGGCGGTCCTGTGCTCGATGGAACCGCTGACCAGCAGGCGCATCACCTGCATGAGCGCGATCTGGACGGAGTTGGCATCCTCGAGCAGCGGCAGGTCGAGCACGGCCTGGCTGGAGCGGCGCGCCTGTTTGGCGCCGGCGAAGGCGATGCGCAGGCGCTGGCTCTCCCAGTTCTTATGGAAATAGCAAAAGCGGTCGCGGCGCAGCGCGGGCGAGCCGCATTGCGTGCCGTTGATCTTGATGTGCTGACAGCGGGCGATGTTAGAAGGATAGATAGACATTGGTAGTTGCTCCTGGAATTGATTGGTTTTCCGTAATTGGGTCATTTGGTCGCGCGTCGTTGGGGGATACCCCCCTCCGGATGGATCTATTGGAATGATGGAGTTGCAGGGAAAAGGCGGCAAAATCCTGAGGGCGCGGGAGTTAGCTATGAAAATATCAGGAATCAATAACTTGCGGAGGGTAGCTTCGGGGCGGGACGGGTGTTTCGCCGGGGCCGGCACGCGCCCGGAATTTTGCGACGCGGACGTTGAACGGCACGACATAGCGGTCGCAGTCCGGCTTGATCGTAAGTCCTGCCCGGGATTTCAGGAAGGACAGTTTTTGACTGTGACTTATTTCGCGAGTAATAGTCAAGTACTCTATTTGTAGGTCGTAGAGTAGTTTGGATAGAGTATAGATTAGCTTTTAGCTATTACCTGGCGTGGCAAGTGAGTAGGTGACGGTTCTCTCCCATGTCTCGCAAAAGAGTGTCTAGTAAAGGATGTCATGGGACTGAACAAAAAGAGGCGAGACATGGGGCACGCCCCACGATGCGTGGGGCGCCCCGTGAGCGAAACGGGTATGATGCCCATACGCCAGGCCATGACGAAAGCAGCTATCGGCGACGGGACGGTTGATGGGCGCCTGCGCCGCATCGAAGGCCGCCATAACGCTCTCGTAAAAAAGCTGCGCGCCGCGTTTGCTCAGGGCGATCTTACAGAAGAGGGCGAGTGCGCCATCGAGGGCATCCGTATTATCGAAGAGGCGATCCGCAGCGGAGTCAAGTTCCGGGCGGTGTTCTTCAGCCAGCATGCGAAGAGCAAAGCGGAACGTCTGCTGCCCCAGATCGCAGCTTATGCGGAGACGCTGCTGCTACCAGACAAGCTGTTCGCCAGCGTCGTGCCCAGCGAGAGTCCCCAGGGTGTCGCGGCGTTGGCCAGGTGCAAGGCGTTCACGCTCGAGGAGGTAGTGAGCCGGGCCCAAGCCGGGCCGCTGCTGGCGATCGCCGGCGTACAGGACCCGGGAAATCTCGGTACCATGATCCGTTCCGCAGAGGCCTTCGGAGCGGCAGGCGTGCTGGCGGGAGAAGGCACGGCGAGCCCGTTCAACTCCAAGGCCGTGCGCGCGTCGGCGGGATCGGTATTCCGCGTGCCGATTACCCGCGCGCCGCTGCTGGAAACTCTGGATCAGTTTCGCGAGCGGGGCGTACAGATGATCGCCACTTCATCACATAAGGCGGTGCCGCTGCAGGACGCGGAGCTGGCCGGGGCCATTGCGGTCTTCGTGGGGAGCGAAGGATCGGGGCTGCCGCGCGAACTGCTGAAGGCGATGAACCAGGTGGTGGCGATTCCCCACTCGGCGAGCGTCGAATCGCTGAATGCGGGCGTGGCCGCGAGCATCATCCTTTACGAAATCGCCAGGAGGCGAGGCTAGCCGTTTTTTTTCGCTGCCAGCGTTCACCCCACCCTCTTTTCTATGCGGTTGCATGACTCTGTGATGAAATAGGGCTGTGAGCCTGTTTCAGCCCGTTCCTCGCGCAGACAATCTCGCGGACCGGACGCGGCCTCTGGCCGACCGCATGCGTCCCCGGACTCTTGAGGAATTCATCGGACAGGAACACCTGGTCGCGCGGGGCAAACCATTGCGCGCGCAGATCGAGCGGGATGACATCGGCTCGCTGATTTTCTGGGGGCCTCCCGGAACCGGCAAGACCACGCTGGCCAAGATCATCGCGGGCATGACCAAAGCCGACTTCATCGAGTTTTCGGCGGTCCTGGCGGGAATCAAGGAAATCAAGCAGGTGATGGCGGATGCCGAGCGGGCGCGGCAATACGGCACCCGCACCATCGTCTTCATCGACGAAATTCATCGTTTCAACAAGGCACAGCAGGACGCCTTCCTGCCGCACGTGGAAAAGGGCAACATTCGGCTGATCGGCGCGACCACGGAGAATCCCTCATTCGAAATCATTGCGGCCCTGCTCTCGCGGAGTCGGGTATATGTGCTCAATCCCTTGACGGAGGAGCAGGTGGTGCTGTTGCTCAAGCGGGCCATCTGCGATAGCGAGCGAGGCCTGGGCGCCATGAACGTGGATGCTTCCGAAGACGTTTTAGCCAAGATTGCTGCCTATTCGAGCGGCGACGCCCGCAGTGCCTACAATGTGCTGGAAGTCGCAGCCGGCCTGGCACGAAATCTCGCGGGTAAAGAAGGCAGGGCGGCGATCACGGATGAAATCGTCCGCGATGCCCTGCAAAAGCGCATTCTGCTCTACGACAAAGCCGGCGAAGAGCACTACAACCTGATTTCGGCCCTGCACAAGTCAGTTCGCAACAGCGATCCTGACGCGTCTCTTTATTGGCTGGGACGCATGCTGGAGGCGGGCGAGGATCCTCTTTATGTGGCGCGCCGGGTGGTGCGCATGGCAGTGGAAGACATCGGGTTAGCCGACCCGAATGCGCTCTCGCTTTGCATGGCCGCCCGGGATGCGGTGGACTTTATCGGCCAGCCGGAAGGCAATCTCGCGCTGGCGCAGGCAGTGGTGTATCTGGCGCTGGCGCCGAAGTCGAACGCGCTCTACACGGCGTACTCCGATGTGCAGCAGGACGTGGAGCGCACGGCCGCCGAAGCCGTGCCGCTTCATCTGCGCAATGCTCCGACAGGATTGATGAAAGGCCTGGGATACGGAAAAGGCTACCAGTACGCCCACGATGTAGAAGGGAAGGTAGCGGATATGCAATGTCTTCCTGGCAACCTGCGGGACCGCATTTATTACCATCCGACGAATGAGGGGATGGAGCGGGAGATGCGCGAGCGCATTGCGGAAATCAAACGACTGCGTTCCAAACCTGGTAAAAACCCGCCCTCCGAGAAAGAATCATAAGCCGGCCCCTGATCATCTAAGCGCTTAAGCGATGGTCTGTTAGAGAAAATGCAGGAGGGAATTACCATGGCCAGCAGCCCAGGACTTACCGCGCCGCCGGACTATTCCTCGTTCCGTCCCCTGCCGGCCGCTCAAGTGGAAGAGCTGCTGAAAGTGCAGAAGGCGGCTCAGAAAATCAGTTCGATTCTCGACCTGGATGAACTGATCGACAAAGTTGTCAACGATGTGGCTCGCTCTTTCGGTTGTGTCGAAGCCGGTATTTATCTCCATGACGAAAAGCGCGGCGAGCTGGTGATGGCGGGCGTTTGCGGATGCACGCTCTATGCCAAGGGTCACGGCCTGAAGGTTGGCAAAGACGGGATGGTCGGGCACGTTGCCGCCAGCGGGCAGATGCATTATGCGCCCGATGTCAGCAAGGATCCGTATTACATTCCGTGTGAAGCGTCCACCCGCTCGGAGGTGGCGATTCCTCTTCATGTGGCGGGGCGCCTGGTGGGTGTGTTCACCGCCTCGCACCCGGAACTGGATGCTTTTCCACCGGAACAGCTCCGGCTGCTGCAGGCGTTGTGCAGCCACGTAGCCGTTGCCGTCAATAATGCCCGGCGCTTCCAGCACGAGCAACACAAGCGCCAGGCTTTGAGCCGGGAAACCCACGAAGCTCGCGCCATTCAGCAGGCATTGCTGCCGAAGAGTTCGCCCTACATTCCCGGGTTCGCGGTCTCGGGAATCACCATTCCCGCGGGAGCACTGGGCGGGGACTGGTACGACTTCATTCCCCTGGACCATGGCCGCTGGGGACTGGTATTGGCGGACGTGTCGGGAAAAGGGACGGCAGCGGCTCTGCTGATGTCCGCAACCCGGGGAATGCTGCGTTCTTTGGCCGAGACCAAATGCAGTCCGGCAGAAGTGCTATCGAAGCTCAACCGGCTGATGACGGAAGACTTCCCTGCAGGACGGTTTGTCACCATGGTCTACGCGATTCTCGATCCGGGCGCGCGCACCCTGACCTTCGCCAATGCCGGGCATCTGCGGCCGCTGCTGGTAGAGGGCGCGGAGGCGCGTTTTCTGGACACCGTGCGGGGCATGCCTTTAGGGATAGGTCCTGGAGAATATTCCGAGGTCGAGGTTCGGCTGCGGGAGGGATCACGTGTAGTTTTCTACAGCGACGGCATCACCGAAGCGGTGAATCCGGCGGAAGAAGAATACGGAGACAAACGCCTGGAAAGTTTTGTTCTGGCGAATGAGGCAACTCCGGAACATATTCTGGAAGATGTACGCACCTTTGCCGATGGCGCGGGCTTTCGCGACGATGCGACCGTGGTATTCGTGCGCAGCTGAGCCGCGGCCGAGGCGTTCACCTGGAGAGCCGAAAGACTCCTATTGACGCGTTATCCTTCCAAGGCTAGATTTTAGGCGCTCTGGCACCTGCCAGAAGCCAGCCGCGAAAGGGGAGGGTTTATGGGGTCGAAATTCACGCTAGGGAACCGCAGAGTTGTAGTCATCGCAGTCGCAACAACACTTCTACTGGCAACAGCCGTCGTTGCTATTCAGCCCGCACAAGCGCAGACGCTGACCGTACTTTATTCGTTTACCGGGGGAGCGGATGGCGGACAACCCTACAGCAGCCTAATTTTCGGCCCACAAGGAAAGCTTTACGGCACCACGGCGGTCGGTGGCGCCAATGGCTATGGGGTGGCGTTCGTGGTGAATACACGGAACAACAAAGAGAAGGTATTACACGACTTCACCCTTGATGATGGTGCGAACCCGTGGGCGGGCCTGCTCTACGACGGAAAAACACACAAGCTCTACGGAACCACTGAGGCCGGTGGGGCGAGCGGCTTCGGCACGGTGTTCGAGATACACGGGAATGGAACACAGTTCAAGGTGATTTATGACTTCGCCGGCGGCAGCGACGGTTCTTATCCGTTCTGCCAGCTCATCCGCAGCAATCATAACGGCAAGCTCTACGGTACGACTTACAGAGGCGGCGCAACCGACAGTGGAACCGTCTTCAGCCTGAGCGGCACGGGCAAAGAAAAGGTGGAATACAGCTTCCAGGGAGGAGAATTCGGGGAGAATCCATATGCCGGTCTGGCCCAAGATTCCGATGGCCGGCTCTACGGCATCACTTTCGGCGATTTCACGGGTGATTACGGAACCGTGTTTCGGGCGGGCAAGTCGGGCGGGCGCGGGAAGATTCTGCACACCTTCACCGGAGGCGATGACGGAGGATTTCCGTATTTCGGAGGGCTGGTGGCGGACCCGGCGGGGAACTTTTTTGGCACGACCTCTTTCGGCGGAGCGAATAAGTATTTCGGTACCGTCTACAAGATAAACAAGAACGGCAAGCAGACGGTCCTCTACAGTTTCACGGGCGGAACTGACGGAGGACAACCCAACGCCGGCCTGGTTCGGGATTCGGCCGGAAATCTATACGGCACCACCGTGGGCGGTGGCGCTTTCGGCCACGGGACGATCTTCGAGCTCGATAAGAACGGGACGGAGACGGTGCTATACAGCTTTGCCGGGGGAACGGACCCAGCGGGCCCCAACGCAAGTCTTCTGTTGGACGGTGCTGGAAATCTCTATGGCACGAGCATAGCGGGCGGGACCTACACCGCCGGAACCATATTCGTGCTCACACGTGATCACGGAGGACGCTAAAAGGAGCGCCTAAGCAAATCTTGTGCGGTGCTCTTTGAGGATGCACCGATCCATGAGCACAAAGATTCCAGCTTTGCGCGCCTTTAGAGCGGCGGCTTCATTGACGATCTCCTCCTGCATCCACACGCAGGGGATCTTCAACTGGATTGCCTGGTCGACGACCTCGTCCACATATTCCGGGCGGCGAAAGATGTTGACCAGGTCGATCTTTTGCGGCACGTCCAACAGCGATCCGTAGGCTTTCTCGCCCAGAGCGCCTTCGATTTGGGGATTCACGGGAATGATCTGGTAGCCGTGGGTCTGCAGGTAGGCCGCGACGCCGTGGCTGGGGCGCAAGGGACTGTCGGAGAGGCCAACCACAGCGATGGTTTTGGCGCGTTTCAGCAGTTCGGTAATGGGATCCGAGTGCAGGGCAGAGGCCATAGCGGCTTATTGTAGCGGATGGCGGCGCTCGTGGAGATCAGCCTGACGCGCAGCTGGAGCGCTGCCGTCCAGCCCTGAACCCTTTCACTTCTTGCCCCCGCTGCTTGACTCGAGCTTGGTGCGGAACATCTTCGCCGCCAGTTTGCGAACCGTGTCCGAGACATCCTTATTGCCGGCGAGGTTTCTCAGGTCGAGCGTCAACAGGTGCTTCATCAATCCCAGGGAGACATCGATGGGCGTGCGGGGATTAAAGACCAGGTTGCGAACCACGGGGTAGATTTTCATGAAGCGGCGCTTCATGGGAATGGCGCGCAGCACGGCCTCCAGAACATTTTTCTGGCTGGCGAACTTTTCCACCTCGGCGTCGGTGATTTTGGGCGACTCGAGCACGGCCAGCGCCACGACTTTGGTGCCATCACGAATCAGCAAGGAGCGTTCTTCTTTGTCGCCCTTCATGGCCAACTGAATACGGCCTTTGACGTCGAGCTTGGCGATTTTTTGCAGGGCGCTGCCTTTTTCGTGCCCCGCTCCGAGGAAAGACTTCTTCTGGATCGGAGCCCGTTTGGCGGCCGCTGCGGATCCTTCCGCGCCGACCGCAGCCACTTCGCCGGAGTCTGCCAGCGCTTCCGTGGCATCTTCGTCCCCGTGCTCGCTATGAATGGCGCCGATGGGCGCGAATGGTTTTTCCGGCTCGGCCGAGATTTCCGCGGCGTGCTCGGTGAGAAAAGAAGCCACGAGCTGGTCGGGCACTTCCCCGGCGTCGACCTCGGAAATCGCAGCGTCCACCTCAGAAATCACCGCGGAAGGCGAAAGGCGGCCGGAAGGAGCTTGTTCAGCGGCCGAGGACATCACGCGATCGTGCGCCAGACTCAGCGGAGCGGCGGCGGCCCTGGCGGGCGGGGCTGAGGCAAGCTTCTGGTGGACAGCGGCGGATTGAGTCTCGGTCAGGTTAGGGTTGGAACTGAAGGAGGCGAGGATAGAGTGGGTGCGGCCGACGCGGGGACTGTTGAGCATGGCTTCGCCGATTTCGCGCGATCCCGCGGCGGCCAGCTCGGCCAGAGCTTCATCGGCAACCGATGGATTCTCCAACAACGCGGGGAGCAGCGCGGGGCGGAGGTTCTGAGGATCGATGAAGTAGTCGAGCACGGCTTTGGGCGTTTGTGGATCGGCGGCTACGGTTCGCGAAGAGGCTTCATCCCAGCTGGCGAGCGTAAGCTGCGCTCGTTCTGCGAAGACTTTGTTTCTGGTGGCCAGGTGCACCAGAATTTCGATCATCTCCTGGGGAGGAATGGATAAGGCCCCACGCGCCGCCGACTGCACCAGATTCGACGGGACCTTCGAAGCGCGAATGAGATCGATCATGCGCGGCATGGACGCAGGCGGGCCCGGAAAAGTCCGGGACCTTCCAGCATCAAGCAGAGCGCCGAGTTTTGCCAGTGTTTTCCGGAGAGTAACGTTACCAAGGGAACTGCTAGACGGCCGCGGTCTTCCCTCCCCGGCGCATGCGGAGATAGGCGCGGATAAAGGGTTCCAGGCCGCCATCGAGCACGCGGTCGACGTCACCGACTTCGGTCTTGGTGCGGTGATCCTTGATCAGGCGGTAGGGCTGGAGAACGTAGGAGCGAATCTGCGAGCCGAAGTCGATGTCGAGCTTCGACTCTTCGATCTTGCGGGTGGCCTCGCGTTTCTTTTCCATCTCATGCTCGTAAAGCTTGGAGCGCAGCATGCTCATGGCCCGGTCTTTATTCTTGTGCTGGGAGCGCTCGTTCTGGCAGGCGGCGACGATTCCAGTGGGGATGTGGGTGATGCGCACGGCGGAGTCGGTGGTATTGACGTGTTGTCCTCCCTTGCCGCTGGACCGGTAGGTGTCGATGCGCAAATCCTCGGGGCGGATGACGACCTCGACGCTTTCGTCGATTTCCGGCGACACGAACACGCTGGCGAAGGAGGTGTGCCGGCGTTTGGCCTGGTCGAAGGGCGAAATTCGCACCAGACGGTGCACCCCGATTTCGCTGGTCAGCAGGCCGAAGGCGTATTCGCCGTTGACGGCGAAGGTCGCGGATTTCAAGCCCGCCTCCTCGCCCGGCTGATAGTCGTACAGCACGGTCTGGAAGCCCTGGCGCTCGGCCCAGCGCAGATACATGCGCAGCAGCATGTCGGCCCAGTCCTGCGATTCGGTGCCGCCGGCGCCGGGGTGGATGGTCACGATGGCATTGCGGGTGTCGTTTTCGCCCGAGAGCAGAGTCTCGGTCTCGAGATGATCGACCCGTTCGCGTAGAGAATCGATCTCGCGGCGCAGTTCGGCATCGACGCTTTCGCCCTCGCGCGCCAGCTCGAAGTAGGTGGAAATTTCCTCCCCGCGGCGGACCAGGTCGGCCTCGGTCGCGAGCATGTCCTCCAGGCGCTTTTTCTCGCGCATGACCTGCTGGGATTTCTGGGGATTGGACCAGAGATTGGGATCGGAAGCCTGCTTCTCGATCTCGGCTAGCTGGGTTCGCAGTTTGTCGACGTCAAAGGTACTCCCGAAGCTCGCGGACCTTGTCCTTCAAGAGCGTATATTCCTGTTCCAGTTCTTCAACCATCGCATTTCCCTCGTTAATCCTGCGGAGAAGCGGCTACTTGCGGGTCTGGCCGCGGAACGCCACAGATAGCAGCAATGCCACCAAGGAAATTATCGCACAGAGGAAGGCGAACCAGTCGCCGTGACGGGTGTAGAACGTGGTTACGCTGGAGAGCGCGAACGGCGCCGGGAGCAAGGCGCGGGTTTTGCGAGGCAGGCTGGCCACGACGCGCCCATAGGGATCAATCGCCGCGGTTACACCGGTATTGGTATCGCGCAGAAGCCAGCGCGCATTCTCCACGGCTCGCATGCGGGCCTGGCGCAGATGCTGGGCATAGGCGCCACTATCGCCGTACCAGCCATCGTTGGAGATATTCACCAGCACTTGCGCACCGCGGGCGGCAAACTGGCGGACCTCATCAGGAAAGATGGATTCGTAGCAGATGAAGACGCCGAGGCTGATTCCACCGGCTTCGAGAGGGGCGCGGAACGCGCCCGGCGAAAAGTCTCCTACTTCTCTGGTGAGGCCACCGGCGAAGGCGAATACGGGCTTGAAGGGCACATACTCGCCAAAGGGCACGAGGTGGACTTTGTCGTAGCGCGCGGCCCAATCCCCGGCGGGAGTCACGAGCGATGCAGAGTTGAAGACCTGCGTACCCAACTCAGGATTCTGGCTGGCGTTGCGGATACCGACGCTCCCGGCCAGCAGCCAGGCGTTTGAGTGCCGCGCAAGGCCGCTGAGAGCGTCGCGAAAAAGAGGGTCACTGGTGTAAAAAGGCGCAGGCGACTCGGGCCAGACGATCAAGTCCGTCCGGTTGGCGGCAGGCGCGCTCAGGCTGGTACGGGTTAAGTCCTGCAAGGTGGTCTGGAAGTAGTCTTTGGTCCAGTCGGCGCCCGCCAGGATAGGAATATTCGCCTGTACCAGAAGCGCGGTTCTGTCGGCGCGGAACTGGGGGGCCGGCAGCCAGCGCGTGGACTGCAGAAGCACGGTGGCCGCCAGCGTGGCGAGCAGCAACTGCTTTCCCTTCTCCTTGCGGAGCAACCATGCCGCGGCGAAGGCCGCGTTGACTACCGCGATTTCGAACGACAAACCGTAGACGCCGGTAACCGTGGCCATACGGGCGAGGGGAATGTTATCGACCTGGGTGACGCCAAGGAGATCCCAGGGGAAACCGGTGATGCGGGTGCGAGCCAGTTCCACCGCAACCCAAAGAGGCGGCGCGAGAAGCAGCATGATGGGGCTGGATGGTTGTTTTCTTGAGAACAGGCTGAGCAGCAGGCCGAAGGCTCCGTGATACAAGGCCAGGTAGAGACAGAACAGAATCAAGATTCCCAGGGCGGCGGGCGCGTTCACGCCGCCGTACTGGCGCATGGTGGCGTAGATCCAGTAGCAGGTGCCGGCGTACCACACAATTCCACAGGCGTAGGCAAGCAGAAAAGCCTGAGAGGGCGTCGCCGGGAGCAATCTCATGCCGGCGCGGAGTTGCAGAGTCTGCGGAGGCCGCGCGCGAAGCAGGGCAACCAGCAGCGGCGTCAGAGCCACCCAGGCGAGCGGGTAGAGATTGGGCAGGGGAAATATGAGAATCTGCAGGAAAGCCGAGAGCAGCGCCAGGAGCCAGGCGCTCTTGTGAATCTGCCGCACTGGGCAAGCATAGCAAAAACGCGGCCGCTCACCGGGTCAGAGGCAGTCAACTCTCCTGCTAGAATCCAGCCATGCGCCTGAAAATCTCGTTCCTCTTTTTGTTGCTGAATACCGGTCTCGCTCTGGCGGCGCCCCGGACGATGCGCCTCGACTACTACCACACAGGCAACACGATGCAGGAGATGTTCAGCGTCGATCGGGTGGTTGTCGAGCCCCTGCCGTGGCCCGGCGATCCCGGCAAAACCATCGACGATTCCGATCTGGGCAATTACCTGTTCGAAGTTCGCGATCAGGCCAGCGGCCGGGTGCTGTTTTCCCGTGGCTTCAATTCGGTTTTTGCAGAATGGGTCACGACGGATGAGGCCAAACATGCGAGCCGGACGTTTTCCGAGTCGCTGCGCTTCCCCGCGCCCGATGGGCCCGTCAAAATCGTCCTAAAACAGCGGAAGGAGCAGGTATTCGCCGAGGTCTGGAGCACGAGCGTCGATCCCAAGGACAAGTTTGTGGACACGTCGCGTCCTCCGTCGCCTGGGCCGTTGCTGGCAATTCAGAACAACGGCGACCCTTCGACCAAGGTGGACTTGCTGATCATGGGCGACGGCTACAGCGCGGCCGAGCGGCCCAAGTTCGAGCAGGATGCGCGCCGTTTCACGGAGATTCTGTTCAGCCATCCGCCATTCCGGGAACATCGCCACGATTTCAACGTGTGGGGCCTGTGCCCGGCGGCAGAGGAGCCGGGGGTTTCGCGGCCGTCGGGCGGAGTGCATCGTCACTCGCCTTTGGGCGCCAGCTACGATACCTTCGGCACCGAGCGTTACGTTCTGACCACGGAAAATCGCGCCTTCCGCGACTATGCATCGTACGCGCCTTACGAGTTCGTGGAGATTCTGCTGAACAGCGAGACCTATGGGGGAGGGGGTATTTTCAACCTGTACGCGACCGTGGCCGCCGACAGCGAATGGGCACCCTACGTTTTCGTGCATGAGTTCGGACACCATTTCGCCGGCCTGGCCGACGAATATTACACGTCGGATGTGGCTTACCTGCCGCCGGCAAAGAAGATCGAGCCGTGGGAGGCCAACGCCACGGCGTTGCTCGATCCTACGAATCTGAAGTGGAGAGACCTGGTTCCCAGCGGCACCCCGCTGCCCACGCCGTGGAAGAAAACCGACTTCGAGGCAATGGAAAAACAGATCCAAACCCAGCGACGGGAACTGCGGGAGAAGAACCGGCCCGAAAAAGAGATGGACAACCTGTTCAAAGAGGAGCGCAAGAAGGAAGAACAATTACTGGCGCATGACCAGTACTCGAACGCAGTGGGGGCTTTCGAAGGGGCGAACTATGAGGCTCAGGGCTACTACAGACCCCAGGAAAACTGCATCATGTTCACCCGATATGACGCCTTCTGCGCCGTGTGCCGGCGCGCGATTGAACGAATCATCGGCATGTACGCAAGCGAATAGCGGGAGAATTTTCAGGCTACGGAAGTTTCCAGGCGCGCCCTGACAAAATTGACGATCTGGGGCGTTAAATACTGAGGCGGCCGGATACGGAAGATGGGCTTGCCGGCGGCCGGCTTCAAAGAGACCCCCGTCCACGCGCTTTTGCCAGCATCGGATTCGTGCAAGAGGACGGCGTCGGCCAGGTCGAGAAACTCCTGGGCCGAAGGCTTGAAGTCAGCGGTTCCCGGGTCGAGGACGGTCAGATAAAGGTCGGGGCGCAGGAACTTCAAGACGCTGTTCGACTCCAGAATGGCATTGCCGGCCTCGGCCAGCCGAGCGCGCAATGCCGGCACAGCTTCGGCGAGGCGGCCCTGCTCGGTTCGCACCCACCAGACGCGGGCGGCGCCGGCAGCCAAGAATCGGGCGGTATCGGAATCTCCGGATGAGTCATTTTCTTCCGAGATCGCCCAGGTGTGGTCGTCGGTGGCGCATTGGCACGATTCGCCGTTGAGCGAGCACACGCCGTGGCCATACTGAGTGATTTTCATGGCTGTCCACTGGCGTTCGGGCAAAGCGGCGATCAGACCGGCAACGACGCTGGTTTTGCCGACACTGCGGGAATGTCCGCCAACAACCACTAACGCCATACTCAACCCCTGACGAAACACGCGGCAACCATGCGTGAAGATTCGCTAGTCTTTTCTGGCCAGACGGTTCAATACCGCTAACTGCTTCAAGTATTTCCGGATCGGCCGCGCCGGAGTTCCCCAATATACCTCGCCACTGCCGCGGAGGATTTTTGCCGTGGGAACACCGCCCTGAGCGCCAATCGTGACGCCCTCTTTGATGCAAACATGGTCGGCAATGCCGACCTGGCCGGCAAGCACGGCATTTCTTTCGATGGTGACGCTGCCGGAGAGGCCGGTCTGAGCCGCGATCACCACATCTTCCCCGATCTGGCAGTTGTGACCGATGTGGACAAGATTGTCGATTTTCGTTCCCCGGCCGATGCGGGTTACGTCGAGCGCGCCCCGGTCGATGGTGGTGTTGGCGCCGATTTCTACATCGTCGCCGATCTCCAGACGGCCCACTTGGGGAAACTTCTGGTAACGGCCGGTGGCGGGATCGCGGACATATCCGAAGCCGTCGCCTCCCAGCACGGCGCCGGCGTGGAGGAGAACCCGGTCACCGATGCTGACACCGGGGTAGAGAGTCACATTCGGGAAGAGCTCGCAGTCATTGCCGATGCGCGCGTCCTCGCCGACAACGCTGCCGGCGCCGATTCGAGTGTTGCGTCCAACCACGGAATTCCGGCCGATGATGACTCTTTCTCCAATGGATACGCCCTTTCCCAGCCGGGCCTGGGGATGGATGATCGCACTGCGATGGATTGTCGACTTCTTCGGCGGATTCCCGCACAGAAGCGCGGCCGATTGGGCAAACGCCAGTCGAGGATGAGCGCAGATCAGGAGCGTTTTAGAACCGGCATTGCCAAGCGCAAACTCGCCCGCTATGACGACGGAGGCCGCGGACCTCAGTGCCTGAGGCAAAAATTTCTCATCTTCGAGGAAAATCAGGTCGCCGGGCCGAGCCTGTTGAAGGCTCGCGATTGCGGATACTCTGACGCTGCCATCGCCGACCAGGCGGGCTTTAAGAAAGCCGGCCAGCTCTCCGGCGGAGTGAGTTGGCAATGATTTTCCAGCTTCCCGGCGATGGGGAGCGATGCGCGGCATGGCACCTTTTTATACGTTCGGCGGCGGAAAAGAAACCAGCTTGTTCGGAAGGGGCAGGGCATGTAGCATACGCAAACGCATGGCGTTTTCCGATCTTCAGCTTGCGCGACGCCTGGAACGCGCCGAAGGGCACGCGGCCGCCCAGTACGCGGTGTCGCGGCACCAGTTGTGTCCCGAGAGCAACGCGGAATGGATGGAATGCGGGGGAGCCTATGCCATCTTTGACGGTGTCGACTCGCCCGTCACTCAGACTTTCGGGCTCGGCGTCTTCGAGGAGTGGACTCCGGCATCACTGGATACGATTGAAGGGTTCTTTCTCAAGCATGCTTCTCCGGTCCAGCACGAAGTGAGTCCGTTTGCGGGGGTAGCGGCGCTGGATTTGTTATGCCGGCGAAATTATCGCCCGATCGAGCTGAGCAATGTGCTTTATCGCGAGGTCGAGAACCCAGCCAGCAGACCTTCGGATGAGATCGCTGTGCGGGTAATCGGCCCGAGCGAAAGCGAGCTTTGGAGCAGGATCAGCGCGGAGGGGTGGTCGCATGAGCATCCCGAGTTTCGCAGTTTTCTGCTGGAGTTGGGGAAAATCTGTTCGGCGCGGGAGGATACGTTTTGTTTTCTGGGCGAAATCGCAGGCGAGCCGGGCTGCGCCGGCGTGTTGTGCATTCACGAAGGGGTTGCTTTGCTGGGTGGCTCGGCCACGATTCCCGAGCTGCGCCGCCGCGGACTGCAGAACGCCCTGGTGCAAGAGCGGATGCGCTACGCGTTCGACCATGGCTGCGATCTGGCGATGATGGTGGCGGAGCCGGGGAGCAATTCGCAGCGCAATGGGGAGCGCAGGGGCTTCAGCATCGCCTACACCCGGACCAAATGGAAACTGAATTCGTGATTTTTTTCCGGGGAGAGGCGGATTCCAGGCAAAGAGCGGACCCGCTGGAGTATGATCTCTACTGTGAGCAAGCGTGGAAATCCGAACTGGGGCAAGCAGCAACCGATAAGGCCGGCTCTACCGACCGAGTTCGATGAGCAGATCCGGCGGTTGGGGTTGACCAGCCAGACGTGCGCCACTTCGGCACAGCTGCGTGACTGGTGCGAGCGCAACCGGAACCGGTGCTACATTCCGGAGTGGTTGCTGGACGCCTGGGGAATTGACGTCGATCCGGCTTCGCTCTGACCGGCCTTTCCAACTTTCTCCGGCTCTACCATGCGGCGGCAATACAGAGTTTGGGAAGATGCGCTCCTGCCATGACTCAGGCTTTGAGACTTGAGCGAGACGGGCGCCGCAGGCAGTGGGACAGGCGAGTACGCCGGGCACGCGAGTTGCGCGACCGGCACCCGGCCGCGGCAGCGGCCCTGGGCTTGTATGAAGAGGTTCTGAAGTTCCAGGCCGATGTCGCGGGCGATTTCACGCCGGCCCCGCACGGGGAGTACTCGCTGCGGGAGCAAATCGACATTGTCTATATTTCCTCACAAGTGCCTTCCATCCTAACCTTAGCCATGGAGCATGGTCCGTCCACCCTAAGCCAGCATGCGCGCATGCTGCGGGATGCCGGGGGCGTCTGTTGGGAAAGCATGGCGGAAGCCGCGGTGACATATGCCGTAGCCGAAATGCATCCGCTGGACAGCTTTTTTTTTCGCGCTTGCCTGCAGCCTGTGGCAGAAAGCCTGCAGTCGAGATTGCCTGACCTGCCGGGTTACAGCAAGAACGTATGCCCGGCATGTGGGGGCTTGCCCCAGCTTTCAGTCCTGCGGCCGGAGGGGGAAGGCGCCAGCCGGTTCCTGCTGTGCTCGTTTTGCCTGCGGGAATGGCTCTTCCGGAGAATCCTCTGCCCGTGGTGCGGTGAAGAAGGGAAAGAAAAGCTGCCCTTTTACACCGCGGAAGAGTTTGTCCACCTGCGGGTCGAGGCCTGCGACACCTGCAAGAGATATCTGAAAGCGGTCGACATGACGATTGACGGACGCGCCGAGCCGCTGGTGGATGAGGCCTCCCTGGCGGTTCTGGATGTGTGGGCCGGCGAACACGGCTACAGCAAAATCGTTGGAAATCTGCTCGGGTTCTGAGGCTAGTCAGGAACTCCCCGATTGACACACCGCCCGAGGGGGTGTAACGTCTGCTCTGATCAGCGGTGAGTTGGCCCTGGCGGAGACTGCTATGGATCTCTCGCGGCGTTCCTTCCTGAAGACAGGAGTGGCGGGGGCGGTCGGAGCTTCAGTTCTCGGGTTCGATCTTCAGCCCCTCTATGCTCAGTCGTCTACCTTAAAGATTTCCCGCACCACCGAGACGCGCAGCACCTGTCCCTATTGTTCGGTGAGCTGCGGGGTGATCATTCACACCATCGGCGACCGGGCGAAGAATGTGACCCCCCAGGTGGTGCATGTTGAAGGCGATCCCGACCATCCCATCAACCGAGGGACGCTGTGCCCGAAGGGCTCTTCGCTTTTGCAGGACATCGTGAACGATCGCCGGCTGCTGAAACCGCAGGTGCGGCGTCCGGGCTCGGATCACTGGGAGGACATTTCCTGGGATCAGGCGATCGAGGAGATTGCCGCCCGCACCAAACAGCTACGCGACGCCACCTTCGTCGAAAAGGACGCCAACGGCAAGACGGTGAACCGACTGGACAGTCTGGCCTTCGCCGGCGGTTGCACCGACACCAACGAGTTCAATTATCTGGTCGTGAAGTCCATGCGGTCCATGGGGGTGACGTGCCTGGAAAACCAGGCACGTGTTTGACACGGCCCCACGGTCTCCAGTTTGGGGCCAACATTTGGACGCGGGGCGATGACCAACGGCTGGATCGACATCAAGAACACCGACATGATGTTGATCATGGGCGGGAATCCAGCCGAGAACCATCCGTGTGGCTTCAAGTGGGTGGTTGAGGCAAAGCGCAATCGCAATGCCCGGATCATTGTGGTCGACCCGCGCTTCACGCGCACGGCCTCGCAGGCCGATCAGTTTCTGCAGATCCGCACCGGATCGGACATCGCTTTTCTCGGCGGAATGATCCGCTACGCGATTGAAAATAACCGATTCAATCGCGAGTATCTCGTCAACTACACAAACGCCGCCTTCGTGGTGAAGGAAGGTTTCAAACTTCCGGACGACGGTCTTTATTCCGGCTTCGATCAGAAGGCCAAGACCTACGACAAGTCGACCTGGAACTATGAGGAAGGCGGGGCGATCGAGCCTTCCGCCGTGGCGGCGGCCGGAGCCAATCCGGCAGGGGCACACGCAGGCGGGGAACACCAGCATGGGCCGGGTGGAGGATCGCATCAAGCGGAAGGCCAGGGATATCAGGCTCAGGGTCCCGCCGGCGCCAACGGAATGGGCGGCGGGCCGATTCCGCCGCCGATGCTGCCGCCGAACGTGGCCTACGATTTCTCATTGCAGCATCCCCGCTGCGTCTTCCAGTTGCTGAAGCAGCAATACTCCCGTTACACGCCGGAGATGGTGGAGCGCATCACCGGCATCCCGAAGGAGCAGTGTCTGAGGGCCTGGGATACGTTCACTTCGATCCGGCAGAACGGCGATATGAAAAAGGTCGGCACCATCATCTACGCCGTGGGCTGGACGCAGCACTCTTCGGGGACGCAAACCATCCGCACCGCGGCCATGATCCAACTGCTGCTGGGGAATGTGGGCCGCGCCGGAGGAGGGGTAAACGCTCTCCGCGGGCATTCGAATATCCAGGGCGCCACCGACATGGCGGGCATTTTCGACATCCTGCCGGGCTACCTCAAGATGCCGACCCCGGCCGACACCGACCTCAAAGCTTATCTCACCCGCACTACGCCCAAGGCCTCGAAACCGAAGGAGTGGGATTCCTACAACTATTGGTCGAATACTCCAGCGTTCACGGTTTCATTCCTGAAGGCGCTTTACGGAGACGCAGCGACCAAGGAGAACGACTTCGGCTTCAACTGGCTTCCCAAGATCGACCGGAAATATTCCTGGGCGGAAATCTGGGACGACATGTACAACGGCAAGGTCAAGGGCATGCTGGCGTTCGGCATGAACGGGGTGATGATCGGGCCGAACGCGAAGAAAAATATCGCGGCCCTGAAGAAAGCCGACTTCCTGGTGGTGTGCGAGATCTACCCGGATGAGACCAGCGAATTCTGGCGGGCGCCGGGAACCACGGCCGACGAGATGAAGCGGATCAACACCACCGTATATCGGCTGCCGGGCGCGGGCTTCGCGGAAAAGGATGGAACCTTCGTTAACTCGGCGCGCTGGCTGCAGTGGAAATGGGCAGCGGTGCCGCCTCCGGGCGAATGCAAACTCGACCAGGAAATTCTGGCGCGCATCTTCCTCAAGGTGCGGGAGAAGTACCAGAAGGAGGGAGGCAAGTTTCCCGATCCCATCCTGAAGGTCTCATGGAGTTATATCGATCCGCACAACCCGTCACTGGCCGAGGTAGCCAAAGAAATCAACGGCAAGGCCCTGGCCGACGTTACGGATGAAAAGACCAATACGACGATCAAGGCGGACCAGCAGCTGCCCGGGTTTGCGTTCCTGCGCGACGACGGATCGACGACATCTGGCAACTGGCTGTACTGCGGCTCGTGGACGGAGGCGGGGCCACTGATCCAGCGGCGGGGGACTGAAGATCCTTCGGGCCTGGGGGTTTATCCCAACTGGGCTTGGTCATGGCCGATGAATCGCCGGGTAATGTACAACCGGGCTTCGTGCGACGTGAGCGGCAAGCCGTGGGATCCGGACCGCAAGCAAGTCTGGTGGAGCGAGAGCAAGCAAAAGTGGGTAGGCAACGATGTGCCCGACTTCAAGGCCGATTCCGATCCCAAGAATCACATGGGACCGTTCATTATGAACCCGGAAGGGGTGGGGCGGTTGTTCGTTCCGATCGGCGCCGTGGCGGATGGTCCGTTCCCCGAGCACTACGAGCCGACGGAGAGCCCGATCGCGAATCCGCTGCACCCGAACCAATCGAACAATCCGATTGCCAAGCGCTTCAAGAGCGACATGGACAAGTTCGGAACGGTGGCGCAGGGGTTCAACATCATCTGCACGACGTATCGGCTCACCGAGCACTATCACTACTGGACGAAGAACAACCCCATGAACGTGCAGCTGGTACCGGAACCGTTCGTGGAAATACCCGCGGAACTGGCCGATGAGATGGGGCTGCGCGGGGGCGAGAAAGTGAAGGTCACGAGCGCCCGCGCCGAATACATTGCCAAAGCCATGGTCACAAAGCGCATCAAGGCAATGATGGTGGACGGCAAGAAGACATTTCAGATCGGCATCCCCATCCATTGGGGATACCGGGGCATCGCGGAAGACGAAGGCAAGACCGCGCGAACGCCGGCGAATTTCCTCTCCCCCGCCGTCATCGATCCGAATGCCTACACTCCCGAATTCAAGGGCTTCCTGGTGAAGCTCGAGAAAGCCTAGCGAGGCCTGAGATGAGCGACCGCAAAACGTTGCAGGTGCAGAGAATCTCGGGCCATGCCGGCACTGTCCCGGGCGCGGGCACGCAGCGCCAGGAACAGCTGTGCAAGCTGATCGACACGACCACCTGCATCGGATGCAAGGCGTGCGAGGTCGCCTGCGTGGAGTGGAACGACATGCCGTTTCAGCCCACCATGTTCGACAACACCTACCAGACCATGCCGGACACGCATTGGAACTACTGGAACCTCATCAAGTTCAACGAAGTGAGCAATGAGGATGGGACCTTCCAATGGCTGATGCGGAAGCACCAGTGCATGCACTGCGCCGACCCCGGCTGCCTGGCGGCATGCCCCGCAGACGGCGCCATCGTACAGTATGAAAACGGCATCGTAGATTTCCAGGAAGAAAGCTGCATCGGCTGCCAGTTCTGCGTGGCCGGCTGCCCCTTCAACGTGCCGAAATTCAATCCTTCGACCAAGAAAGTCTATAAGTGCACGCTCTGCTCGGACCGGGTGGGGCAAGGACTGGAGCCGGCATGCATCAAGGCCTGTCCCACGGGATGCCTGCACTTTGGCACCAAGACTGACATGCTCGGACTGGCCAACACGCGCGCACAGCAGCTTCGCGACTACTCCGGATTCAAAGACGCGGGAATTTACGATCCCCAGAGCATCGGAGGAACGTCGGTGGTTTACGTGCTGCACGACGCCAGCAATCCGGAAAAATATGGGGGCTTGCCGAAGAACCCGCGGATTCCGATAAGTTTCACCGTCTGGAAGAACTGGTTCAAGCCGTTCGGGCTGATCGCCTCCATGATGGCGTTCGCGGGGGTGATTCTGCATTACGTGACCGAGGGCCCGCGCCGGGTTCAACCCCAGCCTCCGGTGAAACAGATCGACGGCGGCGAAGGGGCGCGGAAGGACATCTGATGGCGACATCATCGCAGCGCTTCGATGGCCAGCCCGATCACTTCATCAACCGCATAGGCCTGACGGTCGTCTATGTCGGCGAACTGCTGCGGCACCGCGCCTACACCCGCTTCCTGCACTGGGCCTACGGGATCTTTTTCTTTCTCGCACTGCTTTCCGGATTCGGCATTTACATGCCGTGGATTTTTCGCTGGTTCACGCCCCTGTTTGGGGGCGGCGCCACAACGCGCATGCTGCATCCGTGGTTCGGGCTTGGTTTTGTGTTTTTCTTCGGCCTTCAGGCGTTGAACTGGGCAACCTTGATGCGATGGGGTCCGGGCGATACCCGCTGGATGAAGCGGTTGAACGACTACGTCACTCATCGCCACTCGATCGAGCCTCCAGATGTGGGATTTTTTAATGCCGGGCAGAAAATGCAGTTTTGGGAGATTGTCTGGGGATCGATTGCCTACCTGGTCACGGGTGTGGTGATGTGGTTTCCCGAGATCTTCGGGCGGTGGCCGGTGGCGGTAAGCTATGTGATCCACGATATTTCGGCCCTGATCATGCTTGCGGGAATCTTCGTTCACATCTACCTGAGCACGATCGGCGAGCCGGGCACGATGCAGGCGATGACCCGGGGGACGGTGAGCGAGGCGTGGGCGTGGACGCATCATCCCGCATGGTACAAGGAAGTGACGGGTCTGGACCCGAAAGCGGCGCTAGAAGCCGCCCGGCGAAACCAGGAGTCCGCCATTCGCTCGCAAGCCGAGCCGGGTATGCCGGGGAAACCCATCACACCGGGTTAGCGATGGATCGGCGCTGCCGGCTCGAAGGTTCAGTCCGTCCCTTAGTAATGTTTTCTGCGCGATAGACCCCCACCTAGACTATCTGCGGAATGGCATCGCCCACCGGCATTCTTGTTGGGTCCTACAGCCGCGATCTGGTGGTGGTGTCGGTACTGATTTCGATCCTGGCCTCCTATGCAGCGCTCGATGTGGCACGCAGGGTAGCCGCGGCGCGGAACAAGCTGCGGATAGCCTGGCTCTGGGGTGGGGCGTGCGCGATGGGCACGGGCATCTGGTCGATGCACTACATCGGAATGCTGGCGTTCCGCCTTCCCGTGACCATCCACTACCATTGGCCGACGGTGGCGCTGTCGCTGCTCAGCGCGGTGCTCGGCTCCGCGGTCGCGCTGTTTGTCGTAAGCCGGGAGCAGGTCAGCCTGCGGCAGGCGGGGCTGGGAAGCATTGTCATGGGCGGCGGCATTGCGGGCATGCACTACATCGGCATGGCGGCCATGCGCCTGCCTGCGCAGTGCCGCTATTCGCCCGGATTGGTTTTGCTGTCGGTGGTGCTGGCGATCCTGATCTCGTCGGCAGCTCTGCTGGCCTTTAAGCTTCAGGAAGACAGCATCGTGAGCGGGTGGCGAAAAGCTGCCGCTGCCCTGCTCATGGGGATGGCCATCCCGGCGATGCATTACACCGGCATGGCCGCCGCCAGGTTCACGGCTACGGCTCGCGCGCCGGACTTGGCCTATGCCATTGACATTAGTTTGTTCGGGACGGCCGGGATCGTCGCGGTCACCATGATCCTCTTGGGCTTGACGCTGGTGGCTACCGTGGTGGACCGCCGCTTCGCCGCGCAGTCTTTGGCGCTCGAATTCGAACGGCGGTACCGTCACCTGGTAGAAACCGCGCAGGTGATCTTGTGGCGCCGGAATCCCGAGTCCCCGGTCTTCAGCTTTATCAACCAGGAAGCAGAATCTCTGCTGGGTTACCCGCTGGAGCAGTGGCTGACCCGGCCGGAGTTCTGGCTGGAACACTGCCATCCCGAGGATCGCGTGCTGGTGGAAACGAGTTGCAGGCGGGCAGCGGAAAGTGGCGAACCGCAGGACTTTGAGCACCGGATCATGACCTCCAGCGGCAAGGCCCACTGGTTGAGAAGCTCGATTCGCGCCGGCGCGGATCAGGCGCAAAATCGGGAGCTCTACGGCGTGATGGTGGATATCAACGAGCGGCGGCGGGCGCAGGAGGCCGCTGAAGCCGCGGCTCAGGCGAAACGTCAATTTCTCAACAACATGAGCCATGAACTGCGCACACCCATGAATGGGATGCTGGGTATGGCCCAGTTGATGTCGAGCCTGGAGCTTTCCCAGGAGCACCGCGAATATCTGAATGAGCTGACCATGTCCGCCGAGGCGCTGCTGACGATCATCAGCGACATTCTGGATTTTTCCCAGGCGGAGGCTGGGGTGCTGAGCATCCGCCAGGTCGACTTCAGGCCGCGCGACATTTTGCAGTCGACCCTGCAGGCGTTTGCCTCAGCCGCCAGCAGAAAGGGCCTCAAGCTGCGCAGCGAAATCGACCTCGAGGTGCCGGATACTCTACGGGGCGACCCTCTGCGCGTGCGGCAGATTCTCATCAATCTGGTGGGGAACGCGCTGAAGTTTACGGAACGGGGAGAGGTGAGCGTCGGGATCACTCTGGAGTCAGGTGATGGAGAAGGAGTGACCCTGCGGTTCAAGGTCCGCGACACGGGGATTGGAATCCCCCGCGAGAAGCAGCAACTGATTTTCGAGCCTTTCACGCAAGTGGATGGCTCGGATAGGCGGCGATTCGGAGGCGCCGGACTGGGCCTGACGGTTTGCCGGCGCCTGGTGGAGCTGTTGGGGGGCAGCCTGGGGGTGGAAAGCACCCCGGGCAAAGGAAGTGAGTTTCAATTTACCGTGCGCTTCGCGGGAAGCGGGGAAATGGGGAAAAGGCAGCTGTCGGCGGCGGGGCATTGAGTTGTCGACCGCGCGGCCGAGGGATGCACGATCCTCCCCCGAGCCAGGCAAGCAGCGCCACCGACCCAGTTATCCTGGCAACAGCGAACAAAACTCTCAGGACTGTTCGTAGAACTTCATAGCCATGGCTCCGTGCGTGGCAGCACCCCCGGCGCGCAAGGCGGCGGCGATGAACGCGCTCTCGCTGACCTCCTCACGAGAGGCGCCGGCGGTCTTGGCGTTTTTTACGTGCACTTCGATGCAGTAGGGGCATTGGGTGGTAAAGGCCACGCCCAGCGCGATCAGCTCGCGATACTTTCTCGGGATAGCGCCATCTTCCCGGCCGACGATCTTGTCCAGCGAAAGCCAGGCGTTGAATTCCGTGGGCGTGAGTTGGCCCATCGTTTTAAGAAACCGCAAGTCCCCGACATCATGGTAGTGTTCGCTCATTTTCTGTCCAGCTCCTTTATTTATTATTCATGTCGTGCCAGCCCGGCCATTGTTGGCTTGGCATCGTTCGTCCACACCTGCATCACTGATTTCTTTTCAATTCGGCCGGCCAGTTCTGAACCAGAGTCAGCGATTGCGAATTGCCTTCGCTCGGGGTAATGGCAATAAAGCGCTGGCCGTCGCGAGTGGGGGCATACTCCCGGCCGAGGCCTTTCACGGGCATGCGAAACAGGAGCCGGGTGTTGCCCACGCGGAATGCGGAACCGCTGGTGTCGACTTCGACTGCGGCGATCCCGGAGAAATCGAAGTAGAAGAGCTCCTTGCCGTCGGCCCGCCAGCGCGGATCGGCGCCGCCTCCGTTGGAAACCTGCCACCTGGCCCCGCTCCAGGGAAAGGGCGCGACGAAGACTTCCGGGCGTCCGGTTTCATCGGACATGTAGGCTACCCAGCGGCCGTCGGGGGAAAAAGTTCCCTGTCGCTCCTGCGAGGAGGAGTTGATATAGGGAAAGGGCTTGCGATCGCCAAACAAGGGGAGCACCCAGAGTTGAAGCTTCAAGTCGGGCCCCTGTTCGTACATGAGGTAACGGCCATCGTGCGACCAGTCAGTCAGGCCCTGATACAAAGGGCTGGATGAAGAAAGAAGGGTGCGCTCGGGGGAGCTGCTGCCGACGGTCTTGACGGACAGGGCGGTTTGCAGGTTAGAAGTGTAGGCCACGTCTTTCCCGTCGGGCGACCAGATGGGATTGAGGTGAGCCCCGCCATTGAAGCTGAGGCGGGTCTTCAATTTGCTGCCTACGTAAAAAACCCAGATGGTCGCATTTGACGTGTTGGCTTCGGTGACGGCGAGTCGTTTTTCGTCGGGAGAAAGGTCGAGATCGAAGAAACCGCCGGGTTCGCCCTCGGTGCCCAGGCGCTTGCCTTCGCGATCGTACCAGGTCAGGATCTCGGTTCCGGAGGCCGCTCCGGAGGCATACACCAGCACGCCGTCGCGGGAAGCCGTCAGGTTCGCCCGCCAGAGCCCAGCGTCATATTGAACGCTTTCCCGCAGAGTTTCGGCGTCGCCGGTGAACTTTCCGGAGGAAGCGTCGAACGGCTGCGCTGCCACGGAGCTCTCCCGCTGAAAGAGCAGATGTCCGGATGCGTAAATGGCGCTGGAGAGAGTGTGGAAGAGAAGGCGATTTTCCTTGCCATCGAGAGAGGCAAAAAAGACACCGGACTGCGGACTCGAGGGGGAATTATGGTTTACCGCGAGGTACAGGAAGTGCTTGCCGTCGGGGAGGAACCAGGGCCAACGATGAGATGAATAGAGGACGTTGTCTACGTTGGTCACGAGCGAGGGTTCGCCACCGCTCGCCGAAACCCGGGAAATGCCGGTGTTATAGGAAAGGGCGGCGATGATGGAGCCATCGCGGTTCCAACTGCCGCCGCGGCCCAGAGTGGAGTTGCAGATGCTGACGGGAGAACCGCCGCCCACGTCGATGCGCTTCAGTTTTTCGCCGGTGAAGAAGGCAATCGAGCGGCTGTCGGGCGACCAGAAGGGAAACATCCCGCCCTCTGTACCGGTCAAAGGTTGAGGCGAAATCGAGTCCAGAGACCGCAGATAGAGCCTGGTACCGGCGCTGCCGTTGGCCGAAAAGACCAGATAGCGGCCGTCGGGCGAGATGGCGGCGGGACCTGCGTTATCCCCAGCCAGGTTGAACTGCATTTTATCCGGAGGATTGATTTCGACCCGCAGCACAGGCGACTGCCGCTGCCCGGCCAGATAGGCGGTGACCATCGCGGCCACCGCAACCAGACCCAAGATTCCAACCAGGACCCAGGGCCAGAGATTTCGACCTCGGCCCTGCGGAGGGACCACGGCAACTGCAGCGGTCTGAGAGCCGCCATCGGCGATCTGTTTGAGCTGAAGCTTGACGTCGTGCGCAGTTTGCCAGCGGTCGTCGGGATCTTTGGTTAAACAGGTCCGAATCAGGCATTCCAGCAGCGGCGGCGCCATTGGCTGCAGAGAGGAAATGGGCGCCGGGTCCCGCTCCAGCACGGCTGCCATTGAACTGGCCGCAGTCTTGCCTTCGAAAGCGCGGCGGCCAGTCACCATTTCGTAGAGCACGGCGCCCAGGGCAAAGATATCGGAACGGGCGTCGGCGGGTTTGCCTTCCACTTGCTCGGGCGACATGTACTGGAACGTCCCCACCACCGTGCCCTGCGCGGTCAAGGGATGGCTGCCCACGGGCGTGGTCATGGTTTCGGTCAGGCTGGAAGAGGCAGCCGGGCTAGTGGGCAACGGCTTTGCCAGACCAAAGTCCATCAGCTTGACCCCGGTTTTTGCCAACATGATGTTGCCCGGCTTCAGGTCACGATGAACCACGCCACTACGGTGCGCTCTCTCCAGCCCTTCGCAGATTTCAACCCCGTAGTTGAGGACCTGGTGCACCGGAAGGGGCCCTTTGCGAAGACGGTCCGCCAGGGTCTGGCCTTCGAGGTACTCCATGACCAGGTAGTCGATTCCGTCCTGATGGCCGACATCGTAGAGCACGCAGATGTTGGGATGGCTGAACGAAGAAATGGTACGGGCTTCGCGGTCGAAGCGCTGCCTGACATCAGGATCCGCGGAGAGATGCGAAGGCAGAATCTTTACCGCTACGGTGCGGTCGAGGCGGGTATCGCGGGCGCGATACACCTCTCCCATGCCGCCCGCGCCCAAGGGCGCGATGATCTCGTAGGGTCCGAGCCTGGAGCCGGAGGTAAGAGCCATCTGTGGGCTGCCATTATAGTTCACGTCGCTCCGGTTGGTGACCGGCAAAGGCGAAAGCCATCAGCAGGAATGTTCCGCCGTCATGCGCTCCGGCCTCGGAGCAGGACCACCACCGATCGCGGGCCGACCGAGTAAGCGGCTGAGGCCAGAGGCTTGGCGGTCTCGGGAAAGTCGTCGGGAGTGGGCAAAGCAGTGTCGACAATTCTCGTCCATTGCTGCGGAGCGCCTTCCTGGACCGTGAACGGCAAAGCCTGCCAGTAGGCGTTGATCATCACGTAAACGTCATCGTCATTTTGCGAGGCGCCATGCAGGCAGAACGCGAGGCTGCGTGAGTCGTTGGATAAGTCTGCGGCGGCACCGGTGCCGTACCACTTAATATCGTCGCGCCAGAAACGGCTGCGACCCAGGGAGGGATGACTTTTGCGGAAGGCGATCATGCGCTTGAAGAAGCGGAAGATGTCCTGGTTCACCTGGAGATGGCTCCAGTCGAGCCATCCGGTAGTGTTGTCCTGGTTGTAGGGATTGTTGTTGCCGTACTGGGTGTTGAGGAATTCATCGCCGGCGCGAAACATGGGAGTGCCGTTCGAGAGCATCAGGAGGCAACAGAAATTCTTCACCTGCCTGCGGCGCAAAGCCAGAACATCGATGGGCGCTCCGTTATCGCCTTCGAATCCGCAGTTCCAGCTGTAATTGTCGTCGGTGCCATCCTGGTTGTTCTGGCCATTCGCCAGATTGTGCTTGGCGTTGTAGGCGACCAGATCGTAGAGCGTGAAGCCGTCATGCGAGGTGATGTAATTCACGCTCTGGTAGGAGTGGTAGGCGTCGGCCAAGTCATCGGGAAAGAAATCGTCGCTGCCGTAGAGGCGTTGCATCAGGTCGGGGACCATCCCGGGGTCGCTTCTCACGAACTGGCGCACGTCATCGCGGAAGCGTCCGTTCCACTGCAGCCACGTCATGCCGGGGAAACCGCGGCCCAGTTGATAGGCGCCGGTGTCCCAGGGCTCGGCGATCATACGCACCTGGTTCAGGGAAGGATCAGCGGCAATTTCACCGAAGATGGGAGCGTCTCCCCAGTTGAGCGATCCGTCGGCGTTGCGGCTGAACACGGAGGCCAGATCGAAACGGAATCCATCGACGTGCATGTCCTGCTTCCAGCAGCGCAGGCTGTCCATGACTAATTTGCGCACGTGAGGCTGACCGAAATTCAGGGTATTGCCGGTGCCGGAGTAATTGGCATAAGGGGAGGCCGGGTCGGAGGTCATCATGTAGTAGTCCGCGCTTCCCAGGCCTTTGTAGGAGTAGGTGGGTCCTCTTTGATCGCCCTCGCAGGTGTGGTTGTAGACCACGTCCAGCACGACGCCGATGCCGGCCGCGTGAAGTGCCTTGACCATTTCTCTGAATTCAAGATGCTGCTGATCGTCATCGCGAGTACTGGCGTATGCGGCATGGGGCGCGAAGAAACTCAGCGGCATGTAGCCCCAGTAGTCGGCTTCCTGGGGATCGCGCTGAAAGACCGGCATCAACTCAACCACGGTGATGCCGAGATCTTTGAGGTAAGGAATCTTTTCCACCAGACCCGCGTAGGTACCGGCCAGCGAGGGAGGCACGCCGGAGTTGGCATTGCAGGTGAAGCCCTTCACGTGGAGCTCGTAAATGATGGCATCCGATTCGTGTCGCGGCGGGCGGTCGCCGGTCCAGTCAAAGGTTGTCCGATGAGCGGTCAACACCCCCAGCGGCGCCTTCCCTGCATTGGAGCCTTCGCCGATGGCCAGGTTGCGATCGAACTCCGGAGGGAAAAAGACGGCCTTGGCATACGGGTCGAGGAGAATCTTCTGCGGATCAAAGCCGGCGGCCGACGACGGGCCGGATATTGAATAGGCGTAGTAACAGGCTTCCCCAATCTCGCGAGCCGGGATGCGGCAATGCCAGATTCGCCCCGACTTGTTGTGCAGAAAATCGAAGTGGAATATCAGGAGCGGGACCACGAGGTCGGTGGGACCGTAGAGCAGCAGGGTGACGCTCTGGGCCTGCTCGGTCAGGATGGCGAAGTTGTAAGCCTGCTCGTCTTCAATCCAGGTGACGCCGAGCGGCAACGGACTGCCTTCAGCCTGCTCCCATGTCGGCCGGGCGGCGATTTGAGCTGCACGCGTTGCTTTGGCCATGGCACTCTCCGCTTCGGAAGGGATTGGTCCATTCTGCCATTTTGGTGGGATTTGCGCTCATGGTTGACGACCGGTGCGTCTTGCGGTCAAGTGCAACCAGCAACGGATACGCTGTTCTGCGCGCAGCGGCCGCCCTGCATACAATAGGTAGAGCAGGCACGCCGGAAGATCGCATGCGAGAGTGAATCCGCTTTCAAGAGAGAGGAGATCTCATGCAACTGGGAATGGTGGGACTAGGGAGAATGGGCGCCAACATGGTGCGCAGGCTGATCAGAAAAGGCCACAGCTGTGTGGTATTCGATATGTCGGCAAAGGCGGTCGGCGAGCTCACCCAAGAGAAGGCCGTGGGATCGGAATCGCTTGCGGATATGGTCAAGAAGATGGAAAAACCGCGCGCCGTGTGGCTCATGGTTCCGGCAGCAGTCGTGGACAAGACCATCGCCGAACTGTTGCCTCACCTTGAGCCCGGCGACATACTCGTCGACGGCGGTAATTCTTATTACATCGACGATATTCAGCGGGCCCGGAATCTTGCGACGAAACAGATTCACTACGTAGACGTGGGAACCAGCGGCGGAGTCTGGGGCCTGGAGCGCGGTTACTGCATGATGATTGGGGGCGAGAAAGACGTGGTGCAGCATCTCGATGCGATCTTCTCCGCGCTCGCGCCCGGCCAGGGCGAGATTCCTCGCACCCCGGGCCGCGAGCAGATCGCCGGCACCGCCGAACAAGGCTACCTGCACTGCGGTCCCAATGGCGCCGGCCATTTCGTAAAGATGGTGCACAATGGAATCGAGTACGGACTCATGGCTGCCTACGCCGAAGGGCTGTCGGTGTTGCGCTCCGCCAACGTGGGCAAGCAGGAGGGGAAGATCGACGCGGAAACGACGCCGTTGCGCAATCCCGAGCACTACCAGTACGAAATGAATCTTCGCGACATCGCCGAGGTATGGCGGCGGGGCAGCGTAATCGCGTCCTGGCTGCTGGATCTGACAGCGGCGGCGTTGCTTCAGGATCCGGGGCTCTCCAAGTTTGCCGGCAGGGTGTCGGATTCGGGCGAAGGCCGCTGGACCATCAAAGCCGCGATCGACGAGGCGGTACCGGTGCCGGTGCTGACCGCGTCCCTGTACGAGCGCTTCAGTTCGCGCGGTGAGGCCGACTTTGCCAACAAGGTTCTTTCCGCCATGCGATTCCAGTTCGGCGGCCATCTGGAAAAGGCCGCGGAGAAGCCGGAGGCTGCCTGAGATGAAAATTGAAGTTCATGGTGACGCGGATACGGCCGCCCGGGCAGCGGCGGCGTTGGTAGCGGCCGAAGCCCGTAAAGCAGTCGCGGCTCACGGTTCGTTTGTCATGGCAGTGAGCGGCGGGCATACGCCGTGGGTCATGCTTCGCGATCTCGCCCGGGAAGAGATGCCCTGGGATGCGGTGCACGTCATGCAAGTGGACGAGAGAATCGCCCCGGCGGGCGATCCCGATAGAAATCTGAGCCACCTGCGCGAGAGCCTGGTTGAACACGCGCCCTTGCGCAGCGAGCAAATCCACGCCATGCCGGTAGAATCGCCGGACCTGGAAGCGGCAGCCGCGTTGTACGAGCAAATCCTGCAGGGAATCGCCGGGACGCCCGCGCTGCTCGATCTTGTCCATCTCGGGCTTGGGCCGGACGGGCATACGGCGTCCCTCGTGCCCGGAGATCCGGCGCTCGAAATCAACAATCGAGACGTAGCTCTGACCGGCATCTACCAGGGGAGGCGCCGCATGACACTGACGTATCCAATCCTCAATCGGGCCCGCCGGGTGCTATGGCTGGTTACGGGAGGCGAGAAGGCTGGAATGCTCAGGCGTCTGCGAGCGGCCGACGCAACGATTCCGGCCGGCCGGGTGCGTCAGGATCACGCGATCGTGCTGGCAGACGGGGCGGCCGCGGGCCTGAACGACGCGAGAACGGTAGTGGCGTAGGCAACTTTTTCGACTTCAGCGAGGACGGGCGTCGACGGCTCAGCGTAAGCCCGGATCAGTGCAGGATCGCGGGGCCGGCCACCTGCGTCAGGCTGCGCAACAACTGGCTGACTCCATTCCACAAAATTTGCACACCGATACAAACCAGCAGGAACGAAGAAAGCTTGAGAATCACGTTCATTCCCGCCGGGCCCAGGGCGACGGCCAGGCGGTCGGCAAAGGCATAGCAAAGATAGATCGTGAACCCTATGAAGGCGGAGCCGACGAGCGCAGCAAAGGTCAAGAGCAGGTTGGCTCCCAGCCGGTGGGGCTCATTGGCTCCCAGAGTAATGGCGATCGAGATGGAGCCGGGTCCGACGGTCAAGGGAAGAGTCAGCGGATAAAATGCGTCGCGCAAGGCCGCGGTACCGCTGACCGTCTGCCCCATCGCCTCTCGATCGTTATCAGTTTTTTGCTGCAGCATCGCCCATCCCGTAGCCATCACGATCAAGCCGCCACCCACTTGTACGACGGGCAATGAAATACCAAAGAAGGAAAGGACATGGGAGCCGATGGTGAAGGAAGCCATGAGCAGGATGAAGCTGTTGATGGCGATGCGCCGGGCAAGCACTTTCCGCGTCTTGTTCGGATAATCCAGGGTAAGCGAAAGGAAAACCGGACTTCCGCCAATCGGATCGACGATCGGGAACAGCGCGCTTATGACCAGGAGAATGCTACGCAAGACTTGCATGACCAAGCCCTACCCTTCGCCGGATGGGCGATACACTTTCCGGCTTCTTTTTGTCTAGGAGACGTTCCCTATGATGCTACGGCTCCGGAGTCGATGGCACTGTCCTGGTTTTCCAGAACCTGCGATCTGACATGGGTTGAACAGGGCCGCTTCTCAGTTTCAGGCGGCCAGGAAATCGCGGTCCACAGTTTAACCTCAAAACGATTTTCGACACACCTCTTGAGGATGTACGTGCTGAGGTTATACTTTTCCCGCGGAGGTCTGATTGCGACGCTTTGCCAAAATCTCTCCCGCCCTCAAAAAGCGCGCCGCCTCGATCGAATTGCTGCTTATGGATGTTGATGGCACGATGACCGATGGCAGCGTTACGCTTCTTTCTCAAAGCGACGGAACGGCTCTGGAAATCAAGACCTTCGACGCGCATGATGGCCAGGGTCTCACGCTGGCGAATACGGCAGGGTTGCGAACCGGCTGCATTACCGGGCGCGAGAGCCCCGCGCTACTGCGACGAACTCAGGAGATGAAGATGGAGTTTGTCTACATGAAGCAGCCGTTGAAGATGCCGGCCTATGAGACTATCCTGGGCAAGGCAGGGGTCACAGATTCCGTGGTCGCCTATATCGGGGACGATCTTCCGGACATTCCCCTCATGCGGCGGGCCCGTCTGGCGATCGCAGTCGGCAATGCCGTCCCTGAGGTCAAGCGGGCCGCTCACTACACCACCACCGCCCACGCCGGACGCGGCGCCGTTCGCGAGGCTGTCGAACTCATTCTCAGATCCAAGGGGATCTGGGAGGCGATGATCGACAAAGCTCGAGCCTGAACACTCGTTTCGCTGAAACATACAGGATTTCCTCGCCACGGCCTCAGCCGTGCGCTTCCGAGTTCGATGAAGCGGGCGGAATGATGACCTCCCTGCGTCCAAAAAGACGAGCGTCCAGTGAAAACGCCCCCGGACCCAGGCAAATCACGGATACAGCAACGACGGTCGCAAGCCCGCCAGCCACCGGGTTGTCGAGCGGCCCTGCGGGCGCTATGGGGAACCAGGGAAACATGTTGGCGGCGATGCCGATCGCGGCCAAGAGGGCTGCGAACCGCGTCAGAAGCCCAACCAGCAGCAGCAGGCCGACTGCAACGACGGCGAGGGCCAGCGCTGCGAGAAGGACTCGCGCCTCATGCGCCTGGCCGAAATAAGCGACACTCTGGTCAATCAGCAACACCCCCGCCGCCGCCCGCAGCATCAGAAGGCCCGCGCCCGGCCATCCATCGGGAAAAGTAGAGAATGTCTGAATCAGGGCCATCTCCTCTACTGTGAGCGAGGGTAGAGGTTTTGCCGGGGGAGCGAATCCCTTTTGCCTGGAATTTTTTTCTACCACCTTCGAGGTATGGGCGGAAATGCGGTCGAGAAGGTCAGAGTTGAATAATCCCGCGGCGCACGCCGATGGCGACCGCCTGAGTGCGGTCCGAGGCTCCCAGTTTTTCCATGATGTGCTTGATGTGCACTTTGACGGTCTCTTCGGTGATGAAGAGCCTTCCGGCGATATCCCGGTTCCGGTTGCCGGCGGCAACCTGGTTCAGGACCTCGATCTCGCGCGCGGTAAGGGTTTCATCGCTGAGGTGTTCGGCCAAGTGGGCGGCAACCTCCGCCGGAATGCGTTTCTTGCCGGCGTGCACCTGGCGAATCACCTCCACCAGTTCCCTGGGCGGCATGCTCTTGAGGAGATAGGCGCGAGCTCCCGCCTCCAGCGCCCGTTGTATCTCTACGTCGCCGGCAAAAGTGGTCAGGATAATCACTCGAGCCTCGGGAGACTCAGCCCGTATGCCGCTCATGGCTTCGATACCGCTCATGTCGGGAAGCCGCAAATCCATGAGGGTGACATCGGGTTTGTGCTCGCGGAAGCGCTGAATGCTATCGCGTCCATTGCAAGCTTCGGCGACCAGCAACATGTCGGGCTGGTTCCGGATGACGGTGGCGACGCCCTCATGCAATAGAGGATGGTCATCCACCGTTAAGATCCGGATTTTGGCGGGGGCACTCATCTATCCGGCCTGGCGCTCCCGCTCCCGCTCCGCCGGGGCTTGCTTTTCCCGCCGGCGCAGGTTGGTAAACCAGCTCAAATAGGAGTTCGAGGAGAAAGAGTCAAAGGCGACTTCGCCGGGGACGCTCAACTCCACCTCGGTTCCGGCGCCGGGCCGGCTGAACACTTTGACGCGCGCCCCTATTTTTTCCGCGCGCTCGCGCATACCCGGCAGTCCCCAGTGTCCATCGCGACCGGAGCGCAGCACTTGAGGATCGATGCCGCGTCCATCGTCACGGACGATAATCCGCAAGTAGCCTGCAGAATATTCCAGGTGCACATCAATGTTGCTGGCTCCAGAATGGCGCAAGGCATTCACCAGCGCCTCCCGCCCGATGCGGTAAACGTCGTCACGAATGGCGGGGCGCAAGGGCAGAGCCAAGCCCTCGACAACGCCGCGGAAATTAATTCCTTGCCCGCCGCCAAGCTCTTTGGGAATCCGCAACAACGAGGCCGCCAAACCCTGGGCGCTGTCTCCCGAAGAGCGCAGCCCGCGAAGCGTGTTTCGCCCTTCGTCAACCACCTGCCTCATCAATTGGAGAACGCGGTTCATCGCGGGCAGCACCGGCGAGTCTGCTGGAAGCTGGTCGATGGCGACATCGAGCTGCATGGCTGCGCTCAACACGCCCTGCAGCAAGGTGTCGTGCAACTCCTGGGCAACGCGGGTGCGTTCGGCGAGCCGTTCTTCGAACCGCTCATTCAGCTTCCGGCTTATCTGGTGAAGGCGCAACCGGTGGACGCCCACGATGACGGCACCCGCCAGGGCAATGGACAAGAGCGGGAACCACCAGGTTCTCCAAAAAGGAGGTTGGCCCTTGACGGTCGCCGATGCCAGCACACCGAGGGTGGGCAGGCTGGCGGTAGTCGCCGCGGGATGAAAATCGGGTCCGACGAGGAGCGCAGCATACTCAGTACCGGGGTGGCTCAAGTTGCTCCACCTCGAATTGGGCTGAATCCTGGTGAACGGCTGGTTCGCGAAGGGCTGCACCCACCATGTGGTCTCGCCTCGGGCGTAGATCACAATCTGCTGGCCCGGCTGGGCACCGATGACACGCCCGGCGATCACCCCCATCTTCTCGGAACTATCCGCCCCAGCCACGGGAACACTGGTGAATTCGATGGACGCCGGGGTCGCGAGGCGGGAGCGCGACGAACTGCACGCACCCTGCAGAAGAACGAGGAAAGTTACGAAGGCGATCAGCCACGGGCTCGCGGACAGGGAAGACACGAGAAGCGGTCCACGCCGGCGACCGGAGTGGGGCGGCGTGCGCTTTCCCGGCTGGTTTGGACCGTCGCTCCGGATACTCACCCTCTCAGAAACTGAAGCGCGCTCCCAATTGACCGACCCGAGGTCCGGGCAGGCCATTCAAATCCTGCGGGAGCACTTTGCCGAAATCGGCCGTTCCGATCTGCGTGTTCGGCCCGGTGAAGCCATGGCGGTTGAACACGTTGAACATCTGAAAGTATAGACGGAGTTGGCTGCGTTCGCCGAACTGCAGAACTTTGCTCACTCCCAGATCCTCCGAGGCAAAGCCAGGATTGCGCAATTGCGCCAGATAACCCGGGGCGTCGCCGAACTCGCCATTCGGCGGGTTGGCGAAGCAGCCGGGGTTGAAGTAAGCGGCATTCACCTGTCCATTGAAGTGCTGGCTGATGTCACAACCGGGCACGATATCGGCATAAACGTTATTGATGCCGGGGTAGTACACGTTTGCGGGGATCCTTATAGGCGTTCCGGTGTTGTAGTGGAAGCCGGCGCTGAGGGTCCATCCGCCCACCAGGGCGTTCCGGGCCGCGCTGGCGCGGGACAGGAGCGATCGGCCCCGGCCAAAGGGCAAGTCATACAAAACGTATCCCTTTACGATGTGAGTCTGGTCGAAAGAGGAAATCGTCTGGCGCTCGCGGGCGAGGTCATACACGTCCTGCAGCGGACCTGCATAATAAAGATCCTCGAAACCGTTGTCGGTATCGCCATGCGAGGCGGAGAGGGTGTAGCTGGCGAGCATTGACAAGCCAAACGCCGACCGCTTTTTCACCGTGATCTGCAGCGCCTTATAATCGCTGTTCCCGCGCGGGGGTCCGACAAAGAACAGGGGCCCATAGGTCATGGCCACATTGGGAAAGGGCGCAACCGAAGCCCAGCCAAATCCGGAAAATCCCGGCCTAGTGATATAGGCATACTGCTGGCCCGACTTCACCAGAGCGGTGTAGTCAGACAGCGGGGGCTGATTCGCCGACAAAAATCCGCTCTCCAGATGGTAGCCGTGATTCTGTATGAAGTTGCCTTCGACCACGAGGTCGCGGGTCAGTTCACGTTGGGCTCCGGCCGTCCATTCCTGAACATTCCCCAGTTCCAGCATGCGCGGGTCAATGGAGACCATTCCGTAACGGGTGAAGTTCGGATCTTTGCCGATATCAACGGCGTGTCCGGGATAGCCGTTATCCCAATTGAAGGGCGCCAGCACCTGGTTATTGAGCACGAATCCGGGATTGAACGCATAGGGTATTCCACTGTACGTGTTCAGATTCAGCGGAACATAGAACACCCCAAACGAGGCCCGGGCCACGGTCTTCGGCGTGACCTGGTATGCGCCGCCGATATATCCCGAGAAGTTGTGGTAGTACTGGTTTTTCTCAAACGAATCGCTGCCATCGCGGGCGAAGTCGAGGGAGCCGAGCAGGCCGGTGACCGGATTGATTTCCGTGGTATTGAAGTTCGACCAGTGCCCGTATTTTTCGTGATAGCGGCCGTTGAAGTCCCATCGCAAATCCAGGTTCAAGGTAAGTTTCGCGGACACCTTGATGTCATCCTGCGCATAGAGCGAGATTGATTTCCGCCGGCCATAAGTATTGTCGGGTTCGCTCACCGAGGCCTGATTCACATCACCCAGAAGGAAGCTGGCAAACCCAAAGCCGGCGGCTGGACCAAAACTGCCGGCGGTCTGAGCCGGATCGAAGACGAAGGTGGGAACTCCTTCATCGCCATGCGAGTTGAACTGCTGGGCGCGGAACTCGGCTCCGAACCTGTAAGTATGGCGGCCCCGGAGCCACGACAAGCTGTCGTCGAAAACATAGGTATTGGCAGCATAAAAATCGTTGAACTGGCTGCCCAAGCCGGTTTCGTCGACGGGCAATCCTGCCACGTAACGGTGCTGATCGTTGTTAACGCCCTGAAATTTGACGATGGGAAAATTCCCGGCGCCAAAGGCGCCCAGACCGAGCGCGACCGGCCAATTCCCGCTTTGCGATCGCGCCAGGCTGGGATTGCGAAAGCGGTTGAAGGTTGCCGCAAATACATTCAGAAGGTTGTTTGAGATCGTCCAGGAGTCCCGCGCCCGAATCGATGGCGCGGTAGTGTT
>Ga0335080_10000320_pt1 | contig 43905 bp, 38 predicted proteins | sample Lox_Sample_34_FD_206720 | JGI IMG/M metagenome (GOLD analysis project Ga0335080, IMG submission 206720) | Soil microbial communities from Loxahatchee National Wildlife Refuge, Florida, United States - Lox_Sample_3.4 | ecosystem: Environmental > Terrestrial > Soil > Wetlands | place: USA... | reverse complement strand
AATTCCAGCTCCGAGCTGAACCTCGTCCCAAGCCATTCGCGCAAAAAATCACCAAGTTGCCGCACCGCTTGTACGGAGGTCGCCATGAGATTTTTGCCCACGGACATTATGCCACAAAATCGATGGCGATTTGTACATGCGATTATGGTGAATTATAGTAAGTTGCTTATTTGTAGTGTGTTAGAAAGTATCTAAATTCTAGATGGGATGCGGCCAGCAGCAGCACGAACTCTTCCCGCGATCGCCGCGATTCGAAACTTGTCGTGCTAGAATCTCCCTTCACGGTTCTCGTCCCCGCCGCTCAATTACAATCGCCTGTCCCGTTAGACGGAACCACCCATGAAACTCTCAAAGATCGCTGCCACTCTTGATGCGCAACTGGTGAACGGCTCCCCGGACACCGAAATCACTGGAGTCGCCGGTATTGATGACGCCGGGCCCGGGCAGCTGACTTTTGTGGCGAATCCGAAATATGCTTCCGCCGCCCGGACCACCAAGGCCGCGGCCGTCATCGTGGCCCAGGAGTTTCCCGCCATTCCGGCGGCCATGCTGCGCAGCCGCAATCCCTACCTGGCCTTTGCCCGTGCGGTCGCCCTGTTTTACCAAGCGCCGGTTTATGTTCCGGGCGTGCATCCCACGGCGGTGGTTCACCCTTCGGCGAAGATCGGCAAGGAGGCGCATATCGGTCCTTACGTCGTCATTGATGAAAGCGTAGAGATCGGAGCCCGCGCCGTGTTGCTGGCACACGTCGTGATCTATCGCAGCGCGAAAATCGGCGACAACTTCCTCGCCCACGCACACTCCGTGGTCCGTGAGCACTGCATCCTGGGCGACGGCGTAATCCTGCAAAACGGCGCGGTGATCGGCGCCGATGGATTCGGCTTCGCCAAAGACGACGCCGGCCGATGGGAGAAAATCGTGCAGTCCGGACCGGCGATTCTGGGAGACGAGGTTGAGGTGCAGGCCAACGCCTGCATCGATCGCGCCAGCGTCGGCTGGACCCAAGTCTCCAGCGGCGCCAAGATTGACAACCTCGTTCAGGTCGGGCATGGATCCCGGGTTGGAGAAAACACCCTGCTTTGCGCCCAGGCCGGACTGGCAGGTTCGACCGAGGTGGGAAAAAACGTCATCCTCGCAGGCCAGGTCGGGGTCGCCGGGCACTGCAGAATTGGCGACGGCGCCATCGCCACTGCCCAAAGCGGCATTCCCAATGACGTACCGGCGGGCGCCGTGGTCAGCGGATATCCGGCCATCGACAACAAGCGCTGGCTGCGCTGTGCTGCCCTGTTCAACCGGCTGCCCGAGATTGCCAAGGCGCTGCGGACCGGGGAGGGTAAAGGCTCGTAGGGACCGGCCGCTTGTCTGCTAACTTCTGCGCCCTAACTTCCGGGCGCCGGCTCGGCCGGCGCTCCCCCCGCCACTTCCGCTCGATTGAAAATTGCGTTCGCTCCCAGATGTGCCGGCTGCGGGGCCAGCATCTGTTCCTTGCGATAGATCAGGTTGCTGGCATTAAAGGTCGCGATCTCGAAGCCATGGCCGTGCGTGATGGCATCGGTGGGGCATGCTTCCACGCAATATCCGCAAAAAATACAGCGGTTGTAGTCGATGTTGTAGACTTTGGCGTAACGCTCCGCGCCGCTCACGCGGTGCTCCGCAGTGTTCTCCGCCGCCTCGATATAAATGCAGTTTGAGGGACATGCCGCCGCGCACAGGAAGCAGGCAACACACTTCTCCAGGCCGTTCTCGTCGCGCTGCAGGACATGTACGCCGCGAAACCGCTCCTCGAATTTCGCTCCTCGAAGCGGACCCTCACCGTCGGGGTAGTTTTCCACCTGCGTCGGTTGGAACATCTCCCGGAACGTGATGCTCATGCCTTTGGCAATCGCCGCAATGTTCTCAAGCACCGCCACAGTCTTCTAGTATAGCGGAAGTAGCCTCGCCAGGCAGAGCCCGGACAGCAGATTGAACAGCACCAGGATTCCCCCCGTTCTACCTCTGCTTCGGTCTCTAACTTTAATGTAAACTGCATAAACCGCTGTGGCTGAACCTCTGATTCGCTCCATCTCCGACACTGCCCATTGGGTCGCCTATCACCGGGCCACCGAGTCGGAGCGTTCCGACGCCATCTTCCGCGATCCCTTTGCGCGCCGCCTCGCCGGGGAGCGCGGAGAACAGATCGGCCGCCGGCTTCACGAAAACGCCTGGGCGATCGCGATCCGCACTTATCTGTTCGACCATGCCATTACCTCGCTCCTGGCGCGTGCTCCCGTCGAGATGATCGTGAACCTCGCGGCCGGCCTCGATTCCCGCCCTTACCGGCTCGATCTGCCGCCGGCGCTGCAATGGGTGGAAATCGACCTGCCGGAAATCGTGAACCCCAAGCAAGATCTTCTGTCCGGCGAAAAACCACGCTGCCGGCTGGAGATCATCACTCAATTCCTCGGCGATGCGGCCCAGCGCCGGGCCTTGTTCTCTCAGCTCAATCTGCGGTCTCAACGCATCATGGTAATGTCGGAAGGGTTGCTGCCTTATCTCGGCGATGAAAAGGTCGCGTCACTGGCCGTCGACCTGCATGCCCAGTCCCATTTCGAATATTGGCTGGTCGATGTGATGTCTCCCAAGATCCTCGAATGGATCAATCGCAAGTGGGGGGAGCATTTCAAGGCCGCCAATTCCCCCATGACATTTGCCCCCACCGACTGGCGGAAGTTCTATCGCGAGCTCGGATGGGAGGTCGCCGAGTTCAAGGCCATGGCTGAAACCGCCCGGGAGAAGAACCGGGAGCCGCGTATGATGAAAGCCTTCCACTTACTTGCCCGGATGTTCCCAGGCTGGGGAGCCAAGCAGGCCCGGCTGTGGGAGTCAGGTGTGGCCCTGTTGCGCAGAATTTGACGAGGCGGACCGCGATCATGCCTGTCCCAAGGCTCGCCGGAAAGGGGCAAGCCCGTCGGCGACCACGACGACAGGCCTGCCTCCCCTTGCTCATGGGGCCGGGCCTGAGGACAGAGGAGATCTTGGGGTTTGCCTCAGGCCCTTCTCAGGTAGCGAAACCACTATACGCGAAACACCGATGAATGTCTACTACTATTATCGACAAACATATATATCGCTGACGGGGTCCTGCATGGGCGGGACGTTCGATGGCTGGGAACGAGGGGGCCTGAACGCGAGGCGGCAATCTGCAAATCCGGCCGGCACTTTTGACAGGTCTGCGGACTCGTTCGATAATTCCAGTACTGCCCCCTCGTTCAACGGCAGGACAGCTGACTCTGGATCAGCATATCGGGGTTCGAATCCCTGGGGGGCAGCCAATCAAATCAATCACTATCTCCAGACCACGCCCGCACGGAACCCCTTTTGAAAAGTAGTGAAAAGGCTCGATTTAGCGCATAGCGGATCGAGCCGTACGGCACACTCTTTTGGATTCGTTGGAAAGGGTTCAGTGAGACGACTGGCGGCCATCCCCTTCCAGCGCCCCATGAACTCATCGATCTCGGCGATGAGCTTCAGGATTTCAGGCGTGATCGGTGACGGTCCTAATCTCGTGGGTACGGATATCCAGTTATACCCATTTTTACCCAGCAAGCCGAAGGCAATGAATATCCATTTACACCCATTTATACCCATTTCCGATTGAAAGCACGCTGATCCCGATTTGGTCTGGATGATGGTTCAGGGCGTGGTGCGGCCGCAGCGTTCGTAAACAGGCAATGGGTCATGACTGCCGCGTAAGAGACCGCTACTCCGTAGGGTTATAGCTCAAGTTCTGTCCCAGCCATCGCTCCACTTCCGCCACCCTCATTTCCTTGCGTCGAGCGTAGTCGGCAACCTGATCCCGATCCACCTTGCCCAGACTGAAATAACGCGATTCCGGATGCGCAAAGTAAAGTCCGCTGATGCTCGATCCCGGCCACATTGCGTAGGATTCGGTGAGCCGGATTCCCGTCTTTGGCAGAACATCCAGTAACCGCCAGAGCGCGCCTTTCTCCGTGTGATCCGGGCACGCCGGATATCCTGCGGCCGGCCGGATCCCGCGATATCTCTCTTTGATCAGATCGTCGTTGCTCAGGTTTTCTGTGCAGCCGTAACCCCATTCCTTACGCACGCATTTGTGCAAGCATTCGGCGAAAGCCTCCGCCAGGCGATCAGCGAGGGCCTCGGCCATGATCGCGTTGTAATCATCATGCTGAGCCCTATACGAATCACACAGCTCCTTTAGGCCAATTCCGCTGGTGACTGCGAACGCTCCAATGTGATCGCGCAGTCCTGTTTCCTTCGGCGCGATGAAGTCTGCGAGTGACCGGCATGGTTCACCGCCTTCTTTGTTGGATTGTTGGCGGAGGAAGTGGAAATGTGCCGTCACTTTGTCACGTTTTTCGTCCGCGTACAACTCGACATCGTCCCCCACTGAGTTGGCCGGAAAAAGGCCATATATGCCGTTGGCTCTGATGAGTTTCTCTTCGATGATGGCATCCAGCAGTGCATTGCCTTCTTTGAATACTTGGCGCGCTTGCCCGCCTTGTTCTTCGTGCTCAAGAATGCGCGGATAAACCCCCTTCAACCCCCAGGTATGGAAGAAGGGCGTCCAGTCGATGAATTCGCGCAGCGTAGCCAAGGGAAAGTTATCCAGCACGCGAACACCAGCAAAAGTCGGGGAGGGAATATCTTCCTCGCGCCACACAATGGGCGTGCGCCTTGAGCGGGCCTTTTCAAGAGAGACAACCGTCGGCTTAGGGGCTGCATAGGCCTTGCGGATTGCCGCGTAATCAGCGCGGTGTTGCTGCACGAATGCTGCCTTACCCTCTTCGCTTAAAAGACTCGTTGTGACAGGCACGGCCCGGCTGGCGTCACTCACGTGGACGACCGGTTCGCTGTAATTGGGCGCAATTTTGACGGCAGTGTGTGCCCGGCTTGTGGTTGCTCCGCCAATGAGGAGCGGTAATTTGAAGCCCTGCCGTTCCATCTCGCGGGCCACATGTACCATCTCGTCGAGAGATGGAGTGATCAGCCCGCTGAGTCCAATCATGTCGGCGTTTTCCGCCTTGGCGCGTTCGAGAATCTTCTCGCACGGCACCATCACGCCCATGTCGACGACTTCGTAGTTATTGCAGGCCAGGACGACTCCGACAATATTCTTGCCAATGTCGTGAACGTCGCCTTTCACCGTCGCCAGGACGATTTTTCCCTGTGCCTTGACCGATTCGCCGATTGCCGCCCGAGCTTCCTTCTCGGCTTCCATGAAAGGAGTCAGATGAGCGACAGCTTTCTTCATGACTCGAGCCGACTTCACCACCTGCGGCAGGAACATCTTGCCCGCGCCAAAAAGTTCACCCACCACTCCCATCCCCGCCATCAGCGGTCCTTCAATGACCGCGAGCGGGCGGCCGAGCTTGACGCGGGCCTCTTCTGCGTCGGCTTCGATGTAGGCATCAATTCCCTTGACCAGGGCATGGGAAAGGCGTTCCTCAACCGTACCGTTGCGCCATTCTTCGGTCTTTTTCTCGCTGGCAGCCTTGCCAATGCTTTTCAGCGTTTCGCCATGCTCCACCAGACGCTCGGTGGCGTCGGCGCGCCGGTTCAGCAATACATCTTCGACCAACTCTCTCAGCTCGGGTTCGATCTCCTCGTAAACCTCGAGCATGCCGGCATTCACAATGCCCATGTCCATGCCGGCAGCGATCGCGTGATAGAGAAATGCCGAGTGTATCGCTTCGCGAACGGCGTTATTTCCCCGAAAGCTAAAAGAAATATTGGAGACGCCGCCGCTTATCTTCGCGAACGGCAGGTTGGCCTTGATCCATCGCGCCGCGTTGATGTAGTCAACCGCGTAATTGTTGTGCTCCTCCATGCCCGTGGCGACGGTAAGGATGTTGGGGTCGAAAATAATGTCTTCGGGCGGAAATCCGACTTGATCGACCAAAATTCGGTAAGCGCGTTGGCAAACACGGATCTTATCCGCATGATTCGCAGCTTGACCCTGTTCATCGAAGGCCATTACAACCCCCGCGGCGCCGTATTTCAAAATGGTCGCCGCGTGCTGACGGAAGATGTCCTCGCCCTCCTTCAGCGAAATCGAATTGACGATGCCCTTGCCCTGCAGGCACTTCAGTCCCGCTTCGATGACCTCCCATTTGGAAGAGTCCACCATGATCGGCACTTTCGCGACTTCCGGCTCACTCGCGATCAATTGCAAAAAGCGCGTCATTGCGGTAACGCCGTCGATCATGCCCTCGTCCATGCAGACGTCAAGCACGTTCGCACCGTTCTCGATTTGTTGCCGGGCGACGCTTACCGCTTCCTCGTATTTGCCTTCTTTAATCAGCTTGGCGAACTTCGGCGAACCAGCCACATTGGTTCGCTCGCCGATCATAATGAAGACACCCGGCTGCTGGGTGAACGGCTGCGAACCGGAGAGACGCAGAGGTCTGAACTTAGGGGAGCTCGCGAGGGTAGTGTCCGATTCGCTCACGCGCGGCTCTCAATCTGGTTCGCGCGCGCTAAGGGCTCCCCGGAAGGCTCGATGTTCCATTTTCGTGGCGGCTGACTGTCGAGCGCTTTGGCAATCGCTGCGATGTGCTCCGGAGTGTTCCCGCAGCAGCCACCGGCGATATTGATCAGCCCACCCCGTGCGAAGTCGCCGAGATAACGAGCCATGTCATTTGGTCCAAAATCGAAGCCGGTTTCGGATAGAGGATTCGGCAAACCGGCATTGGGGTAACAGGAAATCGCCACATCCGCCTTCTCCGAGAGGTCCTCCAGAAACGGATACATGAGATCGGGACCAAGCGAGCAGTTAAGGCCCACCGACAAGGGTTTCACGTGACGCACGGCGTTCCAGAACGCCTCCGTGGTTTGCGCCGAAATCATCGTCTCCCCACCCCGTCCCACGGCGGCCGAAATCATGATCGGCACTTCCTTGCCTACTTCGTCGAGCACTTCGCGGATTGCAACCAGTGCAGCCTTGGCGTTAAGCGAGTCGAAAATCGTCTCTACCAGAAGCAGGTCGACGCCGCCGGCGATGAGAGCGCGCACCTGATGCGCGTAAGCGGCTTTGACCTGGTCGAAAGTGACCACGCGAAATCCAGGGTCATCGGCATCTGGCGAATTCGAGAGAGAAACGGTTAACGGCCCTACCGCTCCAGCCACGAAGCGCTGACGCGAAGTTGCCGTTCCGACACGATCGGCCCACTCCCGGCATTGGCGTGCCGACTGCTCATTGATGTCCCATGCCAATCGGTTGAGAAATGCGTCGTCGAGAATCTTCTGGTAGAACTCAGGGTTCTTGCGGCCGCCGCGCTCTCGCGGATCTTCGACAAAGAACTCGCTCTGGGAAATGGTCGTTGCACCGAACGTGTTTGTCTCGATGATGTCGGCGCCCGCCTCCAGAAACCGTCGATGGATATCGCCAATTATTCCCGGCTTGGTCAGCGTGAACAGATCACCATTGTTGAGCAGGCTTTTTGTGGCGTCCTTGAATCGTCCGCCGCGGATGTCCGCTTCTGTCATCCCATAAGTGCGGATTGTGGTGCCCATCGCCCCATCGATGATGGCAATGCGATGTTCGAGAATCTGTTCCAGAGGATGGCGTGAGGTTTTTTGCATGGCCTTTCGATGATTGCACGCAGCTTTCGATTCTCTTAAGCTGCCACGATCCCAGTCGGAAGCTTCGTTTATTATAGCGATGGTTGCTCCCGGTTTCCTGCTCTCAGACGACCGAAGCAATTGTCCTATTGGGCGCGGTTCGTGGGGTACGGTTTGCAAACGGGTGATCCTCGGAAGTTCGCCCAGCAGTCGACTGGGACTACTTGATATGTCCGCAGTTGCCGAGTCTTTCGAGGTCGCGCACCGCCTCAGTAGACTCATTCGTTCGTTAGCTGGATCGCAAGAACCTGGTGATGCGCTTCTCTAGCTTCGAGATCCAGCAGGACCGGCGACGGACTTTCCGCGAACAGAAGGCAGGCCTGACTGCGGCAATCGCTGAAAAGAAAAAGAACGCGCGCCATCGGTAGCTTCACTCAGCTCTGTACGGACCCGAAAGACCTGCTCCAGTCTCACGGGTGTAAGCACTTCTTCTGGACTTCCGTTCGCAATGACTTTGCCCGATTGAAGCAGAACTATCCCGGTGGCATGGTTTGCGATGAGATTCAAATCATGGCTCGCAAGCACCACGGCGGCTCCCTTGGCGGCCAAAGCGTCAGCTAGTTCCAGGACCTCAAGCGAATGTTCGATATCCAGATTAGCCGTAGGTTCGTCGAGAAGAATGAACTCCGGCTGTACCGCCAAACTTCTGGCGATGAGCACGCGTTGACGTTCGCCTCCCGAGAGTGTGTCCACGGAGCGGTCAAGCAGAGGAACGATATCGCATTGCTCGGCGGCCGCATGGATTGCCGCGCGATCAGCGGGCGTCTCCGAAGAAAACCTCCCGCGATGGGGATAGCGGCCCATCGCCAGAAGCTCAGATACGGTGAAGGCGAAATCCACATGCGTATCTTGCGGAACGAACCCTATGCGGCGCGCGATTTCGCGTCGCGAGAAAGCTGGTAGAGCTCGCCCATCGAGTGTGACTGAGCCTGATGAAGGCTGCCAAAGTCCTCCAAGAACACGTAACAGTGTGCTCTTACCGCTTCCGTTCGGCCCAAGCACGACGAGAAGCTCTCCCGTGCGCACCTGGACAGAGACTTCGGACAGTATCTCGCGCTTTCCCCGTTCGACCAATACGTTGCGAATTTCAAGGATGCTCATGCTGTCCATCCGCGCCCCGATATTGGCGCAGCAGCAGGAAAATGAACAGCGGCCCTCCCAGGAGTGCGGTCACGATACCAAGCCGGATTTCTGTTGGCGGATGCAAAGTGCGCGCGCAGATGTCGCACAGGACCAGGAAAGCGCCGCCCGTCACAGCGCTTGCCAATAACAGCGCTCGATTTGCCGGACCAATTACCAGTCGAACAGCATGAGGCACTAGCAAGCCGACGAAACCAACCATTCCGGCGACGGCGACCGCAGCTCCCGTCAGAATCGCGGCCGTCAGCACCAGCATCCGTTTCGACGATTCGACATTGACTCCAAAGGACGCCGCCGTTTCCTCTCCAAGTTGGAGTAGATCCAGATCTCGCGTCTGAATCACGGCGGCAAGAACTCCCACTAGAACGAATGGAGCGCAAAGCCATACGTGCGTCCAGGTTCGTGCATCGAGCCCTCCCATCATCCAGAAGACGATGTCTTGGGCGATCTGCCAATTGACGATATTGAGAGAAAGCAAGAGGCTCGATCCTGCGCCGAGAAGCGCACTGACAGCGACTCCTGAGAGAAGCAGAGTCGCGACCGGCGTTACGCCACCGCGAGTCGCCATCGCATAGACGATAACCAGCGACAGAAGCGCCCCTAGCATGGCCAGGGCTGGGAGGGTGATAACGGATCTTGCGCTCCATCCCGCCACAAAGGAGACTACGCCTCCGAGAACCGCACCCGCTCCCGCGCCAACGATCCCGGGCTCCGCCAGAGGATTCCGGAACAGCCCTTGCATGACTACGCCCGCGGCAGCAAGGCCTGCGCCTACAAAAAAAGCCACCACAACGCGGGGAACTCGGATCAGCCAGACGATCACGTTATCGGCGCGTGAAACTGAGAGAGATGCAGTCCACAAAGAAGGAAGGAGCTTCAACTCAATGACGCGAACGATTGTCGGCCAGGTAATCGAAGTGCTGCCTATTCCTACCCCCGCAAGCAGGATGACCACAACCAGCGGCAGCAGCACGAGATAAAAGATCGTTAGTGAAAAGCGTGACCGATTCGCGTTTTCCCTAACAGTCGGCAACGCAACCGTCTCACTCATTCCCTGACCTCGGAATCGGAGCCTGGCTTGGCGTAGATGGCTTCCGCCATAGCTCGTACCAGAACCGTTGTGTATGGGGACATGGGCAAGAAGACGCGATTTTCAAAGACAACGATGTGCCCATTGTGGGCGGCTTGTGTCAACGCGATTGCAGGATCTGCCATGAGCTGCGCAACCACTTCCTTTTCCTTGCCGTGGTCCGCTTCCGCAATGATCCATTCCGGATTCCATCGAATGACCTGCTCAAGGTTAAGTTCGTCGTAACCAGTCAGGCCGTTCTCGGCGCCCACATTGATTCCACCGAGCGTCCGAACAATGTCGTTAAATAAAGTTTCTGTGCCGTAGCTGTATCCACTGCCGCCCAGCCCAAGGATGCGCGGCTTGGGTGCGTTCGGCGGGCGAAGAGCCTGGGCGTTTTCAATTGCAGTGTGGAATCGAGCGGCCTCTTTTTCGGCAGACTCGTCATTGCCCGTCAAATATCCCGTGAGCCGGATTGTTTCTTCCACCTGGGCGAGGGTTTGAAACGAAGTTTGCATGCGGTACACGGGAACTCCGGAACTGCGCGCAAGGCTTGTGTAATCGGCGCGACCATAACTCGAGACCAGCATAATGTCCGGATCAAGGGCAAGAACTCTTTCCGGATCGGTCGACACAAACGGATGAAACCTTTGCACCAGATCGTAAACGTTGCTGATGCTCTTGACGTAGGCGCTCTGGCTGACAGCGACGACGTCTAGGGGAGGAACAACGGAATAGAGGTATTCATCGATCGACCAATACTGCGAAACAATGCGATGCGTCGGCTTGGCAATCGTTACGCCGAGGTCATCGCTATCGATTGCCTGGCGCGGATATGCCTTGCCTCCCATGCGAATCCGCATGTCGCCCTCGCCTTCCATTGCTACCGGCAGTTGTAAGCCTCCCGGCGGCGAAGCATAACGTTGAACGCCTGCCGCAATCGCGGCCACTACAGCGACCAGCACGAAAGGTGGAACCAACGCACTGATCCGGCGATAGCTCATGGGGCTTCCGGAAACGGGAGGTTCGCGGTCGCTTCTAAGTTCTCCGGAATGGGCTCCTTCAGGAATTTCTCCCGAAGGCGATAATAAAGTGCAAGGCGGCTCCAGTCCGGCGCCTTGAGAGATTCCATATCGTCAGTAAGATTCGGATTAGGGAGAAATACCGTCGTCATCTGCTCGCCATTACCATTCCACATCCGCAGACCCCAGCTTCGCCCTCCACCGCAACCTTGGCCTCGCCTCTCAAATAGGGCGACCTTGTGCACAGGGCGGACACGACGCAGTTCGTCGGAGGGCGTTCCTTTGTGAGGTCCAATGCAGAGATGAAAGTGCCATGCGCCGAGATCTACGGTAAGGTAGCCATCCAATGTGCGAATTTCAGGAGGCTCGACGAAGCGAATCTCAAAAACCGCGCCTTCTATACAAGGCCCGACCACGATACGTGACCAATTCTTGACAAAGAGATCCTCGACCAGCTCGCGCATGGCATTTTCCGTCGGCGTGAAGTAGCTATACGCCGTCAGCGCGTTGTCAGGCTCCCGCCTGACCTCATCGAAGCTCGGAACGCTCACTGGGATGGAAGTCACGATCGTTGCTCCAAACCATTAAGTGAATTTTGCCTACCAGGCCCGAGACCAACGCACCCCCGGCTTTTCATTTGCAGGGCGCAAAGCTGCGTTAATGCCGGCATCAAACTCGAGCTTACGTCCAAACAGCCAGAGTAAATCCGACAGGCGATTCAGATACGCGAGAACGGTCGGTTCGACGGCCTCCCCGGCTTCCGCCAGCCGCACAACCTTGCGCTCGGCGCGGCGGCAAACGGTTCGTGCCACGTCGTATGCGGCTGCTGCCGTGTGTTCTCCGGAGACGGACCAATCGGAAAGCATGCCCTCAATGGATTCGATCTGATGCACCTGCTCCGTCAGCGCATCGACCATCTCGGGCGTTATTGGGGCTTGCGCTTTCCTGCTCTCGGGAAGAGTCGCGAGCGCGGCGCCGATTTGAAATAGCTCGCGCTGGATTTCTAGCGTCCTCTTGGCAATGTCCTGGTCCTGGCAGAACGACCGGGCCAAACCGAGCGATGCATTCAGTTCGTCTACGGTTCCGTACGCCTCGACTCTTAGATGTGATTTGGAAACGCGAACCCCGCCGGCGAGGCCGGTTTGTCCGCCGTCGCCGCGTTTGGTGGAAATGCTCATAACGTCTGCCTCCGGGATCCTGGCGGGAAAACCTTCTGAGAGAGCAAACGAATCGGTAGGGAAACTCTACTGGCGGTTCGTTCTCATCCTGTTCTCCGCAGGCAAAGTCGTACTTCGTCCTCGGCAGGTCTCCTGGCTTCGAGGAGCGGCTTGGCCGCTGGCCGATTCGCCTTCCCCGGCTGCACGCCAAGTGGCATTGAATCGGCATCCCTCGTTTTACAGTGGCGGGACCGCGCCGGCTTTTCACCGGACTTCCCTATTAAGCCCTCGGGGCGCCCAAGAACATCTCACAGTTAACACGCCGGACTCCAAAAGGTCAACCCTGGAAGCGGGAGGGTGGTGTCCTAATTTGCCCCGTCTCAGAGATTGAGCGTGGCATGAATCGTGCTCCTAACCCATTCCGAGATGGACTGATTTTTAGCTCTTGCTGCCGATTCGATTGCGCGTAGATCGTCAGGACGAAAGCGTACTGGCACGATCCGTCCCTTAGCTTCACCCTTGGCCATTTTTGGGCGTCCGACTTTCCGTTTCTTATTCGGCTGGTTCAAGGCTTCTAAGCTCCTGTACGATTGCGGCACGAACGGCATCTCTGGCTGATTTGATTGGGTGAAGGTGAAGAACTGTCACATGCCTGCGGGGGTGCTTAGGATCGGTCGTATCATGAGCCCAAGCGTACACTCTCGATGCGTCTGGATGGTCCCTCAGGTCGAATACTTCCACGATCCCGTCCCACACTGTCCTACCCTCCCTTTACTTACGGCTGATAACTCCAAACCCCTCCCGCCCCCGAGGAATTCGGCACGATAAACGTCCCGTAAATCACCCCATCGAACCAGATCGCACTCCTCATCTCACCCCCTCCTCCGAGGCTGGCGTTGAGTTCGGAGGTATGCCATTTCGTCCCGTCGAAACTGGAGAGATAGAGTCCTCCAGCGATACTGTAGAGGTTACCCCCGGAGTCCACTGCGAAGGAGTAGGCGGCGGATTTGAATTTGTGGATGTAATGATATTTCCACTTCCCATCCACGGGTTTGAGGGAGAAGATGAGAGTCGATCCTCGGGCATAGAGCGTTCCGTCTGATCCGAAGAGGAGTTGCTGAGTGTTGTCGATGGGGTCTTTCGCCCAGTGGATGAATTTAGACTGCCATCCCGTCCTTCCCTGACCGTCGAAATGGAGTTGAAACACCCCTCCATATCCATATTTCCCTCCGGAAACGAGAGCGCCATAGAGATTCCCCGAGGAGTCGAAAACGAGCGGCGCTTCCGGAAGTCCTCCTTGTTTTGCCCCTCCATCGAAACGCTTGATGTTGGTGAGCGTCCAGTTTCCGTCGTTCGCGAGTTCGAATAGCGTTCCTTGGCCATGATGGAATCCACCGGTTGTGCCATAGAGATTCCCCGAGGAGTCGAGGATGACCCCGGTGATAGGGAAGGCGCTGTCTTTGTTCTCGGAGAAGGTGTGGAGGATGGTGAACTCTCCCTGAGGAGTCAGGCGGTAGACGATCCCGCACCATGGCGGGCATGATTGCGTTGTGGGGATGGTGGTCCCATAGAGATTGTTGGAGGAGTCGATGGTAAGGGGAGTCATGGGATATGCGCCGTCATCCCCGTCCTGGAAGGAATAGAGGATTGACTCATCCCATCCCCCATGGCCATCCGGAGTGAGGTGGAAGATGGTGCCGCAACCAACGGTTCTGTTGAGATAGGTGCAAGGGCCGGTCCCGCCGATTTCGGTGGAGCCGTAGAATCCTCCAGAGTGATCGGGGATGAGGGCGGAGTAGGGCTGGGAGCCATCGGGAGCACCGAGGAAGGAGTAGAGGATGTTGGCTTGGGCGGAGAGGGGGGGAGTGAGGGGGAGGATGAGGATGAGACTGAGGACGAGACTGCGGGGGAAGCTGAAGATGAGGCTGAAGATGGAACTGAAAATGGGGCTGAAGATGGAAGCGAGTAGAGATTTCATCGGGTTCTCCTATGTGGAATAAACTAAGTTATATCCCTCCCCTGTAGGAAGAAGCTCCCCGTTCGATACCAACGGAGACTCATTCCCGTCGTAACTATACCAGTAAGCGCGATTTGGTCGGATACCCCGATTCCAGTGGCAGAGTGATGGGAGCATTCGACCCCGCGCAAGAGATTCACGCGGCCATCGTCTTGGCACCGCACGGGCACGGCGCTTCCGCAACCTAACGCCAAGACCATAATCCAAATTAGGACACTACCAGCGGGAGAGTACGACTGCCATACTGGCGCAAAGAACACCGCTCGTTCCGATAAGCAAGGCGGCGTGCCAGACGTCGGAACCGTCGCCGGCGGGAGGATCATTCGGGTCTCCAAGCCATATGTCTGCAACCAGAACACCTTTAGCCCATATGGGCCCGATCAATCGACGCTGGATCGCGCCCGCCGTGGCGGCCTCGCTCCAGCCTGAGTTTGGCCCGGGAAGGATGGAGTGCTGTTGCCACCCGACGCGAATGGCTTTCCCTGCAGATGCGCGAGGAAGCAGCAGTGCCACGAAAGCTAAGAGGAGCCAGGTGAAACGCGCGGGCAGATAGTTCAACAGATCGTCCGAACGTGCGCCGCACCAGCCGAATCGCAAGTATAGCGGCGTTTTGTACCCCACCATCGAGTCCATCGTACTGGCAACTTTGAAAAGAACAAGTCCGGGAAGCCCTAGAACGACATACCACACAAGCGGGGAAACAAATCCATCCGTGAGGTTTTCGCTGAGGCTCTCGATCGCAGCGCGCCGGCACGCTGCCAGGTCCATCTTGTCGGTATCGCGTCCTACGAGACGTGAGATGGCGGCGCGCGCTCCTTCAAGATCGCTCTCGCGGGCGGCAACTTCTACCGCCCATGCGTGACGCAACAGATCATGCAATGCGAGACACGAATAGACCATAAAAAGCTGAAACAGAAAGCCGGCAACTTTCCATCGATTGAGAAAACAAAAAATTGTAGTGCTGCCGCCAACCCAAAGTGACGACAGAATCAGAAACAGAAGCACGCCACCGGTATATCCGTCGGCGCCGATTCGGCGTAGAGCTTTCTCGATCCCGGCGAGCGATCGCCCCATTAATCGGATCGGGTGCAGGGGATATATGGGGTCGCCGAATAAGAGATCCAGCAAAACTGCCAATGCCAGAATCAAGGCATTCGGATGAAGGAGGGTCAGCGCCATTTGTTCGACCAGCCCAAAGCAATTGCCGAAAGAATCGCCTGAGCTGGATTTTCCGGATCGACATTGGACAGCTGATTAAAGAAGTCCACCCAGCAATTTGGCTTGGCCGCCAGGCTCGTTGCCAGCGCGGCCGCGTACTGGCGGAAAACATCGTGGGCCACCGAACCCGGTAAAGTGCCGTAACGAATCCGGTCCAGCACCGCAGCCATGCCAAATGCAGCCGCAGCTACTCGCGGTTCGTAAACGACAGAATTCAGGTTCTTCTGGAGTAGCTCGAACTCTCGCTCACTGAGCAGCGGAGCGATATCCGCCAGGAACGTCTTTTCCGTGACGCCATACCGGCCAAGAGCGTGAAACAAGAGTCTGGTCGTGCTAGGCTCGAGTCCGTTCTGCCAACGAAGAGCCTCAAGGGTTGCGTCCCGTACGGCTACGCCGATCAGTTCGCCCAGCTTTGCGTGGGGAGACGTACTTGTAAGTGGCTTCCCTTTCGCGAGCGGTGCGGCGATACAGTACTGGTCGGTTCCCGTACCCGTGGCGAAGTTCTCCGAATAGAGGCTTCGTATGGCCAGTTGTTGAAGAGCTGCACTCTTGGCCTCCGTCATCGTGACGATCGCCCGAGCAAGCGCTCCTTCAGTAAGCGAATGATTGATCAGAAGAATGGTATTGATCGTTCCGTTGAGCACAGCGACCTTCTCCCAACCCTTTTCCGTCTCGCGCCATGCCGCGGAATCACCGGCACACGCGGCGTTTCCTTGCACACCGGCCGTAACGATTGCAGTTACAATCAGCGGACCGTCCGATGCCTGGGTTCGGGCAGCGTAGTTCATATTGGCTGCGGTCCCCATCGACGCGACTAGATGAGGATCGAATTCCAGTTCCTTGCAAATCCGGTCATGGTAGCCATCCAGGCCTGTTTCCGTCATCAAAGTCTGCCGCTCACGATGATCGGCGCCTTCGCAGCTCTGATGATTGAGAAGGAAACGGAGATGTTCCGTCTGGCCCCCGTTACGAACCGAAGTCGAGAGCACGCGATGCGGCTCCAATAACTCGGCAACCAGAAAACGTCCGGTTCGGCGCAAGCAAAATTCGGGCGTCGTAAGCAACTCTTCTGCCTGACTGACGGTCGCCATTGTCCGACCTCGCTCCTGGTATTACGCAGTGTATCTCAGCTATCGGAAGGGCCTGAAAATCGGAGGCCGGTGGAAAGTCGGCGCGCTCCCGCCACTGTAAGCGAGGATTGCTGCGTCGATATCACACTCAGGGTTTGTTCGGGCAGGGAACGTAGTCGGCCAAGGTGGAAATCGCTTCCCTTGGGGCGCTCGGCCCAGGTCCTTGTTCCAGCGACGCCCGACAGCGTTGAACATCTCCTCCCGCCCTTGACGGCCGCCCGACCACTGCCGTATAAAGCTGGTGACTCTGTGTTGCAAGGGAAGCCGGTGAAAATCCGGCGCGGCCCCGCCACTGTGAGCGGCGAGGAGCGAAACGGGCAAGCCACTGGTGTGTGAGCGCCGGGAAGGCAGTTTCGTTCTGATGATCCGCAAGCCAGGAGACCGACAGGGTTCACCCCGATTCGAATCGACCTCGAAGGTGGGTCGATAGAAGACTCTGCAACTCGTGAATCGACTGATGTCCCTACGGTGATAGCAACGCGGAAGGTCGGTTGTTGGTTGTCTTAATCAGTCAGGCTGCAAGGCGGCATTGGCGATAATGCCGTGTGGCTCGGCGGATAGCATCACGAGCTAACTTAACGCTAGCGGGATGTTCGGGAAGCGCGGTGAGAGGCCGCCACTGCCCAGCAACTGTAAGCGGGGATTTTTCCGATTGCACGATGCCACTGCTCTTTCGGGAGTGGGAAGGCGCAACCGGCTGGCACGGCCCCGCAAGTCAGGAGACCGGTTCCGCAAGCGCATTGTCCGCTCTTTCTAGGGCGAAGGAGGACAACATGTGCTTTGCTTTTCGAAAAGCCATTCGATTGGCTTTACTTGCAACCCTGCTGGTTTCACTCGGGACCCCTCTCTCCTACGCGCAATCACAAAACAATTTGCGGGGACGAATCGCCGATCCCGTAGGACGAGTCATCCCGGATGCAACGGTCACGCTGCTGCAGAACAGGAAAGAAGTCGTTCAGGGCAAATCCGACTCGCAAGGCAACTTCGATCTGAACGTTCCCTCCGCGGGACGATATGACGTTCAGGTCGAGTCTGCGGGATTTGCGCTGCAGTCGTTGCCCTCGGTATTCATTGCCGCGGGGAAAACAACGGAACTACTCGACATTACGCTCTCAATCGGTGCAATAGCCCAGCAAGTGGTTGTCTCCGCCACCGGAACTGCTGTGCCGGATTCGCAAGTCGGCGCGTCGGTCTCAGTGGTTGACCCGCAACAGATACAAACGCTCAACAAGTTGGATGTCCTTGAAAATCTCCGCTTGATTCCAGGTGCACAAATCGTCCAAGTCAGCCAGCGTGGCGGATTTGCCTCCCTCTTCATTCGAGGAGGAAACTCCGATTTTAACAAGGTACTTGTCGACGGTATCCCAGTTAACGATATTGGCGGTTATTTCGACTTCGCCCAACTGGCGAACAGCGGAATTGGGAGCCTGGAGGTCCTGCGCGGATCGAACAGCGTTCTCTACGGCAGCGACGCTCTCAGTGGCGTTGTGAATGTGACCTCCGAACGAGGAAGCGCGACAATTCCTGAACTCCGGCTTTCGGCAGATGGCGGGAATTTCGGGACTCATACGCAGTCCGCCTCGCTGGGCGGAGCCGTTCATGGATTCGACTACTTCTCCGAATTCTCGCGTTTCGACACCAATGGCAGCTTCTCGAATGACTATTTTCACAATGCAACGGTAGACGCGAACGTTGGATACCAGTGGAATGCCACCACTGGAGTCCGTGCTACGGTCCGGCATGCCGCAACCGGGCTAGGATCGCCGAATGGAATTGATTTGTATGGAATTTCGGACGATTCCTGGCAAACGAACCGCAACACTTACGCCAGCGCGAGCGTACAAGACCAGACAACCGCCCGTTGGCACAACTCGGCGCAGTTTTCCTTCGCGCAATTCCGCTCAGTCTATGAGAACCCGTCTCCTACCGGCGAACCTGTTCCTGATCCGTTTTTCTTCGGTGTTGGCGCCGGTTTCAACTACTTGGGCAACACGCTGACCATCCGGGGCGCCAATGGTTACAGCGTAACTGGTCAAGGAATTCTGGATTTTGATGACGTTTACCCGCAGGTTTTCCCAGACTATGAAGCCCGGCGCTCGGTCTACGCGCAATCGGATTACAACTTCTTCAAGGACTGGACTGGTGTTTTCGGCTTCCGCTACGAACACGAGGACGGTGAGGGATTCACGCGGGACAACTACAGCGCATCGCTTGAAGGTCACGGCAGTATCGGCCACAGTTTCTTCGCAACTTTCGGCGGTGGGTTCGAACACAATTCATTTTTTGGCTTTGCGGCGACTCCGCGCGTGTCGATGGCGTACTACATACGCAAGCCGTCGAATGCAAGGCTGTTTGGCGAAACGAAACTAAAATTCAACTTCGGGCAAGGCATCAAAGAGGCGAGCACCTCCCAACAAGCATCCGCCTTGATTAACCTTCTCCCGCCACAGCTTGTCGGGCAATTCCACGTTCAGCCGATCGGGCCCGAACGTAGTCGAACCTTTGACTTTGGCCTCGATCAAAGACTGTTTAACGGGAGAGCGATACTTGGCGCGACTTTGTACTACAACAACTTCTACGATCTGATCGCGTTCTTAAGTTCAGGCGAACTGATTTCGACTGGCGTGCCCCCGAACGTGGCTAATGGCTCTCCCCTCGGGGGAGCCTATGTCAACGCAACATCGCAGCGTACTAAGGGCGCTGAGATCGACTACAAGATGGATCTCGGTCATGGGTTACTCTTTCAAGGCGAATACACATACACCGACGGATTGATAACCAGGGCCTTTGGCGTTCCGTCTATCAATCCAATTTTCCCGGACATTCCCATTGGAGCCTTTTCGCCGCTCCAGGGCGCCCGGCCCTTTCGGATCGCACCTCACTCCGGGAGCCTGGCCCTTTTCTACAATCGCAAGAAGTTCAACGGAGCCTTCACTGGTTACCTGGTCAGCCGGCGCGACGACAGCACTTTCCTCGAAGACGCGAATTACGGAAATACCATGCTGTTGCCCAACCGAGATCTGGCGCCGGCGTATCAGAAATTTGACCTTAGTGCTGCCTACTCGTTTAAACCCTACCTAACGATTTATTCGAGCATCGAGAACCTGTTTAGCCAGCATTACGCTGCCGCGTTTGGATTCCCCACACTGCCATTTGCCATCCGCACCGGAGTTCGATTCACGTTGGGCGGCGAGAGCGGCTGGTGGAAATAGAAACTCCAATCCAGGTCATGGCAGTCCGAAACCAACCCCGCTATTTCGCGCTTGGGATCAGCAGCACGGCGTGGGTGAAACCATCCCGCAAGTCTCCCCAGGTTGCAATCTGCCCTCGATCGTTGATGTTCAGCGGCATGCTCATTCTCAGGCCATGCTTGTGCGCGACCAGGTTGGTAAGGTCGAACATGGTCCCGTTCTGCCACAGGAACCCGCGTTTACATCCATCAATAAGATCATTCGTCACACAACCCACGATCTGACCTTTGGAATTGATGCTATACGCAAGGCTGTGCTTGTAACCCGGCAGAACCCCGAGGTCGGTCGTCGTGCCGTTCTTCCACAGAACCGCGTGGATTGCCGCATTTCCCGTCGTATAGGCCCCGCCGACAACGTCCCCGGCGTCGTTGATCCAGTTGGCGGTCCCTGATTTTCCCCCCAGCGTGCCCAGGTCCTGCATTCCCTTGCCCTTCTGCCAAAGAAAGGGGTGGTATTTGTTGTCTTGCCTCAGGTTTGATTGGCCAACTACCTGGCCACTCTTGTTGATCGAAGTAGGAAATCCCAAGGTGCCGCCGAGGGTGCCCATGTCCACCATGGGACCTCCTTGTTCCCAGAAAAACGGATCCTGGGTGGGAATGTCGGTCTTTGGATTCGCCATCGTATTCGTGTACGCGACGCCGGCTACTTGCCCCGCGTCATTTATCAGTCCGGCGACGGCATCGTTTCCCGTGCCCAGCGTGCCCAAGTCGGTCATCACACCCTGCTGCCAGATGAACGCACGCCATTGGGCAGCTGACGGCCAACAATTTAAGCTCCAGCATGGTCCTATACCCGCGGCATACGGATCGGCGGTCGTATTGGTTGCTCCGCCGACGACCTGGCCCTGGTTATTGACCGCTACCCCTGTGCTGAAACTCCCGCCGAAGGTTCCCAGGTTCTTGATCGCATGACCGCTTCGCCAAAGCACGGCATCGTATTCCGGGAAATGGTTCGTCGGATCGTAAGAACCGTTCTCCGAGACTCCGACGATGTACTTCCCGTTCTCACTGATCGAAAACGGAGCACTGCTGGTCCCATTCCCCGGAAGCGAACCCAGGTCGGTCAGCATGTCATTCTCCCACAGCACCGTCTGATTGATCGTGCAGTCTGTGAAGCATGGTTCGTACGGATCCTCATCGTTCGTATCCGCTGCTGCGACCACCATTCCCTGGTGGTTCATGACCCGGAATGACGGCGGACCATAAAAGAGCCACGTAGAATAATCTCCCAGAGAACCCAGATCTTTGGCCTTGTAACTGGGGGTCGGCGCCTTCTTGCTTTGGGCCGCGAGCGAGACCGGGATGACCAGTAGAATGACTAGGGCGATAACCAAAAAATGGCATGTTCTGGACGTCATCTTGCCTCCTTTGCCTTGGCCGGGAAAGCCGAGGATGGCCGGTCGAACCGCTGAGACGGGGGAAGGGTTCGGCGAAGCGGACTCCAAGTCTATTCCCAAAATCGGCTTTGTCAAGGCGGTGATTAGCTGCTTGGCCTTTTGCCTCTACGCGAGGAAAAAAACAACGGAACGGTAGAGAAAAATGTCTCCCCTCAAGTCATCGGCGATCAGGCTTAACTGATGCAACCACGCGTTAACAACTTCAACCCCCGGTAGTAGTGCGGGTAGTTGATCCGGGTTGATGTCAATCTAGCCCCGGGACCCGTCGGCCTTGCGGGCGCTTCCTCGAACCAGGCGTGCGCGCCACGATGAGAACATGCTCCGCGCTCGCGATCTGATCCGGGCAGCGGGCCGTCTTGTCCACCAGATCCAGCAGCTTCGCGTATCTTTCCTCCGACGTCGCCCACTCGCACAGGGGTACGTCCATGAACGCGCAGAAGCTCTCCGCGGAGAGCGTATCGACGACGCGGCATCCCTCGCGCCGGAGGAGGGCGCGGAATTCGCCGAGGTCTGCGAGGTACGCATCGGTGAAGAACTCCTCATTCTCGAAGCGTCCCATCGCGAGCAGTGAGTCCCAGTCAAGCGCATTGAGGACGGCAAAACTTTTTTCGTTCGCTTCGCGCAACAGATAGCGCAGAGGATGTAAACGCGGCAGCACCGCCAGAATGAGGATTCCGCCCGGCTTCACCACACGCACGATCTCGGAGAGCGCGCGGCGGCGGTCTGCCTCCGCGAGCAGGTGATAGAAAGGGCCGAGCGCGAGGGCCGCGTCGAAACTGGCACGCCGGTAGTGCGTCAATGACCTGGCATCAGACTGGCGTACACGCTCCGCCACGTCCGACAGTCCGAGCGCGGTCGCGCGCTGCCGTGCCACCGTGACATTCGCGTCCGACAGGTCGCAGAGCCAGGGCTCGAAGCCCCGGCTGGCAAGCGGTTCGAGGTAGGTGCCGGGCCCTCCGCCGACGTCGAGTATACGTCCGCCCCTCGGCACATGGCGGACGACCGTGCGCAGCGTCATGTCATGCTCGAGTCGCCGATAGGCATTCTCCTCGAGGCGCTGGGTCTCGTGGGCGATGGTCGCGTCGTAATAGCGGCGGACGCGCGCGGTCGAGGCAGCGGCTGCGTCAAGATGAGGTCTCCGCTTCTTCGCCTCGTTGCCGTCCGATCGTGTGGGACGCTTCACGCGATCACCTGATACGCGGGGAAGTAGACCGGCGACGCCTCGAAGAAGGTGGAGCGGAATGGGAGATCGAGATAGGTGAAGCCGAGCCCCTCGTAGTGCGGGCGAAGCTCAGCTACAGACGCCCCGGCGAAGAGCCGCGCGCCGCGGCGCTTCGCAGCTTCCCGCGCCTCTTCGTACATGCGGCGAAAGAGTCCACTGCCGCGCAAGGACCGATCGATCATGACCCGCGACCACTCCGCGGCAGGCGCGTCTCGGAGCCCCACCGGCAACGCCCTCTTCCAGTCGACGAGATCGCTTACCTCGAGCGGCCCGTCGTGCTCGACCGTGAGGCGGCCGCTCGCCACCAGGCGTGACGCTTCGCGCACCAGCAGTGCGGTCGACACGCGGTCGTAGGCGTCCCAGGCGAAGCTTGCGTCCCCCGCGCCCACCCAAGCGAGCTCGCCGCCATAGATGGCGCAGCGCAGCGCGATCAACTCCGCCGACCGTTCACCCAGAGCCAGCCAGTGGAACGAGAATCTCGCGTCAGCGGGTGGTGAGGATGTCGAGCAGACCATCGATCTCCCTCCCGGTCGTAGCGGGATTGACGAACACCGCGCGCAGAAACTCCCCACGAAGTGACTGGTAGCGGCTTAGGCGGTTGCCTACGCGCGTGTCGCCGAAAAGCCGTGTGCCGTCCGGAATGCCGGTTTCCCGGAAGGCGACGAGATTCATCGCCGGGCGCGCGTACAGCTCGAATCCTCCTGCGCGCTCAAGCCCATCCACGAAGCGGTCGGTCAGGGCGAAGAGATGATCGACCACCTGCTCATACCCGGCACGCCCGAGATGGCGCATGAGAATCCACGCACCCAAAGCGTGCAGCGGGCGGGTGCCGTCGAGTGTGAAGCGTGCGAACGACGGCGTCTCCGGCGCGGACGCGAAATACGGTGAAGGATCCTTCGCCACCGCTTTGGCATCGTCGTAGTTTTGAAGCAGCAGCGCGCCCAGTCCCTGGTTCAGCCCGAGAATCTTGTGCGGGTCGGCGGCAACGCTATCCGCCAGCTCGATTCCGGCGAGCCGCGGGGCGTAGCGCCGCGAAAACAGAAGCATGGCGCCGTGCGCAGCGTCAACGTGGACGCGCGCGCCGTAGCGCTTGGCAATGGCGATCGCTTCCGGCAGGGGATCGATCGCTCCCACGCCCACCGTGCCCGCGTTGAGGACAACGAGCGCGATCATCTCCCCCTCGCTGGCCGCCGCAGCGAGCGCCGACTCCAACGCATCGAGGCGAACCGCGTCCGCCGCGTCGACGGGAAGCGGCACGAGGTTCCGGTCGCCGATACCGGTGTGGCGCACGGCGGCTGCGATGCTCCCGTGCGTGGCCGACGATGCGAATACCTTTAGAGCGCGTGCCCCGGACTTGCGCGTTGCGGCCGCGATTCCGAGGTGCGCGGCATCGGGCAGCGCCAGGTTGCGTGCGAGAAGGACGGCATGGAAGTTCGCCTGCGTACCTCCGGCGCAGGCGACTCCACCCGCATGCTCCGCCTCCGGGAAGACCGGGCTCGCCAGCCAGCGCAGCACCTCTTGCTCGACGAAGGTACCCGCCCGCGATGACGTCCAGGTGACCGGATCCTGAGCGAGAGCGCGCACCAGCACACCGGCGGCGATCGACAAGTCCGCGGGTGGAATGTCGAGGTGAGCCGTGTACTTCGGATCGCGCTTGTCATGACAGAACGGAAGAAGGTCGTCGCGAATCGCGCGCACGATCGCCGGCACCGGTTCTCCCTCCTCGAGCATTCGCGGTCGACGAAAGCCATGTGACGCTTGCTCCGCCGCCGCCTCTTTGAAGGCGCCCCCGCCTGCGGTCAGGTGTTCGACGGCGAGATCCTCGAACGCCCGCAGACGGCGGCGCACGGCAGCCGGAGAAGGCGCGCTCCAGATCCGTCGCAGGGCAGGTGGCAGCTCCACGGCGTGGGCACGCAAGTTATTCGGTTCGGACCGCGAATCGTGCCCTCGTGTGGCTACTACATTGAAGTTGGACGAGCTATCGACCACGATCCCGTTCTCAACCGGAGTCGAACGCACGTACGCTCCCGCGTAGCGCCCCTCGACGAGGAAGATCCCCAGGGTCTCGATCTCCTTGCGACGCACGACTCGGCCGCTGCGCTCGTCGACGTACTCCGTCAGCGTCGGACGCGGAGAGACCACCCTCTGTGCTACCCAGCCCGGTCTTTGCCTCGCGCGTTCTACGGCCACCCGCCATGCGGATGCAGTCTGCTCGCGGCCCACCAATACCCCTTCGCCGGCTGCCCCTGCGTGCGGCTTGAGAACCCATTTATCCTGCTGCCCGACCAAGGCCTGCGTGACCTCGCCCGCCGCCCGAGTCTCGGGGACGGCTCGCGCGAGGTCGCCCTTCAGATGCCCGGCGGCAGGCACGCGCGCCAGCCACTGTTTGTCACCGCGCAGCTCGGTGTCGAAGCCGTAGAGAAGCTTAACCCGTCCGTCGCGCGAGGCCTCGATGAGGCGGGCGACTTCGGCGCTGGCCCGCACCACGTGCTCAATATGGAACAGACGCACCACACCCCACGGCAGCGCTCCCTCTTCAGAAGAGCCGTAGGTAAGCTGTTCCAGCGGCATCACGCAACTGTCAAGACCCGCCTGGCGGGCAATCTCGGCGAAGCGCTGTGCGTTCAGCCGCCACTTCGGCAGGTCGACCTCGCGGATCGCGACCAGCACCCCGCGCACCTGGCCCGCCAGCCGGGCGAACGTCGGCACCAGCGCGGCCGCCGGGTCGCGATACCACAGCCCGCCGGTCGCGCCTGCCTGTCCGAAACAGTCGAACAGTATTCGCCCCGCGATCCCGCCCAGGCACGGATCAACATTCCATTCGACCAGCCGGTACCCCTGTCGTGTGGGAACGAAGTCGGCCCGAACCGGTGGCGGGAGAATCGATGGCGTCGCGGCAATAAGGTCGACTTCATAAGGCTCGAATCCCAGCGAGCGCGCGAGCGCTGCCGCTCCCTGGGACTCAACCGCGCGGCGCACGACGGCGTCGAACACCGACCAGAGACGCTCGGCGGTGCTTGCGACACGTTCGATGGTGCGTAGGGAGAAGGCCCGCGGCCCCACCGGCAGGATCGCGTCCGCACCGGGAGCCTCCGCACCGTCGATGCCGACGACGCGGGCAAATGCCTCACGCAGAGCGAGGGCGCGGGACCCGCGATTGCCGCTGGTAATCGTGATCGGCGCAATCACGGGACCGCCCTGGTCCTCGTCATGACGGGCGGCAGCCTGCCGCTCTCCTGGTCGATTAAGGTACAAGCAGCCCGGATCGAAGAGCTTCTCGCGTACGAAGCCCTACCCTTTCAACATTTTCAGTACGGCGAGCGCAGCATCGGCGAGGACGGGTCGCAGAAGCGGCCTTTCTTGACTTGTGGGTTTAACGCCCCATTGCTTGGCAGTCTGCACGCGACACTTTGGGGTGTCAAGGTGAAAGACGTTGCACAGCACAACTACGGGTTTCAGTTGGCGGGCGCCCGACTTCTGTCGCTACAACCTCAGGCAATTTTGACCCCCGGCCAGAACCGGCGGCTGGCTCGCCGTTCTCGCGTACTTCTGGATGAAGCCGAACGCTGCTGTCTCGCTCACCGGGACAACCTGTCTCTGTGATTCACAGACAATCTGTCCACTCTCAGCTTTCCCTTCTGGAGGCGTTCCTTTATTTTCAGCGTGATACAAGGCGGCTCCCTTGGGCCCCTGCGTGCTTTTGTTTATCCCCGAACAGGAGTTTGGAAGGATTCTACCTATGCCGCAAGTTCGACACAGGCAGCACCGAGGCAGGAAGAAGGACGAGCGCAGAAGCGCCGTCTGGGGCGGGAAGACAGGCAAGCTTTTATTTCTTGGGACGGTCGTCTTGAGCGCTACGGCGGCCTTTGCTCGCATCCCGAAACTGTCGCCCGACTTACAAAAGGTCAACCCGAAGACCAACGTCGATGTGATTGTCCAGTTCAAGACGGCGCCTACCTCAACCCTGTACAGCAAAGTGACGGGACAAGGCGGGCATCTGCGCCGCGACTTGAGCGGCGTCATCCGTGGTGGCGCCTTCCGCGTCCCCGGCGCGGCCCTGGCCCAAATCGCCAAGGATAACGACGTAAAGTACATTTCGCTCGACCATAAGGTCCACGCGACCGGCTCCTCCCAGCCGCCGTTAACCCTGGACTATTACCTCCAGACCGTGAACGCCGACTACGCCGACCAGGTTGGCCTGGATGGAACCGGCGTCGGGGTCGCCGTCATCGACAGCGGCGTAGCCAGTGTTCCCGACCTTTCCGGTCGCATCGTTTACAACCAGGATTTCTCGAACTCCGGAACCTCGACCGATGAATATGGGCACGGCACGCACGTGGCCGGTATCATCGCCGGCACGGGCAGGAGCTCGAGCGGCAGCAAGTACTTTTACACCTTTGAGGGAATCGCTCCCCACGCCAACATCATCAACCTGCGCGTGCTGGATGAGAATGGCTCCGGCAGCGACAGCCAGGTGATCAGCGCCATCAACAAGGCGATCAACCTGAAATCGCGCTACAACATCGGCGTGATCAATCTTTCTCTGGGCCGCCCGGTATACGAGAGCTACAAGCTGGATCCTTTGTGCCAGGCGGTCGAGAGGGCCTGGAACGCTGGAATCGTGGTTGTGGTGGCTGCGGGCAACGATGGCCGCGACAATTCATACAACACCAACGGTTACGGCACCATCAGCGCTCCGGGCAACGATCCCTACGCCATTACCGTAGGCGCCATGAAGACGATGGGTACGCCCGATCGCGGAGACGACCAAATCGCCAGCTACAGCTCCAAGGGGCCCACGCTCATCGATCACGTAGTGAAGCCGGATCTGGTCGCCCCGGGCAATCGCATCACCTCGCTTTACAAGTCCGGGCTGGACTTGGCCGATCAGAATCCCGGCAACGAGATCCCGTATTCGCTCTATCAGCGCAACGGAGGCAGCTCGCACTCCACCAGCTACTTCCAGTTGAGTGGAACCAGCATGGCCACTCCCATGGTCAGCGGTGCCGCCGCGCTTCTACTGGATCAGAATTCCAATCTGACGCCCGACCAGCTGAAAGCGCGGCTGATGAAGACCGCGTGGAAGAACTTCCCACAGTCGAGTGTCGCCGTCGATCCGGACACAGGCAAGACCTACGTGAGCCAGTACGACATCTTTACCGTCGGCGCGGGCTATCTTGACGTGCAGGCGGCGTTGAACAACTCTGACGTGACGTCCTCCGCCGATGGAGTCGCCGCGTCTCCCACCGCAGCTATCGATAACCACGGCAATGTTTACCTGGTCACTGGCAACTCGGTGGTCTGGGGGACATCCGGACTCTGGGGCACGTCAGTCGTATGGGGCACCTCAGTGATCTGGGGAACGCTCAACGGCGAGTCTGTGCTCTGGGGCAGCTCGGTTTGTTGGGGATCCAACACCCTGCAGGGCTACAGCGTAGTGTGGGGAACGTCCGTGGTGTGGGGAACGTCGGACGGCGACGACAACGAAGCCAACATGGTCGGTATTCTCGGAGAGAACTAGACCTCATGAAAAGCGAAAACGCAGGGAAGGTCAATTCGCTTCGTTCGCAGCTGTTCATCGGCGGCATCGTGACCTGCGGCTTGGGAACTGTGGCTTACGCAGCCACGCAGCCGGCGCTCACGCGCCCGGCGCAAGCGGCGGCCCTGTTGCTGATGGCCCTGCTGACCGCCCGCATGAAAGTGAAGCTGCCGGGCCTGAACGGAAACCTGTCCGTGAACCTGCCCTTCATTCTGATCGCGGTGACGCAATTAAGCCTGGTCGAAGCTCTGGCGGTCGCGCTGCCCTCGATTGCGGCCCAGTCCATCCCCAAGGGTGGTGGCAAGCCGAAGGCTGTGCAGATGATCTTCAACATGAGCACCATGGCTCTGGCCCTGGGACTGTGCAGTTGGGTGGGGCGGGCAATTTCCACCCCGGGCGATGATTGGGCCTCCGCTTCCCTGCTGCTCCTGCTGACCGGAACCAGCCTTCTGCTGGCACAGACCCTGCCGGTAGCCACGGTGATTTCACTGACCGACGGCGGCAAAGCGCCACGCGTCTGGTCGAACATCTTCCTGCTGTCGTTTCCTTACTACCTGCTCAGCGTCGGCCTGACCTCGCTGGTCAACGTAGCCAGCCAGCGCTTTGGCTGGCAGGTCCCACTGCTGATGCTGCCTTTCATGTACGGCGTTTATCGCGCTTACAACCTCTACTTCGGGCGGATGATGAAGATGCAGCCGCGCCGCGCCGTGGCCGGCTAACCTCGCAGGCCCGGCCGCGCGGCGGCCTGATCTCCTCCACTCACTCACAACTTATTCAGGAAGTCGACCACTTCGGGCTCATTCCAGTCGACTGGACCGATGAACTTGCGCCGCACGATGCCGTTGCGATCGATGATGTAGGTCTCGGGAAACTTGAAGGTTCCGTAAAGATTGTTGGCCTTCTGGTCGGGATCGCGGACGGTGAGAAAGTCGACCTGGTGGTCCTTAAGGAACCGGTGGTAGGCCGCGTCATCGACATCCACGCTCACCGCCAGCACCACCACGTTCTTGTCTTTCATCCGCTGCTGCATCTTGACCAGGGAAGGAATCTCTTCCACGCACGGGGCGCACCAGGTGGCCCAGTAGTTGAGTACCAGGACCTTGCCCCGGAAATCGCTGAGCGCTACTTTGCGGTCCGAATCCTGGACGGTAAAGTCCGGCGCCGCCGTCCCGATGCGGGGCGGCCGTGAGCCGCGGTAACAGCCGGCGCTCGCCAGCAGCACGAGGAGAGTCAGAAACAGCCGGGCGCTTCGCACAAAGCTATAATACAAAATTCGCCTTATGGAGACGCGCCATCCAGTCAATGGAGCGGTTTTGGCTTCGGTCGTCGTGCCCGCGCGAAACGAAGAAGCCTCGCTGGATGCCTGTTTGCGCTCTCTGATCGCGCAGAGCGGTGTCGACTTCGAGATCGTGGTCGTAGACGACGATTCCAGCGATCGCACGCGGCAGATTGCGCTCTCGTTTCCCGGAGTGCGGGTGATCGACGCCCCTCCGTTGCCCCAGGGCTGGGTGGGCAAGAATAACGCCCTGGTGGCGGGCGCGGAGGCTGCACGCGGAGAATGGCTTCTCTTCACCGACGCCGATACCGTTCACTTGCCGGGTTCGTTGGCTCGCGCCATCGCCGAGGCGCGACATCGGGGCGCGGCTCTGCTTTCCTACTCTCCACGTCAGGAGGTTCACGGCCTTCTGCAAAGCGCGGTGATGCCAGTGATCTTCGCCGAGCTGGCGACCACTTACCGGCCTTCGAGGATCAGCGATCCCGCATCCGGTGCAGCCGCGGCCAATGGGCAGTACCTGCTGATCACTCGCGCAGCATATGGAGCGGTCGGCGGCCACCGCGCCGTTGCGTCGAGCTTGCTGGAGGACGTCGCCCTGGCCCGCTCCGTGAAAGCGTCGGGCAGGAAGATCTTCTTTCGCTACGCGGGCGACGCGGTGCACACCCGGATGTACCGGAGTTTCTCGCAACTCGCAGAAGGCTGGACGAAGAACCTGGCGTTGCTGTTTCCTTCACCGTTGCGCCTGGCGGTTCTGCGCCTGACGGAGTTCGTGCTGATCCTTGGGAGCGCGGCTTTGGCGCTTTCCTGCGGACTTCGGGGGCAGCTGCGCCCGGCGGTAGTCGCCGCTATCGTGTGCGCGACTCTGTATGCATTTTTCCTGCGTCGCATCGGGAGAGCCCATTTTGCCTGGTATGCAACCATACTATCGCTGGCCGGCCTGCCGCTGTTTTCGTATCTTTTGCGGCGCTCGGTCATCTCTCATAGAAACGGCGCGGTAACCTGGAAAGGTCGCACGTACGCGCAGAGCGGTTCGGCCGGCGCAGCTCTCAAGGAATCGGCGGGAAATCGACGTGCAGCCAAAGTTGCGCGAAACATGTCCTCGGGCCCGGCGAAGCTTGCGGGTCCACGCCCTGACGCGAGAGAAAAAGAATGGTCTATCTAACCCGCAAGGCTGAATTCTCCGCCTCGCACTATTACCACAACCCGCAGTTCACCGCCGAGGAAAATCAGCGTGTTTTCGGCAAGTGCAACAATCCCAACGGGCACGGGCACAATTACACGCTGGAAGTCACCGTAAAAGGCGAAGTCGACCCGCGCTCCGGGTTCGTGGTGGATCTGAAGCAGTTGAAGGATACGCTGAACCGCGAAGTGCTCGATGCCATGGATCACCGCTTCCTGAACAAAGAAGTTCCGGAATTCGCCTCTCGTATTCCCACGACCGAGAATCTGGCCGTTGCAATCTGGCAGCGGCTGCAGCCCAACCTGAAGGCGGCGCGGCTGCACCGGGTGCGGGTATACGAAACGCCTGACCTGTTTGTCGACTTCTACGGAGAAGAATGAAGGCGCATCTCACCCGGCGCTACATGTTTTCGGCCTCGCATCGCCTGCACAGCGATGCCATGTCGGAGGCGGAGAACGCCGCGACTTACGGCAAGTGCAATAATCCTTTCGGCCACGGCCATAACTACGCGCTGGAAATCACGGTCAGCGGCCAGGTCGATCCGAGTACGGGGATGGTCTGCAACCTGGCCGACCTCGATGGCTTCGTGCGCCGCCAGATCCTGGATCACTTCGATGAACAGAATCTCAATACCCTGCCGGAGTTCAAGAACCGGGTTCCGACCACGGAAAACCTGTGTGCGGTTACTTACGATATTTTGCAGCGCGGCTTTACCCTGGCTCATCTGGAGAAGGTGCGGTTTGAAGAGACGATGATGAATTCATTCGAGTACGCTGGCGGAAAGGAAGAAAAAAACTAGCTGGCAATCCATCCCAAGCTACCGATCTTATGACTCCTTCCACCGAAACCCCGAGTTTGACCGCCGCCAGCTTTGAAGACCTGGTGCGGGAGATGCTGGTACGACTGGGCGAAGACCCGGAACGCGAGGGCCTGGCGAGCACCCCCAATCGCGTGCACCGCGCCTATGAGCATCTCTTAAAGGGATATCGCGAGGATCCTGAGGCGCTTCTGAAGAATGCGCTCTTCACGGTCACCTACGACGAAATGGTGATCGTCAAAGACGTCGAGATGTTCAGCCTGTGCGAACACCACATGCTGCCTTTCTTCGGCAAGGTGCATGTTGCCTACATTCCCAAGGGCAAGGTCATCGGGCTGAGCAAGATTCCGCGCCTGATCGAGATTTTTTCCCGCCGTCTGCAGATCCAGGAACGCCTCACCACCCAGATCGCGGAGACCATCCAGAAAACCATCGAGCCCCAGGGCGTCGGGGTGGTGATCGAGGCGCGCCATCTCTGCATGATGATGCGCGGCGTCGAGAAGCAGCATTCGGCCGCCGTCACCTCCTCCATGCTGGGTTGCTTCCGCGACGAACAGGAAACCCGCACTGAATTTCTGTCCCTGATCCGCAATCGGGCGAACGGAGTGTGAGGAGTTCGGCCACACCTGGCGGCAAGCGTCGTCGACTGTCCGGCTCCACGAAGCGCCGCCCAGTTGCCACACAGCGCGAAAAGTCAACTGCAAACCTGCAGGGCAAGATCGCCCTCGTCACCGGCGCCAGCCAGGGCATCGGCCTGGCGATCGCCCGCGCACTGGTTGCTTCAGGTTGCAAAGTGATCATCACCGGACACAACCGCAAGAGTCTTGACCGCGCCGCAAAAGCGCTGCAGTCGCGAGGCGAGGTTCTGCCCATAGTTTGCGATGTGCGCGATGCTGATGCCGTAACCTCGTTGTTCGCTGAGATCCGGCGCAAGTACCGGCGGCTGGATATTCTCATCAACAACGCCGGCATCGCCCACCCAAACCTTCCCGTCGCCAGCCTGCCGGCAGACGTCTGGCGAGATGTTTTCGAAACCAATTTGACCGGCATGTTTTTCGTGACCCGGGCCGCCTTGCCACTGATGAAGCGGGGCGGCGTGATCGTCAACAATCTTTCGATCGCAGCGAAAAGAATATTCGCAGGCTCAGCCGCCTACGACGCGTCCAAGCATGCTGCGCTCGCCCTGACCACTAGCCTGCGCGAAGAACTGCGGCCGGAGGGAATTCGGGTGATCGCCCTTCTGCCCGGCGCCACCGACACCGCCATCTGGAACACGATCTGGCCCGACGCGCCGCGCAAAAAGATGATGTCGCCGAAGACCGTGGCGCGCGCGGTAGTAGATCTGCTGCGTTTGCCGGACAACAGCACCGTGGAAGAGTTGGTGATCTTGCCGACGGGGGGCGCGTTGTAGAAGAGCTAGAACGCGTCCACTCCCGTGACGCTCTGCCCGATGATCAGGGTGTGGATGTCGTGGGTGCCTTCGTAGGTCTTTACCGATTCCAGGTTCATCATGTGCCGCATGAGCGGGTATTCGTCAGCGACGCCGTTCGCGCCCAGCACGTCGCGTGACATGCGGGCGCACTCGAGCGCCATCCAGACGTTGTTCCGCTTGGCCATCGAGATGTGCTGAAATCCGGCTTTGTCCTGGTCTTTCAGACGCCCGACCTGCAGCACCAGCAGCTGCCCTTTGGTGATCTCGTTGATCATCCAGGTGAGCTTCTCCTGCACCAGTTGATGAGAGGCGATGGGCTTGTCGTGAAACTGCTTGCGTAATTGCGCATATTGCAAGGCGCAATCGTAGCAGGCCATGGCCGCGCCCATCGCGCCCCAGGCGATGCCGTAGCGAGCCTGATTCAGGCACATCAGCGGAGACTTCAGCCCGCCGCTTTTCGGCAAGAGATTGGACTCAGGAATATGGACGTCCTGCATCGACAAGCCCGAGGTGACCGAAGCCCGCAGCGACCACTTGCCGTGAATGTCCTGAGCCTTGAAGCCGGGGCGGTCCGTCTCCACGATAAAACCACGAATCAGGTTATCCTCGTCTTCAACCTTGGCCCAGATCACTGCCACGTCGGCGATCGAGCCCGAGGTAATCCACATCTTCTCGCCGTTGAGGACGTATTCCTTGCCCGTCTTGCGCGCCCGCGTCCGCATACCGCCGGGATTCGAGCCGAAGTCCGGCTCGGTGAGTCCGAAGCAGCCCAGCTTGTCGCCCCTCTGCAACGCCGGCAGCCAGGTCTGTTTCTGCTCGTCACTGCCAAAGGCATAGATCGGATACATCACCAGCGCCGACTGCACGCTCACGAACGATCTCACGCCGGAATCGCCGCGCTCGAGTTCTTGCATCACCAGGCCATATTCGACATTCGACATGCCGGCGCAACCGTATCCCTTGAGACTGGCTCCATAAAAGCCGAGATCGGCCATAGGCTTCACCAGTTCGCGGGGAAAGCGCCCAGCCCGGTTGCATTCTTCAATGATGGGAATCAGGTTCTCTTCGATGAACTTGCGGGCGGTGTCGCGCACCAGGCGTTCGTCGTCGCCAAGCAGCGCGTCGAATCCAATGAAGTCGACTCCGCGGAATTTCAGGGACATGGAATTCTCTTTTCTGCTTCGGATTGCGATCTGCGGATCGGCGATATAAGGACCTCCCAAGCTAACAAAGGGGTCGGGAGGCGTCAACGTGGCGCGCGGTCGCGGGAAGGGAAACAGGCTAATTCAGACTGGCTTCGGTGGGCAACAATTGTTGCAGCAGCTTCCAGTCACTGATGACGTCAGCGCGGGAAGCCTTGGGCACGGGGCTGCGTTTCAGCTCTTCCTCGAGCCGGGCCGCCACCAGTTGTTGCGCCAGCTCCGCAGGCGCGGTGTTGGTCAGGATATTGCTGCGCGACACCCCAAGCTCGAACACTTCCTCACCCACCCGCAGTTGCAGCGCCGGGCGGCCTTCTTCATCGAGTTCCGGCACGGCGTTCGCCTGCACACGTCCCCACTCCTTCAAGTTCCGGGAGCTGTTCAGCTCGGGGTTGGTGCGCGACAGCAACTCCTGCAGCTGGCTCTGATAAGTGCGGCGCTCATCGGCAGCCAGCGGCGGCTTCAGCCCTCTTCCAGAGTTCAGGACCATGGGATCGCGCACCGGGTCGAAGCGCCCGTTCCCCATGTACACCAACGCCAGGCTTGCGGTCACGACCGGCTGCAGGTAAGCCAGGGGCACAAGGTACTTTTTGGTCTTTACGAGGGATTCGATCACGCCTCGTACCGGCGTGCTGCGCGGAGTGCTGCCCGGGACCTGAGGAATCACATAGCTTGAGAAGTCGAGTTCCGGGTGGCGCTTGGCGAACTTCACCATCGACTTGGAGATCTGCTTGGGCGTGGTGATGGCGGCATCGGCCAGAAAGTTACGGTGCAGAGCCCGCGGATAATAAAAGTTGATGATTTCTTTGGCGAAATCCGCGCAATTGCTGGAAAACGTCCAGTAATGGGTCCGGTTGGATTGGGCATTGAGAACCTCGATCAGCTCGTCATCCCGCGTTTCGCTTGTCTCGATCTCATACCCGTAGCTCGTACGGTCGTACGCCGAACCAACCAGCTGAGTCCAGTTCCCGACTGGCATCTCACCACCCTCGACATCCGGCGCAATCGATTCCAGATGCTTTCTTCGGTACTGGTCTCGCAGAAACGCCACCAGTTTCTGATCGGCGAACAGAGGAATGTCGTCGCGCGACTCCACCGCGTAGAGGTACGGTATCAGCGGAATGGCTACCCAGTCGTAGCCGCCCACTCGGTTGTAGCGGCTGATGACGACTCCGGCTTCGCCGTCCCGGCAGCGCCGCAGCACAAGCGGGGTTTTAGCACAGACCCGGTCAAGATAGACCGCGGCGTGGCCCTGGCCCGTGAAGGCTCCGAGGCGCCCATACGGCTCCTCCAGAAGCAGCGTCGCTGAAGCATGGGCCTGCGCAACATGCATCAGCCCCAACAGCGCCACTAGGAGACACCCAAAACATGACGTCACCCTACGCTTGAACATGCCAGTTATAAGGCTGAAACCCCTCTGGCCAACATTAGTTTTGCCGCTGATAAGATGCTAGTTACCAAAGTTGAATCGGCGTCTACACCGGTAATTGGCAGCGCCTACAGGCTCTTCCACGCGGTCATCGGGCCTCCGCTGCGGGCCTTCGGTTTGGAGCCATACGGTCGGCGCTAGAATGAACGGTCAAAAGGAAAAGGAGTTTGTCGTGATCACAACCTGGGGCAATACCGCCGCCATGAATGGAGTTTCGAGCGAAATTGCGAGGCGCCGGCTGGATCCGGCTCAGTGCGCTCTGGTGGTGGTGGACATCCAGGAAAAACTCTTGCCCCCGATCTTTGAAAAGGAGCGGTTGGTCCGTAATTCGCAACTGCTGATCCGGCTGGCCGGCATTCTGAAGATCCCTACTTTACTCAGCACCCAATACAGCCGCGGTCTGGGCGGGACAGTGCCTGAAATCGCTTCTCTGCTCCCGGAGACAGCGGCCGTCGACAAACAGATGTTTTCCTGCTTCGGTAGTGATGCCTTCTGCTCCCTGTTGAAGCGGATGCAAGGAACTCGTAGCACCATTTTGCTGTGCGGGATGGAGAGCCACATCTGTGTGACCCAAACCGCGCTCGACGCCCTGCGGGAAGGCTATATCGTGCATGTGGCCTCGGACGCCGTCAGCTCGCGTGCCGAGTGGAACTGGAAGGTTGGCCTGGAACGGATGCGCGCTGCCGGCGCCGTCATTTCCTCTACGGAGATGATTCTCTACGAACTGATGGGTTCCTCGGGCGTGCCCGCCTTCAAGGAAATCCTGCCCTACCTGAAGTCGTAGAGTCGCTTGCCCCCCTCCCATTGAAGTTTCCTCTGCCCCCGCCGATGAACATAGCTGCAAGCTGCGGAGCTGCGGCGGAGCATGGCGTGAGCCTAAAACATAAGTTTGCCCTCCTGCTGGGAACGGCCGCGCTTGGCCTTCTCGCACTGGCCAGTATGTGGCTCTACACCGAACGCTCCGACCTGTTGGCCGAGAGGCTGCAGAAGACCAGGAGTCTGATCGAGATTCCTTACTCCATCATCACCCAGCAGCAGGAACTCGAGGCGCAGGGCAAGCTCACCAGGGCCGAGGCCCAGCAGCGGGCGCTGAAAGCCATCCGCGCGCTGCGCTATGAAGGCAACAACTATTTCTGGATCAATGATCTCCACCCCACCATGGTGCTGCACCCGATGAAGCCGGAGCTGGAGGGAAAAGATCTGACCGATTTTAAGGATCCAGCGGGCAAGGCCCTGTTTGTGGACATGGTCGCGGTTTCTCTTGCGCCGGAAGGAGGCTCGCTGCGCTACCTCTGGCCCAAACCAGGCAAGGATAAGCCCGTGCCGAAGCTGTCGTTCGTCAGGCGTTTCCCAGCCTGGGGCTGGGTGATTGGGACAGGCATCTACATCGACGACGTAGAGGCCTCCTGGCGCGCCAGCGCCATGAAAGCGGCCATCTCCGGCCTCGGCTGCCTCTTGCTCTTGCTGGGTATCTCGCGCAGCGTCTGGCGATCTATTTTTCTCCCCCTGCATCTGATGGAGCTCCATCTCCGTGACGTGGCCCAGGGCGAAGGAGACCTCACCAAACGTCTGGAGGTCAGCCGCCACGACGAAATCGGCACCGTTTCCCAGTGGTTCAACACCTTCATGGATCGTCTCCATGAGACCATCTCTCAGGTGGCCAGCAATACAGAAAGCCTGGCGGCTGCGGGTCAGCAAATTTCCGCCTCTTCGCGGCAACAGGCCCGCGGCGCTGAGGAACAAAAAGACCAGACCGCACAGGTGGCGACCGCCATGCAAGAGATGGCAGCCACGGTCCAGGAGGTTTCGGAAAACTCGGGCCGCGCCGCCACCGCCTCACAAAAGGCCGCGGAGACCGCCCGGGAGGGCGGTCGCGTGGTGGAAGAGACGCTTGCCCGCATGCGCGACATCGCTCAATCCGTCGGCGATGCCGCCAGGAAGGTCCAGGAACTCGGGAAACGATCGAATGAGATCGGCCGCATCGTCGGGGTCATCGACGACATCGCCGACCAGACCAACCTGCTGGCGTTAAACGCGGCCATCGAAGCCGCCCGGGCCGGCGAACAGGGACGCGGGTTCGCCGTGGTCGCCGACGAGGTCGGAAAACTCGCCGAACGCACCCGCACCGCAACCAAAGAAATTGCCGGAATGATCGGCGCAATTCAATCCGAAACCAGGAGTGTAGTCGAGACCATGCAGGCCGGGACCCGGCAGGTGGAACTGGGCGTCGAATCGACCAGCCAGGCAGGATGCTCCCTGGAGGAGATCATTGAGGTCACCGGGCAGGTCGGCGAAATGATCGCTCACATCGCGACCGCTGCCACCGAGCAGGCGACAGCCACAGAGCAGGTGAACAAGAGCGTTGATCACATCGCCAAGATTGCCACCGCCGGAGTTTTGGCCACCCAGCAGTCCGCCCAAGCCCTGGAGAACCTATCAGGGCTCGCTCTCAGTCTGAAAAGTGTGGTTGGTCAGTTTCGGCTTAAGCCCGGCGATCGCGCGCCGGGAGCGGCGGCGAGGAGAGCCGCCGCCGGGGCTCTATAAGTCCGGCCCGTCCACTACTCGCGGCCTATTCTTTGTGCTTCACCCGGACCACTGTGATCTTCGAGAAGCCCTCTTCGAAATCCGGCGCCTTGAGCTTTCCCGCCATGCGGCGCATCACGTCCTCCGGCACCACCCGTTCCCGTTTCCGGTTGCGCTCCAGGCAGACTTCAACCGGAACATCAAAGAACACCGCCTGCACTTCATAACCATAGTCCTTGGCCAGCTTGATCCAGCCATGGCGGTCGTGTGGCGTGAGGTTGGTCGCATCGACATAATTCAGCGGCCGCCGGGCTATCAGGCGCGCCTTCAGCATCGACCGCAGGTTGGAAAAGATCAAATCCTGAAAACGCTGTTCCGTCGGATCATCAAACAGAAGCGCCCGCAAGAGATCGCTGGAGAGCGGGGTGATGTTGTGACGCTTGAACCAGGCGCTTTTTCCCGATCCGGGAAGCCCGATCGCCAGCACCACCGTTCCCTTGGAAGGACGAGAGGGCGCCTGAGGAACATCGGCCGCCGCCGCCGCCGCTTCCGTAGCTGGCGAAACTCCGGGCGCTCCCGACTGTTCAGGAGTCGATTCTGCCGCAGTTGAAGTGGACGCCGCCGCCGCGGACGCTTTTGGAGGGCTCCTCCGCCGGCCGCGCCCGCCGCGGCTACGCCTGCGCCCGCGCCCCGCCGGGTCGACGTTTCCGCCGGACCGGGGCGGTCTTGCTGGCACAGGCTCGCTTGAAGCAGCTTCCGGGATTTCCTCCGGGCTGGGCGGTTCTACTCGTGCCTCGGCCCGGGATGAATCGGCTGGGGTCGCCGGTTGGGTATCGTAAAAGGCGGGCTGTAGCGGCGTGGGCGCCGGCTCCGTCGTTCCCTGCTGCGGATCTTTCTTCCGGCGCTTCAGGCGATCCCGCATCCATTTGCGCATGTCTGGCTTTTAACATACCGGAAGGCCAACCGGCAATGTTCGCGGGGGTTCATAGAAGGAACGATTCTCAGGCTTGCAAACTCCCCGCGCAGCCGGATTGCGTAAAATTGTCGTATGCCCATGCCCGGGGAAATTCACGGATGCAAGTACATGAGCCTGACTTCTTTCCGCAAGACCGGAGTGCCGGTATCGACGCCGGTTTGGTTCGCGGAGGAAGATGACCGGCTGTACGTCATGACCCGCAGCGATTCGGGAAAGTACAAGCGGATCCACAACAACCCCCGGGTGCGAATTGCGCCGTGCACGATCCGGGGAAAGGTTACGGGCCCGGAGTTCGCGGCCACCGCCCGGGTGTTGCCGCCTGAAGAATGGCCGCCCGCACGGCGGGCCTTGCGCCGGAAGTATTGGCTGGCGCGGTTGCCGATCTGGGGCAAGAACAACGTCTTTCTCCGAATTGAGCCGGCGGCAGGCCCCTGAGGATTCCGGCGAAACCTCTTTCCGGAACTGTTCCCTATTGAAAATAGCGTAGCCGTTGGTGCGGGCATGCCCATTTGCTGGCTTCCGTCACTCCCTGTTAACATTTTTGTTTCCGTCCACAGTATTCTTTCGGTTGGGTTTCTTCACGTTATCGCGGAGGCGAAATGGCAATTAAAGTGGGCATCAACGGCTTCGGACGCATCGGGCGCAACGTGCTGCGTGCCTCGCTGAACGATGCCAATATCGAATTCGTTGCGGTCAACGACCTGACCGACCCCAAGACCCTGGCGCATCTGCTCAAGTACGATTCCATCCTGGGTAACCTGCCGCACAAGATCTCCTCCGGCGCCGACAGCATCAGCGTCGACAACAGGAGCTTTAAGGTCTTTGCCGAGAAAGATCCCGCCAAGCTGCCCTGGGAATCGGTCGGAGCCCAGGTGGTTGTGGAGTCCACCGGACGATTCACCAACGCCGAAGACGCCAGGAAACACCTCCGTGGTCCGGTGAAGAAGATAATCATCTCCGCCCCGGCCAAGAACGAAGATGTCACTCTGGTGCTGGGAGTCAACCACCAGGTATACGATCCCGGCAAACATCACATCATTTCCAACGCCTCCTGCACCACGAACTGCCTGGCGCCGATCGCCAAGGTTGTGCATGACAACTTCAAGATCGTCAGTGGCACCATGACCACGATTCACTCCTACACCAATGACCAGGTGATTCTGGATTTTCCCCACAAAGACCTGCGCCGGGCCCGGGCCGCCGCCCTCTCCATGATTCCCACCTCCACCGGGGCGGCCAAGGCGTTGAAACTGGTGATTCCCGAGATGGCCGGCAAGCTGGATGGTTTTGCCATCCGCGTGCCCACGCCCAATGTTTCCGTGGTCGATCTGGTGGCCGTCGTCGAGAAGAAAACCTCAAAGGAAGACGTCAATGCGGCGCTCAGAAAGGCCAGCGAAGACGGCCCGCTGAAGGGCTATCTGGGCTACGAGGAGAATGAGCTGGTGTCGGCCGACTTCCGCGGTGACGCGCGTTCCTCGATCGTGGACGCGCTCTCCACCATGGTGGTCGGGGGGAACCTCGTGAAAGTGCTGTCCTGGTATGACAACGAATGGGGCTACTCTTGCCGGGTTCGGGATCTAATCGGCTATCTCGGCAAGCAAGGACTCTGAGTCGGGCTCGGCGCCGTATCTTTGAGTTTTTCAAGGACTCCACGCATGTCCAAGCTTTCCATCCGCGATCTTGCCTTGAACGATCACCGCATTTTTGTGCGCGTGGATTTCAACGTGCCCCTCGACGAGGGGCGTGTGATGGATGACACTCGCATCCGAGAGACGCTGCCCACCATCGAGTACGCTCTGCGCCACGGCGCCCGCCTGATTCTCGCCTCCCATCTCGGCCGTCCCAAAGGCAAGCCGAATCCGCGCATGAGCCTGAAACCGGCGGCCGAACGCCTGCGCATGCTGCTGGACAAAGAACTGGCACTCGGCGAAAACGTGGGTTTTTGCCCGGACTGCGTGGGCCTCGAAGCGGAAGAGATGGCTGGCAAGCTGGAAAAAGGCCAGTGCCTGCTGCTGGAGAATCTCCGTTTCTACGCCCAAGAGGAGGCCAACGACGAAAAGTTCTCCCGGCAGTTGGCCGGCCTCGCGGACTATTACGTCAACGATGCCTTCGGAGCTGCCCATCGAGCCCATGCCTCCACCGTCGGCATGACTCACTTCCTGCCAAAGGCCGCCGCCGGCCTGCTCATGGAAAAGGAACTGGAATACCTCGGCAAAGCCTTGCATCATCCTCAGCGGCCGTTTATCGCGATTCTCGGCGGGGCCAAGGTCAGCGACAAAATCGAGGTCATCCGCCACCTGCTGACCAAAGTCGATTCCCTCCTCATCGGCGGCGCCATGGCCTACACTTTTCTCAAGGCGCGTGGTGAAGAGGTGGGCAAGTCGCGGGTGGAAGAAGACAAGCTCGAACTCGCTCGCGAACTGCTGCAGGAGGCCAAGAACCGCAAGGTGCGATTCTTCCTCCCGCTCGACCACATCGTCGCCGACCGCATCGATCTCAACGCCGTGGTTCACACCGTCAGCCAGGGGCAACCCATCGCCTCCAACCTCATGGGCCTCGACATCGGCCCTGAAACCATCGAAGAATACGCGGAGGAGATCTCCCGGGCGCGCACCATCGTATGGAACGGCCCGATGGGAGTGTTCGAAGTGTCGCCATTTTCCCGGGGGACGTTCAAGATCGCCCAGGCGGTGGCCGAAAACGCGGGAGCGATTTCCATCGTCGGCGGGGGAGATTCCGTCGCCGCCGTCCATGCCGCGGGCGTTGCCGAGAAGATCACGCACATTTCCACCGGAGGCGGCGCCTCGCTCGAGTTTCTCGAAGGCAAAAAACTGCCGGGGGTCGAGGCTTTGACTGACAAACGATGAAACCCACCCGGCCCCACTCTCTTGCCGCTCGCCTTTCCCGGCAAGATGATCCCCTAACTCGAACCTGGCCGACCCGACGGATTGACTCTCCATGCCCCGAAAAAAACTGATTACCGCTAACTGGAAGATGTGCAAGACCCCCGACCAGACCCGCGAATTCTTTCGCGCTTTTCTTCCCATGGTCACCGGCCACAGCCGCGACGAAATCGCCGTTTGCCCGCCCTGCGTTGACCTTCCCTCCGCCCTGGAAGCGGCGAAGGGATCGAATATCGCCATCGGCGCCCAAAACCTGCACTGGGAGAAGGAGGGCGCGTTCACCGGCGAAATCTCCGCCGGCATGCTGGTCGAACTGGGCTGTACTCACGTCATTATTGGGCACTCGGAGCGTCGCCAGTACTTTGCCGAAACCGATGATACCGTCAACCGGAAGCTGAAAACGGCGCTCGAGGCCGGGCTGACGCCAATCGTTTGCGTCGGCGAAGTTCTGGAGGAGCGCGAGGCCGGTCTCACCGAAGACGTGCTGCGGCGCCAATGTCTGCGCGCCTTTCACAAAGTCTCCACCAAGAAAGCGGGAAAGCTGGTGATCGCCTACGAGCCGGTTTGGGCGATCGGCACGGGGAAAACTGCGACGCCTCAGATGGCGTCCGTGTCGCATAACCTCATCCGCGGTGAAGCCGCCAAGACCTTCGGCGAGGAATTCGCCCAGGAGTTGCGCATCCTCTACGGCGGATCGGTCAAGCCCGAGAACGTCCAAGCCCTGATGGCGGAGGAGGAAATTGACGGTGCGCTGGTTGGCGGCGCCAGCCTGGATCCAACGTCTTTCGCTGCCATTGTGAAGTACTGAACCTTATCGTGTCAGCTCGGCTTTCTACCCCCAAGTCTGACCGCCACCCCTACGTGTTCTACTTGTTTTCCTTTATTACCTGAGTAATTTCAAGATTCCCCGCCCCGTCCCTGACAATCCTTCAATACCCCTTTTGGGACTGACGATGTTGGCGGCCAATGCCCTATCTGCCGGCGCTCAAGCACTGCTCCGCATAGACGGCCTGACGGTGAACTACGTCTCCGCCACACGGCCCGCGTTGTCCGCAGTCCACCTCGAAATTGGGGCAGGTGAAATTGTCGGCGTGCTGGGCGAATCCGGATCGGGGAAGAGCACGCTTGCGCTCGCGGTTCTGGGACTGCTTTGCAGTCCAACCCGGGTTGCGGGTTCGATCTCCTTCAAGGGCCAGGAACTCTTGCGGTTGGATGAATCCGGGTGGCAAGCCATTCGCGGGGTAAGAATCGCCACCATCCTCCAGGAGCCCGGAATCTCGTTCAGCCCGTTCATGCGCGTCGGAAACCAGATTGCCGAGGTCATTCGAGCGCACGACCGCTGCAGCAAAAGCGATCGGCGCCGGAGAACTGAGACGCTCCTCGCGGATGTCGGGTTCGCGGACATCAATCGAATATGCCGGGCCTATCCTCATCAACTGAGCGGAGGCGAACTTCACCGAATTGCCATCGCCCAGGCGCTCGCCTGCCGGCCGGAAGTGCTGATTGCCGACGAGCCTACGAAATCCCTCGATTCAACCCTGCAGAGGGAGATTCTCGCTCTGCTGCAGGCCGTCAACCGCAGATCGGGATGCTCGCTGATTTTCATTACCCACGATCCTCAATTACTGGCAGGGTTTGCCCAACGCGTAGTGGTGATGTACGCCGGCCACATCGTGGAGGAGGGTCCGTTGTCGCGCGTCTTCGGTCAGCCCTTGCATCCATACACAAAAGGCCTGCTGCGTCTGACTCGATCGTCGCTGCATCAGCCTTTGCGTCGCGGGGAAAGGCTGCCGGCAATTCCCGGTAGTCTCTCTGAGCTGGACCCTCTCGCCACCGGCTGTGTCTTCGCCCCGCGCTGCTATGCCAGAACGTCAGTCTGTCTTACAGCACCTCCCAACAACATTGTTCCCGAAGATGGCCGTCGCGTGGAATGTTTCAACTATGGCAGCTAGTGAATCAATTCGACGTGCGTCTCAATCAACGCTGATCACAGCCAGAGGCTTGTCCAAACGCTATGTGCAGCGTTCACCGTTCTCGGGAAAGAAGTTCGTTCTTGACGCGCTTATCGACGTCGATTTTTCGCTCAGCGCCTCGACTGTGACCGCGCTGGTGGGCGGGTCGGGATCGGGAAAGTCGACTCTCGCCAGGGCTCTGGCCTTGCTGGAAAAGCCTGACCGCGGGGAGATTTGGTTGGAAGGCAGGGACCTGTGCCGTCTGCGACGACGAGAGCGAGCACAGATTAGGCCCCGAATCCAAATGGTATTCCAGGATTCGGCGAGCTCTTTGAATCCCCGGCTCCCCTGCGCGCAGATCGTCGCCGAGCCGCTGGATATTCAGGGACGCCTGAGCGGAACCGCTCTTCGCCGAC
>Ga0335080_10000317_pt1 | contig 44230 bp, 41 predicted proteins | sample Lox_Sample_34_FD_206720 | JGI IMG/M metagenome (GOLD analysis project Ga0335080, IMG submission 206720) | Soil microbial communities from Loxahatchee National Wildlife Refuge, Florida, United States - Lox_Sample_3.4 | ecosystem: Environmental > Terrestrial > Soil > Wetlands | place: USA... | reverse complement strand
GCCGATCGTCGATGGCTTCGGCACGGTGCGGATCGACGACACGATCTGGCGCGTGGCCGGCCCCGACGCGCCCGCCGGCAGCCGGGTGCGCGTGGTGCAGGCCGACGGCGCCAACCTCACGGTGGCGGCGGCTTAGACGATCTCCTGCCGCTTGCGCCAGCGCTCGGCAAAGCGATGCAGCGGCAGGAAGGTGTCGCAGAGCTCCCGCCCGAGCGGCGTAAGCCCGTAGCCACCGGCCTCGCCGAGCGCGATGAAACCGGCTTTGCGCAGTTCGGACAGCCGCGCCTGCAGCACGGTGGGGGAGGCCTCATCGCAGGCCGCGCGCAGCGCGCGCGAGGTCAGTGATTTCTCGCGCAGCTCCCACAGGATCCGCAACGTCCAGCGCCGGCCCAAAAGGTCGAGCAGCGCCATGATCGGCCGGCCCGAGCGCGAGCCGCGCACGCCGGGCTTTCGCAACGCCAGTTTCGACAAAAGCAACCTCCTTGGCAAGGTGCTACGGATAGTGTAGCGTAACGCTACACTTATTGTAGCAAATGGAGTTTGCCATGTCACGGATCGCGCCGTTGGAGCCGCCCTATGCGCCCGAGATCCAGGAGCAGTTCGACCGCATCATGCGCGGCGCGCCGCCGCTCGTGCTGTTCCGCGTCATGGCGGGACACGCGCGCGCATGGGACAAATTCCGCGCCGGCAGCCTGCTCGATCGGGGGCCGCTCTCCTTGAGGGAACGCGAGATCGTCATCGACCGCACCTGCGCCTTGAACCGATGCGAGTATGAGTGGGGCGTGCATGTCGCGACGTTTGCGCAGGCGGCGCACCTCACCGAGCAGCAGGTCCGCGCGACCGTGCTGGGGCCGGCCGATTCACCCTGGTGGTCGGAGGCGGAGCAGGCGATGATCGCCGCCGTCGACGCGCTGCATCACCGCGCGACGCTGAGCGATTCCGAGTTCAAGGCATTGTCCGCGCATTACGACGACGACAAGATCCTCGAGATCATCCTGCTGTGCGGCTTCTACCGCACCGTGTCATATCTTGCGAACGCCCTCGCTCTGCCGCTGGAGGCGGCGGCGGCGCGGTTTCCGGGGTGAGGCTGTCATTCCGGGGCGATGCGCAGCATCGAAGCCGGAATCTCGAGATCTGGTCCTTCGGACCATCCCGGAATGACGCTTCGCGTCACGCCACCCCGGCCCGCAAGAGATCGTGCAGATGAATGATCCCGACCGGCTTGCTCGCCTCGGTGACGATCAAGGTCGTGATCTTCGAGGCGTTGAGGATCTCGATCGCTTCGCTTGCAAGCGAATCGCGGTCGATGACCTTCGGATTCCTGGTCATGACGTCGTCGACCCGCGCGGTCATCAGGTCGGGCCGCATTTTCCGGCGCAGATCGCCGTCGGTGATGATGCCCGCGATCAAGCCGCGCGCATCGACGATGGCGACGCAGCCGAAGCCTTTCGCCGACATTTCGACCAGCGCGTCCGACATGATCGTCCCCAGCGGCTTGAGCGGGACCGCGTCGCCGGTGTGCATGAGGTCGCTCGTGTGTTTCAGCATCGCGCCGAGCTTGCCGCCGGGATGGAAATTGGCGAATTGCAGCGCCGTGAAGCCGCGGCTTTCCAACAGCGCAATGGCGAGCGCGTCGCCGATTGCGGCCTGCATCAAGGTCGAAGTGGTCGGCGCCAGATTGTGCGGGCAGGCCTCGCGCACCTTTGGCAATTCGAGCACGATTCGCGCGGCCGCACCCAGCGAGGATTCCGCGTTCGACGTCGCCGCGATCATCGGGATCGCAAAGCGCGCCGAATAGTTGACGAGGTTCTTCATCTCCGGCTGCTCGCCGGACCATGACAACGCAAGGATCACGTCATCTGGCGTGATCATGCCGAGGTCGCCGTGGCTTGCTTCGGCGGCATGGACGAAGAAGGCGGGCGTGCCGGTCGAGGCCAAGGTCGCTGCGACCTTGCGCGCGACATGGCCGGACTTGCCCAGTCCCGTGACGATGACCCGGCCGCGCGCCTTGCGGATCAACTCGACGGCCGCGGCGAAGGCCGCGCCGAGCGGACCTTGCAGCGCGCTCGCCAGCGCCGCGATGCCTTGGCTGCCGACCTCCAGCGTGCGCAACGCCGATTGAACGGACTGCTCGGTGCCGGGCGACGTCGCCGTCAGCGGTTTGGAATGGGCCATTTCGTTTCCAGGAGGAGGCCTCTGGGCCGTTTGCCAATCCTTAACATGCGCCATCGCGCGAGGCGACCTGCGGGAGCCGCCCTCAACGCCCCATTAACCACAATTGTTTTAACTCCATTAACGACATTTTCTGTTCCGCGGGTTTCCGCCCGGCGCGGGAGTTATCCAGTCAAGCATTTGAATTAGTTGGAGTTTCATCGTTGTGACGGCGAGGCCAGCGAGAGGCCGGAAAAGGCGCGCGCACCTGCTCGGCGCCTTTTCGGCATGCCTTGCGCTTGGCATCCTCGACGTTACTGCAGCGACTGCGCAATCTCTCGGCTCGGGCCTGCTCAATCCCATGCGCGGCGCCTTTGTCGCGCCGCGCGACCTGCCGCTGCGCAACACCAGCGAGGCAGCTTCCGGCGGCTTGCCCGCGCCTCCGAGCCCACCGGCCCCGCCGGCGCCACCCGATTCCAACCAGGACAAGAGCGGGCAGCCGGCGCCATCGCGGATCGGCCAGGTGCCGACCTATGGGCTGCCGGCTGCGAGCGGCGCTGCCTCCTCCGGTTACGACTCGTTCAATCGCAATCGCAGGAAGCCGAAATACTATCCGGCGCAGCTGAAGCCGAAGCCGCCGCCGGGCCCCGGCTCGCCGCCGCCACTGCAGAACGCCGCCGCACAATTGCGGCTGTCGATCCCGCCATCGGAGTCCGCCAACAAGCAGCCGCTCCCGCCCGGCATGGCCGGCACCGCACAGGGCCAGCCTGCGCGGCGGCGACTGAAGGTCGACGACGATCCGTTCGGTGCGGTCGGCGACTATGCGGGGCCGTTCCTGATCAAGTCGGCCATCGAACTGTCCGCAGGCTATGACACCAATCCCGGCCGGCTCTTCGATCCGCACGGCCTGCCGACCTGGGTTGTCGCGCCGGAGTTTCTTGCGGTCTCGAACTGGGAGCGTCATGCGCTGGTCGCCGACTTGCGCGGCTCCTTCACCGGCTATGGCGGTTCGTTGCCGCAGACCCTCGACGGCCAGATCAATCCGGCGCCGACCAACCTCGACCGGCCGGATTTCACCGGCCATGTCGACGGCCGCTTCGACGTCACTGCCGATACCGCCGTCACCGCCCAGCTTCGCCTGCGGATTGCGACCGACAATCCCGGCAGCCCGAACATCCAGGCGGGCCTTGCCAGATATCCGGTCTACCAGACGCTCGGCTCGACGGTCGGCTTCGACCAGCGCTTCAACCGCCTGCAGATTTCCGGCGGCGCGACCCTCGACCGCACCACCTATCAGAGCTCGGTCCTGACCGACGGCACGCTCGCCACCAACGACGACCGCAACTACAACCAGTACGGCGGAGCAGGGCGCGTCTCCTACGAGGTGATGCCGGGCCTGAAGCCGTTCGCGGAGGTCGAGGGCGACACGCGCGTGCACGACCAACAGTTCGACCGCAGTGGCTTTGAGCGCGATTCCTCCGGCGGCTATGCCAAGGCCGGCACGTCGTTCGAATTCACGCGGCTGTTGATCGGCGAACTCGCCATCGGCTGGGCCGAACGCTCCTACATCGATCCGCGGCTGAACCGTCTGCAGGGGTTCTTGACATCGGGCTCGCTGATATGGAGTGCAACGCCGCTGACGACGGCGAAGTTCATCACCGACACGCAGATCACCGAGACCACGCTGCCACTGAGCTCGGGCGTGCTGGTGCACACCTATGCCTTCGAGGTCGATCACGATTTCCGCCGCTGGCTCACGGCTATCGGCAAATTCACCTACGGCACGTACGACTACTCGGGCAATATCCGCAAGGACAAGACCTATTCCATCGAGGGCGATCTCATCTACAAGATGACGCGCAGCCTCTGGATCAGGGGCACGCTGCGCCACGACGTCCTCGAGTCCAACGTGCCGCTGTCGAGCTCGAGCGCAATCGTCGCGCTGTTGGGCGTGAGATTGCAGAATTGAGCGGTGCAGGTCTCTCTGATGACAATTGAGCCTGTCTGGTCGAGTATTTTTGACTGCCGACGACGGCCGCTGCTCTTGCAATCGCTTCTGAAAGATGCGTTGTTCGACCAACGATATTCACAGCCGTTCTGGAAATACATTTATGACGCCGTCAGTTTTGTCGACACGAAGCCTGCACCCGCGCGATCAGTTTGATGCCTGGCGAACATGGTTCTCACCCGTGTTTGATATTTCACGCGGGCGAGACGAGAGCTGTTTTATCGCCGAGAACAAGGTATGGGATCTCGGTGGCCTGCTTGTCAGCCGGGTATCGGCGCCTTCCGTCCGGGTGCTGCGCGCAAGGTCGAATCTTCGTCGGGCTCCGATCGATCATTGGGTGCTCAGCTATTGCCGTCATGGATCAACCGGAATCCGGACAAAGGCTTCAAGTCTCGTCGCGTCAAGCGGCGTACCCTATCTCTGGTCCTTTGGCGATGAATCCGAAAGCGAACGCACCGAGGTCGATCGCATCCAGATATTGTTGCCACGCGACACGCACGGCGAAATGGCGAGCGTGCTCGATGCGTCGACTGGCTCGGTGCTGAATTCGCCGTGGGGCCACCTCCTGGGCGAATATATGATGCTGCTCGACAGGTGGCTTCCCCACTTGAATTCAGGGGAGTTGCCGCCCATGACGGCGGCGGTGCGCAGCATGGTCTTCGCGTGCGTCGCACCTTCGGCCGACCGCATCGCTCTTGCAAATGGCGAAATCGGACGGGTGAACCTCGAGCGGGCGCGCCAGGCTGTTCGCGGGAATCTCAAGTCACCATCGCTGTCGCCGTCGAGTCTTGGCGCGATCGTGGGGATTTCGCGTTCGGCGCTCTACCGGCTCTTTGAGCATATCGGCGGGGTTGGCTATTACATCCAGCAGCAACGCCTGCTCGCCGCGTACTCGGCCTTGTCCGATCCTGCCAACAGACAATCGATCCAGTCCGTTTCGGCAGGCTTCTGCTTCAAGGATGCATCGACTTTCAGCCGCGCGTTCAAACGGGAATTCGGTCAAAGTCCGAGCGACGTTCGCGCCGCTGCAACTAGCGGAATACCAAGCTCGCCACCTTCTCGCATGCGAGAAAATCCCCGCGGTGAGCGTTTTATCGACGCGGTGAAATAGCGCGCGTCGCGAACGGCTGGTTGGCACGGTGCGCCCCGTCAGCAGTACCGATGCGACACGGGATGAGATCTGCCGCTGCGCGAACGATACCAGCACTGGCCGTGCCGCCAATAATAGTTGTGCCAGCGCCGGTTTGCGCCGGCGACCGCTCCGGCGGTGGCTCCTATCGCCGCGCCGCGACGGCCGCCGGCGGCTCCGCCGATGATTGCGCCGGATACCGCGCCTCGTGCCGCGTTGCTTTGCGCTAGGGCATCGACTGTTGATACCGCCGTCGCAAGGGCGAGCGAAAACAACAGGACCAGGCAATGTTTCATTCCTGTACTCCGTAATTCCTGTCGGTTTCTATTGAAGAGGCGGCGCGCCCGCATTCTGCGCTTGCCGGACAGGCTCTCGATGACTCTGCTGGGCCAATGCACGAAGGCCATCGCATGCGGTCATGAAGTCTCTCATCAGACGCTCGCGGTGCCTTTGTTCGGTCTTCGATAACGCCGGCCAATTGTCCGCCGTCTGCATCAGCGTCCAGGCATGATTGAAATGGCGGTTCAACCGCGCACCGAGCAGCGCCGTAGCGGGCTTGCTTTCGCCTTCGCGCTTGTCTTGCAGCCTGATGAAAAGCTGAAACTTGCGCCAGACGCCTGAGGGATTGTTTTGGTATTCGGGGTGGTCCTGTCGCTCGCGCCACGCCTCGACCTCGGGCAGAGCCGCCATGATCTTCAACAGGTCCGCCCGCGCCGATTCCTTGAGGTCATCGAGGCCGTAGCTTTTCAGAAGCTCCGACATTTTCACGGTGTAGCGTCTGCCGACAGGCCTGTTGGTCTGGCCCATCGCCATCGCCTCGCCCCGCGCCTTCACGAGCCAGGGGCCGATTTCCGTCGTCCAATCGAGCCATGTTCGCCGGCTTCCACTCTTGATCCGCTCCCACGCCTTGCCGGCTCGCAGGCCGGCCTCGTGACTATCTTCATCGCGCATTCTCATAATCATTCCCATTCCAATAAGTGACGGCACGACACGGGCAACCAACCGGATTGCTGGCTTGCGTGCTCTTCAAAAATGCCTTTCGGGCATGTCTACCGGGGTCGCGCAGCTACCGGAAGCAATTATAGATGGCGCGAGGCATCAATATTGGTTCAGCGGGACGCATTGCCAACGACTGGGATTTTGAGACAAGTGTTCTGGCTCTGACACTTCGCAAAACATGGCTCCCTGGTTGGGAGCGAATGTTAGAATCGGATCGCGACATGCGTGATGGCAATTGTCCCGCTCGGCGTGACGAGCGAGGAGCCAAGCGCCTGAACAGCGTCGACGAAAATGATTCGAACGCGGGAGCAGACACAGTGCGAGCAATGAGTCGCCGCGACGTCCTGATGGGTATTCTGCCGGGCGCTGTCGTTGCTTTTGCCGCTGTTGCAGCGATCGGATCGAGTGTCTGCCTGGAGCAACGCAGGCGGCTTTGACAATTGAAGCGACGACCGTCCGTCCGCACCGCCACATGCGCAGCCGTCACCGCCGTTGGGGTTGCTGGTGGGAGCGGGGACCCCACTGGTGGCACTGGGGACGTCGTGTCTGCGGTTGGCGCTAGCCGATGCGCGGACGGATTCAAACGAAACTCGCAGCGCTCGATGTCCTCGATGTCCGCAGCGCCCGTTTGCGGTGCCACTTCAGATTCACTTGTCAGACAGCGTTCGTCATTGCGAGGAGCGAAGCGGACAAAGCAATCCAGAATGTCTTCACGGAGAGATTTCTGGATTGCTTCGCTTCGCTCGCAATGACGCCAGAGAGACATGACTCCGCGTTCCCGCGGCGCGCTCGCGCCCGAGTCTTGCATGAACCACGTCCTCGAAAGAGAAGAGGGCGCAGGGAATGCCGGGTGTTGTGCTGCACCCGCAGCCTTGTGTGCAGCTAAGGAAGGCACACAAGCGTATTCACCACAGGTAAAGCCGCAAACCACGACATTCCCTGCGCGATGGTGTTAACGGCTGCTTCGCGCTCTTCCCGGTGTCCGTGACCTCATAGTCACCGTCGCCTGCAAATCATCGCTTGCAGACTTGGCGCCAGCCCAGGGGCGCCAGAACCACGCGACTTGGCCGTCCGCAAAGCCCGCCTCCGCCCAAGGGCTTCGGCGAGGCAAGCACCGCACGTCAGACGGTGCTCTGCGTCCATCGCATCCCGCGCCCAACACTCGTGACGATCGCGAAGCGCCCCTCCTAGAGAGCGCGGGATGTGATTATGATAAGCAGAAATTCTGGAAAATGGAAGAGGGATTTTGCGCGGAGCCTCGCGATGATGCCAACAGTCTGAATTGTCTCACGAATTTAGTTCTTTCGGGCTCCGCATTTTCCTGGCTGGCGGGGCATTGCGAGCCGCTGCATCGAAAAATCGAACCGATTTGCGCCGGCAAAACAAACAACAAGCCTGCTCACTGGCCATGGGCGCGGATAACAAGCTTGTTTGACGCAGTTCGACATGGATAGACTGAGCTATTGTCGGCTCGTGGCTTCGCGTGTCGAAGTCCAAAAGGCGGGCCGAGACTGGCCGATCCCGGATTCGACCATGCGCTTCATGCAGGGTGGCTAACCTCACATCTGCACCCCCTTCAGAATGTTGGCATGGGGGTTGATGCCTTGTTTTGAGTATAGGGACATAGGATGAGACGACGCGAGTTCATCGAGATCCTTGGTGGCGTCGCGATCGCTTGGCCGCTCGACGCCAGCGCGCAAACGCGAGAGCGGATGCGTCGGATCGGCGTGGTGATGGCATACGCGGAAAACGACCCTAACGGACAGACGCAAGTTGCCGCCCTTCGAGAGCAGTTGCAGACGCTTGGCTGGGCGGAGGGAACCAATATTCAAATCGACGTTCGCTATGCCAAGGACAACCCTGGAAGCATTCAGGAGTTGGCGCGCGAGTTGGTTGCACAAAAGCCGGACGTCATGGTGTCGAACTCCAACCTGGTCACGAAAATTCTCCAGGCCGAAGTCCATGAGCTCCCCCTGGTGTTCATATCGGTCTCCGATCCGGTGGGCAGCGGCTTCATCAAGGAATTGGCGCACCCGAGCGGCAACATCACCGGGTTTGCAAATTTCCAACCCTCGATGGGCAGTAAATGGCTGGAGAAATTGCGGGAGGTCGCACCGCAACTCGGTCGAGTCGGACTCATGTTTCATCCGGAGCCGCCCAACTTCGGATATTTGAGATCAGCGCAGGCGGTTGCACCGGCGCTGAACATCGATTTGATCGAATTGAGCGTGCACGACCGCCTGGAAATCGAACGCGTTCTCGCAACATTCGCAGGCGAGGCTCATAGCGGTCTGGTCGTCGCACCGAACGTGGTTGCATTCGCCAACAGCGCGCTCATCGTCGCGTTGGCAGCACAATACAAGCTTCCCGCGATCTATCCGTTCGCATATTTTGCCAAAGAGGGCGGACTGATTTCCTACGGGTTCGACGAGCGCGATCAATTCCGGCAGGGCGCCGTCTATATCGACAAAATACTCAGGGGCGCGAAACCCGCCGAGCTCCCCGTGCAATATCCGACAAAGTTCGAGATCGTGATCAATCTCAAGACCGCGAAGGCTTTGGGTCTCGACGTGCCCCTGCAAATCCAGCAGCTTGCTGACGTCGTGATCGAGTGAACGAAAGGTGAGCGCGGAAGCAGTCGCGCGGCAGCTCATCCGAGCCGCCGCGCGCATGAAGATCGTTGGTTATGGGGCTCGTCTGGAGCCGCGTGCTCGCTAACCTCCCGGAGGCGTGTAGGCCGCCTTGAGCTTGCTCGCCTTCTGGCGCACTTGCGTGATTTCGTCCTGCGTGAACAGCCGGGTCAACGTGACGTTCTGAAGCGCGCCGGAGGCCACGACCACCCCGCTGATTGCGGGCCCTGCGCTCGGGTCAGGCACATCGAAGATCACCATAACGCCGGGACCATCGGCGGCCATGCTGTACATCGAAACCAGTTTGCCGCCGGCCGATTCGATGAGCTTCTTTGCCGCTTCGAAGCGATTGGTCGTCGGATTTTCCATGATGCTGTTGAGCGCGCGCGGCGTGTATTGACCTGTGAAGCAGAAATGCATGGCAATGCTCCCTGGTACGCGTTGTGGAATATGCGAGAGGTCAGTGAAAAAGCCCGCCGTGGGCATGCGACGCCGCCGATTGTCTGTTGCGGAATTTCGGCACATTCCGCTGGCGGCTCGGCGGTCACCCTATCGCAGTCGAACGACATCGGAAAGATGCAAACCTTTATCGCGCGTCAAAGCGTCGCTTACCGATGCGAGCACGCGCGAAGGAGTCGCGGTTTAGGTCAGCCCTCTTGATGCATCAGTGCACGTCACGAGGTCGAAGAGGCCAATTGCGCTACCTACGAGCGATTCGACGCCTCGTTCGCGCGTTCGGAATGAGCGGAGGAGGAAACGTCGCGCTGCCATGGCCAGCAGCCGTCGATTTCGAGCACCAGCGTCCAGCTCAGGAAGGTCCTCACCAGAACGAGGCCGGCCAACAGGCCGAGGCTGACGAAGGTCAGCTCGATCGCAATCGTCTTTACGATATCGGCTGCAACCAATACCTCCAGGCCGAGCAGCAGCGAGCGGCCGATGCTGATCTTGTAGCTGTCGTAACGTGTGGCGCGCGCGCCGCGATAGATGTATCGGCTGGACCAGATGATCCCGACGACGATGATGAAGACGCCGAAGACCTCGATGCAGACGCCGACCAGATGAATCCATTGGCTCGTAACCGTCTCGAAGACGGGCTGGGACTCGATGCCGGAGGTCATGCCTTGAATGTCCATGGGTGCGCTGCGCGCCATATGGATAGAGCTCATTGTCGCGCCGATGATTGACGAGAATCAACACGCGCTGGTATTCCGCGACGGTTCAGGGATGCCTGCATAGGCAGGAGAAGGCCCCGGCATGACTTACGTGATCGACGGATTCGCGGGCTTTGGGTCCGAAACGACGATCGTGAACTACTCCCGGTATCGGGTTGCCCGGCCCGCGCGCGATGGCAGCGGATGTCGTCTTTGAGACCAGTGCCAGATCAAGTAGCCAAAGGCGATGAGGGGAGCCGAAACGTAGAGATACGGAACGCGAGTCTCGGTATAGCTGAAAAACGCCGTAGGATAGCGAAAGGCAAAAATCGGAATGACTTGGCCGGCTTGATTGCTATAGGCCTCCATCACCCAGACCTGTGCGGTATTCCAATTCACGGCAACGGTAGGTGTGAGCCCCAAAGGCATCGAGACGATCCATCTGCGCCACCAGGTATGCCGCCTGAAGGCAACAACGATTGCGAACGCGGTGAGCGCGATCACAGCAATCCAGCCGGCCAGAAACAGGTATTGCACCGGCCCTTTGCCCAAGAAGTGAAACGCGTTCAGCTTGCTAAGCGGCAGGGCATTCAGTGTGAGGTAGAGTCCGGCGAATCGCTTGAGGAGGTCTCAGTCTTGATGACCGCGTCCACGACTACCCATTTGCCGGTGAACCCATATTCCAACAGGATGTGACTATTACCGTTTCCGGTTTGAGGGTCGTGGATTTCGGCCGCCCAGATCGTCTCGATCGAGACAGGCTCGCCTGGGCTCACGAGGTCCGACATCTGACGCAACCTGTCGTCAGAGGCTTGGCCTACCTTCGGATCGAGCCGTTCGCGGACCGCGGCAAAATCTTTCGCAGCCAGCAAGGAGATAGTCGCTTTCGTCAGCGCGACGTCATCGGCAAGCCAGGAATTTGGTGCTTCGGCTGCCGGCGCCGGAACGGCCTAGCAAAGCGTTATCGCTATTATTGATCTGGACAAGCACTTTAGGATGCTCGTCCATAGCTCGTTTCTCGCCTTTTACACCGCTCAACGACTCCATGATCCGCCGCGCCTCACGAGGTCGCGTCGAACTTCGTCGCCTTCAACGAAGCGGAGGTTCATACCAGAAGCTGCGGGATTAGCTTTGCCGGGACGATGCCGAGCGGAACGCAGGCGGCGCCTCTCACCGCGGCAAATTCGTCGTCCCCATCAGGAAGCGGTCGATCGATTGCGCACAGAGGCGGCCCTCGCGGATCGCCCAGACCACCAGCGATTGTCCCCGCCGCATGTCGCCGGCGGAGAACACGTTGGGCCGCGAGGTCTGGTAATCCGTCATGTTGGCGCGGACATTGCCGCGCTGGTCGAGATCGACGCCGAGCTGTTTTAGCAGCCCCTCGTGCACGGGATGCACAAAGCCCATCGCCAGCAGCACCAGCTCCGCGTCCAGGTCGAACTCGGTGCCGGGCAGCGGCTTGAACTTGTCGTCGACCTTCACGCAATGCAATTTTGCGACCTTGCCGCCGGTGCCGGAGAATTTCTGCGTCAGCACGGCGAACTCGCGGATCGCGCCCTCGGCCTGGCTCGACGACGTCCGCATCTTCAAGGGCCAGTCCGGCCAGGTCAGGCCCTTGTTCTCGCGCTCGGGCGGCGCCGGCATGATCTCGAGCTGGGTCACGGATTTGGCGCCCTGCCGGAACGAGGTGCCGATGCAGTCGCTGCCGGTGTCGCCGCCGCCGATCACAACCACATGCTTGCCGCCGGCGAGGATGTCGGAGCCGCTGCCCTGCGGCTCGCCGGACACGCGGCGGTTCTGCTGCGGCAGGAAATCCATCGCGAAATGGATGCCGTCGAGATCGCGGCCGGGAATCGGCAGGTCGCGGGGCGCTTCGGCGCCGCCGGTCAGCGCAATCGCATCGTAGTCAGCGAGCATGGTGCGCGGGTCGAGCGCGCCGTGATCCGAACCGCCGACATGGACGCCATAATGGAAGGTGACGCCTTCGGCCTCCATCTGCGCGAGGCGGCGGTCGATGATGCCCTTTTCCATCTTGAAATCGGGAATGCCGTAGCGCAAAAGCCCGCCGGCTTTCGCGTATTTCTCGAACACATGCACGTCGTGGCCGGCGCGCGCGAGCTGCTGCGCGCATGCCAGGCCCGCGGGCCCCGAGCCGATCACCGCGACCTTCTTGCCGGTCTTGTGCGCGGCGATCTCGGGCTTGACCCAGCCGTTCTCGAAGGCGCGGTCCACAATGGCGCATTCGATGGTCTTGATGGTGACCGGATTGTCGTCGATGTTGAGCGTGCAGGAGGCCTCGCACGGCGCGGGGCAGATGCGTCCGGTAAATTCGGGGAAATTGTTGGTCGAGTGCAGGTTGCGCGCGGCCTCCTCCCAATTGCCCTGATAGACGAGGTCGTTGAAATCGGGGATCTGGTTGTTGACCGGGCAGCCCGGCGTGCCCGGCGCCACCGCGCCGGTGCCGTGGCAATAGGGAATGCCGCAATTCATGCAGCGCGCGGCCTGCTCGCGCGTCTCTTTCTCCGAGAGCGGAACGACGAACTCGCGAAAATGCTTCAAGCGCTCGGCGACCGGCGCGTACTTGCGATCGTGCCGTTCGATTTCCAGGAAACCCGTGACCTTGCCCATATAAACCCGACGTCCCCTAAAATACCCTGTTCAGTCGTTCCGGGATGCGCCGTCGGGCGCAGACCCGGAATCTCGAGATTGTTTTGCCAGATTCCGGGTTCGCGCTTCGCGCGCCCCGGAATGACGCTCGATAAATCATCCCGCCCCGATTGCGATTTTCGGCTCGGCATCGGCGTTCTGCTGCAATTCGCGGAGCGCGCGACGGTACTCGACCGGCATCACCTTCCGGAATTTTGGCAGCCACTCCTTCCAGTTCGCCAGGATCTCGGCGGCGCGCCTGGATCCCGTCGCCTTGGCATGGCGGGTGATCAGCACATGCAGCCGTTCGACATCGGCGTCCAGCAGGTTCTTGAAAACGTCGACCCGGCCGTGCGCTTCGAGATCGCCGGACGCATGATAGACGCTCTCGTTGACCATCTCCTCGCCCAGCACCGGCTCGAGCTCGACCATCGACAGGTTGCAGAGTTTTGCGAAATCGCCGGCCTCGTCCAGCACATAGGCGATACCACCCGACATGCCGGCCGCGAAGTTGCGCCCGGTCTTGCCGAGCACCACCACGATGCCGCCGGTCATGTATTCGCAGCAATGGTCGCCCGCGCCTTCCACGACGGCGACCGCGCCGGAGTTGCGCACCGCAAAGCGCTCGCCGGCAATGCCGCGGAAGTAGCACTCGCCCGAGATCGCGCCATACAGCACGGTGTTGCCGACGATGATGCTCTCCTCCGGCACGATGCCGCCGTTCTTCGGCGGCTTGACGATGATCTTGCCGCCGGAGAGGCCCTTGCCGACATAATCGTTGCCTTCGCCTTCGAGGTCGAAGGTGACGCCATGCGCAAGCCAGGCGCCGAAGGCCTGACCCGCGGTGCCCTTGAAGCTGACGGCGATCGTGTCCTGCGGCAGCCCGGCATGGCCGTAGATCTTTGCCACTGCACCCGACAGCATGGCGCCGGCGGAGCGGTCGGTGTTGTTGATCTCGGCGTCGATCTTCACCGGCGCGCCGCGGTCCAGCGCGGCCTTCGCCCGCGCGATCAGCGAGCGGTCAAGCACCTTCTCCAGGTGATGGTTCTGCGGCTCGGAGCGATAGATCTTCTGGCCCTTCTCTTCCTTCTGGCGCACGAACAGCTTCGAGAAGTCGAGGCCCTTGGCCTTCCAATGGGCGACCAGACGGGTCTGGTCGAGCATCTGGGTCTGGCCGATCATGTCGTTGAAGGTCTTGAAGCCAAGCGAAGCCATGATCTCGCGGACTTCTTCGGCCACGAAGAAGAAGTAGTTGATGACGTGCTCGGGCTGGCCGGTGAAGCGCTTGCGCAGCACCGGGTCCTGGGTCGCGACGCCCACCGGGCAGGTGTTGAGATGGCACTTGCGCATCATGATGCAGCCCGCCGCAATCAGGGGCGCGGTGGCGAAGCCGAACTCGTCCGCGCCGAGCAGCGCGCCGATCACGACGTCGCGTCCGGTGCGGAAACCGCCGTCGACCTGCACCACGATGCGGCTGCGCAGCCGCTCGCGCACCAGCGTCTGGTGAGTCTCGGCCAGGCCGATCTCCCAGGGCGAGCCGGCATGCTTGATCGAGGTCAGCGGGGAAGCGCCGGTGCCGCCCTCGAAGCCCGCGATGGTGACATGATCGGCGCGCGCTTTCGCCACGCCCGCGGCGACCGTGCCGACCCCGACTTCGGAGACGAGCTTCACCGAGACGAAGCCCTCGGGATTGACGTTCTTCAGGTCGTAGATCAGCTGCGCCAGATCCTCGATCGAATAGATGTCGTGATGCGGCGGCGGCGAGATCAGGCCCACGCCCGGCGTCGAGTGCCGCACCTTGGCGATGGTGGCGTCGACCTTGTGGCCGGGCAACTGGCCGCCTTCGCCGGGCTTTGCGCCCTGCGCCATCTTGATCTGCATCATGTCGGAGTTGACGAGATATTCCGTCGTCACGCCGAACCGGCCCGAGGCGACCTGCTTGATCGCCGAGCGCATGGAATCGCCGTTCGGCATCGGCTTGAAACGGTCGGACTCCTCGCCGCCTTCGCCGGTGTTCGACTTGCCGCCGATCCGGTTCATGGCGATCGCAAGCGTCGTGTGCGCCTCGCGCGAGATCGAACCGAAGCTCATTGCGCCGGTTGCAAAGCGCCTGACGATGTCCTTGGCGGGCTCGACCTGGTCGAGCGGGATGGATTTGCGCTTCTCCTCTTCCGCATTCTTGATGCGGAACAGGCCGCGCAAGGTCACCAGCCGCTCGGACTGCTCGTTGAGGATCTTTGCAAATTCGCGGTAGCGCTCCTTCGAATTGCCGCGTACCGCATGCTGCAGCGTGGAGACCGATTGCGCGGTCCAGGCGTGATCCTCGCCGCGGGTGCGGTAGGCATATTCGCCGCCGACATCGAGCGCGGTCTTGTAGACGAGCGAGTCGCCGAACGCGTCCGAGTGGCGACGCACCGACTCTTCGGCGATCTCGGAGAGCCCGACGCCCTCGATGCGCGTATGCGTGCCGGCGAAGAACTTTGCGACAAAGTCCGCCTTCAGGCCGACCGCGTCGAAGATCTGCGCGCCGCAATAGGACTGATAGGTCGAGATGCCCATCTTGGACATCACCTTCAACAGGCCCTTGCCGATCGACTTGATGTAGCGCTTGACGATCTCGTAGTCGTCGAGCGAGACCGGCAGCCGGTCCTTCATCGCGATGATGGTCTCGAAGGCGAGATAGGGGTTGATCGCTTCGGCGCCGTAGCCGGCAAGGCAGGCGAAGTGATGCACCTCGCGCGGCTCGCCGCTTTCGACCACGAGGCCGACCGAGGTGCGCAACCCGGTGCGGATCAGGTGATGATGCACGGCGGCGCAGGCGAGCAGCGACGGAATCGGAATCCGGTCGGTGCCGACCATGCGGTCGGACAGGATGATGATGTTGACGCCCTCGCGCACCGCGCCTTCGGCGCGCGCGCAGAGCTCGTCCAGCACCTGCTCCATGCCGGCCGCGCCCAGGCCCGCATGGAAGGTGGTGTCGAGCGTGCGCGACTTGAAATGGGTGTCGGCGAGGTCGGAGATCGAGCGGATCTTCTCCAGATCCGCGTCGGTGAGGATCGGCTGGCGCACCTCGAGCCGCTGGGTCGAGGCGAGCCCCTTGAGGTCGAACAGGTTCGGCCGCGGTCCGATGATCGAGACGAGGCTCATCACCAGCTCCTCGCGGATCGGGTCGATCGGCGGGTTCGTCACCTGCGCGAAGTTCTGCTTGAAATAGGTGAAAAGCTGCTTCGGCCGGTCCGACAGCGCCGAAATCGGCGTGTCGTTGCCCATCGAGCCCGTGGCTTCTTCCCCGGTCGAGGCCATCGGCGTCATCAGGATGCTGATGTCCTCCTGGCTGTAGCCGAATGCCTGCTGCAGGTCGAGGAGCGGCAGATTGGAGCGCACGCCCTTGGCCGGGACGTCGGGCAGCTCCTCGAGCACGATCTGGGTGCGGTCGAGCCACTCCTGATAGGGATGGCTCCTGGCGAGACCAGCCTTGATCTCGTCATCGGGAATGAGGCGGCCCTGCTCGAGATCGACCAGCAGCATCTTGCCCGGCTGCAGCCGCCACTTGGTGATGATCTCGTCTTCCGGAATCTTCAGGACGCCCATCTCGGACGCCATGACGATGCGATCGTCCCTGGTGACGAGATAGCGGGCGGGCCTGAGCCCATTGCGGTCCAGCGTTGCGCCGATCTTGCGGCCGTCGGTGAAGGCGATCGCGGCGGGGCCGTCCCATGGCTCCATCATGGCTGCGTGGTATTCGTAGAAGGCGCGGCGCTTCTCGTCCATCAGGGGATTGCCGGCCCATGCTTCCGGAATCATCATCATGACCGCGTGCGGCAGCGAGTAGCCGCCCTGCACCAGGAATTCGAGCGCGTTGTCGAAGCAGGCGGTGTCGCTCTGGCCTTCATAGGAGATCGGCCACAGCCGGTTGATGTCCTTGCCGTAGAGTTCGGAGGAGACGGACGCCTGCCGCGCCGCCATCCAGTTGGTGTTGCCGCGCAGGGTGTTGATCTCGCCATTATGCGCGATCATCCGGTAGGGATGCGCCAGCGACCAGGTCGGGAAGGTGTTGGTCGAGAACCGCTGGTGCACGAGTGCGAGCGCGCTCTCGAAATCCGGCTCATGCAGGTCGGCATAATACTTGCCGAGCTGGTCGGCCAGGAACATGCCCTTGTAGATCACCGTGCGGCACGACATCGAGCACGGGTAATAGCCGGCCATGCCGCGGTCGCGGCGCTGGTAGATCGCCTGCGAGATCGACTTGCGCAGGATGTAGAGCTTGCGCTCGAACTCGTCCTCGGTCCTGGTCGCGCCGTTGCGGCCGATGAAGACCTGCATGTGATAGGGCTCGGTCGGCTTGACGGTCACGCCGAGCGAGGAGTTGTCGGTCGGCACGTCGCGCCAGCCGAGCAGCATCATGCCTTCGGCCTTGATCTCGTGGGCAATGATGCTCTGGATCACCTTCCGCCACGCCGTGTCCTTTGGCATGAACAAGGCGCCGATGGCGTATTCGCCGGGATCGGGCAAAAGGAAGCCGATCTCGGCGGCCTTGCGCTTGAAGAAGGCATGCGGGATCTGCACCAGGATGCCGGCGCCGTCGCCGAAGCGCGGATCGGCGCCGACCGCGCCGCGATGCTCGAGATTGCAGAGAATCGACAGCGCATCGGAGACGATCTGATGCGACTTCTTGCCCTTGATGTTGGCGATGAAACCGACGCCGCAGGAATCCTTCTCCAGCGAGGGATCGTAGAGACCTTCGGCTGCGGGACGCCAAGTATGGAGTTCGCGAGTATGCAGTTCGCGAGTGTCCAGTTCGCGAGCGTGCGGCTCATGGTCGGCCGGTTCGGCGCGGGCCTGCAGCGTTTCTGCCACGATGTGTTCGCGCTCGATTTCCGACCCGCTCATCTTTCGTCCTCTCCACTTACGGTCAAGGGCCTACCCACGATCCTTTTCCGGCCTTTTCCGGCGCACCTTGGGCGTTCCGCGGCACCTGCTTAAGGCCACCGCTCGTCCGCAAGCCGAGCCGTATTTTCAGAATTCAGGCTCAGCGTTCACGTGCCTTCGAGAACGTCTTTGCCTGGTACCGCCTCGGCGCAAGGCGCCGAACTTTCGTTGCAATCCCTATGCCGGTTTCGCAACGAAATTTGAGACAGCAATACTGTCCTAACTTCCACCATGCCTCATTTTTTTCTACCACACAAGCGTGTGAAAGTCGCTTCTCGCCTGCTGCAATCGCATTGCGGAGCAATGGCGCCGCCGATTTGAAGCGGCGCGCCGCGATCCAGCCCAGGGAGCGCTGGAATTTGTCCCCATCATTGCGACCAAGAGCGGACGGATTGGGGACATTGAGCAGCACAAAAAAACGCCCCGGTTGCCCGGGGCGTTTGCTTTGGAACTCGACAACGCTCGCGTGAGCGGAACGCTTAAGCCGCAGCCCTCTCGCCCGAGCCGTCGACCACCTGCGCCGGCGCGGCGGATCCGATCGGAATGCTGCGGGGCTTCTTGGCCTCGGGGATCTCGCGAACGAGATCGACATGGAGCAGGCCGTTCTCGAGCGAGGCGTTCTTCACCACCACGAAATCGGCAAGCTGGAACACGCGCTCGAAGGCACGCGCGGCGATGCCACGATAGAGCACCTCGGCCCTGTCCTTGCCGTTCTCGCCAGCGACTTTCTCGCCCTTGATGGTCAGCGTGTTTTCCTTCGCGACGATCGAAAGCTCGTTCTGAGCAAAGCCGGAGACCGCAACCGAAATCCGGTAGGCGTTATCGCCGGTGCGCTCGATGTTGTAGGGGGGATAGCCGGGGCTGCCGTCGGAGGTCGCCTGGTCGAGCAGGGAGAAGAGACGGTCGAAGCCGATGGTGGAACGGTAAAACGGGGTGAGATCGTAGGTACGCATGGTAGTCCTCCATTGAGCGACTGATTCGTTGACCCGCCCGCCAATCGGGCCGGGCTTTATGCTGTGCAGCCTGGTGTCCGGAGATCCCGAAACACTGGTAGCGGCCTGCACGAAAATGATATGGGAGCAGGCGAGATGGCGTTCAAGTGGGCGCGATCAGCAGCCTTTTCGACGTTTGCGCCCTTGCTTTCCAGCGATTTCTACCTATTCGACCCCGCCCCATGACGCTTGTCTCGATTCCCGCAAATCCCGTTCCGGAAGACGTGGTGTCCGGCACCATTCGCACGCCCGATGGCGCCGAACTGCGCTTTGCGCGCTGGGCTCCGCCGGCGGGCCGCAAGGGTACCGTCTGCGTGTTCGCAGGACGCGGCGAGCAGATCGAGAAATATTTCGAGACCGTGCGCGACTTGCGCGATCGCGGCTTTGCGGTCGCGATGATCGACTGGCGCGGGCAGGGCCATTCGTCGCGGCGGCTTCGCGATCCGCGCAAGGGTTACGTCCGCGACTTCTCCGATTACGAGATCGACGTCGAAACCTTCGTGCAGCAGGTGGTGCTGCCCGACTGCCCGCCGCCGCATTTCGCGCTCGCCCATTCGATGGGCGGCGCGGTATTGCTGCGGCTTGCGCATGCGGGAAAGCGCTGGTTCGACCGCATGGTGCTGACGGCGCCGATGATCGACCTGCCGGGACGGCTGACCTCGTTCCCGGTTCGCGCGCTGCTCAGGATCATGCGCCTCACGGGCCAGGGCGGCCGCTATGTTCCGGGCGGCAGCGATCGCCTCACCGGGACCGACTTCTTCATCAACAATGTCGTGACCAGCGATCCCGTGCGCTACGCCCGCAACGCGGCGATTCTCGAGGAAGACCCGACGCTCGGCATCGCCTCGCCGACCGTGGCCTGGGCCGACACCGCCTTCCGCGCCATGCGGTCGTTCAAGGCCTACGACTATCCCTCCCGCATCCGACAGCCGATCCTGATGCTCGCCGCAAGCAACGACATGGTCGTGTCGACGTCTGCGATCGAGGAGTTCGCCTACCATCTGCGCGCCGGCTCGCACCTCGTCATCGCCGGCTCCAGGCACGAAATCCTGCAGGAGCAGGACCGCTACCGCGCGCAGTTCTGGGCGGCGTTCGATGCGTTTGTGCCCGGCACGCCGCTGTTCGGGTGAGCGGTGTCAGGAATCTTTTGCCCCGCGCGGGAAGGATTCGGCGAAGGCCTTGTTGAAGGGGACGCCGGCTTTCAAGAGCCCATCCCGGTAATGGGTGACATCGGCCGGCTTCTTCCAGTGGAAGTTCCTCAAGTGCCGCTCCACGGTGAGGTCCGGATAGTTGCTCAGCAACGTCGCGCAGGCTCTTCTTGCTTCCTCGGTGCGTCCCGATTGCGCCAGCGCCGCCGCGCGGATCGCCAGCACCTGAAGATGGTTGGGATTGAGATAGAGCGCTTCGCGCGCCCAGGACAACGAGGCATCGTATTGCCCCATGAGATAGTGAGCGAAGGCGTTCGACCCGGCCCATTGATAGCGGGGATCGCTGTTGCCGCGCTGGACAGCCATCGACAACAGCTCGATCGCCTCGCGATGCTCGCCTGCAATCAGCTTGCAAATGCCCTGAACGCCGCGCGCGCCCATGTCGTACGGGTTGAGCTCGATGGCTCTCTCGATCGCCTCGTGCGCCGCGTCGTGACGGCCCTGCATCGCGTGCAGATAGGCCAGGATCGAGTACGCGAAGGATGAACGCGGATCGAGCCGCACGCTGCTTTCGGCGAGGTTCACCGCCGTGCTCCACAAATCCCGCGTGCTCTTGAGCCAGCCATAGTGCACGCCCTGGACCATGATGGTCGCAAGATACGCATGCGCGATCGAAAGGGTGGGGTCGAGCGCAATCGCTTCCTTGAACAGCTCGATCGAGGTCTCGAAATCCGTCTTGGTCTCCCGGTAATAATGCGACAGGCCGCGCAGGAAGCGATCCCAAGCGGTCAGGTCGGATGATCGCGCGGGCGCGGAGGCTTCGGCGCGATAGATCTCGGGCGCGATCGCGGCCGACAGGCTGGTGGTGATCTCGTCCTGCAGCGCGAACAGGTCGCCCATGTCGCGGTCGTAACGGCCGGTCCAGAGCTGCTCGCCATTCTCCGGCGCGATCAATTCGGCGGTCACGCGGATCTTCGAGCCCGAGCGCCGCACCGACCCCTGGATCAGGTAGGTCGCGTCGATCTCGCGCGCGATCAGCCGCGCGCTCAAGGCCTTGCCCTTGAACGGGAAGGTCGAGCTTCGGCTCAGCACCCGATAGAAGGAGTGCAGCGACAGCGCATGAATCAGGTCCTCGGTGAGGCCGTCGGCAAAATATTCGTCGGTGGTGTCGTTGAGGTTGGCAAAGGGAAGAACGCCTACGATCGCGGTTCGATACGGGGCCGGCAGATCCGGCGCGCGGGAGCGGTCCTCGCCGCGGGGTTCGGTCCCGCTCGGCATCCAGGTCCAGACATGGACCGGGTCCTTGATGTTCTTGAAACGATAATTTCCGGCATCGACCAGGGGCACGCTGAGATACCTGGAAGCCTCGGTATAGGCCTTGTCCGACACCGCCATGCCACCGGGAGCTGCGACCGATTCCAGCCGAACCGCGATATTGACATCGTCCCCGAACAGTTCGTCCTCATCCGCCATCACATCGCCCATGTGGATACCGAGCCGGAAGTGCATGGCGCGGTTCTGGGGAAGGTGGTGGTTGCGCTCGGCCATCAGCGCCTGCATCGCAATCGCAGCCTCGGTGGCGCCGACGACGCTCGGAAACTCGAGCAGGAAACCGTCGCCGGTATTTTTCACGACGCGGCCGCCGTGATTGAGAATGATCGGATGGATCGCGCTGCGATGGGCCTTGAAGGTGGCATGAGTCCCCGCCTCGTCGGCACCCATCATGCGCGAGTACCCGGCGACATCGGCGCAGACAATGGCGGCTAACCGTCTTTCCATGCCCTTCAAGGATTTGACCGATCTTTTGATCCACCGCGCATGTGCGGTGTAACCCGATTCCATCCCTTATCAAGGACAAGGTCGCTGGCGGAAGCCCGATTTCGCGCTTGCGGTAATGCGCTCCGCACAAGGCGGCTGATCGCCGCACCTTGCAAAATATTGGAATATCGGAGCTAGCCGTGCTCGATGCCGTAAATCGCGGTGGCGGCCAGATAGAGCCCGAGCAGGATCATCGCCACCAGGAACCAGCGGCGAAAGGCTTCGGCCGGCATTTTCGATCGCACCGCCTGGCCGACGAAGACGCCCGCAAAGGAGCAGCCCATGGCGACCAGGCCCGGCAGCGCGGTCGCGCTGTTGACGAGGCCGGCGCGGGTCAACGTGAAGCCGAGGGCCAGCGTTGCGACCGTGAAGAACACCCCGAGCGCCTGCACGAGCTCGTCCTTTTCGAGCCCGATCGCCTGCATGTAGGGCACGGAAGGGATGACCTGCACGCCGGAAGAGGCCGAAATCACACCCGTGACCAGGCCGACGATGCCGCCGATCCATTTTTCCCTGCCGCGCGCGACATGGAAGCTGAATTTGGCAAGCCCGGTCACAGCGTAGATCACGAGCAGGATGCCGAGCACGATCGGGCCGTAGCGCGCCGACGGCCCGGTGAGTGCGCCGGCATTCAGCCAGATGCCGATGGCGGTGCAGGCCAGAAGCGGCCACAGCCGCCTCACGATGTCGCGCAGATAGGGCCCGACGAATGTCTGCCAGATATTGGTGACGATGGCCGGCACGATCACGATGGCGAGCGCCTTGCCGGGCGGCATCGCCACCGCAAGCAGGCTCACCGATACCGTCGGCAGCCCAAGCCCGAGCACGCCCTTGATGAATCCGGCAAACAGGAAGATCGCGGCAATGGCGAAGAGGAATGGGGTCATCCCTGGCATAAGTGCAAATTGACTGATCCCGCTATCGGGCACAATGTGGAGGTTACGGAGCCAGCCTTCGCCTCTAGCAGAGGCTGGGGCCGATCTGGAGGATCCGATGCGCTTCGACCTGGTCGATTTGCAGCTCTTCATCGCGGTTGCCGACGGCCGCAGCATCACCCGCGGCGCCGACCGCGCCCATCTCGCGCTCGCATCCGCAAGTGCGCGGATCAGGGGACTCGAGGAAGCGCTGGGCGTCACGCTGTTCAAGCGCGGCCGCCGCGGCGTCGAGCTTACTGTCGCCGGCGAAAGCCTGCTCGATCATGCGCGGCTCGTCATGCATAATGTGGAGGCGATGCGCGGCGACCTCGCGCGATTTGCCTCGGGCGTGCGGGCGAGCGTGCAACTCCTTGCCAACACGTCGGGGCTTGCGGAACATTTGCCGAAGGCGCTCGCGGCGTTCCTGCGCGAACATCCCGACATCAATGTCGATGTCGAGGAGCGGGAAAGCACGGATATCGCATCAGCGATCGCAACCGGCGCAGCCGATCTCGGTTTTGCCGCGGAGCCTGCGCTGCCCGAAACGATCGAACGGTTCGCCTTCAGCGAGGATCGCCTGACGCTGGTCACCGCGCGGCGCGGACCGTTTGCCGGCCGCCGCCTGATCGATTTCCGGGAGCTTGCCGCCTCAAGCTTCGTCGGGCTCACCAGCGAAACCGCGCAGCAGCTTCACATCGCAAAGCACGCCGCCCGGCTCGGCATGCGGCTGCATTTTCGCGCGCGGTTGCGCGATTTCGACGCGATCTGCCAGATGGTGGCGGCCGATGTCGGCGTTGCCGTGGTGCCCGAGGCCGCCGCCAGACGCTGCGCGCGGTCGATGCCGCTTGCGATCGTCCGCATCCGCGACGCCTGGGCCAACCGCAAGCTCGTGATCTGCGCCCGCAGCTTCAAGGCGCTGCCGCGACCGGCAAAGCTTCTGGTCGACCATCTGCGCGCGGCGGCGCAGGTTAGTCAGTTCGACGCGTAAAATCGGCCATAGAATCATAGCGCCACAGCGAAGCAATATTGCCCACTTCGCCGGATTGCGCTGCCGTGGCCGACGGCCTCCGTTTCCGCGTCAAATCCACACCAGAACACGTCGTAAGGCGTCCTGTTACTTGCGGGCACTACCGGTATCCGGTACTATAACCTCTGTGCAATACGAATGGGACAATGGCAAAGCCGCCGAGAACCTTCGCAAGCATGGCGTGGATTTTGCGGATGCGATTGCGGCCCTCGAAGATGCGAACCGCTTGGAAGAGATCGACACGCGATTCGAGTACGGCGAGGAGCGCATTCAAGTCATCGGAATGGCTCGCGGCGGCCTCCTGTTCGTGATGGTCACACTGCGTGGCGAAGAAAGTTGCAGAATCATATCGGCCCGAAAGGCCACACGACATGAGCAAGACCGGTACTACGCGGGTAACCGTGAAACCTGGTAATACATTGCCTCGGGGCGACACCGATTGGGCGCGGCTCGATGCGATGACCGATGAGGAGGTCGTGGCCGCTGCCCTGTCCGACCCCGACGCCCAGCCGCTCACTTCGGAACAACTGTCCAAGATGCGCCGGGTGTCACGCGTAAAGGTGCTGCGGCAGCGCCTCGGCATGACGCAGATGCAATTTGCTGACGCATTTCATCTGCCGATCACCACGCTGCGCGATTGGGAGCAACATCGAAGCACGCCCGATGCGCCGGCGCGGGCGCTGTTGCTAGCAATCGAACGCGATCCGGAAGTCATGCGGCGGCTACTGGCGGAAGCAGTAACATAGTGTTTCGGATTCCGTCGCGTCTCAGCGCGATCACATCATAGCGCGACAGCGGACGTGGTCGATCAAGAATTTCCCCTTCTGGTCCGAAGCGGCAGGGGGCAGGGGCCTTTTGGCATCTTGCGTCATTCGCTTTGATGCGGAATTTCGTCGCACCCTGCGGACATTGGTCAAGCCTGCAGCATGCGCCATAAAGCACGATGGGCCGTTCGACAGCGCGCTTTAGCTCTCTCATTGAGCATGATCTCTTCGGAAAACCGCTGCACACTTTTCCGGATCATGCTTTTGCCCTCTTACTTCGATGTCTCGACGCCTGCGTCCTTGATCACTTTCGCCCACTTCTTCGACTCGGCGGCGATCAGCGCGCGGAACTCGTCCGGCGTTTGCGGCTCGAGCGTCAGGCCCTGATCAGCGAGCTTCTCCTTCACGGACGGATCGGCCATCGCCTGCGTCGCGATCTTGTTCAGCTCCGCGATCACAGCGGGCGGCGTTTGCGCCGGAGCGATCATGCCGTACCAGTTTTCGATCAAGAGATCGGGCATCCCGACTTCGGCCGTGGTCGGCACGTCGGGCGCGGTGGAGGCGCGCTCTTTCGCGCCGAGCGCGATGCCGCGCAGCGTGCCGGCCTTGATATGCGGCAGGATCACCGGCAGATCCAGAAATGCCATCTGCACCTGTTGGCCCAGGAGATCGTTGATCGCGGGTGCAGCCCCGCGATAGGGCACATGGACGATGTCGATTTTGGCCGTCAGCTTGAACAATTCGCCGGCAAGATGGGTGATGCCGCCGGTGCCGGCCGAGGCAAAGTTGAGCTTTCCGGGCTGTGCCTTGGCGAGCGCCACCAGTTCGCTCATGTTCCCAGCGGGAACATTGCCGGCGACGACAAGCATTTCCGGCACGGTCGCGACCAGCGTGATCGGCGCAAAATCCTTCGCCACGTCATAGGCGACCTTCTCCATGGTCGGGCTGATCGCAAGAGCGCTCGAACTGACAATGCCGATGGTGTAGCCGTCGGGGCTGGATTTCGCGACGGCGTCGGTGCCGAGCACGCCGGCCTGTCCGCTGCGATTGTCGATCACGACCGGCTGGTGCGCGATTTCCGACATGCGCTGGCCGACGATCCGCGCGATGATATCGTTCGGGCCGCCCGGCGGGAACGGCACGATCAGCTTGATCGGTTTGATCGGAAAGTCTTCCGCGGCGGCCAAGACTGGCCATAGCAAGACCTGCCATAGCAACAATAGCGCCGCCAGCGCGGGCTTGCCGAGCATTCGCATGCAACCTCCCTGTCTGAGCGTTTCCCCTCCAAAAGGGGAGAAACATCTCAACCATTGAGCAGCTTGAGCGCTGCTTCGTGAATCCTGGGATCGCCGGCTGCGATGATACGGCCGCCGTTCTGCGCCGGCTTGCCTTCCCAATTGGTGACGATGCCGCCGGCGCCGTTGATGATCGGGATCAGGGCGGCAATGTCGTAGGGTTTCAATTCGGTCTCGACCACGAGGTCGAGATGGCCGGCGGCGAGCATGCAATAGGAATAGCAGTCGCCGCCATAGCGCGAGAGCCGCACCGTCTTTTCGATTCGGCCAAAGGTCGCGCGGTCGGACTCGTTCATCAAAAGCGGGCTCGTGGTGTAGGAGACAGCTTCCTTCAGCGAAGCACAGCGCCTGGCCGCGAGCCGCCGCTCGCCCGAGGGGCCCTTGTAGCCGGCCGAGCCGTTGTCGCCATAGAACCGCTCGCCGATGAAGGGCTGGTGCATCATGCCGAACACCGGCACGCCCTTGTGCAACAGCGCGATCAGCGTGCCCCAGATCGGAAAGCCCGCGATAAAGGATTTGGTGCCGTCGATCGGGTCCAGCACCCAGACATAGTCGGCGTCCTCGCGCTCGTTGCCGAACTCCTCGCCGACAATGCCGTGCTGGGGAAAGTTGGCCTTGATCAGCCGTCGCATCACCGCCTCGGCCGCCCGGTCGGCTTCGGTGACCGGATCGAAATCGTGCGTGGCGCTCTTGTTGTCGATCGAGAGCGAGGTTCGGAAGAACGGCAGAATGGTCTCCCCGGAGGAAGTCGCCAGGCGCCCGATGAAGGCGGAGAAGTCGATGACCGTCACTGTTTAAGTCCCTTGAGCCGCCTGAACGGGTTCTGCCTAGCAAAAATTCGGCAGGTCGCGCACGCTGATCACGCGGAGTCGCGTTGGCATTTTGGATACCCAATCGGGCGCGAGACGGCTGAGTTTCTGATGGCGGGGGCCGTTCACGAAATCGAGAAAGTTAACGCTTTTTTGTCCTTGAAAGCCCGAAGCGCGTCTGGGCTGCGACGTAAGTTATTGAAATAGATAATTAAAATGCAGCGCAGGGGGAGGTGTTGCCGTCTTGCAAGAGTTGTGAATTTCAGTTGGGAAATGTTTCAAAAACGCTTGCGCTTTGTGCAGCGCAGTCTCATATTGTTGCGGTGCGGTAGCGCCTCGCGCTATCGCTGCCCTCCTTGGGCGTTTCCTCCCTAGACTTGGGCCGCTTGCTCATCGCAAGCGGCCCTTTTTTCTTCCCAAGTCTGGAGAAGACCACCCTTCCGCGCCGTGAGAGAGCAAGCGTCGGCACGGATGGCACAACAATCGAATGGGGTTCGCGCGATTTTATTCCGCAGCCGCCTGGAACGAGCCGAGATCGCCGAGCGGCACCGTTGCGAGCACATCCGCCAGCGTCGCGAAATCGGCGGCGACCTGCGCAAAGCGCGCACCCTTCTCCCGCCGGCGCTCATCCATATACACCGCCCGGTTCAATTCCAGCTGCACCACATGCAAGCCGCTGGCGGGATTGCCGTAATGCTCGGTGATAAAGCCGCCGGCATAGGGCTTGTTGCGGCCGACCGAATAGCCGAGCCGGCTCATGATATCCTCGACCGTGTCGGGCAACAGCGGCGCGCAGCTCGTACCGTAGCGATCGCCGATCACGACGTCCGGCCGACGCGGTTCGTCGCGGGATACGCCGATCGACGGCATGGAATGGCAGTCCACCACCACCGCCGTGCCGAATGCCTGGTGGACGCGGTTGATCAGTCGCCGCAGCGCGCGGTGATAGGGCTTGTACAGCGTCTCGATCCGTGCGAGCGCGTCGTCGACGGCAAGGCGCTCGCGATAGATCTCCTGGCCGTCGCCGACGACGCGCGGGATGGTGCCGAGGCCGCCTGCAACCCGCATCGAGCGGGTGTTGGCGAAGCTCGGCAGGCGGCCGGCGAACATCCTGGGATCGAGCTCATAGGGCTCGCGGTTGACGTCGACATAGGAGCGCGGGAAGTGGACCCGGACCACCGCGAAGCCGCGTCCGGAAAGGCCGCCGATCAGCTCGTCCATGAAGGAATCTTCGGAGCGGCGAAGCGTCGGCAGGTCGATCCGCGACGCGCACAGGAAGGCGTCCGGGTAGGCGGAACCGGAATGCGGGGAGTTAAAGATGATCGGCGCCCGCCACGCGGCGGGCTCGACGATTTCGAACGGTGGCGACACCTCGCCATCAAACCGGGTCATTCCTGGGCGCCATCCCTGTCGAATCCTGTCAGCGCTGAAGGCCCATTCTGCCAGAACAACGCTGCCTTTATCAGTGTTCATATTGTCGATAATCGCAACCTTTCTGCCAAGCGAAAAAGCCTCGGACCTGAGTGGAATGTCTCTGAGACACCCTCAAAACGCCTGCTCTCGTTGATTTGCGCCGCAATCCGGTCCAGAAATAGCCTTTGCCCACACCGATGGTCTGGAGAGCTTTTCACTCGATATTTACCGTCCATCGGGCTTAGTAAATGTCAGTGGTCCGTTGAATTCGGGATTCGTCTCCTCGCCATGCACAAGATCCTCCTTGCCGAAGACGACAACGACATGCGCCGGTTTCTGGTCAAGGCGCTGGAAAATGCCGGTTTTCAGGTCTCCCCCCACGACAACGGCATGTCGGCCTATCAAAGGCTGCGCGAGGAGCCGTTCGAGATGCTGTTGACCGACATCGTGATGCCCGAGATGGACGGCATCGAGCTCGCGCGCCGCGCCTCGGAGCTCGATCCCGACATCAAGATCATGTTCATCACTGGCTTTGCCGCGGTCGCGCTCAACTCGGACTCGGAAGCGCCGAAAAACGCAAAAGTGCTGTCCAAGCCGGTGCATCTTCGCGAATTGGTCAGCGAAGTGAACAAGATGCTGGCGGCCTGATTGGCCCTCAAAACCGGTACCAGTCCTTGCCTGCACGGCATGGAGCCGATATAGGGACCGCAACCCCACCTTCGGTGACACCGGGCACGTAGCTCAGCGGGAGAGCACTACCTTGACATGGTAGGGGTCACAGGTTCGATCCCTGTCGTGCCCACCATCGTTCAGACCGCCATCTGATTTGATTGAGCTTTTTGCTCGATTTCCCGCACCTAGCTTCTCGGTGAGGGAATAGACGTTCGCTCTATGGTCTATAGAGCCGCTCATTCGTTCGAGCTTTGCAACGCCCCCATACGCGAGTTTCTTGCGGTTTGCCTTCTTCGTGTAATGGCTCGCCATCCGACGATCGGTCCACCCGAAGATCGCATCCAGTTCGGCCTCGGTCGCGCCGTTCTCGGCTGCGACGGTTGCGGCCGCCTTGCGCAACCCGTGCGCTGATCGGTTCATGAGGCCCGCAGCGACGCACTTCTCCTTGAACAGGTTGCCGACGCTCTCCTTGGTCATCGGCTTGCCGTGCCGAGTCGCGATGTAGGTCTCGGTTCCGATTGGCCCGGCCTCCAGCGTCCTGCGCAGGACATCGAGCATCGGGAAGCTGACCTCAATGGTCTCATCTCCCTTTTCGAGCCGCTTCGTGATGATCGGAACGGTGACCTTCTCGACTTTTCCGTCTGGTCCAATCCGCTCCTGCACCTGCTCGGTCACGTCGGCAGGGCCGAACGACGCTGCGTCACCGCGCCGAAAACCGGTGAAGAGGTAGACGTCGATCATGATGCGCTCGCGTGTCCCGAGCGGCCAGCGCTTGTAGTAGCGGCGCACGTCGGCATCAGACCATGTGACGAAGCCTTCGGTTTTCGCCGGCTTCGGTGTCTTGATCCCTTCGGTTGGATCGGCCTGCAGGATCTTATGCGCAACCGCCCAAACGAACATCCGCCTCATGGTGGTGAGGAAGTGCCGAGCGGCGGACGGGTTCTGAGCGCGACGCCCAAGCCCGTCGAGGATGTGCTGCTTCTGGATCGCGGCGGCCCTCTTGTTGCCGTTGGCCTCCAGCACGTGCCTCATGAGGCTATTGCGCTGCTTGTGAGTGCTCGCCTTCATCTCGCGCCAATCCGGCGCTTTCGCTTTGTATTCCTCCCACAGCCATTTGAGGCTGCCGTTGAAAACCTTAGCCGCAGTCTCGCTTGGGTCGATGGCGAGGCGCGGCCTATTGAACATATCAGCCACCGCCACATCATAGTTGCGGTTAAACTCTACGGACCCGTACTCGCCGCGAATGCGAGTGCGTTTGCCGCCCACGTCCTTGTTGCGAACATACCAAACCGTCCTGCCGTGACGGTTGGTTTCCTTGTGAAGGTAGGGCTTGCGAGGACGGGGCATGAATGGAATCAAAGCACAAAATGCTCTTCAGGCTCAACAGATTCATCGGTCTCTTGAAGCGTAGTGGATTTGAGCAAGTGAACGATGATCGTGCCGTCTGGCTTGATCTGGAGCGATGAAGCGCCGGCCGCTTTCGCAGCGCGGATCGCTCGCGCCACGTCGCCTTGGGTAAATCGGGCGGGACGCCGGCTCATTAAAACCCCTTCCATTTGTCGATGGGTCCAGATGCTTTCCGCCGCGGAGCCGCCTTCGCTAACCGGCGTCTATTGATTTGCGATCGCTTCGCTGGGCCTATCACATACGTGCGCTTCAGCACGCCGTCGGCTTTGCGCATGCGCGGGGTTGTCCTCGTGGGTCTCGTTGCTGCAGCAGGGTAGCTGCCTTCGAGTGCAGTCAAATCAGTTTTGCCCGCCACTGCATCGATATCAAACGTCTTCGCGGGCGCCGGCATGCCACGGTGGTTGCGATGACGTATCGTCGCCCGCGGGATTTCCGCACTACGTGACGACCCAAATGCCTCGATCCGAGTCATTTCGTCCTTGCCGCACATGCCTCCGCCCTGAATCATAGTCAGTCAGAGCGAATAAGATCGCAGGCCGCTCCAGCAAGAAAGAAGTCAGGTGCATAGGTCCGGCTCCAGGGTAGCCGTGGCGTACAAATAGGACGAACCGGTTCGGTTGGCTCTACTCGTCACCGGACTTCATCGAACTCGCGTTTCGGACGCCACGAGGCGGGATCGACGATCCAGCGGTTGATGTCCGATTCATGCCAGCCGGTCCCGTGGGTGCTGATTTTGAGCTGAGCCGGGAACGTGCCCTCGGCGATCTTGCGGTAGATGGTGGATCGGGAGAGCCCGGTCCTGGCGAGGACGGTTTTCAAACGGATGATACGCTCTGGGTCGCGCATGGCCGCGCTGCCTCCGGCTGGCTGTTTCTGACTGCTGCTGATCCAGACAGGGAGCCATTGCAGGCGTGCAAGAGCATTTTACGCATCCTCGAACTCTGGCGTTCAGACGGCGGCAAAGAGGACGGATCAAATTCCGAGGCCGCGGCCTCGGCCAAGATCGAGGCCATGGGTGAAAGCCAATTCATGGCCGAGCCGGCGACCTGAGTCGAACGCGATGCCGAGCTCCCGCTTGCGATTGGCAAGGATGGACTCCAGTTGCGGATCGCGTTCGAGGCTTTTGGCCATGTCGCCCATCGCCGAGCGCGTTGACCTGCAGCCGGACATGTCGCCCGCCTGATACTGGCGTTGGCTGGTCTGCTTGAGCTCCTGCCAGCGTTCCACAAAGCGGTCGGCGCGGCGGCCTGGATCGATGCGCATTTCGGTTTCGAGCTGAACGGCGCGGACGGCAGCGCGGCTGACCCGGCCTGACGCAACCTCGCTGGCCAGCTCCGGGTTCTTCTTGTAGGCCGCCTCGGCATCGACCGAGCCGTAGGGCCGCACCTCCTCGAAGGCCCGGCGGGCCTCGTTTAATTCTTTCACCTGCTCGGGAGTGTATTTGAGTCCCAACTCCTGTGCCGCGAAGATCGTATCCACGGCGCGGGCATGGCGCACCAGCGCCTTGGTGCGCAGCCGACGCGCTTCCGCTTCCGCCTCTGCCGCCGCCGTCCTTTCCGGCGCTGCGATCTCGCGCCGCTCGGCTGGCGTACCGCTCCCTTCCCTTACCGGCGCGTCTGGTTTGGGCCTGTCTCCGCCATCCAGGCCGGGCACATCGCCAGGCGAGCGAAGGCCATCGAACATGTTGCGTACCTTCTCAGGCACGACCTTGCGCACGATCTCGGCCACGCGCTCGCGGAAGGTGATCCCACGCCGCTCGGCATAGCTCTGTGCCGGATCGGCACGTTCGTAATCCGACGCCATGTCCTTGGCCCGATCGCGCGACAGGGTTCGGGAGAGGCGGTCCGTATTGGCAAAATCGTCGCGGGCATAATGCAGGTCCACGCCGTCGCGATGCCGCGACAGGGCGACATAGCTGCCATGGGCATCCAGGCCTGGCGTGGCCAGCACATGGGTCCGGTCCACCGTCATGCCCTGCGCCTTGTGGATGGTGGCTGCATAGCCATGGTCGATCTTGTTGTAGTCCTTGAGGTCGAACTGCACGGATCGGCCATCGTCGGTCTGCACGGTCATGGATTGCGGACTGACCTGCTCGATGGACCCGAGTGTGCCGTTCTTCACACCAAGCCCGCGCTCGTTCTGCAGGAACATGATGCGATCGCCGTTGGCGAAGTGCCGCGTGCCACGTTCGACTGTGAGCTGTACGTCATCCCCCAGATCACCGGCAGCCCGCATCCGCTCCCGCGCAGCTTCGTTGAGGGCGCGAACTTCGTCATTGGTGTGGGTGAGAATGATGCGGCTGCGCTCCGGCGCTCCCTGCCGGTCGCGGTCCCAGCGGTCGATCAGGTCGCCGCGGGCCTGCTCGCGGGTTTCCGCCTCGTGCACCATGCCCCGGGAGCGGTAAGCCGCAAGCGCATGGCCGGTTCTGCCCGCCGCCAGATAGCGCGTGGCGTCCCGCTGCCAGTCCTCTCGCTGCCGACGGACCTCGCCAATTTCCACACCACCGTGGCGCTCGTAAATGGACCGGAATGCCGCGCCCGCCTCAATGGCTTGCAACTGCCTGGGATCGCCGACCAGCACAACCTTCGCGCCGGCCTCTGCCGCATGGGACAGCACCCGCTCGAGCTGGTGGGTGCCGACCATGCCGGCCTCGTCGATGACAAGGACATCGCGGGCCGTGAGCAGGTCCCGGCCCTGTCCCCAGCCATGCTCCAGGCTGGCGATGGTGCGCGATGCAATGCCCGATCCGCTTTCGAGACTTTCCGCCGCAATGCCGGACAGCGCCACGCCCCGGACCTCGTAACCGGCCGCCTCCCAAGCCTCCCGCGCCACCCCCAGCATCGCGCTTTTCCCCGTTCCGGCATACCCGACCACTATCGAAAGATCGCGCCCTTCCGTGACATGCGCCAGCGCGTCGGCCTGTTCGGTCGACAGGACAAGATTGTGCGCTTCCGCCCGCACCAGCGCCGCTTCGCGATCCCTCTCACGCACCTCACGGCGTTCCCGCTCGGCCATCAGTTCGGCCGCTCGGTGCAGGCGCTGTTCCGCCTCGATCATGGCCCGCGTGCTGAAGCGATCATCGCCTCGTGCGTCCCTGCCGAGTTCGATCAGATCCGGGGCGCTGCGCATCGCGCTCATGACCTCGTTGAACTGGTCGATCCCATCGCTATGCCGGTGCGCGAATCTGGCCATGTCGCGCTGCGTGAATGTCGATTGCTGATGTGTGATGGCATTCAGGGCGAGCGAAGGATCGGCGATGATCCGCTGACCGTTGCCGCGGGCGATTTCGCGGTGCATCTCGGCCCGGTCGGCCTCAGCCCCTTGGCCCTCGATGCCCCGATCTTCGATCCGTTTGGCAGGCGCACCGATCTGGTCCTGCGGCTCGAGCGCGATCCCCTGGGCTTCAAAACTCCGGTGATCGATGCGCGCGTCGATGTCGAGTTCGGCAAGCCGCTCATTGGCAAGCTCGGCCCAGCGCCTGCGCCAGCGCTCCACCATCTCGGTGCGATTCCACTCCCGCACCTTCTGGCCAAAGCCGTTCTCGTCCCCGCTCACGCTGACTTGGCGCATGATCAGCATGACATGGGCGTGGGGTTTGGGCAGGCCGTCCTCGGCTATGTCCCAATGCACATTGAGATCGGCGATCATGCCCCGAGCAACGAATTCACCCCGAACGAAGTCGCGGGCGAGCTCGATGCCCTGTACCTCACTCATCTCGCGCGGGATGGCGAATTCGACCTCGCGGGCAAGCTGGGCGTCCTTCCTGATCTCGAAGGCTTCGACATCGTTCCACAGCCGCTCGCGGTCGCGCCAGGCCTCCGGCGCATTCTCCGGCAGCATCACCTCGGAATGGACGACGCCGCGCTTGGCGGAAAAGTCGTGACTCCGGTCCAGGCGCTCGTCGCGCAGCCGCGAGGCGGAGCGGTAGGCGGCCGAGGCCACCGCGCTGGAGCCAGACTTGCGGCCAATGACCTTGACGTGAAGATGATAGATCGCCATCAGGGCCAGATCATCTACACGGCGAAGCGCACGTCGGCACGACGTATAAGCGCGCCCTCCCTCAAAAAAATCTCGGGAGGGACCAGCCCGTCTCGGCCAGTCTCGACGACCGTACAGCATTGCGCCGGGCCCTCGACTATCATTTCTCCATCAACTGATGGAGGCGACGATGCGGAAGCCACGGGATTTTGACGCCGAACTGAAAGCGCTTGGGGATAAAGCACGTGATCTCAAGAGCCGCAAAGTGCAGCAGCTCGGCGAACTTGTCATCGCCACTGGGGCTGACACACTCACCGCCGACGAACTGGCGGGCGCACTCATCGTGCTAGCCGAGACAAAAGAGGCCGGAAAGAGGGAGGCATGGGCCAGGCGCGGGGCCGCGTTCTTTCAGGGACGGCCGCGGCGAAATGCACCGGCAGCTGAGCGCCACAATGGTGGCGCTCGGGCGCAACCGAGCGGCGCGCAACCGTCAGCAGGCAGCAAAGGCGCGGCATGATATGCGCACGTGGCAGATCGAGCGCCGCAAGCGCACGCGGCATCTCATCGAACTCGGCGGCCTCGTCGTCAAAGCTGGGATCGTGGACCTGACCGGCGACCATCGCACCATCATCTACGGCGCGCTGCTCTGGATGGCGGACAAGCTAAGAAGCAATCAAGGCGAACAGGCGCGAGCGCTTTGGGCCGCGAAGGGAATGGAGGCATTCGCTGTGGAACGGGCGACAGATGCAACCGCCATCTCGCAGGAAACGCCGCAGGATCGGGGATGACCGATGGCGGGCGGCGCGGAGACTCCAAATATCGCAGCGCTGCCCGACATCGCGCGGCTTGACGCCTACAAATTGGCGCGGCGTCCCGACGCCGATCGGAACGCTAAACTATTGAGCCAATTTGCAGTGGTGGGCTTGCACTCTGGCGCTTATCCGCACTAGGTCTATCGATACTGCGAGGGCGACAAGGAGCGCTAGCTCGGCATGGGCCCGCTCAAGGATGTGTCGCTAAAGGATGCGCGGCTATCCGATTCGCTTCAACGCGGCGCTAAGCTTTGATCGAACTAGCACTGGAGGGCGCCATTAAATGGGTGCAGCTGTAGACAGCGCCACATTTGCATGATCGATGATTGGATTCGGCCATGCCATACCCTGCAGAGACCGGTCCAAGGGGGGCGAGTGCTTTTCCCTCAACACTGCGCGCGTGCTAATAAGAAGGCCTTTACTTCTTTGGAGTTCACCCCTGCCACGCTCGATCGTTGCCTGGTTCGCCGTCTGCTGGGGCCTTTTCCTGGTAGCCGCCTTGGTCGTGGGCGCGATGCTTGTCGCGCTCTACAAGGAGACGACAAGCCAACGAACTGAACGGGCCGCTGCAAGTATTGGGCGCGCCTGCGAGGCGGTTTTGCGCGAGATGCGCGCGCCGCCGGTTGAAGGAAGCAGCGTAGCCGCTGCACCGGATTACGTCTCTTACATAATCCGCGCGCTCGAACCCTTTGCAGGTGTCGAGGGCGGCATTTGGAATGCGGCTACGGGTCCGATCGCTTATGCGTTTCCTACTTACGAGGGCAGCGGTCAGAAGACCGACCTTCCGCAGGCCGAGGAGCCCACTATACGTCAGGTGGTCGAAGCCGCTATCACCGCCCACCGGCCGGTCGAGTGGAAACGTGATGCACGTTCGCAGATTTTGCTAATCCAGGCTTGCCCGCTTGCTAACGCGGACCCCGGTATAGCGGCCTGGACCATGACCCGCGTTGTCACGGTCGGTGGGCGGCCGTTTCTTTTGGCAACTACCGGACTGGCATTTTTGCTGATCGTCCTGTTGGGATCTGCCGCGCTATTGGCGCGCGTACTCTGGCGGTGGTCACAACGGCTGCGGGCCGTCGAGTCAGCACTGGCTACCGGTGCGGAAGAACTGCCGGTGCTGCAATTGACAGGGCAACGGGACCTCGACCGCATTGTTGCGGCCATCAACGGGGCTGGCGCCAAGGCGTTGGAGTCGAGGCGCAAAACGGAGAGCCTTCAGAAGCGTGTCGCAGAAGGCGAGCGCCTGGCAGCCTTGGGACGGGTGGCTGCGGGGGTTGCTCACGAGATACGGAACCCGATCGCCGCGATGCGGTTAAAGGCCGAGAACGCCCTCGCCAACGAGGCTGATCGGGGCAGATCTACTGACGCCCTGCAGGTCGTAGTCGAGCAGGTAGGGCGAATGGATCAGTTGCTACAAACCCTACTTCGCTCGGTGCAGCGCTCCGAAATCAGGCGTCAACTCGTTATGGACATTCGCCAGTTTCTTGATGCCCACGCCTCCCTGTTTCGGGAGCAGGCTGGGCGACGGCCAATTGCCGTAGATGTTCCGAACCTTGTTCCGCCGGCAGAATTCGACACAGCGGCGGTCGGGGGTGCGCTCGACAATCTGATCCTCAATGCGATCCAAAACTCGCCAGACGGAGCACCGATCGTGCTGCGTGCCGAAGCCGAAGATGATCGTCTTCGATTATCGGTGTCCGATGCCGGCTACGGTGTTCCCGAGGGTATTCGAGAACATTTGTTCGAACCTTTCGCAACCGGTCGCCCGGATGGAACGGGACTGGGACTAGCGTTCGTTCGTGAGGTTGCGGGCGCGCACGGCGGCAGTGCACGTATTGAGCACCGCGAAGATGGCACCACATTTACCCTCGAGATTCCAATTGGGCCGTCCCCATGACCGCCATATTGATCGTCGACGACGAAAAAAGCCTACGTGATGGACTTTCTGAGGCCGTTCGCGATCTCGGGTATCAGGCGCTAGTGGCCGGGTCCGGACGTGAAGCGCTGAGCGTTGCAGCAACGAACAAGCCCGACGCTGTGCTCCTGGACCTGCGGATGCCGGACATGGACGGTCTACAGATCTTGTCTCGGCTGCGCGCTGCCGCCAACGGCGCTAATGTCCCTGTTGCCATCATCACCGCCTATGCCACGGCGGCGAATACCATAGAAGCGATGCGGCTCGGCGCCTTCGACCACCTGACAAAGCCCATTGGTCGGGAAGATCTGGCGTCGTTGCTAACGCGAATGATCCGATCATCGGTTGTGAAATCTCCAGCTGCGGATCCGCCCGATACGGAAGAAAACCTCATCGGTTCTAGCCCGGGCATGCGCGAGATACAGAAGACAATTGGTCTGGTTGCCGACAGCGACGCCACGGTACTGATCACTGGCGAAACCGGCACGGGGAAGGAAGTCGTTGCGCGCACCATCCATCGTGTCGGCGCGCGAAGTGGCGGTCCGTTCATGGCGCTCAATTGTGCGGCCATTCCACCGGATTTGCTCGAAAGCGAGCTCTTCGGTCACGTCAAGGGCGCCTTCACCGGTGCGATCCTGGAGCGCCAGGGGGCTTTCCGCGAAGCCAATGGCGGAACGCTCTTTCTTGACGAGATCGGCGACATGGGCCTGGCGATGCAGGCCAAAATCCTGCGCGCCATCCAGGAGCGCGTGGTTACTCCTGTCGGTGGCAAACCACAGAAGGTCGACGTCCGGATCGTAGCGGCAACCCATCGCGACCTGCAGCAGTGGGTCAAACAGGGCCGCTTCCGAGAGGATTTGTACTATCGCCTCAATGTAGTGCCGATCGAGCTGCAACCGCTTCGCAAGCGTACCGCTGACATTCCAGCGCTCGCCGAATATTTTCTGGCTCTCGCATCGTCGCCGAAGAAACAATTAACTGAGGAGGCTACACGGCGGCTCGTCGGTCATGCGTGGCCGGGCAATGTACGTGAGCTCAGAAACGCGATGGAACGCGTCGCAGTGTTGTGTCGTGCCGACATTGTTGAGGAGGCCGATCTCAATTTCCTATCTTCATCCGCAGCGAATTCAGTAGATGATGGCATAGGCGATGGCAATCTTTCTTCCGCAGTAGAAAATCTGGAACGTCGCTTGATCGCTGAAGCGCTTGCGGAATCGAAAGGTAATCGCGCTGAGGCAGCGCGGCGCCTCGGCATCCATCGACAGCTTCTGCACACGAAGGCTGAAAAATACGGGCTGGGCAAACGAAAGAGCCCGCCTTGATCGAACCATTCATTGCCCGTCCGCTTTCACGACGCCCGGCGTCTTGAAAGACGACGGACTGAGTTGTCACCGGTTGAATATTTCAATGTATATCAAGCGCTTACGCGCTGGCACGCGCCTTGCGATGCGATTGTCAGGACACTCTGACAATCGAGCGCAAGGAACTACGCAATGCATTGGATCGATCCCGATCATCTGCCCGAAATCACCGGCATCGTGGACCAGTTTCTTGTCAACAAGCATGGCGAGGCCGACGACTTTTTGCTGACCGACGGCGAAGAGGTGCACGTGCCCCCGCATCTGTCGGCACGGCTGCTGCGCGATCTCAGTCCCGGCAGTGAGGTCAAGGTGCGTGGAGTGAGGCCGCGCGGTGTCCCGATGGTCGCCGCCGTTGCGATCGATACGCCGAGGGGCCGCATCCTCGACGAGGGCCCACATGCGCGCGAAGACGACGCAGCGTTTGAGGAGGCCAAGCATAGCCCGATGACCGCGCAAGGTATCGTCAAGCGGTCGATCCACGGACCGAAGGGCGAGACCCGTGGGGTCGTGCTTGAGGACGGCCGTATTATCCGCCTCCCGCCGCATGAGGCCGAGCGGTTTTCTGACTTGCTGGTACGTGGCGCAAACATTGTCGTGGCCGGCGATGGTGCAACGACTTCGTTCGGAACGGTAGTCGAAGCGCGCGAGATCGGCGCCTCCGCCGAAGCGATGAAGGCCATCGGTCCGAAGAAGCCCAAGCATGGTCCGGATCATCAAGGACCGAAGCATCACGGCAAGAAGCACGGACCCAAACAGGGCGAGAAACACGCGCGCGCCAAATGAGGTCATCGGACGGCGACGCAATACGCCCCGCGCCATCCGGCGATATTTGACCAAAACCACTGATGAGATAGATGCCATGACGGACGTGACCGACAAGCCGCTGCGTTTCCTTCAGATCGGAGATTTACACATCACCGATGCGAATTTGCAGAACCACGTCGATTTGCGTCGCATCGTCGACGAGGTGAATGGAAACACCAGCGGAAAAATCGATTTTGTCTATTTGCCCGGTGACAACGCCGAGGATGGCACACCAGATCAATTCCGAATCGTCCACGAAGCGTTATCGCGCCTCATCACACCTTGGCATGTGATTCCGGGCGATCACGACTTCAAGCCACGTTCGCTCGACAATTTCTATCGTGGCCTTCATGTCCGCAATTTACCCTACGTCGTCGAAATTTCTGGTTGTCGCTGCATCTTCCTCGATGTCGTGTCGCGCGGCACCGGTGGTCCGGATTTCCGGCTCGGCGCCGCGCGCCTGCTCTGGCTACGCGGTCAGCTTGACGACGCCCGCCGCGACGGCAGAACAGCAGCCGTATTCATGCACGCTTATCCTGCCGACCTCGGCGAGGAGCAGCCGAAATCGCGGTCATGCTCGACGAAAGCTCTGCCGTGCTGGTGAGCATGGGCCACACCCACTACAACGAAATCAGCCACGATGGTCGGACCGTGTATGTCGCCACGCGTTCAACGGGCCAGATCGAGGAAGGCGACGTCGGCTTTTCCTTCGCAACTATAGACCGCGGTGCTGTGAGCTGGCGGTTCAAGACACTCGATTCCTCGTGGCCGTTCGTTATGATCACATCGCCTGCCGACCGACGACTTGCGATCGGTCCGGATTTGGGCGACGGGAGCGTCCGGCAGGTGAGAGCCTCGGGTTGGGGCGCCGTTCCGATCGCGCAAGCCGAATTCAAGATCGACGATTTTTCGTGGCACCCGATGGTTGGCGGCGACAGCGGCTTGTTCACCGCACCATTCAGAGCACCCGATGGACCGTTCCGCCTGAGCGTTCGCGTGATCGATCAGCATCGCAATCAAGACACCGACACCATCGAAGTCGCGCCATACCGCGCGGCTGAAAGCAAACCGACTGGCAGCGACGCCGGCAGCATCGGCGCGTGGCCGGAAAGGCACCTGTTCGGAACCCAACTCGGGCCGAACAGGAATGGCAGGAAATGGTGACGCGTTCGCGCGCATTGGAGTTTCAGACGAAGGAATTGCGAGATGCAAAATGTCAGTCCGGCCTGGCTCTATCCGATCGTCCTTGTCGCAGGCGCGTTGCAGGCATGGGGGCCGCCAATGAACCACACGCTGCGCGTTTCGTTGCAAAACCCTTGGCTTGCGAGCCTGGTTTCGTTCCTCCCGATCGTTGCACTCTTGGCCTGTCTCATCTTGTGTCTTCCCCATCCGCTACCGACGGCGGAGGGCCTTGCAGCGATGCCGTGGTGGGCCCCGCTTGGTGGCGTCATCGGTGCTTTCGCGGTTGTTGCTGGATTGCTGTTCGTCGGCACCGTCGGCGCCGGCGCGTTCGCGGGACTGACAATTACTGCAAATATCCTGATGTCGCTCGCGATCGACCGCTTCGGAATGTTCGGCATGCAGGCCCATGAACTTAGCGCGGGCCGTATCGCCGGTGCGGCGCTGATGGTCGCCGGCATCACACTGATATCGAAATTCTAGATCTCGAGAGCGGAACGCGGACGATCGGAGTGCAATGTGACTCAAGCATTGAACAAGCCGGTACCAAATCGCCTTTGGCCGTTGCTGTCGCTGAATTTCTTCATGGCCGACATGCAGGCGGGCATCGGCCCGTTCCTCGGTGTCTTTCTGCTGGCGCATGGCTGGCAGAGTGGGTTGATCGGAACGGTGATGACGGTCGGCGGAATGGCCGGCATGCTGATGACCACGCCGGCAGGCGCATTGGTTGATGCGACCAGACATAAGAAGCTCTGCGTGATCATCCCGGGCATCTGCACTGTGACTGCATCCGGGCTAATCCTGATTTCGCAGAACTTCTGGCTGATGACGATGTCGCAGGTCGCAACCGCGATCGCCGGTGCGGCAATTGGACCCGCCGTATCGGGCATTACGCTCGGAACCGTGCGTCAAGCCGGCTTCAACCGCCAGGTTGGACATAATCAAGCCCTCAATCATGCGGGCAACATGGTAGGTGCGGGTTTGTCGGGCCTGCTCGGATGGCAGTTCGGCTTTACGGCGGTGCTCTGTCTCGCCGCTCTGTTCGGCATCCTCTCCATTGCATCCGTTCTGATGATTCCAAGCGCCGCGATCGATGACGATGAAGCTCGCGGCCTCAAGAAGACGGGTGAAAAGACCGGCAAGGTCGGCGGCATAGCTGTGCTTCTGGAGTGCAAGCTGTTGTTGATCCTAGCCGCAGCACTGGCCTCCTTCCATCTTGGCAACGTGGCAATGTTGCCGTTGTACGGGCTTGCCGTCGTTGCGAACAAGCAGGGCGACCCTGCCGGTTTTGTCGCCACGACGATCGTTGTGGCGCAGGGCAAGATGATCCTCGCCTCCTTGATCGCCATGCGGCTTGCCGAGAAGGAAGGTTCCTGGCTGGTGCTGCTCATCGCGTTCATTGCACTGCCGATCCGTGGGGTTATCGCCGCCCATGTCATGAACAAATGGGGCGTATACCCCGTGCAGATCCTCGATGGCATTGGCGCGGGACTTCAGAGCGTTGCGGTCCCCGGGCTCGTTGCGCGTATTCTGAGCGGCACTGGACGCGTCAATGTCGGGCAGGGCGCAGTCATGACTGTTCAGGGCATAGGCGCGTCATTGAGTCCGGCGATCGGTGGGTGGATCGCGCAGGAGATCGGCTACGGCCCCATGTTCCTGATCCTCGGCAGCTTTGCGCTTGTGTCCATCGCGCTGTGGGTTGGTTTCGCGTCGACGCTTCGCGCCGCTTGCATGAGGCCGAATGGTTCGGAGACCACGGCGCCCGCTGGCGCACTGGCGGCGGGAGCACCTTGATGGACGGCGTCAACGCAGCCACCTGGGGCATTGCCAGCATTGCGACCTTCGGCGTGATCGCGCGGCCCTGGAACCTGCCCGAATTTATCTGGGCAATCACAGGCGCCGTGCTCCTGGTTTTGCTGAACCTGCTGCCATGGAGCGAGGCGCTGACAGCAGCCGCGAAGGGTACAGACGTCTATCTCTTTCTGGTCGGCATGATGCTGCTGGCCGAAGTGGCACGAAAGGAAGGTGTGTTCGACTGGCTGGCGGCACTGGCCGTTCGGTATTCGCGAGGTTCGGCCAAACGTCTTTTCCTGATCGTATATGTCGTGGGCACGGTCGTGACGGTCCTGCTGTCGAACGACGCCACGGCGGTCGTGCTGACGCCGGCTGTCTATGCGGCGACACGCGCGGCCAAGGTCGAGCCGCTGCCATTTTTGTTCATCTGCGCATTCATCGCCAATGCGGCGAGCTTCGTGCTGCCGATTTCCAACCCTGCTAACCTCGTGGTGTTTGGTGCGCAGGTGCCGCCGCTGCTGGAATGGCTGCGCACGTTCACCCTGCCATCCATCGCCGCGATCCTTGCGACCTATATGGCGCTGCGATGGGCGCAGCGAAGCGAGCTCGATGCGCCCGTGGCCGAGGCGAAGGATATCTTGCCGCTGACAATCGGGGGCATGCTCGCACTGATCGGCATTGGCCTGACCGCGATCGTGCTGCTCGCGGCGTCAGCGCTTGGCCGTGATCTCGGGTTGCCAACTTTCATCGCCGGGGCAGCCGTCGCGGCGCTTGTGCTCGTGATAGGACGGCGCTCGCCGCTGCCCGTCTTCAAGGATATTTCGTGGTCAGTGCTTCCACTGGTTGCAGGTCTCTTCATCCTTGTCGAAGGCTTGAACCGGACCGGTGCGCTGCCCGCGCTCGCGCGCGTTCTGAAAGATGCTGCGACGGCTTCGCCCCAAGCTACTTCCTGGATCGCCGGCATCGTCGTCGCCCTCGCCTCGAACCTGCTGAACAATCTGCCGATGGGTTTGATCGCAGCGACCACTAGCCAGGCGGCGCAGGTGCCTGCCCATGTCACAGGCGCGATCCTGATCGGGGTTGATCTCGGACCCAATCTTTCGGTGACGGGTTCGCTCGCCACGATCCTTTGGCTGATCGCGCTGCGGCGCGAGGGCGAGCATGTTGACGCATTGCGCTTTCTAAAGGTCGGCCTGGTGGTCATGCCGCCCGCATTGCTCCTTTCGCTCTGCGCGTTGTCCGCGGTGTCGCCATGAGCCCCGCGTCGGAGCCATCTCAACCGTCCGCGCCCTGCCGGTGCGATCAACCTGAGGAGACAACCATGACCAATCCCGACGACAATTCTGTTCAGACTGGGGTATCCCGCCGCAACACCCTTGTGCTTGCCGCGGCCGTCGCAGCCCTTGGTGTTGCGCTCGGCATACGCTCCCATGTTTTCGCCCAAGGCAAGGGCGAAGGAAAGTTGGAAGCAAAAGGTGAAGGCAAGAGAGAGGGTAAAGGTGAGGGCAAACGCGAAGGAAAGGGCGAGGGGAAGTTTGAAGGCAAGGCAGGCCGCATCATGGTCGACGTCGACAGCGAGGGCACGACGTCCGTGGATGTCAAATGCGCAGACGATGAGCCGATGCGCGCCTGCGCCGATCTGACCAAGGAGATTGTCGACAAGATCCGGGCTCTGCCGGTGAAGCAGTAACGGATCTTGCTCGGGGTTGTCCCCTATCGCGTCAGGAGGCGATATCATGGCCTACGGTGATCTGGTGTCCCGTGTCGATTTCGACATGCATCGCGAGAGTTCGTTTTCATACACGTGTCACGCCTGCAATCGTTGCTGCCACAATAAAGCGATCCGCGTGAATCCTTACGAGATCCTGCGACTCGCACGGTATCTCGGCATTTCGACGACGCAGTTCATCGAACGCCATACGGAAGCTGGCGGCACGGTCTTGCGGCCGAAGGAAAACGGCGATTGCGGCTTTCTCGGCGAGCGCGGTTGTAGCGTGCATTCGGATCGACCGCTGGCGTGCCGCCTCTATCCGCTGGCACGGTGGGTCACGCCCGACGGGGCAGAGTCATTCGGCCATCTGGCGCCGCATCCCAAGACCGAAGGCGTTTACGGAAGGTCAGGAACGGTGCAGGACTATCTCGATCAACAGCAACTCGCGCCCTTCTTCGAGATAAGCGAGCGGTACGGCAAGTTGTATCAGAGGATGGTCGACATATTGGAGAAGCTCGATCCCGCAGAACTCGACCGGCGGCAGGAGCGGCGGGCGGCAGTCGACGAACTTTCCGCAGGAACGCAAGCGTCTGTGTGGGTGGACGTTGATGCAACAATTAAAGAGAGGAATGGCCTCGGCGCCGATCCTAGTGGATCGAATCTAACAGTTGGTGCCCTCGTTTGACGGCGGCGACGATTTTGTCTGGGTCTGCGGTCCATGTGAAGGGTTTTGGGTCGCTATTGGTCTCGTCTAGGAAGCGGTTGATGGCGGCC
>Ga0335080_10000316_pt1 | contig 44248 bp, 46 predicted proteins | sample Lox_Sample_34_FD_206720 | JGI IMG/M metagenome (GOLD analysis project Ga0335080, IMG submission 206720) | Soil microbial communities from Loxahatchee National Wildlife Refuge, Florida, United States - Lox_Sample_3.4 | ecosystem: Environmental > Terrestrial > Soil > Wetlands | place: USA... | reverse complement strand
GATCACGTTGTAGAGGGTGCGCTCGCAGCCGGGCATCCTGCTGTCCGGCAGTCCGGCGTCGGAGCCCTTGAGCTTTGCGAAGCGAGCGACGCGCTTGAGCATTTCCTTGCGCGACAGGCCCCGGCGCGGCAGGGTTTCCTGATAGCCCATCGTGTCCTCCCGGTGCAACGAGATCGCCTATTGTCACTCAACGCGAGCACGAGGCGTAGAATCGGTCGGGATTGCGAGGGGCCCGGAGCCATGTCGGAACGCGATTTCCTCCTGCAGCGCACCGCCACCGTCGAGGAGCGGGTCGATGCGATCCATGGGGCGCTCAGGGAGCGCGGTCTTAGAGTCGACGACGCGGTCGCGGAGCTCGGTCACCTGGCCCAGGAGCAGTGGGTCCCCCAGAACGGGGCGCGCGTCGTGGCGAGAGCGTGGGTCGATCCTGCATTCCGGAGGAGGCTCCTCGCCGACGGCCGCGCGGCGGTCGCCGAGCTGGGCTTCTCGATGCCGAAGCATCACCGGCATCTCGTCGTGCTCGAGAATACCCCGAGCGTGCACAACGTGATCTGCTGCACGCAGTGCTCCTGCACCGCGTTCACCCTGATCGGCCTGCCGCCGGACTGGTACAAGGACCTCGAGTACCGCGCCCGCGTCGTTCGCGAATCGCGCTCGGTGCTCAAGGAGATGGGGCTCGAGCTTCCGCGGGAGGTCGAAGTCCGGGTGTGGGATACCACCGCCGACACGCGCTACATGGTGCTTCCGGAGCGTCCACCGGAGACGGCGGGCTGGCCCGAGGACAGGCTCGCCGATATCGTGACCCGCGACGGCCTGATCGGCGTCGCGCGCCTCTAGCCGGCGGCTCGACCCATGGACGCGATCTACGACCTCGGAGGCCGGCAGGGCTTCGGCAGGGTGCGCTACACCCGCGACGCGACCGCTTTCCACGCCCCGTGGGAAGTGCGCGTCAATTCTCTCTACGGCTTCGCAGTGAGGCTCGGCATCTTCAACATGGACGAGTACCGCCACGCGATCGAGCGCATGGAGCCTCGTCACTACCTCGCCGCCAGCTATTACGAGCGCTCGCTGACCGCTCTCGCGACCTTGTGCGTCGAGAAGGGGCTCGTGCCGCGCGAGGAGCTGGACCGCCGGGCCGGCGGCGTCTTTCCGCTCTCGGGGCCGAGCGCCGCGGGGCGCAGCAACGCGCCGGCGCGCGAGCGGTTCAAGCCCGGCGACCGCGTGCGCGTGAAGGCCGACGCGGTGCCGGGCCACGTCCGCATGCCGGCCTACATCCGGGGCAAGGCCGGGGTGGTCGTGAGCGAATCGCCGGCGTACCCGTTTCCCGATGCCCATGCCCACGGCGTCGAGGCGCAGGACGAGCCGACCTACGATGTGCGCTTTCGCAGCGAAGACCTCTGGCCGAATTCAGCCGACCCCGCGCTCGTCCACGCAGGCGTCTTCCAGAGCTATCTCGAGCGGTTGAAGTAGCCTGCGGCGCTCGTCCGCGGGCGGCGGACCGCGCCTGACGGATCAGCGGGACCGGCGCCGTGGCGTGGTCGAGGCCCCGACGAGCCCCAGCCGGGGCACCTCGGCGAAGAAGCGCTTGAGACCCGGGCCGAGGCGCTCGAGCTCGTCGCGGTGCATGGCGGCCAGCTTGGCGAGCACCTGCCGCCCGTGGGCGGTCAACTGCAGCTCGACCTTGCGTCGGTCGTCGCTCGACGGGACCCGGACGATCAGCTCACCCCGCGCGAGGCGATCGACCAGGCCGACCGCGCTGTTGTGCTTGATCATCAGCTCGTGCGCCAGGTCGTTGATCGACGGCCCGTGGCGGTCCGGCGCAGCCCGCAGGACCAGCATGGCCTGATAGTGCTTGCTCGTGAGGCCGACCGCGGCGGCGGCGGCCTCGCTGAAGTGCGTGAATTCGCGCAGCGACCGCCGAAACGCGACCAGCTCCGCGTAGTCGCTGGTCGTCAGCTTGAACCTCCTCTCGGCCCTCTTGAGGTGCACGGCGCCTCCCCCTCGAGCCGCCATTCTGCCACGCTTGCGCGAAACGGGTTAGTATCGTGATACGATACACTCATATCGTATCCAGACATATCCGGTCGGGGGACCAACCTAGGAGGACAGCCATGGCAGACAACAAGTCGAATCCGAATATCCGAAGCCGCCGCGACTTCATCCGCGCGGCGCTAGGTGTCGCCGGCGGCCTCGCGCTGCCGGCAGGGCTCGCGGGACGGGCGTTCGCGGCGGACCATTCGCCGATCGGCACCTGGCCGGCGGGCGCGCAGGGGAACTCGGTGTTCGTCGGCGTCACGCCGCCGCTCACCGGGACCTACGCCGTGCAGGGGGCCGACGAGCTCAAGGGCTGGCAGCTCGCCGCCGAGCACATCAACACCGGCAACGAGCTGATGCGCAGGATCTCGCCCAAGACCAAGAAGGGCGTGCTGGGCAAGGAAGTGAAGCTGGGAGTCGCCGACTCGGCCGCGAAGCCCAACGACGCGGTGCAGGCGCAGCAGCGCTTCATCACCGAGGACCACGCGATCCTGATGACCGGCTCGACCTCGAGCGCGGTCGCGGTGGCGCTCAACAAGCTTGCGCAGCGCGAGAAGGTCCTCTACGTGACCGGCATCTCGGGCTCGAACGACACTACCGGCAAGGACTGCGTGCGCTACGGCTTCCGCCAGAACTTCTACGGCCAGACCGCCGCGGCGGCGATCGGCCCCGTGCTGGTCAAGGCCTACGGCAAGAACCGGAAGGCCGCGTACATGACGCCGGACTACACTTACGGCCACACGGTGACGAAGTCGTGCCAGGACTACCTCGCGACCGCGGGGTGGACCACCGTGACCGATCAGGTGTCTCCGCTCGGGGCTCCGGACTATTCCTCGTACCTGCTCAACATCGCGAACTCCGATGCCGAGATCCTGATCAACGTCAACTGGGGCCACGACGCGGTGCTCTCGATCCAGCAGGCGAAGCAGTTCGGCGTTCTCGACAAGATGAAGCTGGTCGTGCCCTACCAGATCCCCTTCCTCGCCCCGCAGGTCGGCGGCGGACTGCTCTCCGGGGTCTACGCGGCGACCGATTTCTGGTGGACGCTCGAGGACAAGTACCCGCTCGCCAAGATGTTCGTCGACGCCTTCCGCCAGAAATTCGGCTACAACCCGGAGTGGGGCGCGAACAACGCCTACATGAGCTTCGCGCTGTGGGCCGAGGCGGTCGAGAACGCCGACTCGTTCTATCCCCCGGACGTGATCAAGTCGTTCGAGGCGGGGCGCAAGATCCAGTCGACCGTGGGCGAGGTCTACTTCCGCAAGGAAGACCACCAGCTCGTGCGGCCGGTGATCATCGTGCAGGGCAAGAAGGCTTCCGACATGAAGAACAAGGAAGACTACTGGGAAGTCCTGGAGATCGTCCCGGGTGCGCCGCTGATGCAGAAGCCCGACGCGTTCGGGTGCAATCTCGGCGACTACGCCTGACGCCTGTGCCGTATCGGCGCCGCGGTCGGCGTTGCTGCCCGCGGCGCCGTTCGTGATCCGTTTCCGCTGACCGTGGCGACCTCTTCGCGGCCGCGCCCACGCATGAACGCTCGACACGACTCCGCCCCATGATCAGCTGGGGCAATTTCGTCGCGCAGCTGTTCAACGGCCTGGCGCTGGGGGCGCTGCTCGCACTGATCAGCTCGGGGCTTACGATCATCTACGGGACGCTCGGGGTGCTGAACCTGGCTCACGGCGCGATGTTCATGCTCGGCGGCTACGCCGGCTACGTCGCCTACCAGGCGACCGGCTCCTTCGTCGTCGCCGTCGCCGCCGGGGCGCTGTTCCTGCTCCTCGTGGGCGTCGTGATCGAGCGGGTGATCATCCGCCGCTTCTACCATCGCCCGCACGAGGACCAGCTCCTGCTCACGTTCGGGCTGGCGATCTGCCTGGTCGAGCTCGTCCGCTTCTTCTTCTCGAGCGAGTCGTACGCGGTCCCGCCGCCGAAGCTCTTCACGGGCATCACCTCGCTCGGCTTCATGCACTATCCGACCTACCGGATCGCCGTGATCGGCATCGTCGCCGCGGCGCTGCTGGTGCTTTATCTGGTCCTCTACCGCACCCGGCTGGGGATGATCGTGCGCGCCGGGATCGAGGACCCGGTCATGGTCGATTCGCTGGGCATCGACGTCTACCGGGTGTTCATGGTGGTCTTCGGGATCGGCGCGATGGCGGCGGGCTTCGCAGGGATCGTCAACGCGCCCGTCGTGTCGCTCACCCCGGACATGGGCGAGGCGATCCTCGTGCAGACCTTCGTGGTGGTGGTCATCGGCGGCGTCGGCTCGTTTCCCGGCGCCGTGCTGGGCGGGCTCGTCGCCGGCGAGATCATCAGCATCACCTCGATGATCAACCCGGGCTACGCCTACGTGATGCTGTTCGCCGCGATGACGCTGGTGCTGATGCTGCGTCCGCACGGCCTGCTCGGAACGCGCGGGCGCGAATGAGCCGCTGATGCTCGGGCGTCGCGCCCTCCTCGTGGAGATGCTGACCGCGATCGGTCTGATCGCGGCCCCGTTCCTGCTGCCTTACCTCGGCTTCGCCCCCAACACCGTCAACCGCATCCTGGTCTGGGGCCTGTTCGGGATCGGTTTCGACATCCTGTTCGGCTACACGGGCCTGCTCTCCTTCGGTCAGTCGGCGCTCTACGGCACGGGCGGGTTCGTCGCTGCGTACCTCCTCACCCGCGCCGGCTTCCCCAACGTTATGCTGGCGCTCGTCATCGGCACGATCGCCGCCGCTGCCGTCGGCTGCCTCGTCGGGCTGATCGCGCTCCGGCGCACCGGGATCTACTTCGCCATGATCACGGTGGCGATCGCGGAGGTGTTCTACTTCGTCGAGTTCAATCCTCTCGCGGACTGGACCGGCGGGGAGAACGGCCTCCCGGGCGTGCCAACGCCGAGCCTCAATCTCGGCTTCACGACGCTGCACTTCACGTCGGGCTGGGCGCTCTACCCCTTCCTCGCGTTCTGCTACTTCGTCGGCATCGTGCTCGCGCTGCGCGTCGTGCGTTCGCCGGTGGGAACGATTTTCCGCGCGATCCGCGAGAATCCGCTGCGCGCTGCAGCGGTCGGCCACAGCATCCACGCCTACAAGCTCACCGCCTTCGTCATCGCCGCGGCCTACGCCGGGCTCGCTGGCGGGCTGCTCGGCGTGCTGCAGGCATTCATGCCTCCGGAGGCTTTCACCTTCGACACCTCGGGGCAGCTCGTAATGCAGACCGCGATCGGCGGCCGGGGAACGCTGTTCGGTCCGCTGGTCGGCGCAGCGGTCTGGCTATCGCTGCAGGACTTCCTGCAGGCCACGCTGCACCTGGGCGCGGCGTGGAAGCTCGCGCTCGGCCTGGCGTTCGTTCTGCTGGTGTGCTTCCTGCGCCAGGGGATCATCGGCGGCATCCGCGATCTGAGCGGCTTCCTGCGCGACCGCCTCGGGGGCCGCCGGGAGGAGCCGGCCGCGCCGGCCGCCGCGCAGGAGCGGCCGGCGGGGCAGCGCGGCGCCGTCGCCCCGATGCCCGGCCGCCGCCGCGCCCTGGAGGCTTCGGCGGGACCGATCCTGAGCGCCTCCGGCCTCACCAAGCACTACGGCGGCGTGGTCGCCAACGAAGGGATCGATTTCAGCGTGAACCGCGGCGAGCTGCGCGGCATCATCGGTCCGAACGGTGCCGGCAAGACCACGTTCTTCAAGATGCTCACCTGCGAAGTGCCGCCGACATCGGGCCAGATCGTGTTCGAAGGCCGCGACATCACCGGCATGAGCGTCACGGACGTCTGCCAGCTCGGTCTCACCAAGAGCTACCAGGTGAATCAGCTCTTCAGCCGCCTGACCGTCCGCGAGAATCTCACCATCGCGGTCCTCGCCGCGCTGCGTGGCAGGTTCCGGCTCGATACGCTCTCGAGGCTCTCGAAGATTCCCGGCCTGGACGAGCAGGTCGAGCACACGCTCGCGCTGGTCGATCTCGCAGGCCGCCGCGATACGCCGGTGGCGCAGCTCGCCTACGGCGAGAAGCGGCGGCTGGAAGTAGGTCTCGCGCTCGCGTCCTCGCCGAGCCTGCTGCTGCTCGACGAGCCGCTCGCGGGCATGAGCCCCGGCGAGCGCGTCGAGACGGTGAGGCTGCTCAAGTCGATTGGCCGCGATCGCACGATGATCATCATCGATCACGACATGGATTCCCTGTTCGAACTGGCGCAGCGCATCACCGTGCTGCAGGAGGGGCGGGTGCTGGTCGAAGGCACGCCCGAGGAGATCAAGGGTAACGCCAGGGTGCAAGAAGCCTATCTCGGCGGCGTGCACGGAGTCCTCGAGCATGAGCCTGCTTGAGGTCGAAGGGCTCAACAGCTACTACGGGGATTCTCACATCCTCTTCGACCTGAGCCTGCGCGTCGAGCGCAACGAGGTCGTGGCCCTGCTCGGCCGCAACGGCGCCGGCAAGAGCACGACTCTGAAGAGCCTGATGGGCGTGGTGACGCCGCGCGCGGGCTCGGTCCGGCTCGAGGGCGTCGAGATGGCGGGCAAGGAGAGTCACGCGATCGCGAAGGCGGGCATCCAGCTTGTGCACGAGGAGCGGCGCATCTTTGGCAGCCTCGACGTCGAGGAGAACCTCGTGCTGGCCGGGCTCACGGCGCAGAAGAAGTGGCCGCTCGAGCGCATCTACGGCATGTTCCCGCGACTCAAGCAGCGGCGCCGCAGCCGGGGCACCGACCTCTCGGGAGGCGAGCAGCAGATGCTGGCGATCGCGCGCGCGCTGGTTCGCGACCCGAAGATCATCCTGCTCGACGAGCCCTTCGAGGGTCTCGCGCCGGTCATCGTGCGCGATCTGGTGGGCGCCTGCCGCGAGCTCGCGAGCGCCGGGCAGACCATCGTGCTCGTCGAGCAGAATCTCGCCGCGACGCTGGCGCTGGCGCAGCGCGTCTACATCATCAACAACGGCCACATCGCCCACGAAGGTCCGGCCGAGGAGATCAAGGCGCGGCCGGAGGTCCTTCGGCGCCATCTCGGGGTGTAGCGTCCTTCGATGGCGACGGGGAGCGGCGAAGCGCTCCGGTTTCTGGATAGAATGGCCATCTCCTCTTCGCCGGAGTCCCGAATGAATGCACGTCACATGCGCGGCGCGCAAATCCTCGGCGTCGCGATTCTGCTCGCTGGATGCTCGGCGTCGCCCCCCGCCGGCCCGTCGGCGTCCGCGCCGGACAGCTTGCGGCCTCCGGCCGCACCCGAAGCGCTGCGGCCGCCCGCCAGCCAGACGCTGGTGCTCGCGGCGCGCGCGACCGGCGTGCAGATCTACGAGTGCGCCGTCAATCCCGCAGGGCGCTACGAGTGGACGCTCAAGGCCCCGGAGGCCGAGCTCTTCGACGAAACGGGCCGCAAGGTGGGCAAGCATTACGCGGGGCCGACCTGGGAAGCGCTCGACGGAAGCAAGGTCGTCGGCGAGGTGAGGGCGCGCGACGACGGGCCCGATCCCAACGCCATTCCCTGGCTGCTGCTCGCCGCCAAGTCGAACTCGCCGACCGGCGCACTCAGCACGATCCGGAGCATCCAGCGGCTGCAGACCGTCGAAGGCAAGGCGCCGTCGACGCCGTGCGATCGGGCCAGCGCGCAGCAGGTCGCGCGCGTGCCCTACAAGGCGAATTACTACTTCTACGCCGCGAAGTCGTAGCGGCGCGCCGGGTTGGGCGGCGTCCCGCGGCTTCGCCCGGCCGCGGGCTGCGCGTAGACTGGGCCCGCATGGACACGGACGTCCTCATCGTCGGCGCCGGGCCGACGGGGCTGATGCTCGGCAATCAGCTCGCGCGCCGCGGCGTGCGCGCGCAGATCATCGATCGGCACCCGGGACCTGCGCGCGAGACGCGCGCGCTCGGAGTGCAGGCGCGGACGCTCGAGATCTACGCCCACCTCGGCATCGTCGAGCGCGCACTCGACATGGGCAGGCGCGCGTCGGGCGCCAACCTCTGGGCCCAGGGCAAGTGGATGGCGAACGTGCCGCTCGACGTCGCGGGCGACGGCGTCACGCCCTACCCCTACATCCTCGTCCTCGGTCAGGACGACAACGAGCGCATCATGGGCGATCGGCTGCGCGAGCTCGGGATGTCGGTGCAATGGAATACCGAGCTCACCGAGCTGCGCCAGCGCGCCGACCGCGTCGACGCGACCCTCAGGCAGTCGGACGGCACGCGCTGCACGATCACCGCCGCATGGGTGGCCGGCTGCGACGGCGCGCACAGCGCGGTTCGCACCGCCTGCGGCGTCGCCTTCCAGGGCGCCCCGTACGAGCACGTGTTCTTCGTCGCCGACACGGTCGCGACCGGCGGCATGGTGCCCGATCAGGTCAACGTGTACCTCTGGCGCGACGGCTTTCACCTCTTTTTTCCGATGCGCGGGCAGGATCACTGGCGAGTCGTGGGCATCGTTCCCGAGACGCTGCGCGATCGCGCCGACGTGGATTTCGACGCCGTGCTCCCGTCGCTGCGGCAGGAGGCGGGCGAGACCCTGGCGTTCCTGCAATGCAGCTGGTTCTCCACCTATCGCATCCATCATCGAGCCGCCGAGCATTTCCGCGACCGCCGCTGCTTCCTGCTCGGAGACGCCGCGCACATCCACAGCCCGGTCGGCGCGCAGGGAATGAACACCGGGTTGCAAGACGCCTATAACCTCGGCTGGAAGCTCGCCCTGGTCGTGCAGGGACGCGCCGACCCGGCGCTGCTCGACTCCTACCCCGCCGAGCGCGAGCCGGTCGCCCGGCGGCTGCTCGAGACCACCGATCGCGCGTTCCGGGTCGTGGTTTCCGACAACGCGCTCGCCGGACTCTTCCGGACGCGAATCCTCGCCCGGACGATGGCCTTCGCGATGCGCCGCAAGTCGGTCCGGCGATTCGCTTTCCGCGTCGTCTCGCAGACGGGGATCCACTATCGCTCGGGACCGCTGTCGCAGTCGCAGGACGCATTCCCGGGCGACGCGCCGCAGGCGGGGGATCGCTTCCCCTGGATGAAGCTCAGGCTCGACGACGAGGGCGCTAGGGCGGATCTCTTCGCTGTGCTCGACGACACGCGCTTCAACCTGATCGTCGTCGGCCTGCCGGCGCCCGCGCCCGACGCGCTCGGTTTCGGCGAGCTCCTCAAGATCCACGCGGTCGCGGAGGACCCGGCCAACGACGTCGAGCTGGCCCGGGTCCGGATCCCGAAGCCATGCTTCTACCTGGTCCGTCCCGACGGGCACGTCGGCCTGTGCGGCGCGCGGCTGGACGCGACGGCGCTGGCCCGCTACGCCTTCGACCGCCTGCGCCTCACGCACTGAGACCCGAGCGCAGTCGTGCGACTCTGGACGGTGCATCCGCGGTATCTCGATGCCCGGGGTCTGGTCGCGCTGTGGCGCGAAACGCTTCTGGCGCGGGCGGTGCTGGGCGGCGTGACTCGAGGCTACACGCGCCATCCCCAGCTCGACCGCTTTCGCTCCGATCCCCAGCCGAGCTCCGCGATCAACCACTACCTCGCCGCGGTGCTTGACGAGGCGCGGGCACGCGGCTATCGATTCGATGCGCGCAAGGTCGGCCCGGTGGACGATCGGCCTCCCATCGCGACTACGCAGGGGCAGCTCGACCACGAGTGGGCCCACCTGCTTGCCAAGCTGCAGCGGCGCAGCCCGTCTCTCTTTCGGCGGTGGCGCGCCGAGGCGCCTCGGGCACATCCGCTGTTTCGCATCGTCCCGGGCGCCGTCGAGCCCTGGGAACGGGCTCAGGGAGTATCATCTCTCGCCCGAACCCATCGAACGGAGACCCGCATGACCGCATTCAACGTCGTTCGCTTCCGAGTCAAGCCGGGCAGCGTGGAGGCGTTCATCGAAGCCCATCGCAAGATGCGCCCGACGCTCAAGGGCTTCATCGACGGCAGCCTCGTCCGCACGGGCGACCAGACGTTCTGCCTCGTGGGCGAGTGGCGCAGCTTCCAGAGCATCGTCGACGCCCGTCCGAAGATGATCTCGATGCTCGACGGGATGCGCGCGATGCTCGAGGACTTGGGAGGCGGCCTCGGCGTGACCGATCCCGTCTCCGGCGAATCGGTCCTGAGGCTCGGCAAGCCGAAGGCTGCGAAGAAGCGAGCGGCCAAGCGCCGCGGCGCGGCCAAAGGCAAGGCGGCGACCAAGGGCAAGGCAGGGAAGGGGAAAGCGAAGAAGGCGGCCGCCGCGAAGCGCAAGGGCTAGGCGCGCCGCGAGGCTCCTGCCGGGGCGTCGTGCTCGGCATTCACGATTACGCGCTGTTCGTGCTGGCCGGGGTGCTGCTCAACCTGACCCCCGGCCAGGACAGCTTCTACATTCTCGGCTCGAGCATCGGCCAGGGACGGCGCGTCGGCATTGCCTCTGCGCTCGGGATCTGCAGCGGCTGCGTCGTGCACACCCTCGCCGCCGCCGCGGGGCTGTCGGCGATCCTCGCCACCTCGGCGGCCGCGTTCACGATCGTCAAGCTTGCCGGCGCGGCGTACCTCGTCTACCTCGGCCTTCGCTACATCCTCGCGCGCGATCACGCCGGCGTCGGCCGCACGTCGGCCACGCCGCCGGACGCGTGGAAGGCCTACCGCCAGGGCGTCGTGACCAACGTGCTCAATCCGAAGGTCGCGCTGTTCTTCCTCGCCTTCCTGCCGCAGTTCATCGACCACGACAGTCCGGCGAAGATCGCGGCGTTCGTCGCGCTGGGCCTGACGTTCGTCGCCACCGGGACGGCGTGGTGCCTGTTCCTCGCGGTCGCGGCGGCATCGGTCCGCCGCTTCTTCGCCGAGCGGCCGAAGGCCTTTGTCTGGCTGTCGCGAGCCGCCGGTGCGCTGTTCGTCGTGCTCGGCGTGCGTCTCGCGGTCGCCGAGCGATGATGCTGCGCGCCGCGCCGCCTCGTTGACCGCGATCGGCGTCCGAGATGACAGGAGCTGCCAGCGACAAGGTCTTCGCGGGCTCGATTCCGAAGATCTACGACGGTTATCTCGTGCCGCTCATCTTCCGGCCCTATGCCGAGGACCTCGCGCGACGCGTCGCCGCAGGTACACCGCGCGACGTCCTGGAGATCGCGGCTGGCACCGGCGCCTTGACTCGCGCCCTCGCAGCGAGCCTTGCAAAGGGGACGCGGATCGTCGGCACCGATCTCAACCCGGGTATGCTGGATCAGGCCGAGGCCGTCGGCACCGCGTATCCGGTGGAATGGCGGCCGGCCGATGCGATGCTGCTGCCGTTCGCCGACGAGACCTTCGACGCCGTCGTGTGCCAGTTCGGCGCGATGTTCTTTCCCGACAGAGCGAAGGCGTTCGGAGAGGCGCGCCGCGTGCTGCGCCCCGGCGGCGCCTTCCTGTTCAACGTCTGGGATCGGATCGAGGACAACGAGTTCGCCGACGCGGTCACGACCGCGCTCGAGGCGCGGTTTCCGCGCGATCCGCCCCGCTTCCTCGCGCGCACCCCGCACGGCTACCACGACAAGGCAGTGATCGCCGCCGATCTCGCTCGCGGCGGATTCCGCGGCACGCCCGCGATCGCGACCGTCGCCCGGCGCAGCCGCGCGGATTCGCCCCGGGTTCCCGCGATGGCCTACTGCCAGGGCACGCCGCTGCGAAGCGAGATCGAGGCGCGCGATGCGGCGGGGCTCGGGGCAGCGACCGACGCCGCCGAGCGCGAGCTCGCGCGCCGCTTCGGCTCGGGAGCCGTCGACGGGAAGATCCAGGCGCACGTGGTGAGCGTGGCCGCCTGAAGCGCCGGTCTGCGCGGTGTGGGAGAATGTCCCGTCCCGCAGGCGGCGAAACGTTTTTCGCGCTGCGCGGTCGATTGGCCTACAGGCTTGTTGGTAGGGGCGGCAGATGGGACGCGTGACTCTGTACAGCAGCTCGAGACGGTCACAACTCGCGGAACGGCGGTCGTCGTTCCGGATTCCGGAGCCCGAAGGCGGCTCGCCGGAGGCGCAAGCCGCACCCGAGCCGCCGCCCGAGGCGCCCCGCGGGCGCTGGCGGGCCGCGCTGCGCCGGCTCGACCGGCCGCTGCTGGTCGTGCTGGGCGCGCTGCTGGCGCTGGGCGGGGTGTTTCTCTACACCTCGCAGAAGCCCCCGCCGCGCACGCTGACCCAGGCCGACATCGACGCCGCCGTGCTGCACACGCTGGAGACCAAGCCGCTGCCGTCGACCGCGGCGCGGGCCTACGAGGCGGTGCGGCCGTCGGTCGTGCGGGTCCGCCAGCTCGGCGAGCCCAAGGACGGCGAGCAGGACATCGAGCGCAGCGTCGGCAGCGGCGTAGTGATCGTCGACACCGGGATCATTCTCACCAACCTCCACGTCGTCGCCGGGGGTGACCGGCTGGGCGTGGTGTTCTACGACGGCACGGAATCCGAAGCCACCGTCATCGGCGTGCAACCGGAGAACGACCTCGCGGTGATCCAGGCCAAGACGCTGCCCGACGATCTGCAGCCGGCCACGCTGCGTGGCACCGGCGATCTCGCGCTCGGCGACGAGGTCGTGGCGGTGGGCTTCCCCTTCGGCATCGGCCCGAGCGTGACCTCCGGCGTGGTCTCGGGACTGGGCCGCGTGTACAAGTCGAAGGACGGCAAGCACGACATGGTCAACCTGATCCAGTTCGACGCCGCGGCCAACCCGGGCAGCTCCGGCGGCCCGCTCGTGACCGCGGACGGCGAAGTGGTCGGCATCGTCACCGCCATCCTCAATCCCACCGAGCAGCACGTGTTCATCGGCATCGGGTTCGCCGTGCCGATCGAGAACGCCGCGTCGGCGATCGGCATCTCGCCGTTCTAGCCGGCACCTTCGAGAAACTGCAGGAGAGGCCAGCCCATGGAAACTTCCCAGGCCGCCCACGCGGGCGCTTCGACGCCGATGGAGCGCGTCCTCTACGAGGTGAAGAAGATCGTCGTCGGCCAGGACCACTTCCTCGAGCGCGTGCTGGTCGCGATCCTCGCCCACGGCCACCTGCTGGTGGAAGGCGTCCCGGGGCTCGCCAAGACGCTGACCGTCAAGACGCTGGCGCGGACGATCCGCGGCAGCTTCCGCCGCATCCAGTTCACGCCCGACCTCGTGCCCGCGGACCTGGTCGGCACCCGCATCTACAACCAGAAGACCGGCGAGTTCGCGACCGCGCTGGGGCCGGTGTTCGCGAACCTGCTCCTCGCGGACGAAATCAATCGCGCTCCCGCGAAAGTGCAGAGCGCGCTGCTGGAGGTCATGCAGGAGTACCAGGTCACGATCGCCGGCGAGACGCACAAGGTACCCGAGCCGTTCCTGGTGATGGCCACTCAGAACCCCATCGAGACCGAGGGCACGTATCCGCTGCCCGAGGCGCAGGTCGACCGGTTCATGATGAAGGTGCTGGTCGGCTATCCGAAGGAGGAGGAGGAGTTCGTCATCGTCGAGCGCGTCACCGGCAACGCGCCCGACGTGGGCGCGGTGTGCACGACCGACGAGCTGGCGGCGCTGCAGCGCCAGTCGCGCCAGGGCTTCGTCGATCCGTCGCTGGTGCAGTACGCGGTGCGGCTCGCCTCGGCCACGCGCCATCCCGACCGCTACGGCGCGAGCGGGCTTTCGCGCTACATCGCGTTCGGCGCGAGCCCGCGCGGGTCGATTCACCTGATCGAGGCCGCGCGAGCGCTCGCCTTCCTTCGTGGCCGCGACTACGTTCTGCCCGAAGACGTCACCGATCTCGCGCCCGACGTGCTCCGCCACCGGCTGGTGCTCACCTACGAGGCGCTTGCCGACGGCAAGACGCCGGACGACCTGATCATGGAAATCCTGCGCCGCGTGCGCGCGCCGGAAAAGCCGCTCGAGACCCATGTCCGGGTCGCCGCGCAGTCCTGAGCTGATCCTGCGCAAGCTCGAGTGGACGGTGATCCGCCGTCTCGACGGGCTGATGCACGGCGACTACCGGACGCTCTTCCGCGGCTTCGGTCTCGACCTCGCCGACCTGCGCGAGTACCAGTACCACGACGACGTCCGGCACATCGACTGGAACGTCACGGCCCGCCTCGCCACGCCCTACGTGCGCGAGTACCACGAGGACCGCGACGTGACGGCCTGGTTCCTGCTCGATCTCTCGCCTTCGGTCGACTTCGGCTCGCGCGAGGTGCGCAAGCGGGCGGTCGCGAGCGAATTCGTCACCGTGCTCGCCCGGCTCCTCTCCGGCCACGGCAACCGCGTCGGCGCGCTGTTCTACGGCGACAAGGTCGACACGGTGATTCCCGCGCGCTCCGGGCGCCGGCACGTGCTGCACATCCTGCACGCGATGCTCACGCGCCCCGAGCGGCCGGCCTCGGCGCCCACCGATCTGAAGGTGCTGTTCCAGACGGCGTTCGCGTTCATGCGGCGGCGCTCGCTGGTGTTCGTCGTCTCCGACTTCGTGAGCGCCCCGGGCTGGGACGAGGCGCTGGCGCGGCTGTCGCTGCGGCACGAGGTCATCGCCGTGCGCCTCTACGATCCGCTGGAGATGGAGCTTCCCGACCTGGGGCTGGTGACCATCCAGGACGCGGAGACGGGCGAGCAGGTCCTCGTCGACACTCACGACCGGCGCTTCCGCAAGCGCTTCGCGTTCATCGCCGAGCAGCGCGAGAAGGCGCTGCGCGCCGCGTTCCGGCAGGCCGGCGTCGACGCGCTCGAGCTTTCGACCGACGACGAGCTGATCGACGCCGTGCTGCGCTTCGCCGACCTGCGCAAGCGCCGCAGCCGCCTGTCGGGAGCCACCGCGCTGCCGAGCCATCTGGAATCGCACACATGACTTTTCTGTGGCCCGAGCTGCTCTGGCTCCTGCTGCTCGTGCCGGCGCTGATCGCGATCTACTTCGCGCTGCTCAGGCGGAAGAAGAGGCTCGCGCTGCGCTACGCGAGCCTCGGGATGATCAGCCGTGCGCTGGGTCCCGGCCGGCAGCTGCGCCGCCATATCCCGCCGCTCGTCTTCCTGATCGCGCTGGTCACGCTCATCGTCGCGGTGGCCCGGCCCAGCGCGACGTTGACCCTTCCCGCGCAGTACGAGACCATCGTGCTCGCCATCGACATCTCGGGCAGCATGCGGGCGAGCGACGTCAAGCCGAACCGCATCGCGGCCGCGCAGGAGGCGGCGAAGAAATTCATCGCCGATCAGCCCGCCAGCGCCCGCATCGGCCTCGTGTCGTTCGCGGCCACCGCCTCGGTGGTGCAGCCGCCGACGCGCGATCGCGAGTCGATCGTCGCGGCGCTCGACCGGCTTCAGCTGCAGCGCGGAACGGCGGTCGGCAGCGGGATCCTGGTCGCGCTGAAGACCATCTTTCCCGATGTCGAGTTCGACCTCCGCGCCTCGAATCCGCGGGGCGAGACGCGGCCCGCGCCGCTCGACGGCGCGGGCGGCGACAAGCCCGCGACCAAGGCGGACCCCGGCTCCGTCACCTCGGCGGCGATCATCCTGCTCACCGACGGCCAGACCACGACCGGCCCCAACCCCATCGAGGCCGCGCGCATGGCCGCCGAGCGCGGTGTGCGGGTGTTCACCGTGGGCATCGGCACCACCCGCGGCGAGATACTGGGCTCCGAGGGCTGGTCGATGCGCGTGAAGCTCGACGAGGACGCGCTCAAGAACATCGCCCAGGTGACGCGCGCGGAATACTTCTTCGCCGACAACGACGTCGATTTGAAAAAGATCTACGACAGCCTCAACACCCGGCTATCGCTCGAGACGCGACAAACGGAGATCACGGCGCTGCTCGCGGCCGCGGCCGCCGCGCTGTCGCTCGTCTCGGCGTTCCTCTCGGTGCTTTGGTTCAATCGCATCCTCTAGCGCGCGCGGCGGCCCTCGCGCTCGCATTGGCGCTCGCGGGCTGCGCCGCTCCCGACGAGAAGGCGCTCGGCAGGGACGCCGGCTACCCCGTCGGCACGGCGCGGACCTGGTTCTACGACGAGTCGGTGCGCATCGGTTCGTTCACGCACCAGGCGGAGATTCCGGGAATCTATCGCGGCGACGTGCACATCCTCGCTGCGTCCGTTCATCCGCTCCCGCTTCCCGAAGCGCGGCGCGAGCCCGACTACCGCTGGACGATCGCCGACTCGCGCGACCTCGGTGTGGACGACTACCTCGCCCACCAGCGCGTCATGGGCCTCATCGTCGTCAAGGACGGCGTGGTGCAGGTCGAGCGCTATCGCTACGAACGCAGGCCCACCGACCGCTTCACCTCGATGTCGATGGCCAAGTCGATCGCCTCGCTCGGGATCGGGCTCGCCCTTTCGGAAGGCAGGATCGCCTCGCTCGACGACCGGGCGGAGAAATACGTTCCGAGCCTGCAGGGATCGCTCTACGGCGAAACGACGATCCGCAACCTGCTGCTCATGGCCTCGGGTGCCGCCTACCGGGAACGCTACGATCGCACCGGCGACAGCGTCCGCTTCGCCGCGGCGGTCTCGCGCGAAGGCGTCGAAGGCGCGGCGCGGACCATCACGGTCCGCCAGGACGAGCAGGGAACGCGGTTCAACTACGCGGGTCCGCAGACCGCCGTTCTCGCCGCCGTGCTGCGCGGCGCCACCGGAACGAGCCTGAGCGAATACCTCACCCCGCGCCTGTGGCAGGCGATCGGCGCCGAGCGGAGCGCGCTCTGGCGCACCGACCGGACCGGGCTCGAGGTCGCCTCCGGCAACTTCAACGCGACGCTGCGCGACTACGCGCGGCTCGGCGTCGTGCTGGCCAACGACGGCGTGCGGCCGGACGACCCGGCGGCGAGGCAGATCATTCCCCGCGACTACCTGCTCGAGGCGACCGACTGGAGTCGCGTGCCGGAGCCGTTTCGTCCGTACAGGGCGACCTCCTACTTCGGCTACGGCTACCAGTTCTGGCTGCTCCCCGGCTCGCGCCGGCGCTTCGTGCTCCTCGGCGTGTACGGGCAGTCGATCTTCGTCGACCCCGGGCTCAAGCTCGTCATCGTCCAGGTCGGCGCCAACGCGACCGCGGAGGCCGGGCGCACGACGCTCGCCCGCGAGCGCGACGCCTTCTGGCGCGGGGTGGTTCGCTACTACGGATCCTGGTGAGCGCTCCTGCTAAGATTCGCGGCTTCGCGAAGGAGAGATCATGCAGATCAAGGACAGCGTATTCGTCGTCACCGGCGGCGCATCGGGCCTGGGGGAAGCCACCGGGCGCATGCTCGTCAAGGGCGGAGGCAAACTCGTCATCGCCGACTTGAACGACGCGCAGGGCGCCGCGCTCGCGTCCGAGCTCGGCGGCAATGCGCGCTTCGCGCGCACCGACGTCGCCGACGAGGCGAGCGGCAAGGCCGCCGTGGACGCGGCGATCGAGGCATTCGGAAGGATCGACGGGCTGATCAATTGCGCGGGCATCGTGCTCGGCGAAAGAATCCTCGGCAGGGAAGGCATTCACGGGCTCGCGAGCTTCGCGCGTGTGATCGGCATCAACCTCGTCGGGACCTTCAACATGATCCGGCTCGCCGCGGAGCAGATGGCGAAGAACGCCCCGAACGCCGGCGGCGAGCGCGGTGTCATCGTATGCACGTCCTCGGTCGCCGCCTTCGACGGTCAGATCGGGCAGCCTGCCTACGCCGCCTCCAAGGCGGGCGTGGCTGGCATGACGCTGCCGATCGCGCGCGAGCTCGCTCGGATCGGAGTGCGCGTCATGACCATCGCCCCGGGCATTTTCTCCACGCCGATGATGGGCAAGATTCCCCCTGACACGGCCGAGTCGCTGGGCAGGATGGTGCCGTTTCCGCCGCGCCTCGGGCGTCCCGACGAGTACGCCTCGCTGGTGCGCGAGATCATCGGCAACGAGATGCTCAACGGCGAGGTGATCCGCCTCGATGGCGCGATCCGCATGGCGCCGAAGTGAGGGCCCGAGCGGCGAGAGGGGCCCGCGAGCGAAGCGAGTGGGGGTCGAGCGTCAAACGAGTGGCCGAAGCGGTCGACAGCCGGGGGAGAGCTCCCGACTCAATCGCGGCGAACCAGGGCGAAGGTCGCGACGATCGCGGCGACGAAGAACACCAGCGTCCAGCCCGCGATCGACAGGTGCAGGAATTCCCAGCCCTTCTCGGCGCATTCGCCGCTCCCCTCGAGCACCTTGCGCACGGTGTCGGCGAGCGGCAGCGTGTCGAGCATGTAGGAGAGGCTCATCCCGCACGCCGGAACCTGGTCCTTGGGCAGCGACTGCAGCCAGAGCTGGCGCAGGGCGAAGGCCGCGCCCGCGCCGCCGAGGACGAGCTGCAGCAGCGCGTACGCCGCAGCCCCCGAGCGTCCCGGGTTGTGGATGGCGGCGACCAGGAACACGATGCCCATCGCCACGACCGCCACGCGCTGGAGAATGCACAGTGGGCAGGGGTCGAGATCGAGGCCGAACTGAAGGTAGAGCGCGAAGGCCATCATGCCGACGCAGACCAGGAAGCCGAGCGCGTAGCCGATCCGCCTCGGGGGCAGGACGATCAAGGCCAGCGAGGTCACGCCGACCGCCATCAGCGTCACGCGGTAGGCGGTGACCGGCACGTCGCGTCCGATCGAGGTGAACATGTAGTCCTGCGCGAGCAGCGCGAGGCACAGGATGAGCCCCACCCAGGGCCACGGCAGCGACGGATAGCGCGAAGGCGTCATGAGGTCGCGGTGGCGAGCGCCTGATCGATGTCCCAGAGGATGTCATCGAGGGTCTCGAGTCCCACCGACAGCCGGATCATCTCCGGGAGCACCCCGGCGGCGCGCTGCTCGTCCTCGTCGAGCTGGCGGTGGGTCGTCGACGCGGGATGGATCACCAGCGTCTTCGCGTCGCCGACGTTGGCCAGGTGCGACAGGAACTGCACCGCCTCGATGAAGCGCTCGCCGGCCCGGGCGCCGCCATCCTTCCCGGCCTTCACGCCGAAGGTCAGGATGCCGCCCGCGCCGTGCGGAAGATAGCGCTTCGCCAGGTTCTCGTAGCGGTTGCCGGGAAGCAGCGGATAGTTCACCCAGGCGATGCGCGGATCGCCCGCGAGGTGCCTGGCGATCGCGAGCGCCGACTCGCAGTGTCGCGGCATGCGCAGGTGCAGCGTCTCGATGCCCTGCAGCAGCAGGAAGGCGTTGAACGGCGAGAGCGCCGCGCCGAGCGTGCGCATCGTCTCCATGCGCGCCTTCATCGTGAAGCCGAAGTCGCCGAAGGTCTCGTGGAAGATCACCCCGTGGTAGCCGCGCGACGGCGTCGTCATCTGCGGGAAGTTGCCGTTGCCCCAGTCGAACTTGCCCGACTCCACGACCACGCCGCCCATGGTGGTGCCGTGGCCGCCCAGGTACTTGGTCGCCGAATGGATCACGATGTCCGCGCCGTGCTCGATCGGCCGGCAGAGGAAAGGCGACGCGAGCGTGTTGTCGATCACCAGCGGGACGCCCGCGCCGTGCGCGATCCCGGCGAGCGCGGCCAGGTCGACGACGTTGAGCTGCGGATTGCCGATCGTCTCGGCGTAGACCGCCTTGGTGTTCGGCCGCAGCGCGGCGCGGAACGCTTCCGGCTGGTCGGGGTCGACGAAGCTCGTCTCGATGCCCAGCTCGGCGAAGGTGACCGCGAACTGCGTGTAGGTCCCGCCGTAGAGCGTGCGCGCGGCGACGATGTGATCGCCCTGCTTCGCGAGCGTGAGCAGCGCGGCGGTCTGCGCCGCCATGCCCGACGACGCGGCCAGCGCCGCACGGCCGCCCTCGAGCGCGGCGACGCGCTCCTCGAGCGCGGACACGGTCGGATTGGAGATGCGCGAGTAGACGTTGCCGAAGGTCTGCAGGTTGAAGAGGCTCGCCGCATGGTCGGCGCTGTCGAACACGAACGACGTCGTCTGGTAGATGGGAAGCGCGCGGGCGCCGGTCGCGGAGTCCGGAATCTGGCCCGCGTGAAGGCACAGCGTGTCGAAGCCGTACCTGCGGTCAGCCATTCGGGATCGCCGAAGCGCGGTCGCGGCGCGGCGTGCGGCTCATACTGGTCGGCGCGCCGAAATGACGCCGGTGTTGACGCCCGCCCAGTTGAGCCCGCCCAGGATGCGGGCGTGCTCGATCTTCACGCAGCGATCCATCACGACGTCGAGCCCCGCGTCGAGCGCGATCTTCGCCGCCTCGTCGCTGCGGATCCCGAGTTGCATCCAGAGCACCTTCGCGCCGATCGCCACCGCGTCGCGGGCGATCGGCGGGATGTCGGCGGCTTTGCGGAAGCAGTCGACGATGTCGATCGGCACGCCCGCGCCGGCGCGCGCCGACGCGAGATCCGGATAGCAGCGCTCGTCGAGCACCTCGGCATACGCCGGATTCACCGGGATGATGCGATAGCCTCGATCGCGCATGTACTTGGCCGCGAAATAGCTCGGCCGATACCAGTTCGTGGACAGGCCGACAACCGCGATCACGCGCGAGCGCGTCAGGATGCAGCGAAGTCCTGCGATGTCGTCGACTCTTGGCACGTCAGCGCGGCGGGGCCGGCGGGATGTAGACGTCGCGCTGCTCGATGCGCTTTCCGGAAGAGATCCGGCTGGCGATGTCTCCTGGCAGCTGCGGATACCGGCCCGGACCGAACGTGCGGCACGTGCCCTGGAAGTTGGCGTCGGTGCAGAACAGCCAGTACCCGCCCAGGATCCTCATCGAGCCGGCGCGGTCGTTGAAGCCGAGGTCTTCGAAATTCGCGACGACCTGGTCCTCGAGCAGCAGCTGCTGGCCGCCGAAGTTCGGATCGGAGTACAAGAGCGCCTGCGCTCGTCCCTGGGGCGGCCCGGGCACCGGCGCCGGCACCGGCCGGGGCGGCGGAGCCGCGGCCACCTGGCGCAGCGACGAGATGCTGCGGGTGAATTCGCCGCTCAGGCTGCGGTATTCGCCCGGACCGAGCCGCATGCAGCGGCCGCGATAGTAGGCGTCGGTGCAGACCTCCCACAGGCCGTCACGGATCAGGATCGATTCGACGCGATCGTTGAACGGCGTGCGATCGAGGTTGGGGATGGCATCGCGCACGCTGATGCTCCGACCCTCGAAGTTCTGGTGCTCGAAGAGGATGGCGAGCGCGCCCTGCGCGGCAGGAGACACGAGGCAGGCCAGGCTCGCGAGCAGCCAGGGCAGGATGGACGAACGCAAGGGAGGCATCCTTCGCGACAGGCCGGACGGCGCGGGTCCGCGTCCGGTCGCGCTAGTTTAATGCAAGGCGGGCCCGCGGTCAGTGCCGCTGCGGCGAGCGAAGCGTGGCCGCGGTCGCCTCGACGTCCCTCGCCGCGTCACTGGCTGATCGGCCGCGCGGAGGAGATCCTGTTCGCGACTTCGGGCGGAAGCTGGGGATACTGGCCCGGTCCGAGCGCGCGACAGGTCCCGTAGAAATTCGCGTCGGTGCAGAACAGCCACGTCCCGCCTTCGATCATGAGCGACGCTGCCCGGTCATTGAATCCCGCGTTGTCGAGGTTGGCGGCGATCTGTCCGTCGATCACGAACTGCCGGCCCCCGAAGTTCGGGTACTCGAAGAGGATCACGCGCGGACCCGGTGGTGGCGGCGGAGGCGGCGGTGGCGGCGGAGCGGGTGGGGGCGGCGCGACCTCGCGCACCGAGGAGATCGTGCGAGTGAACTGCCCCGTCAGGCTCGGGTATTGGCCCGGCCCGAGCGTCATGCAGGCGCCGCGGTAGTAGGAGTCGGTGCAGACCTGCCAGTACCCGTCTTCGACGACGATCGACTCGGTGCGATCGTTGAAGGTCGTCTTGTCGAGATCCGGGAGCTCCTCCCCGCGGAGCACCATGTTCTGTCCCTGCAGGTTCTGGTGCTCGAAGAGGACGATCGTGCCCGCGAGCGCCGGGGCGGATAGCGCGAAACCGAAGAGGGCCACCAGCGTTCGTGGAAATCGGGTGCGCATGGATGCTCTCCTTCGCCCGCGCCGCCGCGTCGGGCCCGGCGTGCCGATGGCCATAGTGTAGAGCGGTCACCGGCGAATGGATACGCGAGGAGCTTCGAGGCGTCCCGCAGCCCGAAAGCCGCTTCTCCGGCGGGTAGAATAGGCCCGCCATGCTGGTCTACGTGATCCGTCGCAGCATTCAGGCGATCGTCGTGCTGTTCGTCATGTCGCTGATCGTGTTCGTCGGCGTCTACGCCATCGGCAACCCGGTCGACATCCTCATCAACCCGCAGGCGGACCAGATCGAGCGCGAGCACGCCATCGCGACGCTCGGTCTCGACAAGCCGATGTGGGAGCAGTACGCGGCGTTTCTTTCCGGCGCCCTGCACGGCGACCTCGGCCGGTCATTCGTGCACAGCACGTCCGCGCTCGGGCTCATCCTCGAGCGCATGCCCGCGACGCTGGAGCTCGCCCTGGCTGCGATGCTGATCGCCGTCGCGCTGGGCATCCCCCTCGGCCTGTGGGCGGGACTGAAGCCCAATTCGTTCGCGGGAAGGTCGATCATGGCCGGTTCGATCCTCGGCTTCTCGCTGCCGACGTTCTGGGTCGGCCTGATGCTGATCATGTTCTTCTCGGTCATGCTGGGCTGGCTCCCGTCGAACGGCAGGGGTCCGACCACGGGCTTCCTCGGCCTGCAGGTGAGCTTCCTGTCGCTCGAGGGATGGCGGCATCTCATCCTGCCGGCGGCCAACCTGGCGCTGTTCAAGCTCGCGCTCCTGATCCGGCTCACCCGCGCGGGAACGCGCGAGGCCCTCACGCAGGACTACGTGCGCTTCGCACGCGCCAAGGGCTTGCGCAACGTCCGCGTCGTCGGCGTGCACGTGCTGCGCAACATCCTCATCCCGATCGTCACGATCATCGGCCTGGAGTTCGGCTCGGTGATCGCCTTCGCCATCGTCACCGAATCCGTGTTCGCGTGGCCGGGCATGGGCAAGCTTCTCGTCGATTCGATCAACCTGCTCGATCGGCCCGTGATCGTCGCCTACCTCCTGGTGATCGTCACGCTTTTCATATTCGTCAATCTGGTCGTCGACGTGCTGTACTCCGCGCTCGATCCGCGGGTCCGTCTCGCCGAGACGAAAGGTTAGGGCGAGGCATGCGGGAGGAGTCACCGCTGCGGCGAGTCCTCGCCGACTTCGCCGCCGATCCGGCCGCGGTCGTGGGCCTCGTGCTGCTCGCCGTCATCGTGCTGGCCGCCGCCGCGGCGCCGTTGATTTCGCCGCAGAACCCCTACGACCTGTCGCAGCTTGACATCATGGAGAGCCGGCTTCCGCCCGGCTCCAGGAGCGCCGCGGGGGCGACGTTCTGGCTCGGCACCGACGACCAGGGACGCGACATGCTTTCGGCGATCCTCTACGGACTGCGCATCAGCCTCGTGGTGGGCTTGACGAGCACGCTGATCGCGCTCGCGCTGGGCCTCGCGCTCGGCCTCGCGGCCGCCTACCTGGGCGGCCGGACCGAGACCTTGATCATGCGCGTCGCCGACATCCAGCTCTCCTTCCCGGCGATCCTCATCGCACTGATCCTGCTCGCCGTCCTGGGGCAGGGCACGCTCAAGATCGTCGCGGCGCTGGTGACCGTGCAATGGGCGTACTACGCGCGCACCGTGCGTGCCGCGGCGCTGGTCGAGAAGCGCAAGGAATACGTCGAGGCGGCCCGCGGACTCGCGCTGTCGCACCCGCGGATCGTCTTCCGGCACATCCTGCCCAACTGCCTCCCGCCACTGATCGTCGTCGCGGCCGTGCAGGTCGCCGCCGCGATCGCGCTCGAGGCGACGCTGTCGTTCCTGGGCCTCGGCCTGCCGATCACGGAGCCGTCGCTGGGGTTGCTTATCGCCAACGGCTATCAATACCTGCTGTCGGGGAAGTACTGGATCAGCTTCTTCCCCGGGGTCGCGCTGCTGCTCGCCATCGTGAGCATCAATCTCGTCGGCGACCGCTTGCGCGATACGCTCAATCCCCACTTCCGGCGATGAGCGAGCTGCTGCTGTCGGTCGCCGGGCTGTCGACGCACTTCGCGACGCGCGACGGCGTGGCCAAGGCAGTCGACGAAGTGAGCTTCTCGGTTCGGCGCGGCGAAGTCCTCGGGCTGGTCGGCGAATCCGGATCGGGCAAGTCGATGACCGCCTATTCGATCCTCGGGCTCGTCGATCCGCCCGGACGGGTCGTCGCCGGGCGGATTCTCTTCGGCGGGCGCGACCTCGCGTCGCTGTCGAGCGAGCAGATGCGCCGCATCCGGGGCAACCGCATCGCCATGATCTTCCAGGATCCGATGGCCACGCTCAATCCGGTGCTGCGCATCGGCACGCAGATGACCGAGGCGATACTCGCGCACGAATCGACTTCGCACGCGGCGGCGCGCGAGCGGGCCCGCGACGCGCTCGCCAGGGTGGGGATCGCCTCGCCGGACGAGCGCCTCGACGGCTATCCGCACCAGTTCTCGGGCGGCATGCGGCAACGGGTCGCGATCGCGATCGCGCTTTTGAACCGCCCCGACCTCATCATCGCCGACGAGCCTACGACGGCCCTCGACGCGACGATCCAGGGCCAGATCCTCTACGAGATGCAGAAGCTCACCGCGGAAAGCGGGACGGCGCTCATCTGGATCACGCACGATCTGTCGGTGATTGCGGGGCTCGCCGATCGCGTGTGCGTGATGTACGCCGGGCGCATCGTCGAGCAGGGCGCGACCGCCGATGTGCTGGGCGCGCCTCGGCATCCGTACACCGGAGCGCTGCTGCGCTCGATCCCCGGCAACGGCTGGCCGCGCGAGCGCCTCCGGCCGATCCAGGGCATGACCCCGCCGCTCACCGAGCTTCCGACCGGCTGTCATTTCCGGCCGCGCTGCCCCAACGCGACCGCGGAGTGCACCGAGGTGCCGGAGACGCGCCCTTGCGGCGCGGTAGGACAGAGCGTCCGCTGCTTCCACCCGCTGCAGATCGCCGAGCCGGATTGACGCCGTGGCCGAGACCGCCGCCACGCCGCCTAGCGTCCCGCTGCTGGAGCTCAAGGGCGTCTCCAAGCGCTTCGTCGCGCCGCTCGACGTCGCGACCCGGATCGCGAGGGCGGTGGGCGCGCATGTGCTTCCGTTCGCGGTGCAGGCCGTCGATCGCGTCGATCTGGCGATCGCCGAGGGTGAGGTCGTCGGGCTGGTGGGCGAATCCGGTTGCGGCAAATCGACGCTGGGAAGGCTCGCGGTCGGCTTGCTCGCGCCCTCGGAGGGCGAGCGCCGGTGGCGCGGCACGCTCTGCGCGGAAAGCGACCCGGCCGCGCGCGAGCGCCAGCTCAAGATGCAGATGATCTTCCAGGATCCCTTCGCCTCGCTCAATCCGCGCATGACGGTGCTCGACATCGTCGGCGAGGCGCCCGTGGCGCATGGGCTGATCGCGCCGCGCCAGCGGATCGAGTACGTCGGGCTGCAGCTCAACCGGGTCGGGCTGGACCCGACGCTCATGCGCCGCTACCCGCACCAGTTCTCGGGCGGCCAGCGGGCGCGGATCGGCATCGCGCGGGCCCTGGCGGTAAAGCCCGAGTTCCTGGTCTGCGACGAGTCGATCGCGGCGCTCGACGTGTCGATCCAGGCGCAGATATTGAATCTGTTCATGGACCTTCGCGCCGCGCTCAACCTGACGTATCTTTTCATCAGTCACAACCTGCGCGTGGTGCGCCACTTGAGCGACCGCGTCGTGATCATGTACCTGGGACGCGTCGTCGAATCCGGGCCGACCGAGCAGATCTTCGCCGCGCCCAATCATCCCTATACCCGGGCGCTGCTCACCGAGCTGGGAAGCCTCGAGCCCGGGAAGCGGGCGTTCGTCCCGATCCAGGGCGAGGTCGCCTCGCCGCTGGCCCCGCCCGAGGGCTGCCACTTCCACCCGCGCTGCCCCTATGCGATGGACGTGTGCCGGATCCGCTCGCCAGAGCTGCGCCCGATCGGTCCGGGGCGCGCCTCGGCCTGCCACTTGAACGAAACCGGGGCCTAGCGACCGCCCATGCGCGCGTTCGCCCGCCACGATCCCACCGCTCCGGAGCTGCCGCTGGTGCTCGACTCGCCGCACAGCGGAACGCACTATCCGGCCGACTTCGAGCACCTGCCTCCGCGCGCGGTCGTCCGGCAGGCCGAAGACACGCACGTCGAAGCGCTCTACGCCGCGGCGCCCGCTTCGGGAGCGACGCTGATCGAGGCGCTCTTCCCCCGGGCCTACATCGACCCGAATCGCCACGTCTCCGATCTCGACCCGGCGGTCGTGGACGACGCCTGGCCTGGGCCCCTCCGGCCGTCGCGCAAGACCGAGCTCGGCATCGGTCTTGTCTGGCGGCTCGCCCAGGGCGGCGTCCCCATGTATGCGCGGCCGCTGCCGGTGGCCGAAGTCGAGCGGCGCATCGCCCTTTGCTACGAGCCGTATCACGCGGCGGTCGCGGGCGCCCTCGACGAGCGCCATCGCCGCTTCGGCGCGGTATGGCACCTGGACTGCCATTCGATGCCGGCGGTCGGCGATGTCATGTCCGACGATCCAGGGCGGCCCCGCGCCGATTTCGTGCTGGGCGATCGCGACGCGACCACCTGCGAGCCTGAATTCACCGCCTTCGTCGCCGCAACCCTGTCGGGCATGGGCTACGATGTCGCCATCAACGATCCCTACAAGGGCGTCGAGCTCGTGCGGCGCCACGGACGGCCGGCCGAGCGCCGCCACAGCCTGCAGATCGAGGTCAACCGCAAGCTCTACATGGACGAGACGACGCTCGAGAGGAACGCCGGCTTCTCTGCGCTTCAGGCGGATCTCGCCCGGCTCGTCGAAGCCCTGGCCGACTACGTGCGGGCGCGCACCTGAGGAAGCTCCCGCCGGGTCGGCTTGCTGCGCCGCAGCGCGTTGACCCGGCTTGGAGCGACGCGGTAAAATTCAGAGGTTTAAGCGGTGCCTACGGCCCGGCGGATGCGGGCCGGTGCGCTCCGTCACCGGGTGCGAGATGCGCGACAAGCTGGTCGTCGGCAACTGGAAGATGAACGGCGGCCTGAAGCAGAACGACGCGCTGCTCGGGAGCCTGCGGGCGAACTGGGAAGCGCCGCCCGCGCGGCATCTGGCGGTGTGCGTTCCCCACCCGTATCTGTGGCAGGCGCAGGCGGCGCTGACCGGTTCGGCGATCGCTTGGGGCGCGCAGAACGTGAGCGAGCGCGATGCCGGGGCGTTCACCGGCGAGGTTTCCGCGGCTATGGTCGCGGAGTTCGGGTGCCGGTACGCGATCGTCGGACACTCCGAGCGGCGCACGCTGTACGGGGAAACCGATGCAACGGTCGCCGCCAAGGCGGTGGCCGCGATGGCGGCGGGATTGACGCCCATCGTGTGCGTGGGCGAGACGCTGGCGGAGCGCGAGGCAGGCGCGACCGAGCAAGTGGTCGTGCGGCAGCTGGACGCGGTGATCGCAGCGCTCGGGTCGAAGCTCTCCGCGATGGTGCTGGCGTACGAGCCGGTGTGGGCGATCGGAACGGGGCGCACCGCGAGCCCGCAGCAGGCGCAGGACGTGCACCGGCTGCTGCGCTCCCGGCTGGCGGCGGCCGATGCCGGAGCGCGGGACGTGTTGCTGCTTTACGGGGGAAGCGTCAAGGCCGACAACGCCAAGGCGCTGTTCGGGTGCCCGGACATCGACGGGGGCCTGATCGGCGGCGCTTCGCTGAAGGCGGATGAATTTTTGACGATCGCGCGTGCCTAAGGGCTCTCCGGGACGCGGGTCGGGACGAGGCAAGGGTTCGAACGGATGATCTGGGAAACGGCTCTACTGGCAGTGCATATCGTCGTCGCGGCGGCGCTGGTCGGCTTCATCCTGCTCCAGCACGGCAAGGGCGCGGACATGGGCGCGGCCTTCGGCAGCGGCGCATCGGGGAGCCTCTTCGGCGCCGCCGGCTCCGCGAACTTCCTCTCGCGCACGACCGCGATCCTCGCCACGGTCTTCTTCCTGTCGAGCCTGGGGCTCACCTATTACGCGTCGACCCGCGGCGGCCCGAAGGACATCATGAAGGAAGGCGCCGCTCCGGCGACGCAGAGCTCCGCGCCCGCGGAGGCGAAGGACACGAAGGACGGCAAGCCGGCCGACGTGCCCAAGAGCGCGGCGCCCGCTGCACCTGCGGCGCCGGCGAAGGAAGCCGACTCGAAGCAGAGCGACGTACCGAAGTAGTCGCCGACGTGGTGAAATTGGTAGACACGCTAGCTTGAGGGGCTAGTGGCCGAAAGGCTGTGGGAGTTCGAGTCTCCCCGTCGGCACCAGATCGGCAGGAACACCGCGGGCGCTGAAGATCCGCGGCGGCAGCAGGGGGAAGACGGCCGCGGGCCTCCGGGTGCGGCCGAAACGAGGAATCGATCCGATCATGCTGGAACAGTACTTCCCGATCCTGCTCTTCATCCTCGTGGGCATCGGGATCGGGTTGCTGCTGCTCGGCGTCGGCCGCTTCGTCTCTCCGAACCGGCCCAGTCCCGAGAAGCTCTCGCCCTACGAATGCGGCTTCGAAGCCTTCGAGGACGCACGCATGAAGTTCGACGTGCGCTACTACCTGATCGCGATCCTGTTCATCCTGTTCGACCTCGAGATCGCATTCCTCTTCCCCTGGGCAGTCGTGCTGCCCGACATCGGCGGCTTCGGCTTCTGGTCGATGATGATCTTTCTCGCGATCCTGGTGATCGGCTTCATCTACGAATGGAAGAAGGGGGCGCTGGAGTGGGAGTGAGCTTCAGGGAGATCGGCCATGCCCATTGAGGGGCTGCTCGAGAAGGGCTTCGTCACGACCTCGCTGGATGCGCTCATCAACTGGGCGCGCAACGGCTCGATGTGGCCCATGACCTTCGGGCTCGCCTGCTGCGCGGTCGAAATGATGCACGCCGGCGCGGCACGCTACGACCTCGACCGCTTCGGCGTCGTGTTCCGCCCGAGCCCGCGCCAGTCCGACGTGATGATCGTGGCCGGCACGCTTTGCAACAAGATGGCCCCGGCCCTGCGCAAGGTCTACGACCAGATGCCCGACCCCAAGTGGGTGATCTCGATGGGCTCCTGCGCCAACGGCGGCGGCTACTACCACTACTCGTACTCGGTGGTGCGGGGCTGCGACCGTATCGTGCCGGTCGACATCTACGTTCCGGGCTGCCCGCCGACGGCGGAGGCGCTGCTCTACGGCGTGCTGCAGTTGCAGAACAAGATCTGGCGGACCAACACGATCGCGCGTTGATGGCAACGAAGACCGAGACCCTCGCCGCCGCGCTGCCGGCGGCGCTGGGCGGAGCGCTGCAGACCGTCACGACGGCGCTGGACGAGGTCACGGCGGTCGTGCCGCCGGCGGGCCTGCTCGACGCGATGCGCGCGCTGCGGGACCGGCCCGAGCTGCGCTTCGAGCTGCTGGTCGACCTCTGCGGCGTGGACTACTCGGCCTACGGCGCGACGCGGCCCGACATCGACTACTTCGGCTCCGACGCCACGCCGTCCGAGCCGCCGGAGCCGCGCAAGCACGAGAGGCGCTTCGCGGTCGTCTATCACCTGCTGTCGCTCGCGCACAACCGGCGCCTGCGCGTGCGGACCTACGCCGAGGACGACGCCTTCCCGGTGCTGCCATCGATGATCGAGCTGTGGCCCGCGGCCAACTGGTACGAGCGCGAGGCGTTCGACTTCTACGGGATCATGTTCACGGGACACCCCGACCTGCGGCGCATCCTAACCGACTACGGCTTCGTCGGCCACCCGTTCCGCAAGGACTTTCCGCTCTCCGGCCACGTGGAGATGCGCTACGACCCCGAGCAGGGGCGCGTGATCTACCAGCCGGTCTCGATCGAGCCGCGCGAGGTGACGCCGCGGATCATCCGCGAAGCCAACTACGCGGATTCCGAATAGCGCAATGGCGGAGATCCGAAACTACACGATGAACTTTGGGCCGCAGCACCCGGCGGCGCACGGGGTGCTGCGGCTCGTCCTCGAGCTCGACGGCGAGGTCATCCAGCGTGCCGACCCCCACATCGGGCTCTTACACCGCGCGACCGAGAAGCTCGCGGAGTACAAGACTTACGTGCAGGCGCTGCCGTACATGGACCGGCTCGACTACGTGTCGATGATGTCCAACGAGCACGCGTACTGCATGGCGATCGAGAAGCTGCTCGGCGTCGAGGTGCCGATCCGCGCCCAGTACATCCGGGTGATGTTCGACGAGATCACGCGCATCCTGAATCACCTGCTGTGGCTCGGCGCGCACTCGCTCGACGTCGGCGCGATGACGACTTTCCTCTACTGCTTCCGCGAGCGCGAGGACCTGATGGACTGCTACGAGGCGGTCTCGGGCGCGCGGCTGCACGCGGCCTACTACCGGCCCGGCGGGGTCTATCGGGACCTGCCGGACCGCATGCCGCAATACCAGGCCTCGCCGATCCACAACGAGCGCGCGGTGGCGAAGCTCAACGAGAACCGCCGCGGCTCGCTCCTCGATTTCATCGAAGACTTCACCCGGCGCTTTCCGACCTACGTCGACGAGTACGAGACGCTGCTCACCGAGAATCGCATCTGGAAGCAGCGCACCGTCGGAATCGGCGTGGTGGCTCCCGAGCGGGCCCTCGCGCTCGGCTTCACCGGTCCGATGCTGCGCGGATCGGGCGTGCCCTGGGACCTCAGGAAGAAGCAGCCTTACGACGTCTACGACCGCATGGACTTCGACATCCCGGTCGGCACCAACGGCGACTGCTACGACCGCTATCTGGTGCGAGTCCAGGAGATGCGCGAGGCGAACAGGATCGTCCGCCAGTGCATCGAATGGCTGCGCTCCAACCCGGGGCCGGTGATGGTCGACAACCACAAGATCACTCCGCCGTCGCGAGAAGCGATGAAGACCAACATGGAAGAGCTGATTCACCACTTCAAGCTCTTCACCGAGGGGATGCACGTCCCGGAAGGCGAGGCCTACGCGGCGGTCGAGCACCCCAAGGGCGAGTTCGGCGTCTACATCGTCTCCGACGGTGCGAACAAGCCCTACCGGCTCAAGCTCCGCGCCGCGGGCTTCCCGCATCTCGCGGCTCTCGACGAGATGTCGCGCGGGCACATGATCGCCGACGTCGTCGCCATTATCGGCACGCAGGACATCGTCTTCGGGGAGATCGACCGATGAGCGTGATCGAGTCCCGGGTCGTCAACATCGACGCGCTGAAGCTCGAGCACTTCGAGAAGGGCGAGAAGTTCGAGTGCGATGCGGTCAGGGTCGGACCGCTGCTCGGCGCGAAGGACCTGGGCTATTCGTACGACGTCGTCCCGCCCGGGAAGCGCTCGTGCCCTTTCCACAGCCACCGCGCCGAGGAAGAGATGTTCTTCATCGTGAAGGGGACGGGGACGCTGCGCTACGGCGAGGAGACGCGCAAGATCCGCGCTGGCGACGTCATCTGCTGTCCCACGGGCGGTCCTGAGACCGCGCACCAGATCGTCAACGATTCCGACGCGCCGCTCGCTTATCTCTCCGTCAGCACGATGATGCCCGCCGAGGTCTGCGAGTACCCGGATTCGAACAAGATCGGCGCCTACGGGGAGGGTGGCCTGCGCCACATGACGCGCCCGGGCGATCACGTCGACTACTGGACCGGCGAGCTCTAGAACGGCCCATGCTCTCCCAGGAAGCCCGCGACAGGATCGATCGCGAGATCGCCAAGTACCCGCCCGACCGCAGGAGCTCGGCGGTGATGGCGGCGCTCGCCATCGCGCAGGACGAGAAGGGCTGGCTGTCTACCGACGTCATGGATTTCGTGGCCGACTATCTCGGCATGCCGCCGATCGCCGTGTACGAAGTCGCGACGTTCTACGAGATGTTCAACACGCAGCCGACAGGCCGTTACAAGCTCACGATCTGCACCAACCTGCCGTGCGCGCTGCACGACGCCGCGAAGGCTGCCGCGCACCTCAAGTCGCGGCTCGGGATCGACTTCGACGAAACCACGAGCGACGGGATGTTCACGCTCAAGGAGGGCGAGTGCTTCGGCGCCTGCGGCGATGCGCCGGTCGTGCTCGTCAACAACAAGCGGCTGTGCAGCTGGATGAAACCCGAGGCGCTGGACGGTCTCATCGCCGAGCTGTCGGCCGAGGGCGAGCGATGAACGCGCCGTCCGAGTTCCTCGACTACGGACCCGACGCGATCATCCTCGCGGGGCTCACCGGGCGGAACTGGCGCCTCGACCACTACGTGGCGCGCGGCGGGTACGAGGCGCTCAGGAAGATCCTCGCCGAGAAGATCCCGCCGGCGACGATCATCGCCGAGATGAAGAAGTCGGCGCTGCGCGGCCGCGGCGGGGCGGGCTTCCCGACCGGGCTCAAGTGGAGCTTCATGCCGCAGCAGTACGCGGGCGAGAAGTACCTCGTGTGCAACTCCGACGAGGGCGAGCCTGGAACGTTCAAGGACCGCGACATCCTGCGCTACAACCCGCACATCCTGTTCGAGGGCATGGCGATCGCGGCCTACGCAATGGGCTGCCGGCGGGGCTACAACTACATCCACGGCGAGATCTGGGACGTCTACGAGCGCTGCGAGGAAGCGCTCGAGGACGCCTGCAAGGCCGGCTTCATCGGCGAGAACATCCTGGGCAGCGGCTTCTCCTTCCATCTCTACAACCATCACGGTTACGGTGCGTACATCTGCGGGGAGGAAACCGCGCTCCTCGAATCGCTCGAGGGCAAGAAGGGCCTGCCGCGCTTCAAGCCGCCGTTCCCGGCGAGCTTCGGCCTCTACGGCAAGCCCACGACGATCAACAACACGGAGACCTTCGCCGCGGTGCCGTGGATCATCAGGAACGGCGGCGAGGCGTTCCTGAACCTCGGCCGGCCCAACAACGGGGGCACCAAGATCTTCTCGGTCTCCGGCGACGTCGAGCGTCCGGGCAATTTCGAGGTCAAGCTGGGCACGCCGTTCGCGAAGCTGCTCGAGATGGCGGGCGGCGTGCGGGCGGGGCGCAAGCTCAAGGCTTGCATTCCCGGCGGCTCGTCGATGCCCGTCCTGCCCGGCGAGATCATGATGGGCGTCGACATGGACTACGACTCGATCGCGAAAGCGGGATCGATGCTCGGCTCGGGCGCGGTGATCATCATGGACGACACGCGCTGCATGGTGCGCTCGCTGCTCCGGCTGTCGTATTTCTATTTCGCCGAGTCCTGCGGCCAGTGCACGCCGTGCCGCGAAGGCACCGGGTGGCTCTGGCGCATGGTCGACCGGATCGAGCACGGGCAGGGCAAGAGCGAGGACCTCGACGTGCTCGTCAACGTCTCGGACAACATCGCAGGCCGGACCATCTGCGCGCTGGGAGACGCGGCGGCGCTGCCCGTGAAGAGCTTCATCAAGCACTTCCGCGACGAGTTCCAGCACCACATCGACCACAAGCGCTGCCTCGTGCCCGACTATGTCTGACGCGCGCCCGCCGGTGAACCTCGAGGTCGACGGCCAGGCGGTCCAGGTCGAGCCCGGCAGCACGGTAATGGAAGCCGCGCAGAAGCTCGACATCTACGTACCGCACTTCTGCTGGCACCGCAAGCTCACGATCGCCGCCAATTGCCGCATGTGCCTGGTGCAGGTCGAGAAGGCGCCGAAGCCGCTGCCGGCCTGCGCGACACCGGTGACCGAGGGCATGAAGGTGTGGACGCACTCGGACCCGGCGGTCGAGGCGCAGAAGGGCGTGATGGAGTTCCTGCTCATCAACCATCCCCTCGACTGCCCGATCTGCGACCAGGGCGGGGAGTGCCAGCTCCAGGACCTGGCCGTGGGCTACGGCGCGTCGAACTCGCGCTACCTCGAGCCCAAGCGGGTGGTGCTCAACAAGAATCTCGGCCCGCTGATCTCGACAGACATGACGCGCTGCATTCACTGCACGCGCTGCGTGCGCTTCGGAACGGAGATCGCGGGCGTCATGGAGCTCGGCATGATCGGCCGCGGCGAGCATGCCGAGATCATCACCTACGTGGGCAAGACGGTCGACTCGGAGCTCTCGGGGAACGTGATCGACCTCTGTCCCGTCGGCGCCCTCACCTCCAAGCCCTTCCGCTACACCGCACGAACCTGGGAGCTCGCGCGGCGCAAGTCCGTCGCCCCGCACGACAGCCTTGGCAGCAACCTGATCGTGCAGGTCAAGGGCGAGCGCGTAATGCGCGTCGTTCCGCGCGAGAACGAGGCGATCAACGAGTGCTGGCTCTCGGACAGGGATCGGTTCTCGTACGAAGGCCTCAACTCCGAGGACCGGCTGACGCGGCCGATGGTCAAGCGCGACGGCGCCTGGGTCGAGTCGCCGTGGCCGGAGGCGCTCGAATACGTCGCGGGGGAGTTGAAGCGCATCCGCGACGCGCACGGCGGCGCGGCTATCGGCGCGCTCGTCTCGCCGCACTCGACGCTCGAGGAGATGCACCTCGCGCAGAAGCTCGTGCGGGGCCTGGGCAGCGACAACGTCGACTTCCGCCTGCGGCAGTCGGACTTCTCGACCGACGGCAAGCGCGAGGGAGCGACCTGGCTCGGGATGGCGATCGCGGACGTGGCGACGCTCGACCGCGTGCTGGTGGTCGGCAGCTTCCTGCGCAAGGACCACCCGCTGCTGGCGCACCGCCTGCGGCAGCGCGCGAAGAACGGGGCGGAGATCTCGCTCGTCCACGCCGCGGACGACGAGCAGCTGATCCGGCTCGCGCACAAGGCGATCGTCGCGCCGTCTGCGCTGCCACGGATGCTCGCGGAGATCGCCGCCGCGGCGGCCGCTGCCTCCGGCAAGGACGCCCCGGCCGCGCTCGCCGGCATCGAACCGTCGCCAGCCGCCCGCGACCTCGCCGCGAGCCTCGCGGGAGGGAAGCGCCGCGCGGTCTTCCTGGGCAGCTTCGCGGAATGGCACCCGAAAGCGGCGCAGATCCATGCGCTTGCGCAGGCGATCGCTGAGTCGACGGGGGCGACGCTGGGATTCCTCACGGAAGCGGCGAACTCGATCGGCGGCACGCTCGCCGGAGCCTTCCCGCGGCAGGGCGGGCTCAACGCGGCGGCGATGCTGGCCGATCCGCGTCGGGCGTACCTGGTCCTCGACGCCGACCCGACGCTCGACACCGCCGACCCCGCGACGACGCGCGCCGCGCTCTCCGCGGCCGAGCTGGTCGTCGTGATGTCGCCCTTCAAGTCGGGCGCGCTGGAGCACGCCCATGTCCTCCTTCCGATCGCGCCGTTCACCGAGACGGCCGGCACCTTCGTCAACTGCGAGGGCCGCGCGCAGTCGTTCGGCGCCGTCGTCATGCCGCTCGGCGAGGCGCGTCCGGCTTGGAAGCTGCTTCGCGTGCTCGGATCGCTTCTCGGCGTTCCGGGCTTCGGCTTCGAGACGATCGAGGCCGTGCGGGCCGAGCTGCCGCAGCCCGAAGACATCGGCGGCTGGCTCTCGAACGAGACGCGCGCGCCGCTCGAGGCGCCACTGGGGGCTCGAGCCAACGGACTGGAGCGCATCGCGGACGTGCCCATCTACGCCGCCGATCCGCTGGTGCGGCGCGCGGCGTCGCTCCAGAAGACGCGCGACGCGCTGCCGCCGCGCGCCCGCGCGCACCCGGCGACGGTCGCGAAGCTGGGCCTTGCCGACGGCGCGTCGATACGCGTGCGGCAGGGCGCCGCGCAGGCGGTGCTGACGCTCGCCGCCGACACGGGCGTTCCGGAGGGCTGCGTGCGCATCGCGGCGGCGCATCCCTCGACCCATGGGCTGGGCGCCATGTTCGGCGCGGTCGCGCTCGAGGCGGTCTAGGTGGACGCGATCGAGCACGCGCTCGGCCCGATCTGGTGGCCGCTCGTCTGGACGATCGCGAAGATCGTCGCCATCGCGGTCCCGCTGATCATCGGCGTGGCGTACCTCACGCTCGCCGAGCGCAAGGTGATCGGCTGGATCCAGGTGCGGATCGGCCCGAATCGCGTCGGGCCGCTCGGCCTGCTGCAGCCGTTCGCCGACGTCTTCAAGCTCCTGTTCAAGGAGATCGTCGTTCCGACCGGCGCCAACCGCTATCTCTTCTTCGTCGCGCCGGTGCTCTCGATCGGACCGGCGCTCGCGGCCTGGGCGGTGATTCCCTTCGCCGACGGCGTCGTGCTCTCGAACATCAACGCGGGGCTCCTCTACGTCATGGCGCTCTCGTCGATGGGCGTCTACGGCATCATCCTTGCGGGCTGGGCGTCGAATTCCAAGTACGCGTTCCTGGGTGCGCTGCGCTCCGCGGCGCAGATCGTCTCCTACGAGATCGCGATGGGCTTCGCGCTCGTCGGCGTGCTGATGGCGGCTTCGAGCCTCAACATCAGCGACATCGTCCGCGGCCAGGAGGGCGGGGCGGCGTACTGGTACGTCTGGCCGCTGCTGCCGCTCGCGGTGGTCTACCTTGTCTCGGGCATCGCCGAGACCAACCGCCATCCCTTCGACGTGGCGGAGGGCGAGTCGGAGATCGTCGCCGGCTTCCACGTCGAGTATTCCGGGGTGGCCTTCGCGGTGTTCTTCCTCGCCGAGTACATGAACATGATCCTGATCGCCGCGCTTACCTCGATCATGTTCCTGGGCGGGTGGCTCTCGCCCTGGCCGCAGCTCAACGACCTGCAGATCGCCGGCGTCCACCCGCTCGGCGACGGCATCGGCTGGCTGTTCGTCAAGGTCTGCGCCGTGCTTTTCATCTTCCTGTGGATCCGCGCCACGTTCCCGCGCTACCGCTACGACCAGATCATGCGGCTGGGCTGGAAGGTGTTCATCCCGGTGACGCTGGTGTGGATCGTCTTCCTGGGCGCGATGATGCAGACGCGGTTCGCGCCGCTCTTCCACTAGAGGCGACCATGATCCAGCGCGTCAAGGATTTCTTCGGCTCGTTCCTCCTGGTGGAGCTCTTCAAGGGGCTATGGCTCACCCGCGGCTACCTGTTCCGGCGCAAGGTTACCGTCCAGTATCCGGAGGAGAAGACGCCCCAGAGCCCGCGCTTCCGCGGGCTGCACGCGCTGCGCCGGTATCCCAACGGCGAGGAGCGCTGCATCGCCTGCAAGCTCTGCGAGGCGGTCTGCCCGGCGCTCGCGATCACGATCGAGTCCGACCAGCGCGCCGACGGCACGCGGCGGACGACGCGCTACGACATCGATCTCACCAAGTGCATCTTCTGCGGCTTCTGTGAGGAAAGCTGTCCGGTCGATTCCATCGTCGAGACGCGCATCCTCGAATACCACGGCGAGAAGCGCGGCGACCTGATCTACACCAAGGAGATGCTCCTGGCCGTCGGGGACCGCTACGAGGCGGAGATCGCCGCCGACCGTGCGGCGGACGCGCGGTACCGCTAGAGAGCCATGACGCAGACCCTCATCTTCTACGCCTTCGCCGCGATCCTGGTCTTCGCGGCGCTGCGCGTGGTCACGACGCGCAATCCCGTGCACGCCGCGCTCTGGCTGGTGCTCTCTTTCTTCAGCGCCGCGGGCATCTGGCTGCTGCTCCAGGCGGAGTTCCTGGCGATCGCGCTGGTGCTGGTCTACGTCGGCGCAGTGATGGTGCTGTTTCTGTTCGTCGTGATGATGCTCGACGTCAATTTCGAGAAGCTGCGGGAGCGCTTCCGCAGCTATATTCCCGTGGCCGCCACCGTGGGGATCCTGGTCCTCGTCGAGATGACGCTGGTGATCCTGGGAAGCTATCTCGGCGAGCGCGCCGCGCCGCCCGCGGCGGCAGCAGGCTACAGCAACACCAAGGCGCTGGGGCTGCTGATCTACACCGACTACGCGTATCCGTTCGAGATCGCCGGGTTCATCCTGCTGGTGGCGATCGTCGCGGCGATTGCGCTGACGCATCGCCGGCGGCCGAAGACCAAGCATCAGAGCCCGAGCGCGCAGATCCGCGTCCGGCGCGACGAGCGGCTGCGCATCGTGCACATGCCGGCGGAGAAGCGGGAGCCTTGAGCGCCGGGAACAGGTCTTGAACAAATGGGGCGCCGGCGGTCCGGCGTCCCGAAGGAAGTCGATGCCGGCCGGTTCTGCTTTCGGCCGGCCGTGAGCGGGGGAATCTTGGGCTTGTCGTCACAACCGGTGCTGGCGCACTACCTCGTCCTCGGGGCGGTCCTGTTCGCGATCAGTGTCATCGGCATCTTCCTCAATCGCCGCAACGTGCTGATCATCCTGATGGCGATCGAGCTGATGCTCCTCGCCGTGAATCTCAACTTCATCGCCTTCTCGCACTTCCTGGGCAACGCCGCCGGCCAGGTATTCGTGTTCTTCATCCTCACCGTGGCGGCGGCGGAGTCCGCGATCGGGCTCGCGATCCTGGTGCTCACGTTCCGCAACATCGGCTCGATCGACGTCGAGGACATCGGCAAGCTGCGAGGCTAGGCGGATGGACCGGATGCATCTCCTATACCTGCTCGTTCCGCTGGCGCCGCTCGCCGGGGCGATCGTCGTCGGCGTCTGGGGCCCGCGGCTCGGGCGCGCGGCGTCGCACTGGATCTGCATCCTGGGCGTGGCCGTGTCGACGGCGGGCTCGGCGCTCATCCTCCGCGACGTGCTCGCCGGCCACAGCTTCAACGGCGACCTCTACGTCTGGATGACCTCCGGCTCGCTCAAGTTCGCGATCGGCTTCCTGATCGATCCGCTGACCGCGCTGATGATCACGGTCGTTTCCTTCGTCTCGCTGATGGTGCACATCTACACGATCGGCTACATGGCGGACGACCCCGGCTACACGCGGTTCTTCAGCTACATCTCGCTGTTCACCTTCAGCATGCTGATGCTGGTGATGTCGAACAACTTCCTGCAGCTGTTCTTCGGCTGGGAAGCGGTCGGCCTGGTGTCGTACCTGCTGATCGGCTTCTGGTACACGCGACCGACGGCGATCTACGCCAACCTCAAGGCGTTCCTCGCGAATCGCGTCGGCGACTTCGGCTTCGCGCTCGGGATCGGGCTGATCGTCGCCTACTTCGGTTCGCTCGACTACGCGACCGTCTTCAAGGCCGCGCCCGCGCTCTCGGACAAGACGCTCGAGCTCGTCGGCGTCCCTCAGTGGTCGGCGCTGACCGCGATCTGCATCGGACTCTTCGTCGGGGCCATGGGCAAGTCCGCGCAGGTCCCGCTGCACGTGTGGCTCCCCGACTCGATGGAAGGCCCGACCCCGATCTCCGCCCTCATCCACGCCGCGACGATGGTGACCGCGGGCATCTTCATGGTCGCGCGCATGAGCCCGCTGTTCGAGCACTCGGAGGTCGCGCTCTCGTTCGTGGCGATCATCGGCGCGACGACGGCTCTGTTCATGGCCCTGCTCGGCATCGTCCAGAACGACATCAAGCGCGTCATCGCCTACTCGACGCTCTCTCAGCTGGGCTACATGACCGTGTCGCTCGGCGTGTCGGCCTACCCCGCGGCGATCTTCCACCTGATGACCCACGCATTCTTCAAGGCGCTGCTATTCCTCGCCGCCGGCTCGGTGATCATCGCGATGCATCACGAGCAGGACATGCGCAACATGGGCGGCCTGCGCCGGTACATGCCTGTCACCTACTGGACGGCGCTGGTCGGCGCGCTGGCCCTGTGCGGCATCCCGCCGTTCGCCGGGTTCTTCTCCAAGGACGCGATCATCGAGGCCGCCGAGCTCTCGCACGTGACCGGCCACGGCTACGCGGCTTTCGCCGTCACGATCGGCGTGTTCATCACCGCGCTCTACACCTTCCGCATGCTCTTTCTCACCTTCCATGGCGAGGAGCGCTTCCGTCACGCGGCGGCGCACGCCGACGCGATCGAGGAGCCGGGACACGACGCCGAGCACGCGCACGGCGATCCGCACGAAAGCCCGTGGGTCGTCACCCTGCCGCTCGTGCTGCTGGCGATCCCGTCGATCTACTCCGGCTGGGCGTACGTCGACCGCGTGCTCTTCGGCGGCTACTTCGGATCGTCGATCGCGATCGCGCCGCAGCATGCAGGGCTCGCGACCATGGCCGAGGAGTGGCACGGCCCCTGGGCGTTCGTCCTGCACGGCCTCGGGACGCTGCCGTTCTGGCTCGCCGTCGCGGGCATCGCCTGCGCCTGGTTCTTCTACGTTCTTCGCGCCGACCTGCCTAACCGCATCGCGGAGCGCTCGGGCGCCCTCTACCGCCTGCTTCTCAACAACTACTACATCGATCGCTTCAACGACTGGTTCTTCGCGGGCGGGTTTCGGCGCATCGGAAGGCTCTTCTCCGACGTGGGCGACCGCTCGGTGATCGACGGCTTCTTCGTCAACGGCAGCGCGAGGCTGGTCGCCGCCACCTCCGCGCTGGCACGCCAACTCCAGTCGGGCTTCGTCTACCAGTATGCCTTCGCGATGGTCCTGGGCGTCGTCGCATTCCTCTTCTGGTGGCTCACGCTCAGGAGCGCCTGATGCTGCCCTACCTGAGCCTCGCGATCTGGGTGCCGATCGTCGCGGGCGTGCTGGTGCTCGCGCTGCACCGCGAGCGCGACGCGCAGGCCGCGCGCTGGCTGGCGCTGATCGGGGCGATCGCCGGCTTCGCCGTCACGATCCCGCTGTACATGCGTTTCACCCTGGGCACCGCCGAGATGCAGTTCGTCGAGACGGTCGAATGGATCCCGCGCTTCAACGTGAACTACCTGCTCGGCGTCGACGGCATCTCCGTGCTGTTCGTGCTGCTCAACAGCTTCGTCACCCTGCTCGCGATCTGGGCCGGCTGGGTGGTGATCGAGAAGCGCGTGGCGCAGTACATGGCGGCGTTCCTGATCATGTCGGGATTGATCAACGGGGTGTTCGCCGCCCTCGACGCAGTGCTGTTCTACACGTTCTTCGAAGCGCAGCTCATACCGATGTACCTCATCATCGGCATCTGGGGCGGGCCAAACCGGATCTACGCGGCGATCAAGTTCTTCCTCTACACCTTCCTCGGCTCGGTGCTGATGCTGGTGGCGCTCATCTACCTGTACACCGTGAGCGGCAGCTTCTCGATCCTGGAGTGGTACCAGCTTCCGCTGTCGCTCCGGACCCAGGTGTGGCTGTTCGCCGCGTTCTTCATCGCCTTCGCGGTCAAGGTGCCGATGTGGCCGGTGCACACCTGGCTACCCGACGCGCACGTCGAGGCGCCGACCGGCGGCTCGGTGGTGCTCGCGGCGGTCACGCTGAAGGTGGGCGCGTACGGGTTCGTCCGCTTCGTGCTCCCGATCCTGCCCGACGCGAGCCATTATCTGGCGGGCTTCGTGATCCTGCTCTCGCTCGTCGCGATCGTGTACATCAGCTTCGTGGCGCTGGTTCAGCCGGACATGAAGAAGCTGATCGCCTATTCGTCGATCTCGCACATGGGCTTCGTGACGCTCGGCTTCTTCCTCTTCACCCAGCTCGGGCTCGAGGGCGGGCTGGTGCAGATGATCTCCCACGGCTTCGTCTCCGCCGCGCTCTTCCTCTGCGTCGGCGTCCTCTACGACCGGATGCACAGCCGCCAGATCGGCGACTACGGCGGCGTGGTCAATACCATGCCGCGCTTCGCGGCCTTCGCGATGCTGTTCGCGATGGCCAACGCCGCGCTTCCGGGCACGAGCGGCTTCGTCGGCGAGTTCATGGTGATCCTCGCCGCGGTCAGGGCCAATTTCTGGATCGGCTTCCTCGCCGCCACGATCATGATTCTCGGCGCGGCGTACACGCTGTGGATGTACAAGCGCGTGTGGTTCGGCGAGGTGGCCAATCCGCGGGTCGCGGCGCTGACCGACCTGAGCCGACGCGAGTTCTGGCTGCTCGCCGCGCTGGTGGTCGCGATTCTCGCCATGGGCATCTACCCCAAGCCGTTCACCGACGTGATGCACGCCTCGGTGTCCCAGCTTCTGGCCGACGTCGCCCGGAGCAAGCAATGACGCCCGCGAGCCCGCTCATGCTGGCCGCGGCCTCGCCGGAGATCGTGGTCGCGGGCGCGGCCTGCCTGGTGCTGGTCGTAGACCTGCTGCTGCCGGAGGAGGAGCGGCGCGTCGGATACTGGCTGACGCAGCTCGCGCTGCTCGCCGCGGCGTTCCTCACCTGGGTCTCCCCCGACGAGACGCCGGTGCGGGCCCTGTCCGGCATGTTCGTGACCGACAAGCTCGCCGATGCGCTCAAGCTCTTCGCCTACCTGTCGGCCTCGCTGACGCTCTTCTATTCGCGCGGCTACCTCGCCGTCCGGGGCCTGTTCCGCGGCGAGACCTTCGTGCTGACGCTGACCAGCGTGCTCGGCATGATGGTGATGATCTCGGCCAACAACTTCGTCACGCTGTTCCTGGGGCTCGAGCTGATGTCGCTGTCGCTCTACGCGCTGATCGCGCTGCAGCGCGACTCCGCGCGCGCGGTCGAGGCAGCGATGAAGTACTTCGTGCTCGGCGCGATCGCCTCGGGACTCCTGCTCTACGGCATGTCGATGATCTACGGCGCCACCGGCACGCTCGACATCGGCGGGGTCGCCGACGCGATCGTCACGGGCCATGGAGGCAACGGCGTGATCCTGGTCTTCGGACTGGTCTTCGTCGTCTCTGCGATCGCCTTCAAGATCGGCGCGGTGCCGTACCACATGTGGATCCCCGACGTCTACGACGGTGCGCCGACCGCGGTGACACTGCTCGTCGGCAGCGCGCCGAAGCTCGCGGCGTTCGCCTTCGCGATGCGGCTTCTGGTCGGCTCGCTCGCCGCCCTGGCGATCGACTGGCAGGGGATGCTGGTGGTCCTTTGCCTGCTCTCGATGATCCTCGGCAACGTCGTGGCCATCGCCCAGACGAACATCAAGAGGATGCTCGCCTACTCGACGATCGCCAACATGGGCTTCATGCTCCTCGGCTTCCTGTCCGTGACCGGCGACGGTTCGCGCACCACGCTGGACGGCTACAGCGCGGCGATGTTCTACACCGTCACCTACGTGCTCACCACGCTGGTCAGCTTTGGCATCGTCATGCTGCTCTCGCGCGAGGGCTTCGAGGGCGACCGCCTCGACGACCTGAAGGGCCTCAACCAGCGGGAGCCCTGGTACGCCTTCATGATGCTGCTCGCCATGTTCTCGCTCGCCGGCGTGCCGCCGACGGTGGGCTTCTACGCGAAGTTCTCGGTGATCGCCGCCGCCGTCGACGTGGGCCTGGTCTGGCTGGCCATCGTCGCGGTGCTGGCCTCGCTCGTGGGGGCCTTCTACTACCTGCGCATCGTGAAGCTCATGTACTTCGACGATCCGCTCGACTCGGCGCCGATCGAAGCGCGCAGCGACACCCGCGTGCTGCTCTCGCTCAACGGCCTGGCGCTGCTCCTCCTGGGCGTGTTTCCGCAGAGCCTCATGGGCTGGTGCGTGCTGGCGCTGCGGCATTCGTACTGAGGCCGGCGCGTCCCCGGCCGTGCTAACATCGCCGCACGGGCCGCCCGGCCGGGCTCGTTCCGTGCGGCCCATCCGATGCGCGTCGGCCTCTTCGTCACCTGCCTCGTCGATCTGATGCGGCCGTCGATCGGGTTCGCCGCCGTTCGGCTGCTCGAGGCCGGCGGCGCCGAGGTGCACGTCCCCCCGGATCAGACCTGCTGCGGCCAGCCCTGCTACAACGGCGGCGACCGCGTCGGAGCGCGGACGCTCGCAGCGCGGGTGCTCGACCAGTTCGAAGCCTGCGATTACCTGGTCGCGCCCTCGGGCTCGTGCAGCGGCATGATCAGGACGCACTACGCCGACGTCTTCCGCGACGACCCCGCGCAGCTCCGGCGCGCCGAGGCGCTCGCCGCCAGGACCTACGAGCTCGCGAGCTTCCTCGCCGACGTGCTCAAGCTCGACGCCGTTCCCGGAGCGCTCGCCGCGACCGCCACCTACCACGACTGCTGCGCCGGGCTGCGCGAGATGGGCGTCAAACGGCAGCCGCGCGCGCTGCTCTCGAAGGTGCGGGGCCTCGAGCTCAGGGAGATGGCCGACTGCGAGACCTGCTGCGGCTTCGGCGGGACGTTCTCCGTCAAGTTCGGCGAGATCTCCGCGCGGCTTGCCGACAACAAGTGCCGCGAGATCGCCGCGAGCGGTGCGGACACGGTCGTGCTCGGCGACCTCGGCTGCATGCTGAACATCGAGGGACGGCTGCGCCGCCGCGGCGACGCGAAGACCCGCGTGCTGCACGTCGCCGAGGTCCTCGCCGGCGAGGCCGGGACATCCCGGGGCTGAGGGACGCCGAGCGATGCAAGTCGCCTCGATGCATTTCAGGCAGCGCGCGCACGCCAACATGGCCGACGCGCAGCTGCAGCGCAACCTCCGCAAGATCGAGGGCAAGTTCGTCGCCCATCGCCGCGAATCCCTGAAGGAGCTCGACGACTTCGAGGCGACCCGCGAAGCCGGCCAGGCGATCCGCCAGCGGGCGCTCGACGATCTCGATGCGTGGCTGGAGATCTTCGAGCGCAACGCCACCGCGCGCGGCGCGACCGTGCTCTGGGCGGAGACCCCCGCCGAGATCAACGCGCACGTGCT
>Ga0335080_10000314_pt1 | contig 44492 bp, 43 predicted proteins | sample Lox_Sample_34_FD_206720 | JGI IMG/M metagenome (GOLD analysis project Ga0335080, IMG submission 206720) | Soil microbial communities from Loxahatchee National Wildlife Refuge, Florida, United States - Lox_Sample_3.4 | ecosystem: Environmental > Terrestrial > Soil > Wetlands | place: USA... | reverse complement strand
ACAAGAACCGCCACAAGCAGAGCACGGTGTGGCGTAACTTATTGATTATACGTTATATTTTTGGCGGAGAGGGCGGGATTCGAACCCGCGTTAGGGTATTAGCCTAAACACGCTTTCCAGGCGTGCGACTTAAACCACTCATCCACCTCTCCGTTTTGCAACGCAGGCTTCGGCCGCGCAGCCGAGGGCGTCATTTTACGCGACCGCCGTCGGGGGCCGCTACGAGGTCGCGATCCTGCGCTTCTCCTCGCTCCAGTCCTGGATCAGCGCGAAGCCGATCGCGAGCAGCGTCGGCCCGAGGAATACGCCGATGAACCCGAATGCGATCACGCCGCCCAGCACGCCCAGCAGCACCAGGATGAAGGGCAGGTCGCTGCCGTAGCTGATGATGAGCGGCTTGATGAAGTTGTCGACGCTGCTCACGACTGCGACGCCCCAGATGAGCATGAAGATTCCCCAGCCGGCGTGATCGTGCGCGAACAGCCAGAACGCCGCGGGTGCCCAGACGAGCGGCGGCCCGACCGGCACCGGAGAGAGGAAGAACGTCGCGAGCCCGAGCAACGGCGCCGCCGGGACCCCGGCGAGCCAGAACCCGACCGCCGCCAGCACGCCCTGCGCGATCGCGGTGCCGAGGATGCCGTAGACGACGCCGCGGGTGGTCGCGACCGCCACCGCGATGAGCCGCCCCCCGCGCTCGCCGGCGATCCGCCCGACGCTCGCACTCAACCGCTGCGACATCGCTTCGCCGTCGCGATAGAGGAAGAACACGATCAGCACCGAGAGCGCGAGCTGGAGCACGCCGTACGCCAGCGACGCCGCGCCTGCGAGCGCGAACGCTTGCAGCGGCTGCAGGTACTGCTTCAAATCGGCGAGAAAGCCGGCGCTGTCGTGCGCGATGCCGGCCCAGTAGGCGCGCGCGTGCTCGCCGACGAGAGGAATCCGGGCGACCCATGCCGGCGGGTCGGGCGGACCCTCGTCGATGATGCGCTTGCCTTGCTCGAGGAGCTGGTTGGCGTTCTCCGCGAGCGAGATCCCGACGATCACGAAGGGCGCGAGCAGTACCAGCGCCACGGCGAGCGTCAGCAGCAGCGCCGGCACGGTGATGCGCCCGCGCATCGCGCTCCTGAGCCGCGTGAACACGGGCCAGGTCGTGCAGCAAAGGACGATGGCCCAGAGCACTGCCGTGAGGAAAGGCTGGAGAACGAGATAGCATCCAGCCACCAAAACGACGAGGACCGCCAGCGCGATCCACTGCTCGATGCGGCCGGTGGAGGGCGGTGCCGGCCGGAAGGGATTCGGGTCGTTCACGATCGGCGCGCTGACATCGCGCGCGAGGAAGTCTAGCACGCGCCCGCGGGTGTGCCGGCGCGCCGCGCCGCCGCGTCAGGGGGCGATGTACGCGGTCTTCACTACCGTGAAGAATTCGGCGGCGTAGCGCCCCTGCTCGCGCGGCCCGTAGCTCGATCCCTTGCGGCCGCCGAAGGGAACGTGATAGTCCACGCCCGCCGTCGGCAGGTTGACCATCACCATTCCGGCCTGCGCGTGACGCTTGAAATGCGACGCGTGCTTGAGCGAAGTCGTGACGATGCCCGCGGACAGGCCGAACTCGGTGTCGTTCGCCAGCGTGAGCGCCTCGTCGTAGTCCTCGGCGCGGATCACCGATGCCACCGGTCCGAAAATCTCCTCGCGCGAGATGCGCATGCCGTTGGTCGCTTCGCTGAACAGCGCCGGCGCGAGGTAGTAGCCGTCGTGCTCCCGCTTCAGCCGCTCGCCGCCCATGAGCAGCTTCGCGCCCTCCCTGCGGCCGATCTCGAGATAGCGCAGGTCCTGGTCGAGCTGGCTCTGATCGACCACCGGTCCGATGTCGGTTCCCGGCGCGAGCGCGTCGCCGACCTTGAGAGCCTTCACTTTCTCGCCGAGGGCGTTCAAAAAGCGATCGTGGATGCCCTTGGTGACGATCAGGCGCGATGATGCCGTGCACCGCTGGCCGGTCGAGTAGTACGCGCCCTGGACCGCGACGTTCACTGCGGTGGCGAGATCGGCATCGTCGAGGATCACCAGCGGATTCTTCCCGCCCATCTCGAGCTGCAGCTTCGCCATGCGCGCGATCGCCTTGGCGGCGATGGCACGGCCCGTCGTGACCGAGCCGGTGAAGCTGATCGCGGCGACGCCGGGGTGATTGACCATCGCCTCGCCCACCACCGAGCCGCGGCCCATGACCAGGTTGAACACGCCGGGAGGAATCCCGGAGCGCGCGATGATGTCCGCGACCGCCCAGGCGGAGCCCGGTACGAAATCCGCCGGCTTGAACACCACCGTGTTGCCGTAGGCGAGCGCCGGGGCGATCTTCCACGCCGGAATCGCGATCGGGAAATTCCACGGCGTGATGATGCCGACGACTCCGATCGGCTCGCGCGTGACTTCGATGTCGACGCCCGGACGGACCGACGGCAGCTTCTCGCCGGAGACGCGAAGTACTTCGCCCGCGAAGAAGCGGAAGATCTGTCCCGCGCGGGCGGCTTCGCCGATGCCCTCCGGAAGCGTCTTGCCTTCCTCGCGCGAAAGCAGCCGGCCCAGCTCGTCCTTGCGCGCGAGGATCTCCGAGCCGATCTTGTCGAGGCTGTTGGCCCGCTCCTGGATCGATCCCGTCGCCCACGAGGGGAAGGCGTGAGCCGCGGCGGCGATCGCTTCGTTGGCCTGTGTCGCATCGGCCTGGGCGTATTCGCCGATGACGTCGGCCAGGTTCGACGGATTGCGGTTTGCCGTCGCCGCCGTGCCCGCGATCCATTCGCCGCCGATGAGATTGTCGAAGGTGGGCATGCCTGCTTTGTAGCACCGATCGCGGTCGTTGTGCCAGCGCGGCGCGAGGCGCAAACGACACGGGCGATCCCCGTCGAGGGATCGCCCGCAAAAGAGGTCGATGCGCTCTAGTGGCGGCTGCGCAGCGGAACGATCGCCAAGCCGACCAACGCCAGTCCGACGAGGACCAGCGTGCCGGGCTCGGGGACGGCGGGGGCGACGAAATCCGCGACTACGAACGAGGGCTGGGTGCCGTCTTGTCCGAACGGATTGCCGCCGGGCGTGTCGATGATGCCCACACCGTAGATCGGGTCCTCGTTGATCGGGTTGTTTCCGCTGTTGCCCGGAGCGATCGGGGGCCAGCTCCACGGGTCCCCCGGTTGACCGCCGATGGTCTTGCCCGGGAACGAGGGACCCGTTCCGCCGCTATCGTGGTGCCCGCCCGGAAGCGAGGAGCTGGAATTGCCTGGCGTGAAGCCGCCGCCGGGGAAGCCTCCGCCCGAAGAGCCTCCACCCGAAGAGCCTCCGCCGGTAAAACCGCCGCCGGGACCGCCTGGGAATCCGCCACCCGGGAAACCGCCACCGGGCGGCGTTCCCGCACCCCCGCCCCCGCCTTGGCCGCCCGAGCCCGGATGCGGCCCGGAATCGTTCAGTCTTCCGCCTCGCGCACTCGTCGGACCGGCCATCGTGCACTCAGGGTCCGTCGCGCTCAGGATGGGATCGGCGCAGTCGTCCGTGCTCGCCTGGTCTCCGCCGAGCCCGGAAGCGGGCCTGCCGAATAGGCCGGTCCCCGCGCCGAAGGAGCCGAAGCCGCCGCCCTCATCGGATCCCGCGCCACCGTCATCTGCCAGCAGGCCGCCGGACCCGCCTTCGCCCGCGGACCATGCGCCCGCGCCCGACGCGCCGCCACCGGCATCGTGCCTCACGCGGGAAGTGAACGAAAAGCTGTAGTCCGCAAACGCGGAGGAAACAACGAGAAAGCTCGCCACACCAAGCGCCGCAGAGATCGCTCTCATCCCGGCCTCCAAGGTTCCGGTCCGGCGTCCCCCCAGAACGCCTTAACCGCTAGCTTAGCGCTGTTTCGTTTGTAGTGGGCAATGCTGCCAAGCTAGAGGTAGCAAGACCCGTGCTGGTCGTCCAATGCCGTAATGAAAGAGTAACTTAGCTCAAGAAGCCGGCATGACGCTCTTCACCCTTGTAAAGCAATCCGACAGTCGACGGTAGGAATTGTCAGCATAATGACAGGAATCAGCCGGTTGCATTCGCCGGCGGCAGGCTAGTTCGGGGGATAGGGCTTGCCTTCGAGATAGAGCTTCAGACGCATCTGAGTATCGAAGTCTTTCGCATGCTGGGGGTCGGCCATCGCCTTGCTCTGCCAGTCGACCGCGCGCGCGAAGTCGCCAGTGCGCGCATACGCCGCGGCCATCGTATCGAGCAGCGACGGCTCCTTGCAATCGGAGAGCTTGCATGCTTTGAGCGCGAGCTCGATCGCACGGCGCCCGTCGCGGACCACGGCATCGTCGGCGGTCGCCAGCAGCCACGCGAGATTGTTGTAGGCGCGCGGATAGGACGGATCGAGACCGATCGCGCGGTTCAGATCCCGGATCGCCCGCGGGTACTGTCCCAGCGCTCCCAAGACCGCGCCGCGATTGCAATAGGCCTCGGCGTAGCCCGAGTTGAGCTCGATCGCGCGATCGAAGTCCGGCATCGCCCGGTCGTACTCCTTGAGCGCGCCGTAGGCGGCGCCCCGGTTGTTGTACGCGACCGAGTTGTCCGCGCCCTGCCGGATCGCTTCGTCGTAGGCCTTCACCGCCTCGCCGAAGCGGCCCGCTTCCTGCAGCGTGACGCCCCGCTGGAAGGCCGCGTCGCCGGCATCGGATTGAGCGATCACCTGCGCCGGGGCCGCGAGCCCGAGCCCGCAAGCGAGCAAGACGGCGCGACGCAGCGAGCTCATGCGCGTGGCTTTCCCTCGAAGGCCGCCTTCGAGCCGCGAGCCGCCGCGCGAGCCGCGCCCGCACAACGGTTTCGAGGCAAGTGCGGAGATGGCGGAGAGAGAGGGATTCGAACCCCCGTTAGGTTGCCCTAAACCTGATTTCGAGTCAGGCGCCTTCGACCACTCGGCCATCTCTCCGTTCGAGAAATCATAGCATTGCGAAAAACGCCCGGGAAAGATTCTTCGCGCACTGCGCGCGCCGCCGCCGGCCGCGTGTGCTCAAAGGCGGGATGCGATCACGGGCGCTCGATGCGATCGAGGACGCCACGCCAGGTCTCGGGGAGGCGCGCGCTCTCCAGGGATCGCTCGGCATCGTAGTCGACGACGTCCGCCCGCTCGTCGTCGGCGAGTGGCTGCCGCGTGCGGAGCTGATGCTCCAGCACGGCGAGGTCGGCATCCGACGCATCGCCACCCTCCGCCGCGCGCCGCTCGATTCGCCAGCGCATCACCGATTCGCGCGCGACGAACGCGACGATCACGAAGGGGACGCCCAGGTCGGACGCGAGCGTGCGGAACAGATCGCGCTGCCAGCGCTGGAGAGAGGTCGCGTCGACGAGCGCCACGAAGCCGGCGGAGACGACCTCTGCCGCAAGCGCCCGGGCCCGGCGATAGGTGGCGTCCGTCGCTTCGGGCGTGTACAGCCCGCGGCCGATGTCCGCGCCTCCACGCTCCCGTGGTGCGAGTGCGTGCAGCCGCTTTCGCTCCACGTCGGTGCGGATGCGAACAGCCTCGGTCGCTTCCAGCAGCGCCTGCGACAAGGCCGTCTTGCCGCAGCCGGAGGGGCCATGGGTCAGGACGATCGCGGCCCGCCGCTGGCGAGCGTAGGAGCGGGCCAGATCGACGTAGCCGCGGTATTCGGCCAGGGCGCTCGCCTGCGCGGCGCCGCTCTCGAGCTGGGCGGCGCGCAGGCGATGAATCTTGGCGCGCACCAGCGCCCGGTAGGCGAGGTAGAAGCGCAGGACGCGCACGCCCGCATAGTCGCCCGTGATCTCGAGGTAGGCGTTCAGGAAGCGGCGCGCGAGATCGCGGCGGCCGCGGTCCTCCAGATCCATCACCGTGAACGCGATCTCGCTCATGACGTCGATCCAGCGCATCGCGGCGTTGAACTCGATGCAATCGAAGATCGTGAGCCTGCCGTTCACCCGGGCCATGTTGCCGAGATGGAGGTCGCCGTGACACTCGCGAATGAATCCGCCATCGCGCCGCGCGCGAAGGGTCGGCTCCCGGGCGAGGTACTCGCTCCCGGTCCATGCCGCCAGCGCCTCGATCGCGTCTCGCTCGTCCAACGTCGTCGCGTGGGTGCGAATCTGCGCGAGATTCGCCGCCGCCAGGCCGAGGATGTCCTGCGGCACACCGAAGCCGTCCTCCGCGCGGGCGACCTCGGCAGATGCGTGAAAGGCGGCGACCTGGTCCGCCAGCGCATCGATGTCGCCGCCGCTCAGCTCGTTGCGCGCCAGGAGCACGCTCGCCAGCGCGTCCTGGGGAAACTCGCGCATTCTCACCGCGTACTCGAGCGCCTCGCCCGTGCCGCCGACCTCCGGATCATCGAAGGTTCCCGTGATCGCCACCACGTCGAGGTAGATCTCGGGGGCGAGCCGCCGGTTGAGCCGGAGCTCTTCCTCGCAGCAGTGCCTGCGCACCGGGAGGGTCGTGAAGTCCAGGAACTCGAACTTGACCGCCTTCTTGATCTTGTAGGCATGCGCGCCGGTCAGCAGGACGTAGGAGATATGCGTCTCGATGACGCGAATCCCCCCACCCTGGCGGCGCCGCCCGAGGAGGGCGCCGCGTGCGAGCGCATCGACGAGCCGCGCCTGGTCCGCGCTGCCGTCAGCCACGCCGCCGCTCCTTCTCGTCGACGCCGCACGCGCGACCCGATGACGTTCGTTGATCCCGATCAAGCTGCTCGCGACCTGCGGCCATAGAATGGCTGCCCCAGGAGGTGCCGATGTCGCTCCGGATCGTGTCGTTCGTTCTGGCCATGATCGCCTTCGGCAGCGGACTCGCCTGCGCCCAGAATGCGCCCGGGGGCGGAGCGTCGCCCGGCGAGCAACTGTACTCGACTCATTGCCTCAGCTGTCACAGCTCGCAGGTCCATTGGCGCGACAAGAGGATCGCGAAGGATTGGCCGGGCCTCGTGGCGCAGGTTCGACGCTGGGAATCCAATGTCGGCCTCGGCTGGCCCGACGAGGACATCCTGGATGTGGCCCGCTACCTGAACGCGCGCTATTACCACTTCGCCGAGCCGGCGAAGCGGGCATCGCTGCCCGCTCCGGCGAGCTGAGGCAGCTTTCGAACGAAGCCGCGCCGGCTCACGCGATCGCCAGGCCGAACGCGAGCAGCGCCGCGTACAGGCAGCACAGCAGCGACGCCCTGGGCGTCATGGGAACGAGGTCTGCCGGCGTCTCCTGCTCCCGTATCGCCCGGCCGAGGTGCCACGCCAGCGGAAGCGTCAGGACCGGCAGCAGCACGCCCGGCCCGAACCCGAGGACTGTCCAGAAGAGGAACGGTGCGAGATACGCGAGAAGGGAGAGCGACAGATAGGCGGCACGGCTGCCGCCGACTCCGTTGCGTACGGCGATCGTGCGCCAACCCTTCACGGCGTCGAACGGGCGATCGCGCAGGTCGTCGATCAGCAGCACGTTGGTCACGAGCGCGCCGACGGGCCAGCCCACGACAAACGCCGCGAGGGGAAGCGAATCGAGTTGCGGAATCGGCAGGGAAGCTGCGCTGCGAAGCCACGCGACCTGCGCGAAGTAGGTGCCCGCGACGGCGACGATGCCGAACATCACGAAGAACACGCACTCCGCGAGTCCCGCCCTCGCGTACGGCAACGGCCCGCCCGCGTAGGCCAGGCTGGCGAACACCCCGGCGAGGCCGATGACGACCGCGGCCATTCCGCCGACGTGCCAGAAGAAGACCGCGGTGGGAAGCGCGAGCGCGAGCAAGCCGGCGATCGCAAGCCGCAGCTGCGCCAGCGTGAGCGTCCCGTCCTTCAGCGCCTGGGTCAGCTCGGGATGCTCGACGACCGCAGGATGCCGGCGCAGCAACTCGTGATTGTCGGTGAACACCCCCGCCACGTGGATCAGCCAGCTGCCCACAAAGGCGAGCAGCGCGGGCAGGAGGGCGAATACGTGGTCGTGCACGGCGAGACCGACGCCGACCAGGACGGGCGCCGCCGCCGTCGGCAGCGTGTGCGCCGGGTACAGCAGCAGGTCGACCCAGATTCGCCTGCGCGCGATCTCTAGCTTCGGCTCGGGCACGGCGTGCATCCGCTTGGAGTACTGTAGCGGCTTCTCGCCTCGATGCACCCATCTTGCGCCCACACGTTCATCGCACGCATCGCACGGGCTGGCTCCGGGCGAGCGTCCTCGGCGCGAACGACGGCCTGCTGTCGATCGCGAGCCTTGTTCTCGGCGTCGCGGGAGCGCAGGCGAGCCCGAGCGGAATCATCGTCGCGGGCATCGCGGGCCTGGCCGCGGGGGTGTTCTCCATGGGAGCGGGCGAATACATCTCGGTCGCGTCGCAGGCCGACACCGAGCGCGCGGACCTCGAGACCGAACGTCTCGCGCTCGAGAACGAGTACGACCGTGAGCGCCAGGAGCTGGCCGGCATCTATGTCCGGCGCGGGCTCGATCCGGAGCTGGCGAACCGCGTCGCCGACCAGTTGATGAAGCACGACGCGCTCGGTGCACACGCTCGCGACGACATCGGGATCTCGAGCGCACAGGCGGCGCGCCCGCTTCAGGCCGCGGTGGCATCGTCCATCAGCTTCGCCGCCGGCGGTACGGTTCCGCTCCTCGCCGCCGTCATGGCGCGCGGCACGGCGCTCCTTCCTGCGGTCGCCGGGGTCTCGCTCGCTTTCCTCCTGGCGCTGGGCGCGGCTGCGGCCCGGGCCGGAGGCGCGCCGATGATCACCGGCGCACTGCGGGTTTTCGTCGGCGGTGCGTTGGCGATGGGCATCACCTACGCGATAGGCGTCGCAGTGGGGTCGGTGGTCTGACATGGCTGCAAACGCGGCGGAACTCGAACGGATGCTTCAGGCGCCCCGGATGTGCCTGGCGAGGCCGGCATAACGCCGCTCGGTTCGGGTCCCGAACAACGGGTCGTGAAACTGCCGGATCGCGGCGTCGATCGACGCCCAGTCCGACGGCCCCAGCAACCGTGCGGCGAGCGGCAGGATCTCGGTCTCCTCGACGCGCATGTGCTCGCGCAGCATCGCGAGGTAAGCTCGCCCCGCCGCGTCGATCCGCTTGCGTGACATGATCGATCCGTCGAGGACGCCATCGAGCTCCTGGACCAGCTCCTGGCCCGCCCGCTTGAGCGTCGCGTGCTCACCCGAAAGCCGGTCGATCGTCGCGCAGGCGTTCGCGTCGCGTTCGCGGATTCTCGCGAAGACGAGGTCTTCCTTCGGATGGTGCAGGACGTCGGAGTAGTGCGTCATGTAGTACATGATCTCCAGCATCAACTCGTAGTCCGGAGAGTCCCCCCGTTCGAAGGATGCGAGCTGGCGCTCGAGAAGGTCGAGGAGCCGCCCGAAATTGACGTGCTCCACGTGCCAGAGCGTCAGGGTGTCGGCCATGAATCGATCGTAAGGCCGGGCATCCGCGGGGAAAAGGCCCCGTGCGCGCGAAGCCTTGACCTGCATCAAGAACGCGCCGCTATTCATGAACGCCGCTGTCGATTTCGGTCGGCGATACCGCGCGAGGGCGAGCACCGCCCGACGGGCGATGGCAACACATCGCGGTGTCGTCGACCCGCGGCTTGGGTGTATTCTCTGACGCGTGTCAGCCCCGGGGGGACGAAGAGGGTGGAGCGAAGGAGCGAGCGCACGAGCGGTTCGACGAGAGTTGCCGGCGTCGTTCTGGCCGCGGGCTCGTCGAGCCGCATGGGGCGGAACAAGCTCCTGTTCGACGTGGCCGGAGAGCCCCTGGTGCGGCGCGTCGTCCGAAGCGCAGCGGCGGCCGGACTGGATCCCATCGTCGTCGTTCTGGGGCACGAGCCCGAAGCCGTTCGCGGTGCGCTCGCTCGCCTTTCCTGCGAGTACGTGCTCAATCCACGGCACGGCGACGGAATGAAGAGCTCCGTGTGCGCCGGCGTCGCCGCGCTGCCTCCGGACGTCGCCGCGGCGATCGTGCTGCTCTCCGACATGCCCTTCGTGATCCCCGCCATGCTCCAGGGCCTCGCCGAACGCCATCGCGACGGCGACGCCTTGCTGATCCTGTCCGAGTACGACGGCGTCCACGCACCTCCCACGTTGATCGATCGCTCGCTGTTCGGCGAGCTGATGGCCGAGCCGGTCAGGGGCTGCAGCAAGCGCCTGCGGGCGCGACACCCCGACGAGACGGCTGCGATCGGCTGGCCGGCGACCGCGCTCGCCGATGTCGACCTTCCCGTCGACTACGAGCGCGTCAAGGCGACGCTCGCCGCGACCTGAAGCGATGCGCCCCGAACTGCTGGAGCTTGCGGCCCGGCTCGCCGATCGCGGGGAGCGCTTCGCCCTGGTCACCGTGGTGAGGCGCGAGCCGCCCAGCTCCGCGCGGGTCGGAGACGCGGCGCTGGTGACCGCAGGAGGCGAGGTGCACGGCTGGGTCGGCGGCGGGTGCACGCGCTCGACGCTGCTGCGCGAGTCGCTGCGAGCGATGGCCGACGGCGAGCCGAGGCTGCTCTCGCTGTCCGTCGACCCGGTCGCCGAGCAGCGCCCGGGCGTCGTCGCGCTCCCCATGACCTGCAGAAGCGGAGGTACCGTGGATCTCTACGTCGAGGCCGTTCTGCCGGCGCCGCGCCTGGTCGTGTTCGGCGCCACGCCCGCCGCGCGCACGTTGGTGAAGATCGCCGAAGCGATGGGCTATCGCGTCGCGGTCGTCGACCCCGAGGCCGACGCCGCGGACTTCTCCGCGAGCGTCCGCGTGGGCGCACGCGCCGCGCCCGATGCGGCGCCGGGCGCCTGCGTGCTCGTGGCGACCATGGACGAGCGCGACCTGGATGCGATCGAGGCCGCGGTCGCGCTCGAGCCCGCGTATCTCGGCGTGATCGCGAGCCGCAGGCGATTCGCGCAGCTGCGCGACGCCCTCGCGGCGCGCGGTGTCGGCCGCGATGCGCTCGAGGCGATCTCGGCCCCCGCGGGACTGGACATCGGCGCGCGCACGCCGGAAGAGATCGCGCTCTCCGTCATGGCGCAGATCGTGCAGCGGCGGCGGGCAGCGGCGCAGCCGGCGGCTTCGCCCGAGACAATCGCACCGCGCGAGGCGATCGATCCCGTGTGCGGCATGACCGTCGCGGTGGCGGGCGCCCGCCACGCCGCGGAGCTGAGCGGCAAGAGCTACTACTTCTGCTGCGCCGGCTGTCGCAGCAGCTTCCTCGCCGACCCCGCGCGCTACACGGCCGCGGCCGCCCGGGCCCATCGGACGTGAACGCAGAGATCCTCGGGCTGCAGGCGGCGATGGAGCGCCAGGGCTACGTCGCCGAGCCCTCCATCGCCACCGCGGTGTATCTCGCCCGGGAGATGCGCAAGCCGCTGCTCGTCGAGGGCGACGCCGGGGTCGGGAAAACCGAGCTCGCCAAGGTCGTCGCGCGCCTGCTGGACGCCGAGCTGATCCGGCTGCAGTGCTACGAAGGCCTCGACGCCAACACCGCGCTCTACGAATGGAACTATCCGCGGCAGCTTTTGCGCCTGCGGATCGCCGAGCGCGAGGCGCACGACCCGAAGGCCCTCGAGCACCTGATCTTCGCGCGCGAGTATCTGCTCGAGCGGCCGCTGCTGCACGCGATCACGCGCGACCGACCGCCGATGCTCCTGATCGACGAGATCGACCGCGCGGACGACGGCTTCGAAGCGTTCCTTCTCGAGGTGCTGTCCGAATTCCAGGTGACCATCCCGGAGCTCGGCACGATCCGCGCCGAGCATCCGCCCTACGTTGTGCTGACCTCGAATCGCAGCCGCGAGATCGGCGACGCGCTGCGGCGGCGCTGCCTGTACCTCTACATCGAGCATCCGAGCGAGGACAAGGAGATCCGGATTCTGCGCGGCAAGGTCCCGGACCTCGACGAGCGCCTGGTCCGCGCGGTCGCGCGCTTCGTGCAGCAGTTGCGCGGCCGCGACCTGCGCAAGGTTCCCGGCGTCGCCGAGTCGATCGACTGGGCTCAGGCGCTGCTGCGCCTGCAGCGCGACCGCCTCGACGCGGAAGCCGTGCGCCTTACGCTCGGCTGTCTGCTCAAGGACGAGAGCGACCTACGCGAAACGAGCGGGCCGGTGATCGACGAGCTCGTCGCGCGGGCCGCGGCCGATTGACGCCGGATGATCGCCGCGCACGTCGCGCGCTTCGCCGGGACGCTGCGCAGCCACGGCGTCGGGGTGAGCCTCGGCGACGAGGTCGACGCGGTCGTCGCGCTGCCGCTCGTCGACCTGCTCGATCGAACGGAGGTTCGGCTGGCGCTGCGCATCGCGCTCAAGGTTCCGCGCGACGCGTGGCGCGAGTTCGACCGGCTCTTCGACGCGCATTGGGGCGGCCGATCCGCTCCCGAAGTGCCAGCGCCGCCGCCCGCGGACTCGCACCGGCGCCGCGGGCCGCTCGAGTGGCGCTGGGACGGCACCCGGGTGCGTCTGGAAGCGCCGGAGGTCGAGCGCTCCGGCGACGAGGCGCCCGCCTACAGCCCCGAAGCGCTGTTGCGCCGCAAACCCTTCGACCGCATCCCGAGGAGCGAAATCGCGGCCATGGAGCGGCTGGCGAGCCGGCTCGCTCTGCGCCTCGCCGCCCGCCGCAGCCGGCGTCTCGTGCCCGCGTCCGGTCGCGGGCTCGTCGACCTGCGGCGGAGCCTCCGTCGGGGGCTCGCGACCGAAGGGGATATGCTCCGGCTCGCGCGCCGCGAGCGGGCGCTGGATGAGCCGCGGTTGGTGCTGCTCTACGACACCAGCGGCTCGATGGAGCCCTACACGCGCTTCCACCTGGCCTTCGCGCTCGCCCTGCGACGCGCGATCCGCAGGGTGGAGATCTTCGCCTTCAACACCTCGCTCACTCGGGTGAGCCGCGCGGTAGCCCGGGCGCGAACCTCCGGCTCCCTCGACGAGCTTGCTTCCGAGGTCCCCGACTGGTCCGGCGGCACGCGGATCGGAGCCTGCCTCGCAGAGTTCCTGACACTCCACGGCGACCGGGTGGGCCGCGACACGACCGTGGTGATCGTCAGCGACGGCCTCGACCTGGGCGAGACCGATCTGCTGGCCGAATCGATGCGCGCGCTGCGCGGCCGCGCGCGCATGGTCGTATGGATGAACCCGCTCGCCGGCGACCGGCGCTACGAGCCGGCCGCGGCGGGCATGCGCGCTGCGCTGCCGCACGTCGACCACCTGGCGCCCGGGCACGATCTCGCGTCGCTGGAGCGACTCACGCGCCTGCTCAACTGAGCTAAGATGGCACGCTCGCAGCCTGTCCGATTCGCCTGGAGAGATGTTCCGGATGCGCGCGGCGATGTCCGATCGCCGATGCGCGTCGCGTTTTTCGGTCTGCACAATATCCATAGGAGGATGGACCGATGATCCCCGCGGCATTCGACTATCACCGTCCCGGCTCGGTCGACGAGGCCGTCGCGCTGCTCGCGCGCTACGGCGACGACGCCAAGGTTCTCTCCGGCGGCATGAGCCTGCTGCCCGTGCTCAAGCTGAGGCTCGGCGCGTTCGGCCACCTGATCGACATCGGCCGCATCCCGGGGCTGGAGTACGTCAAGGAGGACGGCGGCTTCCTCAGGATCGGCGCGGGGACCCGGCAGGCGACGCTCGAGCGCAACGAGCTCGTTCGCGCCCGCTGTCAGGTGCTCGCCGACGCGATTCCCCTGATCGCCGATCCGCTCGTGCGCAATCGCGGAACGATCGGCGGCAACGTCGCGAACGGCGATCCTGGCAACGATCAGCCGGCGATCATGCTCGCGCTCGGCGCGACGCTCGTCGCCCGCGGCAGCAAGGGCGAGCGCAGCATCGCGGCGAACCAGTTCTACAAGGGCGTCTACACGACGGCGCTCGCAGCCGACGAGATCTTGACCGAGATCCGCATTCCGGTCCCCTCCGCCCGCAGCGGCGGTGCGTACGTCAAGCTCAAGCGCAAGGTCGGCGATTTCGCGGCCGCAGCCGCGGCGGTCCAGCTGACGCTCGACGCCAAGGGCGCGGTCGAGCGTGCGGCGATCGCGCTCACGAATGCCGGACCGACGCCGATCGATGCGTCGGACGCGGCAGGTTCGCTCGTGGGCAAGGTCCCCGACGAGAAGGCGATCGCGGAAGCGGCGAAGCTCGCGGCCGCGAAGACCTCGCCCGTCGCGGACCGCCGCGGCTCGGTCGAATACAAGCGGGAGATGGCGCGCGTCATGGTGACGCGCGCGCTGCGCAAGGCGCTCGAGCGCGCGGGGGGCAGGTGATCATGGCCATGCACAAGATCAGCGTCACGGTGAACGGCACCGCGCACTCGGCGGAGGTCGAGTCGCGGCTCCTCCTCGTGCACTTCCTCCGCGAAGCCCTGCGGCTGACCGGCACGCACATCGGCTGCGACACCTCGCATTGCGGCGCCTGCACGGTGCTGCTCGACGACGCGCCGGTGAAGTCGTGCACGGTCCTCGCGGTGCAGGCCGACGGCGCCAAGGTCCGCACGGTCGAGGGTCTCGAGCAAGGCGGCAAGCTCCATCCGGTGCAGGAAGGTTTCACCGAGAAGCATGGGCTGCAATGCGGCTACTGCACGCCGGGGATGATGATGACCAGCGTCGCGCTCCTCGAGCGCAACGGCAATCCCAGCGAGCAGGAAATCCGGCAGGCGATCGCGGGCAACCTCTGCCGCTGCACCGGCTACGTCAATATCGTCAAGGCCGTCCAGTACGCGGCCGAGAAGATGAGGTAGATGCCATGGAACCGAGAACCGACGCCAAGATCTCCGGGATGGGGCACTCGATGAAGCGCAAGGAAGACCCGCGCCTCATCCGCGGCCAGGGCCGCTACGTCGACGACATCCAGCTTCCCGGGATGCTCTACATGGATATCGTGCGCAGTCCCTACGCGCACGCCAGGATCAAGTCGATCAACACCGAGAAGGCGCTGAAGATTCCCGGCGTCCTGGCCGTGATCGACGGCGCCACGCTCGCCAAGTACAACCTGCACTGGATGCCGACGATCTCGTCGGACACGCAGATGGTGCTGCCGACCGACCGCGTGATGTACCAGGCGCAGGAGGTCGCGGCGGTCATCGCCACCGAGCGCTACATCGCCGCGGACGGCGTCGAGGCGGTCGAGGTCGACTACGAGCCGCTGCCGCCGATCGTCGATCCTTTCAAGGCGCTCGCGCCCGGTGCGACGGTGCTGCGCACCGACAAGAAGGACCAGAAGGACAACGTCGCCTTCCACTGGGAGGCCGGCGACCGCGCCGACGCGCGGGCGGCGCTCAAGGCGGCCGAAGTGGTCGTGACGGAGGACGTCTACTTGCCGCGCATCCACGTCGCGTCGATGGAGACCTGCGGCTGCATAGCGGACTTCGACCCCGCGCAGGGCAAGCTCACCGTCTATATGACGACCCAGGCGCCGCACGCGGTGCGCACGGTGTTCGCGCTGGTGGCGGGCCACGTCGGCCTCTCGGAAGAGCGCATCCGCATCATCTCGCCGGACATCGGCGGCGGCTTCGGCGGCAAGGTCCCCGTGTATCCGGGCTACGTGATCGCGGTGGCCGCTTCGGTGGTCATCGGCAAACCGGTGAAGTGGATCGAGGACCGCATGGAGAACCTGCAGGCCGACTCCTTCGCCCGCGACTACCACATGAAGGTCGAGCTGGGCGCGAAGAAGGACGGGACGATGACGGCGCTCAACATCAAGACCGTGGCGGACCACGGCTACTCCAACGCCTCCGCGAATCCGTCGAAATTTCCCGCTGGGCTCTTCTCTATCTGCACCGGCTCATACGATCTCAAGCATGCCTTCTGCGAGGTCGACGCGGTCTACACGAACAAGCCGCCGGGCGGCGTCGCCTACCGCTGCTCGTTCCGCGTCACCGAAGCGGTGCACGCGATCGAGCGCGCCGCCGACGCGCTCGCGCAGAAGCTCGGAATGGATCCCGCGGCGCTGCGCATGAAGAACTTCATAAAGGCGGAGCAGTTTCCGTACAAGTCGGTGCTGGGCTGGGAGTACGACAGCGGCAACTACCATGCGGCGCTCGAGAAGGCGATGGACCTGGTCGGCTACGACGCGCTGCGCAAGGAACAGGCCGAGAAGCGCAAGCGCGGCGAGCTGATGGGCATCGGGATCTGCAGCTTCACCGAGATCGTCGGCGCGGGTCCCTCCAAGCACTTCGATATCCTGGGCCTGAAGATGTTCGACTCGGCCGAGATCCGGGTGCATCCCACGGGCAAGGCGATCGCGCGCTTCGGCACCAAGAGCCAGGGCCAGGGGCACGAGACGACCTACGCGCAGATCATCGCCGAGGAGCTCGGCATCCCCGCGAGCGACATCCAGGTCGAGGAGGGCGACACCGACACCGCGCCCTACGGGCTGGGCACCTACGCGAGCCGCTCGACACCGACGGCCGGCGCCGCCGGCGCGCTGGCCGCGCGCAAGATCCGCGACAAGGCGCGCAAGATCGCCGCGCACCTGCTGGAGGTCAGCGAGGACGACCTCGAATGGGAGCCCGGCAAGTTCTCCGTGAAGGGCGCGCCGCAGAAATCGAAGACGATCCAGGAATGCGCGTTCGCCGCCTACACCAACCATCCGCAGGGGATGGAAGCGGGAATGGAAGCGGTGCACTACTACGATCCGCCGAACCTCACGTTCCCGTTCGGGAGCTACATCTGCGTCGTGGACATCGACCGCGGCACCGGCGAGGTCAAGGTGCGGCGCTTCGTCGCCGTCGACGACTGCGGCAACATCATCAATCCGATGATCGTCGAGGGCCAGATCCACGGCGGCCTCACCCAGGGCATCGGTCCGGCGCTCTACGAGGAGATCAGCTACGACGAGAACGGCAACGTCTCCGGCGGAAGCTTCCTCGACTACTACGTCCCGACCGCCGTCGAGACGCCGAGCTGGGAGACCGCGAAGACGGTGACGCCGTCGCCGCACCATCCCCTGGGCGCGAAGGGCGTCGGCGAATCGGCGACGGTGGGCGCACCGCCCGCGATCGCGAACGCGGTCGTCGACGCGCTGCGGCACCTGGGCGTCACCCACATCGACATTCCGATCACGCCGGAAAAGGTCTGGCAGATCCTGCACGCCAAGGGGGTCGCGGAATAGCCGCGGTGCTCGCGCGCTTTTCGCCGCCTCGCTGATCCGTTCGCCGGTCGAAGGTACGCGGTGATCGACGTTGCACGCGCGGTGGTGACGGCGTTCGCGCTATTCGCCGCCGGCTGCGCGAGCCTCCCGTCGCTCGAGGGACGAAACAGGACGTCCGCGATCTCCGATACCGCCGCGACCACGCTGGGACGCTGCGTCGCAGCGGGACTGACGTCGAATCCCGGCAAGTCCGGCGTCTACCCGCTGCAGGTCGCGACGGAGGCGTTCGCGGCGCGCGTGCTCCTCGCCGCCGCGGCCGAGAAGTCGCTCGACGTCCAGTACTACATCTGGCACTCCGACCAGACGGGCTGGCAGCTGTTCGAGGCGCTCTGGCGCGCCGCCGAGCGCGGCGTCCGCGTGCGCCTGCTGCTCGACGACGCGAACACCGGCGGCGAGGACGCGACGATCGCCGCGCTCGACGCGCACCCGAACATCGAGGTGCGTCTGTACAACCCTCTGCTACCGCGCAGTGCGCGCGCCCTCAATTTCCTCACCGACTTCGAGCGCGTAAACCGCCGCATGCACAACAAATCGTTCACCGCCGACAACCAGGTGAGCGTCGTCGGCGGCAGGAACGTGGGCAACGAATACTTCGGCGCAGGCGACGACGTCGAATTCTCCGACCTCGACGTCATGGTCGTCGGCCCGGTCGTGCGCGAAGTTTCGGAGGAGTTCGATCTCTACTGGAACAGCGCGTCCGCGTACCCCGCGGCGCGCATCGTGGGCGAAGCCGGGCCCGAGGCGGCCGCGAAAGTCGAGGCGAAGTTCGCGGAGGTCCGAGCCGATCCCGACTCCAGGGTCTATCTCGATGCGGTGCGCCAGACCGAGCTCGTGCAGGAGCTCCTCGCGCGGAAGCTGCCGCTGGAATGGGTCGATGCACGGGTGGTCAGCGACGATCCGGCCAAGACGCTCGACACGACGTCACGAAGGGACGTGCTGCTGCTGACCGAGCTCCTGCCGGTCATCGGCCGGCCGAGCACATCGTTCGATCTCGTGTCCCCGTATTTCGTGCCCGGCGACGAAGGCACGGCCGCGCTCGAGAAGCTCGCGCGGAGCGGCGTCAAGGTCAGGGTGCTCACCAATTCGCTCGCGGCCACCGACGTGTCGGCCGTCCACGCGGGCTACGCCAAGCGGCGCTGTGACCTCCTGCGAGCCGGTGTCCAGCTCTACGAGCTCAAGCCTTCCGCCCGCCCTTCGGGCAGGGAGTCGAAGCACGGCAGCTCGAGCGCATCGCTGCACGCGAAGACCTCGGCTCTCGATCGCCAGCGCATCTTCGTCGGCTCGTTCAACTTCGACCAGCGCTCGGCGCTTCTCAATACCGAAATGGGGATCGTCATCCAGAGCCCGGCGCTCGCCGGCCGCCTCTCCAGCGTGTTCGATGGCGACATACCCAAGCAGGCCTATGAAGCGCGCATCGCCGCCGACGGCCGCTGTCCGGAGTGGATCGAGCGCACGCCGACAGGCGAAGTCCGATACGACGTCGAGCCGGGAACCGGTGCCGGGCAGCGCGCCTGGATCGACTTCCTGGAGACTCTGCCGATCGAATGGCTGCTGTAGCCGCCGACCGCGCCCGCGCTGCTTCCGGACCGCGTCACGCATCGTGCATTTCGAGCTCGGCCGTTCTCGGCGCCGCGGTGACTCGCGCGGGCGGCCGGGTCGGATCGAAGTCGGCCCACTGACCCTGGCGCCAGTCGCCCTGCGCAGCTTCGACGTCGATGGCGCCCGAGGACCGCAGCGCGCGCACCGCCTCGTCGCGGCTGGTCGCCGTCGGCGTGTGAGCCGCCACCATGATGCCGCCGTGGCGCACCTCGGTCGCGTCCGCGCCGGTGCGCCGAGCGGTCTTGCGGTCCTGCAGGCGAGCGAGAGCGCCGGCGAGCACGCCCAGGTACGCGCCGGCGACCGCGCCCGCGATCGTCGAGACGAGCCCGAAAACGTGCGACGCCGCGAGGCCGAAGACCAAGCCAACGGCGCCGCCGATCACCCCGCCCGCTATCGCCGCGACGCCTGCGCCTCGCGCGCCCGGTGAAACGTTGCGATCCCCGCCGACGGGAAACCGCGCGTGCTGCCCGGGCGGATTGACGAAGAACGAGCTCACGTCGTCGCGCCGGAATCCATGCCGCAACAGGCGCTCGACCGCCGCCTGGGCATCGGTCTGCTGCTCGAATCGACCCGCTACGATATCGGTCATTTGCACCTCCTGTGTAGGAATGCGATCTCGAATCCGTTACCGCACCGACCCGATCGCGGCCTCACGTCCACGTGAGATTGACCCGGCATAGTTCGTGCAAGTTTCACGAAGAATCGATGGAGTCGGGTCGTTCGCCAGACGCGGACGGCCGCGGCTCATTGCAAAACTTACACGCGTTACACGCGCGAACCGCGCGATACGTATCCGAGGGCAAGGCGATGAGAAAGTCGAGGCACTCCTCCGTTGGCAACGATCGAACCTGCGCGCCCTCGGAGGAACGGACGCCGAGCTCCGGCCAGACCGCGGAGGAGGAGCGTTGCGCGCTGCTCCGCGCCCACCCGGTCGCGGCGCCGGTGCCGCCACCGCCTCACCCGGGCCTGCCTGAAGACCGCGAGGACGATGGCGGCTGAGTCGATCGCGCGTGTGCCTCCCGCGGACACGCCCCTCCTCGCCGCGAATCCCGGCGACCGAGAGCTCCCGGGGTAACCGCGCCGCGCGGCGGCAAGAAAAAAGGGGCTCGCGCCCCCTTGTTCCGCGGAGCTCCCCGACTCTACTTCTTCGCCTTTGCGTCCTTCATCTTCGGCTCGGAAGCGGCGTGAGCCGGCCCCGCTGCGGCTCCCGACGTGGGACCCATCTGCGGTGTGACCACCTTGCCCTTCGCTCTCTGCTCGGCGATGTAGCGGCTGGCCGCACGGTCCTCAGCCCTCGCCTGGGCCTGCTTGCCAGCCTCGGCCGCCACAGCGTCCTTGGCCTTCTTCTCTTCCGCTGCGGCCTTGGCCTTCTCGTCCATCGGCGGCGGCGGGGGCAGCTTCGCAACCGCCCAGCCGAATGCAAACACCACCAGCCCGGCGGCGATGAGCGCGCGCAACGTCGTCATGATCCCTCCTCCTTGTCCGCTCACGCCGGGCGCGTCCGCGCCGGAGGCGGCTCGGCCACCGTGCCGGGGAGCAGGGCTTCGGGCGGCACGACCTTCGGGTCGACGAACTTCTGCGGAACCGTGCCGTCGACGACCTGCCGATACCAGCGCTCGTGATGGTGCTTCGCCCAGCTCTCGTCGACGTAGCCGTAGCGCATCGCCCGGTAGGAACCCACCTGGCCGATCGTGCCGAGGTACATATGCACCAGCGCGAGCGCGATCGCGCCGTAGGCGCAGAGCAGGTGCACGACGTTCGCCCATTGCATCGTGGAGCGCGTCTGGTCGAAGTTCGGAAACACCAGCACGACGCCGCTGATCACCAGCAGCGTCGACAGGAGCACCAGCACCACCCAGAACACGAGCTTCTCGCCGGCGTTGAAGCGTTCCGACGGGTATTCGTGGCCGCGGAAGTAATCGAGGATGTGCAGGAACCACTTGACATCTTCGGCCCCGATGCCGTTGTAGCGGATGTATTGCACGATCATCCATGGAATCGCGACGATCAGGAGCGGACCGACGAAGTTGTGCAGGTTCTTCGCCAGGATCGCGAGCCACGAGAACAGCGTGTAGCCGATCAGCGGCAGCAGCAGCGACTTTCCGAGCGACAGGATGAGCCCGGTGATGCCCAGCGTCACCCACACGATCGCCAGGAACCAGTGCGCGTAGCGGTCCATCGGCGAAAAGCGCTCGATGATCTTCCCGCCGTGCTTTTCTCCGGGCGCCAGATCCATCGCTCCGATGACAAGATAGGTCACCGCGAGGCCCAGGAGCGAGAGCGCCACGAGCACGCCGCCGCCAAAGATGAGCGGGACGCGTGCGGCTCGCCAGGTCTGGCCCTGCGGCTGGATGAGCACATTGGTCTCGCGGCCGCGAACGGTCGTGACCGCGGGCTCGCCCGAGCGTACATCGCGCCAGACCGGCGCGTTGTTGAGCGGCTGCGTGACCTGCCGCTGCGCCTGGGCCGTCGGGGAAGCATTCTCCGGCGTGGCTGCCGGAGTCGGGACCTGCTGCGCGAAGGCGGCGCCGGCCGCGAGCAGCCAGAGCGCGGCGAGGAAGCCGCGCGCCATCGTCGATTGAGCCATGGCCGCCCCTGCGCCTATTGGTTGACGCGCTTGTATTCGTTCTGGGCCTGTGCGCGGGTGGCTACCGCCCGCTCCCACGCCGCCCGGTCGCCGTTGTAGGGCGCGCCCTGATACGGCGGGGTGTCGGGCTTGCCCTGATACGTTCCCTGCTTGTATTCCGCGACCTGCGACCGCTCGCTGCAGGCCGAGACGGCGAGCGCAAGCACGGCGCAGAGCGCGATGGCTCCGCTGCGAATCATGACTTGCCGCCCTGGCCGTACGCCGTATCCCAGCCCCACGGCGGGCCGCTGGTCGTGCCGCGCGCGGCGCGCATCGTCACGCGCTCGCGGTAGATATCCGAGATGACCTCGCCATCGCCGCCGAGCAGCGCCTTGGTGGAGCACATTTCGGCACACACGGGGAGCTTGCCTTCGGACAGCCGGTTGCGGCCGTATTTGCTGAACTCCGCTTCTGAGCCGTTGGGCTCCGGGCCGCCGGCGCAGAAGGTGCACTTGTCCATCTTGCCACGTACGCCGAACGCTCCCTGCTGCGGAAACTGCGGCGCGCCGAACGGGCAGGCGTAGAAGCAGTAGCCGCAGCCGATGCAGATATCCTTGTCGTGCAGCACCACGCCTTCCTCGGTGTGGTAGAAGCAGTTGACCGGGCAGACCGCCATGCACGGCGCGTCCGAGCAGTGCATGCAGGCGACCGAGATCGCTCGCTGGCCGGGCTTTCCGTCGTTCAGCGTGACCACGCGGCGCCGGTTCACGCCCCAGGGAATGTCGTGCTCCTGCTTGCACGCGGTCACGCAGCCGTTGCACTCGATGCAGCGCTCGGCGTCGCAGAGAAACTTCATTCGGGCCATGGTATGTCCTCCCTCGTCGCTTGGGTGCGATCAGGTCTTGGCGACCTGACAGAGCGTCGTCTTGCTCTCCTGCATCATCGTCACGGCGTCATAGCCGTAGGTCGTGGCGGTGTTGACCGCCTCGGCGCGCACGATCGGGTGCGCACCCTCGGGGTAGTACTCCAGCATGTCCTTGCCCATCCACCAGCCCGAGAAGTGGAACGGGATGAAGCTGGTGCCCGGACCGACGCGATCGGTGACAAGCGCCTTGACGTGAATCTGCGCCCCGGTCGCGGTCCGGACCCACACGTACTCCCCGTCCCTGACGCCGCGATCGTTGGCGTCCTTCGGGTTGATCTCCACGAAGTTCTCCTGGCGCAGCTCGGCGAGCCAAGGGTTGGACCGCGTCTCCTCGCCACCGCCCTCGTACTCCACGAGCCGTCCGCTGGTCAGGATCAGCGGGAATTTCTCGGAGACCTTGTCTTCGACATTCTTCTGCTGCAGCGTCTTGAACAGCGTGGGCAGCCGCCAGAAGGCCTTCTTGTCGTCGTAGGACGGATACTTCGCTACGAGATCCGGCCGCGGCGAGTACAGCGGCTCGCGGTGCTGCGGGATGCCGTCGGGGAAGTTCCACACGATCGCCCGCGCCTTGGCGTTGCCGAAGGGGTCGCAGCCGTGCTTCATCGCCACGCGCTGGATCCCGCCCGAGAGGTCGGTCTTCCAGTTCTTGCCTTCTGCGGCCTTCTTCTCCGCGTCGGTGAGCTCCTCCCACCAGCCCAGCTTCTTGAGCAGCACGTGGTCGAACTCCGGATAGCCGGTGGTGAGATCGCTGCCCTTCGGATACGACCCGTCCTCGGCGAGCAGGTTGACCCCGTCGCGCTCCACGCCGAAGTTGGCGCGGAAGCAGCCGCCCCCGTCCATGACGTGCCGGTCCTCTTCGTAGAGGTTCGGCGAGCCGGGATGCTTGAGCTCCGGCGTGCCGTAACAGGGCCAGGGCAGGCCATAGTAGTCGCCGTCGCAGGGGCCGCCCTTCGCCCGCAGCGTGTTCACGTCGAAGGTAGCCTGGTGCTTCATGTGGAGCTTCAGCCGCTCGGGCGATTGTCCCGTGTAGCCGATGGTCCAGGTCGCGCGGTTGATCTCCTTCAGGATCGATTCGGGCGTGGGTTCGTCGAACTTCGCCTCGCCGTCGGGCTTCCAGATCTCGTAGTTCTTGACGAGCTCCTTGTCGAAGCCGAACTTCTTCGCGAACTGGTACATGAGCGCATGGTCGGTCTGCGACTCGAACAGCGGCGTGATGACGCGCTCGCGCCACTGCAGCGAGCGGTTGGACGCCGTCACCGAGCCCGAGGTCTCGAACTGGGTGCACGCGGGCAGCAGATACATGCCGTCCTTGCGCACCATGGCTCCCATCGCCGCGGTCGCTGACGGATAGGGGTCGATGACCACCAGCAGGTCGAGCTTCTTCATCGCCTCGATCATTTCCTTGCCGCGCGTCTGGCTGTTGGGCGCGTGGCCCCAGTAGACGACCGCGCGCAGGTTCGGGTCCTGGTCGATGTTCTCGTTCTTCTCGAGCACGCCGTCGATCCAGCGCGAGACCGTGATCCCCGGCTTCTCCATCATCGCCTGCGAGGCGAAGCGTCCCTTGATCCAGTCGTAGTCGACGCCCCAGACCGCGGCGTAGTGCTTCCAGGCGCCGGCCGCGACGCCGTAATAGCCGGGGAGCGAGTCGGGATTCGGGCCGACGTCGGTCGCGCCCTGGACGTTGTCGTGGCCGCGGAAGATGTTCGCGCCACCACCCGACACGCCGATGTTGCCGAGTGCGAGCTGCACGATGCAGGTCGCCCGCACCATGGCATTGCCGGTCGTGTGCTGGGTCTGTCCCATGCACCACACCACCGTCGAGGGCCGGTTCTTGGCCATCATCTCCGCGACCCTGTGGACCTGGTCCTCGGGAACGCCGGTTACTTCCTGGACCTTGTCCGGCGTCCACTTCGACATCGCTTCTTCCCTGACCTTGTCCATGCCGTAGACGCGGTCGTGAATGTACTGCTTGTCTTCCCAGCCATTCTTGAAGATGTGGTAGAGCAGCCCGAACATGAATGCGATGTCGCTGCCGGAGCGAAGGCGCACGTAGTAGTCGGCTCGCGCCGCGGTGCGGGTGAAGCGCGGATCGACCACGATCATGCGTGCGCCGGTTTCCTTCGCATGCAGCATGTGCACCATCGACACCGGATGCGCCTCGGCCGCGTTGGAGCCGATGTAGAGCGCGCACTTCGTGTTCTGCATGTCGTTGTACGAATTGGTCATCGCGCCGTAGCCCCAGGTGTTGGCTACGCCGGCGACGGTGGTCGAGTGGCAGATGCGCGCCTGGTGGTCGCAGTTGTTGGTGCCCCAGAACGAGACGAACTTGCGGAGCAGGTAGCTCTGCTCGTTGCTGTGCTTGGAGCTGCCGACCCAGAACACGGCGTCCGGACCGCCCTTCTGCTTGTCGTTGCGGATGGCGAGGAGCTTGTCGCCGACTTCGTTGATCGCATCGCTCCACGACAGCTGCTGCCACTTGCCGTCGACCAGCTTCATCGGCGACTTGAGCCGGTGCGAGTGCTCGACCATGCCGTGCTCGCGCACCGAGGCGCCCTTGGCGCAGTGCGCACCAAGGTTGAGCGGGGAATCGAATACCGGCTCCTGGCGCACCCAGACGCCGTTCTGCACCACGGCGTCGACCGAGCAGCCGACCGAGCAGTGCGTGCAGACCGTGCGCTTCGTCTCGGTCTTGACGGCCGTCTCGTCCTTGGCGTCGGCCTTGCCGATCACGCCGTACGGCAGCTGGCTCGCGAACGCTCCCGCCCCGGCGGCCAGACCCGAGCGCTTCAGGAACGTGCGGCGATCCAGCGTCGAGGGCGCGGTCCCGCGCCGCTGACGCAGACGCGGACGCGCGGCCGGGACGCCTTCGCTTTCACCGGTGTCGATCTTGGTCAGCAGCATGATCCGTCCTCCTCCTTCAACATCGCTCGCCGAGCTACCGCGCACGCCTGCTGCATCGCTTCGTCGCCATCCCCCTGCCCAACTCCAGGGAACGACTTCCTTCCCCTGGCGACGGCCTCTGCGGGCTCAGATCTTGGTAGTCCGGTAATACCGGCGCACGTGGTCGGTAACCCGGTAACCCTTGCCCTGGTCGCTGTCGCCCGCCGTGTCGTCGCGCGGCGGGCTGCCGGCGAGCGCGGCGGCAGCGACCGCAGCGGAGGCCGCGCCGCCCGCGCCGATCGCGAGCAGAAAGCCGCGCCGACGAGGGTCGGGACGTGAGCGGGGAATCGAAGATGAGCTGCTGGGGGTATCACGCCGGTCCGAGCGCATACCTACCTCCGCGAAAAAACCTGCCCGTGACTTTGGCGGATCGACCCGAGGGCTGTCCCTGGATCCGTCACTCGATGGCGAACGAGTCACGTTCGATCGCCACGAAGCTTTTCACGAATTCTGCTACCCGGCGGTAGTAGTTGGCAATAGGAGATGCGATTATTGCATCGCAGCATCTGGCCGCCCAAGGTTCGACGTAGGCGGCGAAAAACCGCTGCTGCTCGGCAAGCGCGCGCGGCTCCACGCCAGGCGCGCCGCCGACGAGCAGCCGCATGGTTTCGAGCACGGCGCCCAAATGGTCCTCGTACAGGGGCGACGGCTCCGGCCGGCCCAGGCCGAGGCGCGCGAGCTCCGCGCGCAGCTCGGCGAGCACGCTGCCGCCGGCCGAGCGCAGGTAGGCCGCGGCGTGCAGGCTGACCTCACTCCGGCCGACGCCTACGAAAAGATCGACGTACTCCTGCGCCGCGGCCTGCGGATCCATCGCTTCGCTCGCCGCCCTGAGCATCGCCCACGACCCGGAGAAGTCGTGCGCGACGCCGGTGCCGGTCTCGACCGCGAGCTCGCTCGCACGCGCGATCGCGTGCAGAAGCGCGGCGTCGGGCGCCGCGACGAAGAGCCGTGAGAGCAATGCGTAGAAATTCGCCCGCGCCTGGTCTTCGGCGGCGATCGGAGTGCGCACCGCCGCCACCGGAGTGCGCGGCCCGCTCACCCTTCTCCGCCGGGCGCCGGACGCCGGGCGCCCGGCAGCTCCTTCTCCATCATGTCGATGACGCGGCAGTCCGCGCACATCTTCAGGCGGTCGAGGGCGCCGGGAGCGGCGAACATCGAGTGCCCGGCGAGCTTGCCGAGCATGTTGTCGATCATCTTCCGGGTGCCGAGCGGCTTGCCGCAGCGCAGGCATTCGAACATCTCCGCCTCGTTCAACAGCCGCGGCTGGCGCGCCTCGGCATCGAGCGCGAGGCGCGGCTCGAGCGCGATCGCGTCTTCCGGACAGGTCTTGGCGCACAAGCCGCATTGCACGCACTTCGCCTCGACGAAGCGAAGCTGCGGGCGGTCGGCTTGCGGATTGTCGAGGATCGCGCCGACCGGACACGCGCCCACGCAGGCGAGGCACATCGTGCAGGTGTCGCGATTGACCACGATCCTTCCGAAGGGGGCGCCGGCGGCGAGCTCGATCAGGCTTCGCGGCGCGGGCGCGTGCGCAAGCAGATGCTCGACCGCGAGAGCGAGGGTCGCGCGCTTGTCGGCGGTCCAGTGAAACACCGCGGGGGCGCGAACCGCGAGCGCCGGCGGCTGCGCCCAGATCGCCGCTTCCAGCGCGGCGATGTCGGCCGCCCGCACCAGACGCATGTGCGTGCCCTGGTAGCCGAGCGCCTGGGCGATCGCGTCGGCGAAGCCCATTTGCCGGGCGAGCGCCTCGGCGTATTGCGGCGCCTCCGCGCCGCTCGCGAGCACGGCCACCTCGCTCGCTCCGTAGGCGAGCGCGCCCAGCCATGCGTCGATGCTGGCCGAGGCGATGTGATGGAGCTCCACCGGGATGACGCGCGCCGGCAGACCCCTGCCGCGTCGCCCCAGGCGCAGGATCAGCTCGCGTCCCGGCCGGTCGTGGAACAGCAGGCACGCATCGCGCCCTCCCGCCGCGCGGTACGCCGACAGGAGCGTTCGCACCCGCGCACCCAGGTCGGGCATCGAGGGATAGACGTAGGACATGGCGCCGGACGGGCAGACGGTGGCGCAGGCCCCGCAGCCCATGCACAGATGCGGCTCGACGAAGACGTGATCGCCGTCAGCGCGGATTGCCCCGGTCGAGCACACGTCGATGCACAGGTCGCAGCCGGGCTGCCCCGACCGGGAGTGCGCGCAGATCGACGCCTTGTAGGCGAAATAGCGCGGCTTCTCGAAGCTTCCGACGGCGGCCGCGATCTCGGTCACGGCCAGCGCCTGTGCCGCGACGTCGGCGCCGGGCCGCCAGTAGCCCTGCGGCGGCTGATGCATCCGGAAATGCGGCGTGCGGTCGAGGTCGAGCACGAGGTCGAAGCTGTCGCTGCGCGCGACGTCGCGCCGATCGAAATCGATCGCGCCGATGTCGGCGCAGGCCGCGACGCAACGCCGATGCGCGCGACAGCGCTCGAGATCGACCTGGAAGCTCCAGTCGATCGCATGCTCCGGGCAGGCCGTCACGCACGCCGTGCAGCGCGTACAGCGCTCGAGGTCGATCGGGTTCTCCTGCGTCCACTCCGCTTCGAAGGCGCCGAGCCAGCCCGCGAGCCGCGCAAGGCGCCCCGAGTAGACGGGAAATCTGTGCTCGAGCGGAAGCTCGCGCGCCGCGGCGCGTCCCGTCATCAGGACAGTAACCGCGAGCTTCTCCGCAAGCGCTTCGGCCCACGACAGCGCAGCGTCCCCGGGTCCGACGATCAGGAGCCGGCCCGCGGATTCGTAGGTCACGCGCGGCACCGGCTCCGGCTCGGGCAGCGCCGCCGCGGCGAGGAGTGCGGTGATCTTCGGCGTCGCCGCGCGCGCCTCTCTCGACCAGCCTGCGGTCTCGCGGATGTTCACGAACCTGAGCTCGTGCGTGCTTCCCGCCTGCTCGGCCGCATCGCGAAAGAGCTCGATCTCCTGCGTGCAGGCGACGAGCGCATCGCGCCCTCGCTCGCCGGTCAGGGCGGCGAGCTCCTTCCTGCAAAGCTCACGGTGGATGCCCAGCGGACCGGCGAGCTCGAGCGCGCGGGCGAGCGCCTCGCCGTCGAGCGGCATCGTTCCGTTGCAACTGCACAGATGCAGCGCGGTGTCTTTCGGGCTCATCGAGCCTCGTCGCGCGCGCGCCGGGTCTCGGCATGCGGCTCGTCCGCTCCGGGGACGGCCGCTTCGCGCGCCGGTACCAGCGGAACCGGCGCGGAGGCTGCCCCCGTTGGAAGATCGCCTTCGCCCGATGCCGCGATGCGCGTCGCGACCGCCTCGCTGGCGCGACCGGAGGTTTCCGGCGCGCGAGCCGCCGGTTCGTGCGCGACCGGCTCGTTGGGTGCGGGGGGCACGGCCGGCGCGGATGGCTCCACGTCGAAGCGCTCGAGCAGCTTCGCGAGCATGTCGGGAGGAATCGGATCGGCCTTGGTGTAGTCGTCGACGTAGACGTCGAGGCCGTCCATCACGTTGAAGCGCGGAGCGCGGAAGAGCTGCTTCAGCGCCGCGCGTTGCAGCTGCGGATCGACATTCGGGCGAAGGAAAGCCGTGAAATCGGAGTCGAAGCTGAGCGAGTCGACCGGCGGCAGCTCCGTCGAGGTGCCGGGCGTCGGCGCAACCGCAGGCGCGACCGCCGGCCCCGGTGCGGCATCGGCTGCCGACCCGGATTTATCGACCGTCTCAGCCAGCTTGCGCCGCGACCAGCGGGCGAACGAGAAGCGCTCCGATGCGACCGGCTTCCTCATCGGCGGCGCACCTCGCCCGTCGCCGCGTCGAGTCTTTCGTCGCCTTCGTACAGCTCGTTCCTCTTCGCCTTCCCGCGAGGCTCGGGCCGGTAGTGCTCGATGACGAACGGTTCCATCGCCGCGAGCAGTGCGGCCGGCATGGGCACGGCGTCGACCTGCTCTCCGGCGTCGAGAAAACGCGCGGCCTCGTTGTAGCTCACGGTGACGATCAGCGGCCGCGCGCGCGGCTGCACGTCGTCCCCGGGCTCCGCCATGCGCCACAGCACGAACACCGTGGGCGCACGCGCGGAAAGATTGAGGTAGTAGCCCTCCGCCTCGACCGGATGCAACTCGAGCTCGAGTCCCGGGCAGCGCCAGCGCGCAGCGGTCGCGTCGTCCTGCGGGATCGCCGATCCGGCCGCGCTAGGCTCGAGCTCGACGGCAACGGCTTCCCAGCGCTCGTCGGCCCACCGGTTGGCCAGCGGAACGCGTTGCATGACGACGGTGACCGGAAACCGCAAGGGCTGCATGGAATTGCGCCTGAAAATTCTTCGCGAGCACACCCGATGTTAGAGCCGATCGATCATACACCAGCGACTCGACTCTGCTAACATCTTCATTTCTCTGGATCGATTCGTCGCCATCAGCGATGCCTCGCAACACTCCAGCCGCCAGGATCATTCCGCTGGCCGACGCGAGCGCTCTTCGCCTTCAGGCCGCGCCGCGGGTCGCGCCGACCGGACGCGTGGCCGACGCGCGGGGCCGTGCGCTGCGCGACCTGCGCATCTCGGTGACCGATCGCTGCAATTTCCGCTGCGTCTACTGCATGCCGAAGGACGTGTTCGGCCGCGACTATCCCTTCCTGCCGCAGGCCGATCTACTTACTTTCGAGGAGATCGCGCGCCTCGCGCGGATCTTCAAGGCCCACGGGGTGGCGAAGCTCCGTCTCACTGGCGGCGAGCCGCTGCTGCGCAAGCGCATCGAGCGCCTGATCGAGATGCTCGCCGGCATCGGCGGCCTCGATCTCACGCTGACCACCAACGGCGCGCTCCTCGCCTCGAAGGCGCGCGAGCTCAAGGCTGCCGGTCTCGACCGCGTGACGGTCAGCCTCGACGCGCTCGACGACCGGACCTTCCGGGCGATGAACGACATGGACTTCCCCGTCGCGAAGGTGCTCGCCGGCATCGACGCCGCCGCCGACGCCGGGCTCGCGCCCGTGAAGATCAACATGGTCGTCAAGCGCGGCGTGAACGAGCGCGAGATCCTGCCGATGGCCCGCCGCTTCAGGGGCAGCGGACACATCCTGCGCTTCATCGAGTACATGGACGTCGGCCACACCAACGGCTGGCGCATGGACGAGGTCGTGCCGTCGAGCGAAGTGCTGCGTACGATAAGCGCGCAGCTCCCCCTTGAGCCTGCGGATCCGAACTATCGCGGCGAGGTCGCCGAGCGCTGGCGCTATGTCGACGGCGGCGGCGAGATCGGGGTCATCTCCTCGGTTACGCAGGCGTTCTGCCGCGACTGCACGCGCGCGCGGCTTTCCACGGAAGGCAAGCTCTACACCTGCCTCTTCGCCACGCAGGGCTTCGACCTGCGGGCGCTGGTGCGCGGCGACAGCGACGACGAGCGCATCTCCGACTACATCGCCGCCGTCTGGCTGCAGCGCGGCGACCGCTATTCGGAGATCCGCTCCGAGCACACGACGAAGCTGCCGAAGATCGAGATGAGCTACATCGGAGGCTAGGGGGCATGAACGCCCCCAACTCGCCCTACCGCCCCATTCTCACGGACGCGGCGCGGCCGGCGACCTTTGCCGTGCGCGCCGTCGACGAGAACGGCGAGCCGCGCGAGACCGCCATCGCGGGCGAGCACCCGCTCACGATCTACGTCGACAAGCGCGAGCTTCTCACCGTCATGACGCTCGGCGCAGCGCCCGAGGCGCTCGCGATCGGCTACCTGCGCAACCAACGGCTCCTGCAGCGCATCGAGGACGTCGTCTCGGTTCAGGTCGACTGGGACGTCAACGCGGCGGCCGTCACCACGCGCGCCGGCCTGAGCGACCTCGAGGCGAAGACGGCGAAGCGCACCAAGACGACCGGCTGCGGCCAGGGCACGGTCTTCGGCGACCTGATGGACGAGATCGACTCTGTGCGCCTGCCTGCGGGAGCGACGCTCTCGCGCGCGACGCTCTACGCGCTGCTCGAGCGCGTGCGCCAGCACGAGACGATCTACAAGCAGGCCGGAGCCGTGCACGGCTGCGCGCTCGCGAGCAACGATCCGCGGAGCGAGACGAGCGAGATCCTCTATTTCGTCGAAGACGTCGGCCGGCACAACGCGGTCGACGCGATCGCGGGCATGATGTGGCTCGACCGCGTCGAGGGTGGCGACAAGATCTTCTACACCACGGGTCGGCTCACCTCCGAGATGGTGATCAAGGCAGCGCAGATGGAGATTCCGTTCCTCGTCTCGCGCTCGGGGCTCACGCAGATGGGCTACGAGATCGCCGCCAGGGTCGGTATGACCATGATCGGCCGCGCCACCGGCAGGCACTATCTCCTTTTCACCGGCGCGGAGCGCTTCCGCGCCTGACGCCGCGCGCGCGAGCGACGCCATGCCCACCGACGATCGCGGTCAGGACGAGCGCGTCACCGGCCTCGTGCTCGCCGGCGGCCAGGGACGGCGCATGGGCAGCGTCGACAAGGGTCTCGCCCTGCTGCAGGGGCGGCCTCTCGTGCGCCACGCGATCGAGCGCTTCGCGCCGCAGGTCGACGAGCTGCTCATCAACGCCAACCGCAACATCGAGCGGTACGAGGCGCTCGGCTACCCGGTGGTGACCGACCGCATCGCCGGGTTCGCCGGGCCGCTCGCCGGCCTGCACGCGGGCCTCGCCCGCGCGGCGCACCCGCTGCTCGCCACGGTGCCCTGCGACTCCCCGTTCCTGCCGGCGGATCTCGTCGCGCGGCTCCGGCACGCGCTCGACGCGCAAGCCGCGGACCTCGCGGTCGCGCGCACGCACGATCAGCCGCACCCGGTCTTCGCGCTCGTGCGCCGCAACGTGCTGCCGCACCTCGAGCGCTTCCTCGCCGGCGGGGGCCGCAAGATCGACGCCTGGTACGCCTCGCTCGCGACGATCGAGGTCCGCTTCGACGATGAGTCGGAGGCGTTCCGCAACATCAACACGGCGGCCGAGCTCGAGGCCGCCGGCGGGTAGCGCGATGACGACGACGGCGGCGAAGAGCCTGCGCGAGGCGTCCTGCGCGGACGACTACGATCCGAACTCGATGCCGGTGGCGAAGGCGCGCGAGCTGATCGCGAGCTTTCTCTCGCCGGTGACGGCGGTCGAGCGCGTCCACGTACGCAGTGCGCTCGGCCGCGTCCTCGCGGCCGACATCGTCTCCCCGGTCGCCGTTCCCGCGCACGACAATTCGGCGATGGACGGCTACGCGGTCCGCTTCGCCGACCTGCGCCCCGACGCGGAGAGCGTGCTCGCGCGCCGCGGCGACTCGTTCGCCGGCAAGCCGTGGGAAGGTTCGATCGGCGCGGGCGAGTGCGTGCGCATCTTCACAGGGGGGGTGATGCCGCGAGGGGCCGACACGGTCGTCATGCAGGAGCGTGCCCGCGAGGACGAGCGCGGCGTGCACATCGCGGCGGGCGCGGTTGCGAAAGCGGGAACGAACCGGCGCTTCGCGGGCGAGGACCTCAAGCAGGGACAGCTCGTGTTCCGCGCGGGCCAGCGCGTCCGGCCGGCGGAGCTCGGCATGCTCGCGTCGCTGGGCTTCGGCGAAGTCGGCGTGTATCGCAAGCTTCGCGTCGCGTTCTTCTCCACCGGCGACGAGCTCAAGTCGATCGGCTCGCCTCTCGCCGCCGGGGAGGTCTACGACAGCAACCGCTACACCCTCTACGGCATGCTGACGCGCCTCAACTGCGAGGCGGTCGACCTGGGCGTCGTCCCGGATGCGCCGGACAGGCTCGAGCGCGCCTTCGGGATCGCCGCCGACGCGGCGGACGTCGTCATCACCTCGGGCGGCGTGTCGGTGGGCGAGGCGGACTACGTCAGGCGGATCCTGCAGAAGCTCGGAGAAGTCCTGTTCTGGAAGATCGCGATGAAGCCGGGACGGCCGCTCGCCTACGGCAGGATCGGCAGGGCGCACTTCTTCGGCCTGCCGGGCAACCCGGTCGCGGTGATGGTGACGTTCTACCAGTTCGTTCGCGACGCGCTGCTCACGCTGCAGGGCGAGCGCGAGATCCGGCCGCTTCCGACTTTCAAGGTCCGCCTGTCGGCGCCGGTGAAGAAGCTTCCGGGGCGCACAGAATTCCAGCGCGGCATCCTCTCTGCCGACGGCGCCGGAGCCTGGAGCGTCCGCCCCACCGGCGACCAGGGGTCCGGCATCCTCTCCTCGATGTCGCAGGCCGACTGCTTCATCGTGCTCGCGAGCGAGGCGGGCAACCTGCCGGCCGGCGAGCTCGTGGACGTGCAGCTCCTCGACGGCCTGATTTGATCGCGCCGGCGGGCGCTACCGCCGCACGGCGGAGAGCACCCCGGACACCTCGCGAGCCAGCGCGAGCGCGCGCTTCAACTCCTCCAGGTCTCGCACCTCCAGGGTGAACGCCATGTGCGCCTGGAGGTTGCGCGTGAGCGTGTTGACCGCGGTGACGTTGATCTTCTCGCGCGAGAACACTTCCGAGATGTCGCGTAGCAATCCCTGACGGTCCATCGCGTCGACGACGACGTCGACCGGAAAGACCTCGTCGCGCGGCGCGCCCCAGTCGGCCGTGATCAGCCGCTCGGGCTGGCGCTCGCGCATGCGGGCCACGTTGGGACAGCTCTGGCGATGAATCGAGATGCCCTTGCCGCGGGTGACGAAGCCGACGATGTCGTCGGGCGGCGCGGGCTTGCAGCAGCGGGCGAGCCCGGTCATGAGTCGATCGACGCCGACGATCAGGATGCCGCTGCCGGTGCCGGTGGACTTGCTCTGGCGGGCGACGACTGCCGCCTCCGGCGCCTCCGGCGTCGCGAGCTTGGCGACCGCGCGGATGGCGTTCTGCACCGCGCGCAGGTTGATCTCGGCGCGCGCCGCGGCGGCGAAGAACTCGTCGATCGCGGCGAATCCCGCCTGCGCCGCGAGCGCGTCGAGCTTGAGCGCCGTCATGCCCATCCGCGCGAGCTCGCGTTCGACGATCTCGCGCCCGTGCGCGATCGTCTCCTCGACGGCTTGCGCCTTGAACCACTGGCGCACCTTGGTACGCGCGCGGTGGCTCGCGACGTAGCCGAGATCTGCGTTGAGCCAGTCGCGCGAGGGGCCGCCCTGCTTCACCGTGATGATCTCGACGCGCTGACCGCTCGCGAGCACGTGGTTGAGCGGCACCATCGCGCCATCGACCTTCGCGCCGCGGCAGCGATGCCCCAGGCTGGTGTGAACGGCGTAGGCGAAATCCACCGGCGTCGCGCCGCGCGGCAGGTCGACGACCTTGCCCTGCGGCGTGAGCACGTAGATCGTGTCGGTGAACAGGCTCGATTTGAACTGCTGCAGCCACTCGCCGGCGTCGGCGACCGCGTCCTTCCAGTCGAGCACGTGCCGCAGCCACGCGATCTTCTCCTCGTAGCCGGGATCGCGTCGTCCGGCCGCCGGCCCCTCCTTGTAGCGCCAGTGCGCGGCGACCCCGTACTCGGATTGCCGGTGCATGTCGAAGGTGCGGATCTGCACCTCGAGCGGCTTGCCCTCGGGACCGACGACCGCCGTGTGCAGCGAGCGGTAGTCGTTCGGCTTGGGCTTGGCGATGTAGTCGTCGAACTCGCGCACGATCGGCGTCCAGAGGTTGTGCACGACGCCGAGCGCGGCGTAGCAATCCTTCACGGCCTCGACGATGATGCGCACCGCGCGGATGTCGTAGAGCGACTCGATGCCGGAGTCCTTGCGGCGCATCTTGTTCCAGATGCTGTAGATGTGCTTGGCGCGGCCGCTCACGTCCGCCCTGATCCCGGCGGCGGCGAGCTCGCGCTTGAGGGTCGACTGGACCTCCTCGATGTAGTGCTGGCGGTCGAGCCGCCGCTCGTCGAGGAGCTTCGCGATGCGCTGGTAGACCTCCGGCTCGAGCGCGCGCAGCGACGAGTCCTCGAGCTCCCACTTGAGCTGCCAGACGCCGAGCCGGTTGGCGAGCGGCGCGAAGAGGTCCAGCGTCTCGCGGGCCGCGTGCGCGCGATCGTCCGCCGTGGCTCCCTCGCCGCCGACGAGGTGGCGCAGCGCCTGCGTGCGCTCCGCGAGCTTCAGGAGCACGACGCGGATGTCCTCGACCATCGCGAGCAGCATCTTGCGCAGGTTCTCCGCCTGGAGGTCGCGCCCCTCCTTGCCGGCGCTGTCGGGCGCCGCGTGGATCGCGCCCATGCGGGTCGCGCCGACGACCATCTGCGCGACCTCGGTGCCGAACTGTGCAGCGAGCTCGGCGGCGTCGAAGCCGGCGACGGCGGGCATGCCGAGCAGGATCGCGGCGCGGACCGAATCGGCGTCGAGCCTGAGCCCCGCCACGATCGCCGCGGTGCCCAGCGCGCGATCGATCCAGGGCTCGCCGTCGCCGGTCGCGAGCGCGCGGTAGCGCTTGCGTGCCGCGTCGACCGCACCGCCGATCGCGCCCCGCTCCTCGGGCGAATACGCGGCGGCGATCCGCTCGAGCCACGCCGCGAATGCCTGGGAATCGGCGGCGGTGAACGACGAAGGCGGCGCGGCGTGGACGATGGCGACCATGCGATCGATTATACCGAGCGGAAATGGCGGCTAAATTGCGTGCGAGCCTAAGCTCATGCAAGCGAGCGTTACACGCAGAGTGGCGATTCGACAGGCACGCCACGCACCTGTGCCGCAACCATCGCTTCGACCGGCGCGCCGTGCGCGCGCCTACGCCGCTGCCTTCGCCACCGCGTCGGCGATCTCCCGCGCGACCGTGTCGGCGGTCTTCGCTTCGCGCGCCTCGACCATCACGCGCAGCACGGGCTCGGTGCCGGACGGGCGCAACAGCACTCGCCCGCCGCCGTCGAGAGCCGCGACCGCGTTGCGCTCGGCGCTGCGGATCGTCACGTCGCTCTTCCAGTCGAAGCCGCGGCGGATCGGAACGTTTATAAGCCGCTGCGGAAAGAGCGGCGCGTCCGCCGTCGCCGCCGCCAGGGTCGTGGCCTGCTCGCGCAGCGCGCGCAGGACGGCGAGCGCCGCGACGATCGCGTCCCCGGTGGTGTGCTTGTCGAGGCAGATGATGTGCCCCGAGTTCTCGCCGCCGAGGATCCAGCCCTTCTGCTGCATGCGCTCGAGGACGTAGCGATCGCCGACGGGGGCCCGCTCGAGCGGAATCCCGCGCCGGGAAAGCGCCTGCTCGAAGCCGAGGTTGCTCATCTGCGTGCCGACCACACCCCCCGCCATCGCGCCGCGCCGCCAGTAGTCGAGCGCGATCACGTACAGGAGCTGGTCGCCGTCGTAGGCGCGGCCACCGGCGTCGACCATGATCAGGCGATCGCCGTCTCCGTCCAGCGCGAGGCCGATGTCCGCGCGGTGCTTCACCACCTCGGCCTGCAGGTGCGCGGGATGCGTCGCGCCGCAGCCGGCGTTGATGTTGACTCCGTCGGGTTCGCTGCCTACCGCGAAGACCTCGGCGCCGAGCTCGTGGAACACCGGCGGCGCCACGTGGTAGGCCGCGCCGTGTGCGCAGTCGACGACCACCTTGAGGCCCTTGAGATCGAGCTCGCCCGGGTAGGTGCTCTTGCAGAACTCGATGTAGCGGCCGCCGGCGTCGTTGACGCGGAACGCCTTGCCCAGCTCCTTCGACGACACGCAGGCGAGCGCCGCGTCCATGCCGGCCTCGATCGCCTGCTCGACGCTGTCGGGCAGCTTGGTGCCCGAGGCGGAGAAGAACTTGATCCCGTTGTCGTCGAAGGGATTGTGCGAGGCGCTGATCACGATGCCCGCCGAGAGCCGCAGCGCGCGCGTGAGGTAGGCCACCGCGGGCGTGGGCAGCGGACCGGTGAGATAGACGTCGACGCCGGCGGCGGAGAGCCCCGCCTCGAGGGCGGCTTCGAGCAGATAGCCCGAGATGCGCGTGTCCTTGCCGATGAGCACCGCCGGCGTGTCGCCTGACTTGCCCGCGGACTCGCGCACCAGCACCCGGCCCGCGGCGTAGCCCAGCTTGAGCACCAGCTCGGGCGTGATCGGCGCCTCTCCCATGCGGCCGCGCACGCCGTCGGTGCCGAAGTAGCGTTTCTGCGTCATGCTTCGTCGTTCCCTGTCGGTCCGCCGCTCGAGCGAGCGCTCAACGAGCCGCGCCTTCGACCGCGCGCCAGACCGCGAGCGCATCGACCGTCTCGCGCACGTCGTGCACGCGGACGATCGCGGCGCCGCGCTCCACGGCGACCAGCGCGGCGGCGATGCTGCCGGCGACGCGCTCGTGGACTTCGCGCCCGGTCAGAGCGCCGATCGTGGACTTTCGCGACAGGCCGACGGCCACCGGATAGCCCAGCGCGACGAGCTCCTCGAGCCAGCGCAGCAAGGCAAGATTATGGGCCACTGTCTTGCCGAAGCCAAAGCCCGGATCGACGACGATGCGGTTCCCCGCGATGCCCGCCCGCCGGCACGCCTGCGCCCGCTCGGCGAGAAAGGCTTTCACGTCCTCGACGACGTCCGTGTACACGACATGCTGTTGCATCGTCGCGGGCTCGCCCCGCATGTGCATCAGGCAGATGCCTACCGGCTCCGGCGCGCGCGCCACGGCTTCGAGTGCGCCCGGCACGCGCAGCGCACCGACGTCGTTCACCATCGTCGCGCCCGCGGCGATCGCGGCGCGCATCACCGCGGGCTTGCGCGTGTCGACGGAAAGCACGACGCCGCGCGCATCGCATTCTGCGCGCAGCGCCTCGAGGATCGGCACGACGCGCGCGATCTCTTCGGCCTCGGTCGCCGGCTCGGCACCGGGGCGAGTCGATTCTCCGCCGACGTCGACGATGTCCGCGCCGTCGGCGAGCATCCGGCGCGCATGCTCGAGGGCGGAGGCGGGATCCGCGAACCGGCCGCCGTCCGAGAAAGAATTCGGCGTGACGTTCAGAACGCCCATAACGCGCGGCCGGTCGAGCGTGAGGCGGATGCGTCCGCAGACCAGCGGGCCGGCAGTCGAAGAGTCGTCAGGGCTCATGCAAGCGGGCAGGCGCGCATCCGGGATTCGCCCTCGTCATCCGGCGAAGCCTGCCCATAAGCGCTCGAGTCCGGAAGCCGGGACCCAAGCGGCCGTCGAGCGGCGGACGGACCTGGACCCCGACCTTCGTCGGAGCGACAAGCTACGCGGGGTTGGCGGAGGGCGCGGCGTCGGGGCCGGTGCCCGGGCCGAAGCTCGCGTGCGCCGGCGTGGTCGTCGGCTTCGGCGGACGCGGCGGACGGCTCTTCATGACGTCCTCGATCTGGTCGCCGTCGAGCGTTTCCCATTCGAGGAGCGCCTTGGCCATCGTCTCGACCTTGTCGCGGTTGTCCTCGATCAGCTTGCGCGCCAAGCCGTACTGCTCGTCGATGATGCGCCGGATCTCCTGGTCGACCTTCTGCATGGTGGCTTCGGAGACGTTCTTCTGCGTGGTGATCGAGCGGCCGAGGAAGACCTCGCCCTCGTTCTCGGCGTAGACCATCGGCCCCAGCGAATCCGACATGCCGTAGCGCGTGACCATGTCGCGCGCCATCTGCGTCGCGCGCTCGAAGTCGTTGCCGGCGCCGGTGGTCATCTGGTGCATGAAGATCTCCTCGGCGATGCGCCCGCCGAAGAGCACCGCGATCCGCTGCAGCAGGTAGTCGCGGTCGTAGGAATAGCGGTCCTGCTCGGGAAGCTGCATGGTCACGCCCAGCGCGCGCCCGCGCGGGATGATCGTCACCTTGTGCACCGGATCGGACTTCGGCAGGAGCTTCGCCACCACCGTGTGGCCGGACTCGTGATAGGCCGTGTTCTTCTTCTCCTCCTCGGACATGACCATGGACTTGCGCTCGGCGCCCATCATGATCTTGTCCTTGGCGAGCTCGAAGTCCTCCATGTCCACGAGCCGCTTGCTCTTGCGCGCGGCGAAGAGCGCGGCCTCGTTGACGAGGTTGGCGAGATCGGCGCCGGAGAAGCCGGGCGTGCCGCGGGCGATGATCTCCGCCTTGACGTCGCCGGCGAGCGGAACCTTGCGCATGTGCACGAGGAGGATCTGCTCGCGGCCGCGGATGTCGGGCAGCGGCACGACCACTTGCCGGTCGAAGCGGCCAGGGCGCATCAGCGCCGGGTCCAGCACGTCGGGCCGGTTGGTCGCCGCGATGACGATCACGCCCGAGTTGCCCTCGAAGCCGTCCATCTCGACCAGGAGCTGGTTGAGCGTCTGCTCACGCTCGTCGTTGCCGCCGCCCAGGCCCGCGCCGCGCTGGCGGCCGACGGCGTCGATCTCGTCGATGAACACGATGCAGGGCGCGTTCTTCTTCGCCTGCTCGAACATGTCGCGCACGCGCGCCGCGCCGACGCCGACGAACATCTCGACGAAGTCGGAGCCGGAGATCGAGAAGAACGGGACCTTCGCCTCGCCGGCGATCGCCTTGGCGAGCAGCGTCTTGCCCGTGCCGGGGTTGCCGACCATCAGCACGCCGCGCGGGATCCGCCCGCCCAGCTTCTGGAACTTGGAGGGGTCGCGCAGGAACTCGACCAGCTCGGAGACCTCTTCCTTCGCCTCGTCGCAGCCGGCGACGTCGGCGAAAGTGACCGTGTTGTTCGACTCGTCGAGCATGCGCGCCTTGCTCTTGCCGAAGCTGAAGGCGCCCCCTCTCCCGCCGCCCTGCATCTGGCGCATGAAGAACACCCATACGCCGATAAGCAGGAGCATCGGGAACCAGGAGATGAACACCTGCGCGAGGAAGCTCTGCTCCTCTTCGGGCTTGGCCTGGACCTTGACGCCGTACTTGACGAGATCGCCGACCATCCACAGGTCGCCCGGACTGTAAGTGACGTTCGACTTCTTGTCGGTGCTCGTCCACTTGATGGTCCGGCCCTCGATCGTGGCCGATTCGACGTGCCCCTGCTTCGCCTGCTCCATGAATTCGGAGTATGGGATGGTGTCTTTCGCACCGGGCCGCGCGTCGAACTGCTTGACGACGGTGAGGACCACCAGGCCGACGACCAGCCAGATCAGCAGATTCTTGAGCAGGTTGTTCAACGTCTTTCCTTCGAGGAGCGGAATCGCATCCCTAGGTCGGCCATTCTAGCAGGATGCATACCAGGCACGCTCAGCCTCCCTCAGGCGTCGTCAAACGACGACGGACGGAAGCCTTTGGCCACCAGATAGACTTCCCGGCTCCGGTCCCGCGACGCCTTGGGCTTGCGCACGTACACCTTGTCGAAGCAGCTCTGGAGCTGCCGCTCGAGCTCGCCGAAGCCTGCGCCTTGAAAGCCTTTGACGACCAGATCGCCTCCGGGTTGCAGCGCGTCTCGCGCGAATTCCAGCGCCCTTTCGCCCAGATATACGCTGCGCGCCTGGTCGGCGGACGCGACACCGCTGATATTGGGCGCGAGGTCAGAAAGGACAAGGTCGGCCCGGGCCGAGCCGAGGGCCGCGATCACGGCCTGCAGCGTCTCGTCCTCCCGGAAGTCGCCCTGGACGAAGCTCACCCCCGCCAGCGCGTCCATGGGCAGGACGTCCACGGCCACGATCCGGCTTCCCGGCCCCAGGCGCTCCCGCAGGACCTGCGACCAGCTACCCGGGGCGGCGCCCAGGTCGACCACCGTCATTCCCCGGCGCAGGAGCCGATCCCGCTCGGAGAGCTCGAGGAGCTTGAACGCGGCGCGGGAGCGGTAGCCCTTGGCTTGCGCCTCGCGCACGTACGGGTCGGTGACGTGCTCCCGCATCCACGACTTGTTGAAGCGGTGCTTCTTGACCCGGCTGCCGGGCGGCGGGCTTCGGTTCACGGTGAAGGATGGCCGCGGTAGGCGGTCCCGGAACATAGCGCCGCCTGTCGCCTCCAGGCAAGAAGCCGGGACGGCGCCCCGCTTTCCGGCAGAATGTCGCCATGTCCCACGAGGCGCTGTCGGCGCTGTTCGCCTTTCTCCATCACGGCGCCGCCTTCACGCTGTTCGCTGCGCTCATGGTCGAGCGCGTGCTCACCCGTGACGAGCTGACGGTGGCCAACGCGCGCCGGATCGTGACGTCGGACCTGGTCTTCGGGATCACGGCGGCCGCCGTGCTGGTCGTCGGCTTCCTGCGCGTGGTCTATTTCGAGAAGGGCCCCGAGTACTACCTCCACAGCGCGCCGTTCATCGCCAAGCTCGCTTTCTTCGCAATCGTCGGCCTGCTGTCGATCTATCCGACGGTCGAGTTCCTCAAGTGGCGCAAGCCGCTGCGCGACGGCATGCTGCCGCTCGTGTCGGCGGAGAAGATGCAGACCATCCGCACGCTGATCCGCTTCGAGACCGGCGGCGTGATGCTCGTCATCCTGTGCGCGGCGCTGATGGCGCGGGGGATCGGGTACTTCGGCTGAAGCGCTCGCCGGGCGTCGCTTCGCTCAGCCCGGGCGACGACCGGGAGCACGAGCGCTCGGCGCGGACCGCGGCCGCGCGCGGGATCGACCAGGGCGCCGGGCCGGCGGGCGGCTACTTCGGCGTCGACTTGAGCTCGATCTCGACCGAGGCGTACCAGGCGGCGAGGTCGTCGATGTCGGCGTCCGAGAGCGCCTTGGCGACCACCGCCATCACCTCGCTCGGCCGCTTGCCGCTCCTGAACTGGCGGAGCTGGGCGGCGAGATAGATGGCGGGCTGCCCCGCGAGATTCGGCGCGTTGGGGAGCACGCTGATGCCCGCGTCGCCGTGACACGCCGCGCAGGCGTCGGCTTTCCTGCGTCCCGCCGAAGCGTCGGCCGCGCTTGCACCGTCGGCCACATTGGCTGCGGCGAGGCCGCCGAGCAGCGCGACGGCCGCCGCCATCGCGCCGCCGAGGGGCGAGCGCCCCGGCGGCGGTTTCGCGAGCCTGGTCACTCGCCCGCGTAGGAGATGCGATAGATCGCGCCGGCGAAATCGTCGGACACGAGGATCGAGCCGTCGGGCAGCTGGGCGACGTCGACCGGGCGTCCGCGATAGCGCTGGGTCTCCGGATCGAGCCAGCCTTCCGCGAACACCTCGGTCTTGTCGGCGGTGCCGTCGGGCTTGAGCGAGGTGAACATCACGCGCGCGCCGATCGGCGTCGTGCGATTCCAGGAGCCGTGCTGCGCCGAGAAGATGCCGCCGCGATACTTCGCCGGAAACTTGGTGCCGGTGTAGAACGTGAGACCGAGGTCGGCCGCGTGGGCGGGGAACTCGATCTGCGGATAGACGAGATTGGCCGGCAGGGGATCCTTGTCGTAGCCGTTCTCGGTGATCCGCACGTGACCACAGACCAGCGGGTAGCCGAAATCCTGTCCTGCGGCGGTCGCGCGGTTGAGCTCGCCGGGAGGCGTGTCGTCACCCATGCCGTCGGTCTGGTTGTCGGTGAACCACAGCGTGCCGTCCTTCGGGTTGAAATCGATGCCCACGGAATTGCGGATGCCGCGGGCGTAGACCTCGCGCTTGCTGCCGTCGAACGCGTTCATGCGCACGATGCCGCCGATGCCCCACTGGCGATAGAGCGCGAGCTTGTCGCGCGGCGGGACGTTGAAGGGCTGCCCGAGCGCGATGTAGAGCATGCCGTCCTTGCCGATGCGGCAGACCCGGGCACCGTGGTTGAAGGACTCCTCTTCCTCCGGGATCAGCTTGCCCTGCGGCACGACCTCGATCACCGCGACGTCGGGCCCTTCGGAGAAGAACTCGGCCGCGGGAAAGTTCAGGACGCGGTTGTGCTCGACGACGATGAGGAAGCCGTCCCGGGTCCAGCACACGCCGTTCGGCACCTTGAAATTGAGCGAGGGCGCGAACGCCTTGACCTCGTCGGCGACACCGTCGCCGTCGCGATCGGTCACCGCCCAGACCGTCGTCTTGCGCGTGCCCACGAAGAGCATGTTGGTCGACGGCGCGACCGCCATGTGGCGCGCGTCAGGGACAATCGCGTAGAGATCGATCCTGAACCCGGGCGGCAGCTTGATCCGCTTCAGGTTCTCCCGGATGGCGTCCGCGTTCTTGCCGTTCTGGGGAACCGGCGGGATATGGAGGTCGGTGCTCGCAACCTTGAACTGCTTCAGCGTGGCGAGATTGTCGGGCTTGGCGGGCTGAGCGATCGCCAACGCAGTGGCGAGCACGGTCACGACACCCACAGCCAGGGCGAGGCGGGCGTTGCGCATAGGTTCCTCCTTGGTGAAGACGCCGGCGTCGGTTGGATCCCTTCGCGCCGTTGTCGTCTACACAGTGTCGACCGCTGATTACGGGGCGTCAAGTCGCGGCCTCCCTGCAGCGCCCGACGAGCGGGAGTGGGGAATTTTTCGCTTCCCCGCAAGCTGAGGGCTCGACCTGCGGCCGTAGCTAACGCCGAGCGCCGTGGTCCGGAATCTGCTCGTGCATCAACGCCTTGCTGAAATCCTGTGCTTTTTACCGGCAGGTGGGACCGGCGCCTACAGGCGTCGCGGGTCCCTTGTAGTTTTGACTTGGCCAGCTTGGGAAAGGAGTCGCCGTGAAGACCTACAACGTAACCGTCCCCGAGATCGGGATCGTGGCCGCGACGCGCGGCATGGCCGGCGCCGGCATCGGCCTGATCGCCTCCAACTACATGCGCCCGGAGACGCGTCGGGCCGTCGGCTGGACGCTGTTCACGGTGGGCGCGCTCACGACGATTCCCATCGTCATGGCCCTCCTCGGCAAGCGCGAGCCGGCGTAGGCGATTCCGCGCGAGCGAGCGCGGCTACTTCGAAAGGGAGCGCATGAGCGGCACAAAAATAGTGGGCATCATCCTGCTGGTCGCGGGCCTGATCGGGCTGTTCTACGGGCACTTCGACTACACCAAGGAGACGCACCAGGGGCAGTTCGGCCCGTTCACCTTCTCGGTCAAGGAAAAGGAGACCGCGATCATCCCCGGCTGGGCCAGCCTCGCCGTCCTGGTGGCGGGCGTCGTCGTGCTGGTGGCCGGGCGGAAATAGCCGTCTGCTCGCGCCTGCTCGCTCTGCGCAGGCTTCAGGCGCGGTCGAGCGGGCTCACGACCGCGCGTCCTCCGCGATTGAGGACGTGGGTATAGATCATCGTCGTGCCGACGTCCGAGTGGCCCAGCAGCTCCTGCACCGTGCGGATGTCGTAGCCCGACTCGAGCAGATGCGTGGCGAACGAGTGGCGCAGCGTGTGCGGCGTCGCCGGCTTCGCGACGCCGGCGTCGCGGACCGCCTGCCTCATCGCGCGCTGGAACGCCTGGTCGGAGAGGTGATGACGGCGGATGGCACCCGTGCGCGGATCGCGCGAGCGCTCTTCGGCGGGAAAGACGTATTGCCATCCCCAATCGCGTGCGGCGGACCGATACTTGCGCGCGAGGGCGAACGGGAGCCAGACCTCGCCGCAGCCTGCCTTCAGGTCCCGCTCGTGCATGATACGCGCATCGTCGAGCTGGCAGCGCAGCCGCGGCACGATGGCGCGAGGGAGCACCGTGACCCGATGCTTGAAGCCCTTGCCGTCCCGCACCAGGATTTCGGCTCGGGCGAAGTCGACGTCCTTGACCCGCAGGCGCATGCCTTCCATCACGC
>Ga0335080_10000313_pt1 | contig 44552 bp, 33 predicted proteins | sample Lox_Sample_34_FD_206720 | JGI IMG/M metagenome (GOLD analysis project Ga0335080, IMG submission 206720) | Soil microbial communities from Loxahatchee National Wildlife Refuge, Florida, United States - Lox_Sample_3.4 | ecosystem: Environmental > Terrestrial > Soil > Wetlands | place: USA... | reverse complement strand
TAGCAAATTTCAGGCCGCTAATTTCCAGGTCGTCCTGCCAGGATATTTCCAGACCGTGCGTACGCCGCTGCTGGCCGGGCGCACCTTCACCGACGCCGATAACGATCCCGAGCGCCGGCTGATCATCATCGACGACTCTCTTGCCAGGAAAGCCTTTCCCGGAGAATCCGCGGTCGGCCAGCGCATCCTGACCCGGTTGCAAAGGCCGGAGGCGGAATGGATGGAGATTATCGGCGTCGTCGGACACGTGCGGCAGAGTTCCTTGGCAGAGCCCGGGCGCGAGCAGATTTACTTCACCGACGGATACAGCGGACCCGGCGGCGTGAACTCATGGGCCCTGCGCGTGGCCGGAGATCCCGCAGCTTACGCGAGCCAAGTGCGCGCGGCCATCAAAGATCTGAGCCCGCAACTGCTCATCACCGACCTGCAGCCGGCGGACGAACTGGTGAACCATGCCCAGTCGCAGACTACCTTTTCCCTGTTGCTGATCGGTGTCTTCGCGGTCATCGCCGGGACGCTCGCCGCGGTCGGACTCTATGGCGTGCTTTCAACGGCCGTGCGGCAACGGACCCCCGAGATCGGTGTGCGCATCGCCCTAGGCGCCGGACGTCCGAATATCTTCCGTCTTATCGTCGGCCAGGGCCTTGCTTTGACCGCCATCGGAGTCGTCATCGGAATAGGCGCCGCCCTGATGCTCACGCGCCTCATGACCAGAATGCTGGTCGGTGTGAAACCTACCGATCCCCTCACCTTTGCGGCCATGATGCTGCTCTTTTTCGCCATCGCGACCGCGTCATCCTGGATTCCCGCTACCAGGGCGGCCGGTATTGACCCGAACAAGGCACTGCGAGAGGAGTGAAAACTCTTTTCCCTGGGTGAGAGCCGATACTCTTAACTTTCGCCTTATTCCCCAGCTGGCGGTCGACTCAGCTCCTCTTTCCGCCATCCGCGGGATAAGTATGCGGCGAAGATCACAAACAGCGCCGCCGCCAACGTGAACTTTAGTGCCACCGGAACCGATGAAGGAGAAAAAAATCCCTCAATCGTTCCCGCGATGATCAGCATGGGAATCACTCCCACCAGCAGCTGCACCGCCTCATTTCCCCCGACCGCCAGCGAGTCGCGCCTCGCCAGCGTTCCCGGAAACAAAAGCGCCTCCGCCAGCCGCAACCCGGCCCCTCCCCCAATCAGGATGGCCGGCATTTCCAGAACCCCATGCGGCGCGACAAAACTCCAGAGCTTCACGCTCATCTCGTTCATACCGCACGCCGTCCCGATCACCCCCATCATCATGCCATTAAAGAAGAGCTCGAACAGCGTCCACAACCCGGCGGTAATGCCTCCGGCAAAGGTCATGAACGTGACGCTCATATTGTTGGTCATGATGAAGCTCGACATCTGCGGCGCCGCTGCCACCACCGAATGCGTCCACATTTCGTGCTTTTCGATGGTTCGTACCATGGCCGGTCCCAGAAAGTCCCGCATGAAGTCGGGGTTTGACAGCGTCGCCAGTGTCCCCGCCAGCCCGCCCACTATGAAAATTCCCGTCGCCGCCAGCGTGTAGCCCAGGTACTGCCGAAAAATTCGCGGATATTCGACCCAGAAAAATCGTGCCACCCGGCCAAACGTCTTCTTCTGTCCGGAATAGATGGCGTTATGCGCTCGGCTGAGCAGTTGATTGAGATAGCGCGATTGTTGCACACTGCTCGCGTCGCCTCGCACCGCGGAAAGATCGGTCGCGGTCTGGCGGTACAGAAGGCCGAGTTCGCGAAGCTCGTCTCGCCCCAGAGCCCGCAGTCCGTTCTGCTTGATATCGCCAAGCAGTGACTCGAGCCGTGCCCAGTACGGTTGCCGCTTTTTCAGCCACGACACGGAGATCATCGTTTGGATCCGATTGAGAAGCTTACCATCGAAACGCCCGAGCAGATCGAACTGGAATTCCCGGTCGCCGGCCTCGGCAGCCGCGGCATGGCTCTGCTCGTCGATTCTCTGATCCAGGCTTTGGTCGTCATCGCCGTGCTCGTCTTCACTTCCCTGGTGTCACCCGATCTAGGGCGCTATTGGGCGACGGCCGGCAAGTGGCTGGAAGCGATCGTCATCTTTCTCCTGTTCTGCCTCTACTGGGGTTATTTCGCAATCTTCGAACTTTTCTGGAACGGACAGACTCCCGGCAAACGCCAGGCCAGGATTCGCGTCATCACCGCCAGCGGGCGCCCGATCAATGTCTTTGAGGCCATCGCGCGCAACTTCCTTCGCGCGGTGGACCTTCAGCTCTTCTATGTCGTCGGCGCAATCGCCATCGCCGTGGACCGCAAAAATCGGCGCCTCGGCGACCTGGTCGCCGGCACCGTCGTCATCCACGAAATTCAGGAGTCTGGAGACTCTTATTGGTACGCTCAACAGAACACCGGCGACACAGTGGTTCCCGTCGAAGCCGTCACCTCGATGACTGCTCAGGAGTTCCAACTCGTTGAAACCTTCCTGAACCGTCGCCTCGATCTTCCCTACCTCCAACGCCAGGAAACCGCTAAAGTAATCGCCGACAGAATTGGTCTCCGCCTCAACGTACCTCAGGCCGATCGCCCTTCGCCTGAAAACTTCCTCGAAGAATTATCCCGCCGTTACCGCGACAACGCGCGCTTCAAGTAATCGGTGGGTCGCCTCCAGGCGGCGCAATTCCCGCACATCGCATTTGCCAATCGCCCTCATTAGAATTTCGAATCGCCGCCGCTTGCGCGCGGTAATGATTTCTGTTAAAAAATCTTTAACTTGTTCTGGGTTTGCTTGTTGCATGTGGGGAAATTTGTTGCAACCTGGCCCTGTGCGCCCACATCTCACAAACGACCTTTTCGCTCATCCGGCGCCTGCGGAACGTCTTTGGGCCCCTGTTCAGCGGGTGTAAGACTCGAACCTCCTAGCCAAGTTTTGGAGTTCGAATGTTGAGACAATTGCCCCCCGCTCCCTCCGGGATGCACTCACATCCCAGCTTTAAGCGCGCCTTGTCTCGAATTCAACAGACCCCCAGTTCCGCCCACATCCATCTTCCGTCCACCATCCAATCATTGAAACCTTGCTCCCAGCACCGCAAAGTCCAATCAACAGCCGGAGGAACGTATGGCGACGAATTTCGTCCAGATTGAAAACGACTCGGAAATCAAACAGCGTCTCGCCGCCGAGCGCGCCCGCCTGCGCAAGATCGCGGGCCTCGATCAGCCCACCCATTTCCATCGCCCCATCGAGCGCGCATTTACCGCCGAGGAGCGTGGGCAGGTCACAATTCTGTTTGGCGGTTTCACCTGGAAGCACGAGGATCTGATTCGCGCCGTCTTCCAGGGCTGCGGCTATCGCTGCGAGAAGCTGCCCGTTCCCAACGTCGCCGCCTTCCAGACCGGAAAAGAGTTCGGCAACAACGGCCAGTGCAACCCCACTTACTTCACCGTCGGCAATCTCGTCCAGTATTTGCAATTCCTCGAAAAGGAAGGCATTCCACGGCAGAAGATTTTAGACAACTACGTCTTCTTCACCGCCGGCTCCTGCGGCCCCTGCCGCTTCGGCATGTATGAAGCGGAGTATCGTTTCGCTCTCAAGAATGCCGGTTTCGATGGCTTCCGCGTCCTGCTCTTCAAAGACAGCGACGGAATCAAAGCCGCCTCCGGCGAGCCCGGCTTGAAGTTCACCATCGACTTCGGCTTCGGCATGTTGAACGCCATGCATCTCGGCGACGTATTCAACGACCTCATCTACCAGATTCGCCCCTACGAAGCCAACCAGGGCGAAACCGACCGCGTCTTCCGCCAGGCCGTTGACGGCCTTTGTGAAGACTTGCGGACTCGCGACTCCTTCGAAATCGAACAGCGCGCCCCGAACTGGGCGAAACCGAAATTCAAAAGCAATAAGATTCTCCGCAACACCGCCAATGTCTTCGGCAAATGGCACGAGCATATGTGGGGCAAGGATTATCTCAATGCGCTCAAGGCGGCCCGCGACAAGATGGACTCCATCGAAGTCGACCGCACGCGCGTGAAGCCGCTGGTGAAGATCACCGGCGAATTCTGGGCGCAGATCACCGAAGGCGACGGCAACTTCCACATGTTCGACTTCCTCGAGCGCGAGGGCGCCCAGGTTCTGGTCGAGCCGATTGCAACCTGGGTTGCCTACCTGATGTATCAGGCCAAGGCCCACGCCATCGCGAAGTGGCCCGTCAATCGTCCCCATCGCAATCCCGAGTGGTACGAAGTGAAAAAGAATTTCGCGAACTACATCGGCCTCCGCAAGAAGCTCTGGGGCATCGGCGCGGGCGAGCGTATGTGGAATTTCTTCTACCACCGCACCATCAAGAATCTCGGTGGCATCACGCACCACCTGGCTCCGCAAAAGGAATTGGCTGACCTCGCAAATCCTTTTTATAACCAGTTCGCGCGCGGCGGCGAGGGCCATCTTGAAGTCGGCAAGAATGTCTACTACACCGTGCACAAGATGTGCCACATGGTCCTGGCGCTCAAGCCCTTCGGCTGCATGCCCTCTTCCCAGTCCGATGGCGTGCAATCTGCCGTCGTCAATAAATTCAAAGACATGATTTTCCTGCCCATCGAAACCTCTGGAGAAGGCGAGGTCAATGCGCATAGCCGCGTCCAGATGGCGCTCGGCGAAGCCAAGGTCAAGGCCAAAACAGAATTCGAACAGTGCCTGAAGCAGACCGGCAAGAGCATGAACGAAATTCGCGCCTACATCGACGAGCATCCTGAACTGAAGCGGCCCTTCTACCACGTCCCGCATCGTGAAGGCGTTGCGGGCACCGCCGCCCAGTTCATTCTCCACGTCAACGATCGCATCAACAAAGACACCCATTTCTGGAAGAAATCGCGAGTGCGCGTGGAGACCGCGCCGGCGATGTCGGGGGATTAGCCAACGGTGAATAACTGCACCCGATTTTGGGTGGCGCAGCGCTTCAGCGCTGCGATTCCGGCGTCACTAGAGAGACGGCTTTAGCCGCTGAGGTCAGCGGCTCTTAAGCTTGAAAGGACTTCATGCACGACCACAAGGGTCCGAACCTGATTCAAATCGCACCGCTTGAACCCGAAGTTCATCCTGTTCACCGTCCCCGGCCCGCCAATGGTCCGGCACACGGTCACGATCGCGCCATTCAGTTCCTGGTGGGCCTCGACGTAGGCTCCACGACCGTGAAAGCCGTGGTCGTCGATGCGGCAAGCGATCAAGTCCTCTGGCAGGATTATCAGCGCCACGAAACCAAGCAGCCGGAAAAGACGCTCGAATTCTTGAAGCGCATGGAAGCCGACACCGGCATGAATTCGCACAATACGCGCATGTTCATGACTGGCTCGGGCGGCGGCGCCATCGCCGACCAGATCGGCGCCAAGTTCGTCCAGGAAGTCACCGCCGTTTCCCTCGCCGTTGAAAAGCTGCACCCCGAAGTTTATTCGGTCATCGAACTCGGCGGGCAGGACGCCAAAATCATCGTCTTCAAAGACGACGAGGAGACCGGCCGCAAGAAGAAAATTCCGTCGATGAACGACAAGTGCGCAGGCGGCACCGGCGCGGTCATCGACAAGATCAATGCCAAGCTGAAAATTCCCACCGAACTGCTCGCCGAGCAGAAATATCACGGCATCAAGCTCCACAAAGTAGCGGGTAAGTGCGGCGTGTTCGCCGAGACCGATATCAACGGCCTGCAGAAAGTCGGCACGCCTCCGGACGAGCTGATGGCGTCCCTTTTCGAGGCGATTGTTCTCCAGAATCTCAGTGTGCTCACTCGCGGCCATACCTTGCGCCCGCATGTGCTGCTCCTCGGTGGTCCCAACAGCTTTATCAAAGGCATGCGCGAAGCCTGGCAAGCCAATATTCCCCGCATGTGGAAAGAGCGCAAGGTCGCCGTCCCCGAGGGCTCGAAGCCCGAGGACATGATTAAGGTTCCGCAGAACGCCCAGTATTTTGCGGCCCTCGGCGCCGTGGAATTCGGGCGCACCGAAGACGATTGCGTCGGTTGCTATCGTGGCTACGAAAATCTGATCCACTACATCGATTTTGGGCGCCAGGAAGAAAAGGCAAAATCCGGCGGCAAGGGCTTGGTCGAAGATGTCGGCGAATTCGAAGTCTTCAAAGAAGCCTATCGCCGCAAGAAATTCACGCCTGCAGTCTTTCAGAAGAATTCAACCGTCGCCGGCTTCATCGGCATCGATGGCGGCTCGACTTCAACAAAAGCCGTGCTGCTTAATGAAAGCGGCGACATTCTCTGCAAGTCTTACCAACTTTCGAACGGCAACCCGATCCAGGACACCATCGAGATGTTCGAGAATTTGCGCAGCCAGGTCGAATCGCAAAACGCAAAGCTCGAGGTCCTCGGCGTCGCGACCACCGGCTATGCCAAAGACATCTTAAAAGACGTGCTCAATGCCGACGTAGCCCTCGTCGAAACCGTCGCCCATACCGAATCGGCCCTCAAGTTTTACGAGGATCCGCACGTCATCGTCGACGTCGGCGGCCAGGACATCAAGATCATCATCCTGCACAACGGCCGCGTCAAAGACTTCAAGCTCAACACACAATGCTCGGCCGGCAACGGATACTTCCTGCAATCGACGGTCGAAGGTTTTGGTCTCGACGTCACCAAGTATGCCGACATGGCCTTCTCCGCTCAGGCCATGCCCGTGTTTGGCTATGGCTGCGCGGTTTTCATGCAGTCCGATATCGTCAACTTCCAGCGCCAGGGCTGGCGCGCCGAAGAGATTCTCGCCGGCCTGGCCGCCGTGCTCCCGAAAAATGTTTTCCTCTACGTGGCGAGCATTCCGAATCTCGCTGCTCTCGGCTCACGCTTCGTGTTGCAAGGCGGCACCCAAAACAATCTCGCTGTCGTCAAGGCCGAGGTCGATTTCATCCGCAATAGCTTTCGCGCCACCGGCAAACAGCCCGAAATTATCGTCCATGAACACTGCGGTGAATCGGGCGCGATCGGCGCCGCCCAGGAATCCCTCCGCCTTTGGCGCAAGGGCCGCCAGACGTCCTTTGTCGGACTCGACGCCGTCCGCAAAATCGAATACCGCACCACCCGCAACGAAGATACCCGCTGCCACTTCTGCAAGAACGACTGCCTGCGCACCTTCATCGACATTCGCACCAAGCCCAAAGACGATCTCAGCTTCGTGCCCATCCAGAAAGTCACCAAGGTCCCCCTCATGCACGGCGAGCAGCGCCTCATCATCGCCACCTGCGAAAAGGGCACCGTCGAAGACGTCAACGACATGAAGGACATCAAGTCCGGTCTCGACGCCATCCGCGCCAAGCATCCCAATTTTGTCGACGCCGCCTCCAAGGAAGTCTTCCGTCCCACTAACGCCAAGTCCGTTGCCGATCCCCTTCCGACCAAAGGCTGGGCTGGCTGGGCCAAGGGCGCGAAAGAACGCCGCGCTCTGATGGAGAATCGCAAAAACCTGCGCATCGGCATTCCCCGCGTCCTCAACATCTATACCTATGCACCGCTTTTCAACGCTTATTTCGAGAGCCTCGGCGTCCAGCCGGAGAACATCATCTACTCCGATTACACCAGCTCCGAACTCTATCGCGCCGGCGCAAGCCGTGGCGCCATCGACCCTTGTTTCCCCGCCAAGATCGGCATCTCGCATGTCTACAACCTGATTCAGGAAAAGCACCGCAAGAAGCCTCTCGACGCCATCTTCTTCCCGATGTACGACGTGCTGCATTCGTCGCTCGTGAAAATTGTCGGCGCAAACGCCTGTCCTACCGTGACCGCAACGCCGGAGACTGTGAAAGCCGCATTTACCAAAGAGAATGACGTATTCGCCGAGAACAACGTCAAGTACATCGACCCGGTCCTCAACTTTGCCGACCACAAACTGTTCGCCCACCAGATGCTGCAGGCTTTGCAGCCGTTAATGGGCTTGGGGTTGGAGGAAAACGACCGCGCCGTCGAATCCGGATTTGCGGCGCTCAAAGAATACGAGACCAGTATCCGCCGCCGCGCGCGCGAGGTCATGGATCAGCTCGAACGTGAGGACCGCATTGGAATCGTCATGCTGGGCCGTCCCTATCATCACGACCCGGGCCTGAACCACGAGATTCTCGACGAGTTCCAGAAGTTGGGCTACCCGATCTTCTCGCAGAACACCCTGCCGCAGGACGAAGATCTGCTCGAGCGCCTGTTTGGTGACGAAGTCCGCGCCGGCGTCACAAGCCACCCCCTCGACATTACCGATGCCTGGAAGAATTCCTATTCATGCAGCACCAACCACAAAGTCTGGGCCGCGAAGTTTACGGCGCGCCATCCCAATCTGGTGGCCCTCGAAATCTCCAGCTTCAAGTGCGGACACGATGCCCCCATTTACGGCGTCATCGAAGGCATCATCGAACAATCCGGCACCCCCTATTTCTGCTTCAAGGATCTCGATGAAAATAAGCCGTCAGGTTCGATCAGAATTCGCGTCGAAACCATCGACTACTTCCTGCAGCGCTATCGCGAAGAAGTGATTCGTAAGCGCCAGGCGTCGGAGGATGTCGAACGGCAACTCGCCGCGCTCGAAGCCCAGCTGCGCAGCGACACCGGCGAATTGGAAATGCCGCCCATCGGCCAGGAGAGCTGGCAGGGCGCCGAAGAAATGGCAGCCGGGGACTAGCGAACTCTCTCGGCGTGGAGCGTTGAACAGCCTTTAGTGCGCTGCCCCGCCCGCTTTCAGCACTACCGTGTTCCGCTCGTCGCCGGCCACCATCCGGTAGAATTTTTTCAGTTGTTCCACCTTGTCCAGCGGCACGCTCAGTTCCTTGATTTCTATATTCCGCTCGTAGTGCAGGACGTTTCCCTCGGCTGCCGTCTTGCTGTGGTAGCTGGCAAAGCTGTAATCCACATCCGTCGGCGGCGGCAATTCGTCCACCACAAAGCCAGGCGGCAGCGCAATATCGAATTTATCCGTATCGCGCGATGGTCCTTCGAACTCCACCGGAAATTTGCGCGGCTCCTTCGTCTCCAGCAGTCCTCGCGCTTTGACACCCAGTACACGCGGCCGGACCAGCAGCAGGTTCCCTGCCTGTTTCGCGTAATTGGCGGACTGGAAGCTGTAATCGAAGCCGAACGGTTTGCTGGTTAGCGTCAGATTAAGCAGGCTTGCTTTCACGATCTGAAAGTTGGCCAGTGATCCGCCGAGGAGATCTTCAATCGGCTTGATCCGGTCTTTATCGTTGGTGATTGTCCGCAGCCGCCAGCGCTCACTCCACGCCTGGTCGCCGACTCGCAATTCTTCGACCTCGCCGCTCAGCGTTCCATTCGGTTCGAGCTTAAGCTTGCCCACCCTCTGAATGCTGTTCGTCGACGACGCTTGCTGGGGCAACTCCACTAGCTCGCCCCCCTCCGGCGCTATCAGCAATCCATAGTTCGCTTGCAGATATCCGCCAATCTCCCCAAATGGCGTTACTTCATTGGTGGGATCGAAGAACAGGAGCCTTCCCAGCTTGGGATGCGCCACCACCGCAATCAGCGACGAATCGTTCACATCATCCGGTAATTTGATCGCGAGGATTACGTGATTGAACGCATTGTGGGCCGGCGTATCGTGGGTCACCGAACCCCTCTTCGTATTGATCGCGACCTGATAGGAGTCCACCCCGAGCTCGCGCAGCATCGTGCGCATCAGGGTCGCTTTGTCCTTGCAATCTCCATAGCGATGCGCAAATACATCGGGAGCCGCATGGGGTTGCCACCCTCCGATGCCTAAGGAGATCTCGACATAGCGAATGTCATGCTGCAAGAACGCCGCGACCGCCTGCATCTTCTGTAACCGGCCGGCTTTGCTCGCCGTGAGCGTGGCCACTTCCTGCTTGATCGGTTCGGATGGGTTCATCCGCGCACTGATCAGGCTTGCGTACCAGCGGCCCATATCCTCCCAATTCGCGAACTCATTCTTGCGGCTCGATCCCCCTGACGGAAAAAATGACACGATCATCTGACCCGCCAGCCCGTGCCACGACGGCATATCCCATTCCGGTCTGATCCCAGCGACATCCCTCGCCGTCCACTGCAGTCGTCCGCCGTTCTCATCAGGCTTGATTTCCGGATACGAAATCCATGACGTCTTGAAAACCCACCCTGCTGGAAGTTGCAGAGCATAGTGGCTCTCCCGCACCGGGTCCAACCCCTGGATTTCCCACTCATCCTGCAGCCAGAATGGTTGTTCCTCGATTTCGTATTCGTAGCCGACTATATTTCCAGGATCGGGCGCCGGTATGTGCAGGACTTTTCGCCGCACGTCGGTGAACACTTCGAATCCCTCCGAGGCCGACGTCTCAATTGCATCCTTGTCTTTCACCTCATAGTCCTTGCCCTGCGAAGGAATACACCACCCATGCAGACCCGATATCTTCGTCGTTCGCCCAAAATCGATCCACACCGTGCCCCGCCCCCGTCCCTCCGGCCGCAGTATTTTGTAGACTGCGCGCACGTGAGTTCGGATCTTGTCTTCTGAAAGCACCGTGACTGTCGTGTCGGAATAGAGGACCACCGCCTCCGTCTTCTCGTCATACGACGGCAGCGTCGCCCCCACCAGCGCGTGCATCCACTGCGGAGCATCGCTACTCGCCTCCGCCCGCGGCACGTTTGCTATCGCCAGCAATCCGGCCCACACCAACACTCCCCACCGCACCATCGTTCTCATGGTTCGCGATCCTTTAGTTGCTGGCATGGATCTCTCCCGGTTGGAGCACAATTTGCTCCCCATCGCCGTTCCGTATCGTTTGAAAGAAGTCCCGCAAAGCGGCATAGTACTTCTTGTCCAGCATCATCACGTCGATGGTAAGTTTCCGCGTCAGATGCAGCGTCTGGCCGTCCTTGTCTACTCTTAGCGTGTATCGAACGACGTGCCCATCCTGTTCTTGCGCGTTCGGCAGGCTGCTGATTTGCCACCCCGCCGGGAGATCGATGGCAATCTCATCCACCTTTACATGCGGATAATCGAAGTAAATCGGGTGCCTCCGGTTGCTGTGGTCGAATACACCTTTTTCTGCGGCCGCAAAAACCGCCGCTGGGATGAATGCCCTCCGCCCCGCGCCTGACACCCAGCCCGGAATCTTGATGTCATATTCCGTCACCAGCGGCGTCTCCGAACTCGTCCAGTCCGGCTTGTTAGTCAGGGTCACCTCTCCCGCCGCGCCAATCTGCGACATGACTCGCTCCTCCAGATACTTCTTGCGCTCCACGTCGTCGGCATGCCTTTCCTCCAACCGGTGTGACATCGCTTCCAGACCTGTATAGGTGATCGTCAGCTTGCCTTCCAGGTCTCCCGTGTCCGTCAGTTTCAACTTCCCCACCCTCGCGATCTGCGACTCCACTGCCTCCGGAAGCCTCGTACTGATCCAGCTCCCGCCATCCTTATCCAGCTTCAGGCCCGGCGTCCCCGTTTCCGGCCACATCAGCAGGCCGAAAGGCGTGAACGCTCCACCCGGATCTAAATAAAGATCCTTGCCGTTCAGCTTGACTAGCACTACGTTGGAATTCAATTTGTTGCTCTGCATCGTGTTCGGGCTGAAGAAATACTCGTTTCGGGTCGCAACCCAGCACTCGTATGCTTCAAAACCCGCCGCCCTTGCCAGCCCCAGAAACAGCCGCGTCAGTTGAGTTCCGTTTCCATAGCCCCGTTTCCAGATCTGTTCCACGTTCGCGTTGTCGACCGCCTTCTCCTTCGCGCGCTTTTGCTCCTGTTGCGTCTTTTCCTCTTCATACGACGTGTTCCGCAGGCTCTGCACCCGGTCGTACAGTTTGCGCAACTTCAATTCCGGCGGATCGCCCGGCGATACAATCTGTCCTACCGCTTGCTCCATCGCGCCGCGCTTGTTGACGACACCGTCCAATTCCCCGTTCCACTTTTTCCCATTGCGCTTCCAGTAAGCGTCCGCGTTTTTATCCGGCGTTCCCTCTTCGTAATAAAAATCCACCCGGTATTTCAGTTCATCCGCCGGCGGCATATAGTCTTCCGTCTCGAACGCCGGTATGTTGCTCACCTCCATGCGCACCAGCCGGTCCGGCGTCTGTGCCGGCGGGTTCGACCCCGGCAACGAAAAATTCCATGTCCACCGCACCGAAACGGAATTGAAATCGCCGCCCCCCAAAAACGGTTTCAACATGAACCGCGCCTTCTTCGTGAACAGGTCGTCGCTCAAAATCCAGCGCGAGTTGTACAGCGTGTACTCTTGAAAATCTCTCGTGAAGGCATACTCGATGATGCTCCCCACTTGCACGTCGGTCAGCGTAAAGGACTTCACTAGAACCTTGATCTGAGTGCCCGCAAATTTTCCCTTGACGATGTATTTCTCGTATATGTTGCCGCCGAAGTCCACCGTCGTCCCATCGGGACGGATAGTCCGAGCATGGATGGCTCCGATGCTCTCCCGTTGCTTGAGGAAGGGGATCTCCACATCCGCATACTTCCGGCCCTCTTCCGTCAAAATCTTGATGCGCATGTAGTTATCTTCGTGCGGAACGCGGATGTCGTCGTAGCGGTCTACCTCGCGGTAGAGAATAATCGCGGCCGCGCCCGGCGCCTGCGGTTCGCTCTTCATACTTAGCTCTTCTGGCGAGACGGGTTGGAACCCGATGGCTGCTTTCGCTTCTTGCACGGCGAGGCTCAATCCCGCCAGTAACACCGCTACCCACACGCTGCACCGGAACATAGTCGTATCTCCAGGTTCTTCGGCTGTCGTGCTTTCAGTATTAGGACTGTGCAGGCGGGGAGGGGCGACTCCGAGGGGGACGAAGACGATTCTCCGCGGTGCGCAAATCCGCCTTTCCCGACCCCGCGCCCCTCAACGCGGACTGAGGAAACTGAGCAATCGATGCAAGTATAGCTGGAACGAACCAACCGTCAAGAAAAGAAGTTACGCCGCCTTGTATCACAACCATCACAGCCTATTCCCTGGCATCCTTCTACTCACAGTTGCAAGTGAACGCCCGATGAATTTCGAACCTATCGGAACCTGTTTGACTTACTCCGGCGGCTGCAAGGGTCTGTATCACTTGGAGTTGTAACCAGTATGTTTGTCGATATCGGCAAGCAGGGTTGCCAGTTTGTGCTTCGGATAGGCCTCAGCTTCCGGGCGCGAAAAAACCGGTATGTCCGCCTGAATGACTCTCCGAGCCTCTCCATCGTCGCCCCGCGATCCCATTTCATGAATCGAGCGCTCCCGGAATGATCACCGCAGCTCCATCGATCGCATCTCTCTTCACCGCGGCCAGCGCCTCATTCGCCTCATCCAGCCCAAAGGTCCTCACCCGCGGCCGGAGCCGGATCTCCGCCGCCAGCCTGAGAAAATCCCGCGCATCCTCGCGCGTCATATTCGCCACGCTGCGAATCTGCCGCTCTCCCCATAGCAGTTTGTCGTAGTCGAAATCCGGCATGTGATCGAGATGGATCGCGTTGATCGCGACCACTCCCCCCTTTCGCAGGCTCTCCAGCGCCGATACCACCACGTCTCCCGCCGGAGCAAATGTAATCGCCCGGTCAAGCTCCACCGGTGGCTTCTCCGTCTCCTCTCCCACCCACTTCGCGCCCAACGATTCGGCTAGCTTGCGGTGGGAAGCCCCGCGTGTCGACACATAAACCTCGCACTTCCACGCGTGCAGAACGTCGATCGCAAGATGCGCCGACGCGCCAAATCCAAATAGTCCAACTTTCTCTCCCGCGCCCACACCCGCCACGCGCAAACTCCGAAAACCAATGATTCCCGCACACAACAGCGGCGCTGCATGAAGAGGATCAAGTCCTCCCGGCATGGGAAAAACGAAATCCGCGCGCGCCGTGGCAAACTCCGCATACCCCCCATTCACGCTGTAGCCGGTAAATGTCGGCGCATCGCAAAGATTCTCGAAATGATTCCGGCAATACCAGCACGTGCCATCCGTGCCCCCGATCCATGACACGCCCACCTGCGTGCCGAGCGGAAGCTCCCGGGTCGCTCCTCCAATAACTTTTCCCACGATCTGGTGCCCTGGGATCAGCGGCCTCCGCAGCGCCGCCAACTCGCCTTCCACAATATGCAGATCGGTCCGGCAAACTCCGCAAGCCAGCACCCGCAACAGGACTTGTCCCTCTCCAGCCTCAGGCCGCGCAACCTCCTCCATTCTTAAAGGGTGCTCAGCAATCCCTCCCGCCGAACTTAGCACCGCAGCCTTCATCTCTCTAGAATAAACCTCGCTATCGGACCTCCGAACTTTGTAATCTTCTTCTCGTGCTAATCTCAAATTCCCGTGTCAGTTTTCATCTCCTATCTACCCGCGATCCTTAGCCTCACTGCCGTCGGAGCTTGGGGAACGAGCGACTTCCTCGGCGGTATCGGCGCCCGTCGCGGCAACATTTTCTTGTTTACGTCTTTCGTGCACCTCACCGGAATGCTTCTCGCCGGAACCCTCGCGCTCGCTCTCGGTCTGCCCTTTCCTGGGGCTAGCAGCCTCCTCTGGTCGCTGGCGGGTGGCGCCGTTGGAGGCATCGGCCTCGCCTTGTTCTATCGCGGACTGGCCATCGGCAAAATGGGAATCGTCGCCCCAGTCTCCGCCGTCTTGGGCGCCGCCATTGCTACAGTTGTTGCCGCCTTCACCGAGGGTATTCCGACCTACCGTCATCTGATCGGTTTCCTGCTCGCCGGCATCGGTGTCTGGCTGATCTCACGCACGGAACCCGGCGCGCCGAATACTGCCTTCGAAGAAAATGACTTGAGCGGCCGCCGTCCCCGCGGTCTCGGCCTCGCCATCTTGTCCGGATGCGGCTTCGCCGGTTTCTTCTTCTGCATTCATCACGCCGGTCAAGGCTCCGCGCTCTGGATTGCGGTCTGCTCCCGGTTTGCATCTTTTGTGGTGACGCTCGCCATCGTGCTCGCCCTCCGCCAGGTTCGCACCTTGGCCACGCCGACCATCGGAATCGCCATCGGCGCCGGAATTCTCGAAATCACCGGCAGCGTCGTCTTCGTCCGCGCCTCGCAGCTCGGCCGTCTCGACACGACCGTCGTGCTCACCTCTCTCTATCCCGCCGTCACCGTCATTCTTGCCCGCCTCTTTCTCAAGGAGCATTTCAGCCCTGCCCGCACCCTTGGCATGCTCGCCGCCTTGGCCGCCGTCCCCATGATTGCTGGCTAAAATTCACTCCGCACGCTGCCCGCCGGCTGCCTTCCCGAAAAAATGGGAACAAACCGCTCCGTCTGGACGTATCATGCAATCAGGAGCAGTCTCCGTGCGAACCCTGAAGATTTCTCTGATCGCCTCCATCATCGCCACCGTCGCCAGCTTCTGGGTCGCTGAACTTGGCGTGACACAAAAAATCTGGCCGGAACATCCGCAAATGGCAGGCTTCCTTATTACTCTGGTGACCGCCATCGTCGTCCAGATTGCCTGGCCGCGCCTCGTCCCCGGCGACCAACGCGACAAAAACTGAAGACCTGGACACTAGTACCGCGATACAAACTCCTGACGCCAGACGAACTGGCTGTTACTCTCACCTCGTGAGCCTCGTCGAAATCCGCAACCTGACAAAGATTTTCGACCTCGCCGAATCGCCATTCGGCACCCCGCGAACTGCCTCTCGGAGTGCACAAGTCCGCGCGGTCGACGACGTCTCTCTCGAAATCCGGCAGGGCGAAACGCTTGGCTTGGTCGGTGAATCCGGCTCCGGCAAAAGTACCCTCGGCCGCCTGATCCTCCGCCTGATCGAGCCGACTGCGGGCCACGTCCTCTTCGATGGCCAAGATGTTCTGCAAGCCGGCAGCTCGGAACTCCGCCGCCTCCGCCGCGACATGCAGATCATCTTTCAGGATCCCTTTGGCTCGCTCGACCCGCGCTTCCGGGTCGAAGACGTCCTCGCCGAGCCGCTCATCATTCACGCGCGAAGCGGTGAAGCCAAACTGAGCCCGGGCGCCCGGCGCCGGCGCGTAGCCGAACTCCTCCGTGCGGTCGGTCTGGATGCATCCGCCCTGCCCCGCTTCCCCCACGAATTTTCCGGAGGCCAGCGCCAGCGCCTCGGCATCGCCCGCGCCCTCGCCCTGCACCCGAAATTCATCGTCGCCGACGAGCCCGTCTCCGCCCTCGACGTCAGCGTCGGCGCGCAGATCGTTAACCTGTTGCAGTCCCTGCAGCGCGAATTCGGATTGACCTACCTCTTCATCTCCCACTCCATGCCGGTCGTGCGCTACCTCTCCACCCGCATTGCCGTCATGTACCACGGAAAAATTGTCGAGATTGGAACCACCGAGGAGATCACCGAACGCCCGCAAACCGCCTACACGAAAACCCTGCTCGCCGCCACGCCTGAAATCGCCGCCTCATAGTTTCGAAACGCCTGTCCCTCTTCGTGTGCCGGGCAAACTCGAACCCCGCCATCGCGGCGCTCTGCTCAGAGATTTCTCTCGCGTTAGACCCGATCCTGCGGCTACTACTGGACACCATTGACGCGAGAAGACCAGCATGGAAGTTCCCGTTGTGTCATTTGCTGGATCGACATTACAATGCCACTGTTCAAGGAGCAGCCATGGCCGCAGCCGCAACCGTCCCGCCGCCGGATTCACAACAGCCCGCACCGCTCTCCGAGCCCCAGCGCATTATTGACACCTTCATCGCCCCCAGCAAGACTTTCATCGACCTCCGCCGCAACGCCAGCTGGTGGGGACCCTACGTGCTGGTCATCATCGTTTCCTTTCTTTTCTGCTACATCGTCGATCAGAAAGTCGGGTTCCGCAAGGTGACGGAGAATGTGCTCGAACAGTCACCCAAACAAGCCGAGCGCATTGAGAGCCTGCCCGCCGATCAACGTGAAAAAGCTCTCCAGCAGCAGACCGCCGGCACCAAATTTTTCTCCTACGGCATCTCGATAATCGCGCTCCTTATTTATCTGATCATCGCCGGGGTTCTGTATGCGACGGTCAAGTTCGGCGCCAATGCGGACGTGCAGTTCAAAACCATGTTTGCGCTGGTCATCTACACCCGCCTGCCCGAACTGCTTCGAGCCCTGCTCTCCGCCTTATCGCTTCTGGCGGGAGTCAGCACTGACTCCTTTAACATCCGCAATCCGCTCGCCGTAAATCCCGGATACTTCATCGACGCCTCCGGATCCGCAACTCTGCGCGCCGCACTCTCCACCCTCGACCTCATTACCTTCTGGGTGCTGACCCTGCTCGCGCTCGGCATCGCCTCCATCGCAAAGGTCAAACGCGGCACCGCATTCGCCATCGTCTTTGGATGGTATGTCTTCGCCATGCTCTGCATCGTAGCTCTGACCGCCGCGACCGCGTAGCGTCCCGGCGAAACCAGGATTCGCCGAAAAAGTCTGAGGCCGAGACGGGCCTTGTCCCGTCTCCAGCCCTCTCCACCAAAGCCGCCCATCACCACGCCCCAGTTCCCACGCGCACCCTGTAGACCCCGCGTCCTGCCCCACGCCCCGCGAAACCAGGACTTTCATTTCGAAACTCCTCACATCCCCGCGCTCATCATCCGATTTACAATGTCCCCGCCATGCATACCGCGGACGTCGTTCTCATCGGCGGAGGAATCGTCGGCTCCAGCATCGCCTATCATCTCGTCGCCGCCGGCTGCAAAAACATCCTCGTCCTCGAGCGCGAATCCGCCCAGGGCAAGGGTTCCACCGGCAAAAGCATGGGCGGAGTCCGCGCCCAGTTCTCCACGCCCGTCAACATTCAGATGTCGCTCTACTCGATTCCGTTCTACGCCAGTTTCGAAGACCGCCTCGGCTATCCCTGCGACTATCGCCCGCAGGGTTATCTTTTTTGCGCCACTAGCGACAGGCACATGGCCTACCTCCGCGCGAACTACGAAAAACAAGTGGCGATGGGGTTAAAGAACGTGCGGCTGGTAGCAGGCGGCGAAATCCGAAGCATGTTTCCGCGGATGCGCGGCGACGACATCGTCGGCGGCGCCTTCTGCTCGACCGATGGCTTCGTCGATCCCTACAGCGCCATGATCGGCTTCATGACGTGGGCCACCGGCCACGGCGCTACACTCTGGAAAAATGCCGTGGTCCAGTCGATCACCCGCGATGGGTCCCCCGTGCAACCCCGTGCCCTTAGTGGTTCAAGCTCTTCGCAGCGGTCGGACTCGGCCCATGCTCATCACACATCGTTCAATGTAGTAACCACCCGAGGCGCAATTTCTACACCCATTGTCGTGAACTGCGCCGGCCCCTGGGCCGCCGAAATCGCCGGCATGGCAGGCATCACCCTCCCGGTCGAACCGCTCCGCCGCATGCTGGTCCCCACCGAACCCTTCGATCAGTTTCCCCACACCGCCCCGATGATCATCGACATGTCCAACGGCTTCCACTTCCGTCCCGAAAGCCGCGGTTTCCTTCTGGCCTGGAACGATCCCGAGGAAACGCCCGGCTTCAAAACCGATTTCGAGCCTACCTTCATCGAAAAAATTCTCACCCGCGCCGCCGATCGCGTCCCCGTATTCGAAAACGTAGCCGTCAATCCCAAGCGAGCCTGGGCTGGTCTCTATGAAATGACGCCCGACCATCATCCAATTCTCGGCGAGTCGCCCGAAGTCCCCGGCTTCTTCTTCGCCAACGGCTTCAGCGGCCATGGAGTAATGCACGCTCCCGCCACCGGAAAAATTCTGAGCGACCTGATCCTCACCGGCAAGACCGATCTGATCGACGCGTCGTTATTAAACTTTTCCCGTTTCGCCGAAGGCAGAACCATTCACGAAACCGCCGTCCTGTAACGGCTGGGAGAAGTAGTCCAAAGTGTAGCCCTTCTCCAAAACTGCAAATGGTTAACTGATTTAGAATCAATGGAGTTTATGGGTTGATCATTAACTGGCTAGTAATAATTCGAAAATTCCCCACTCCCTCTTGACAACGCATGATATTGTTCCGGCACCACAACCCGCGATCCCATGGCAAGTCTTTGCCGCACAAGAGCTTCCGTCTGTTTACTTTCTAGTAAGAGCCAGCGAACCCCCTGAATTTCATCCCGCATAAGTCCTGATCCGCCAGCGGCTTACATTTCCAGATCCGAACATCCCCAGGAAATCGCATTCCCCAAAAAAATATTTTTGGCGAAACAAAAGTGAACCTGTGTGACATTGGAAAAACCCCGTGCGATGTCGGGCTCAGTTCTCAGTTAACATCCTCGCAGCACGGTTTTCATCCCTCTCACATCTCTGTACAAGGAAAAGTCATGTCCCTCTTCGGTTTAATCGAATACGCCAACGCTACTCCCGAAGTCCGCGCCGTCTATGACGACATCATGACCACCCGCAAAACCGACTGGATCAATAATTTCTGGAAGGCCCTCGCCCACGATCCCGCCACTCTCAGGCGCACCTGGGAAAGTATCAAGCAGATCATGTCTCCCGGCGCGCTCGATCCGCTCACCAAGGAAATGCTCTACATCGCCGTCTCCGTCACCAACCAATGCGATTACTGCGTCGCCTCGCACACCGCGTCAGCGAAGGCAAAAGGCATGACCGACGCCCAATTCAAGGAACTCATGGCCGTCGTCGGCATGGCCAACGAAACCAACCGCCTCGCCGCTGGCTATCAGGTCGAAATCGACGACCGCTTCAAACCACCGCTTCCGTAGCTTTCATTTTCGCGGCAGATTTCGGGTGGCGCAGCGCTTAAGCGCCGCGGTTCGCAATGCACCAGAGACCTGTGGCTTCAGCCGCTGAGGTAACAAGCCCCGTCAAAGCGATGAAGAGAGAAATACCCAACGCAATCCCGCCTCATCCAAGAGCGTGACGTATTTTGGCGCGAAGGAGGATGGACGAACTCGCGCTCTACTCTTGTCCTAGGTTCTATAATCTTTCAAGCGACCGGGGGGGTGAGGCATGGCACAGATGTCGATGATTCCAGTTGCAACCCATGGCTTTTACCTGGATGGCAAATGGCTCGATGAAGGTGACATCGTCGAAATCCACGCTCCTTATGATGGCGCCTTCATCGCCAGCGTCCATCAGGGCCGCCGCGAGCACGCCGAAGCCGCCATCGCCGCTTCCGTCAAGGCTTTTGGAACCACCCGTCGCCTGCCCGCCTTCGAGCGCCAGCGCGTTCTGCGCCGCATCTCCGACGGCATTCACGATCGCAAGGATGAATTCGCCCGCACTCTCGCCCAGGAAGCTGGCAAGCCCATCAAGAGCGCCCGCATGGAGGTCGACCGCGCCGTCTTCACTTTTAACGTCGCCGCTGAAGAAACCGTCCGCGGCTACGGCGAGTATCTTCCGCTCGACTGGATGCAGTCCACCGCCGGGCGCTGGGGTATCGTCAAACGTTTCCCTCTTGGCCCCATCGCCGGCATCACTCCATTTAATTTCCCCCTGAATCTCGTCGCCCACAAAGTCGCTCCCGCCATCGCCGCGGGATGTTCTATGGTGCTCAAACCGGCGCCCCAGACCCCGCTCTCTTCCCTCCTTCTGGCGGAAGTGATTCAGCAGGCCGGATGGCCAGACGGCGGCTTCAACGTCCTGCCTCTCTCGAACGAAGATGCCGGACTGCTCGTGACCGACGAGCGCATCAAGCTCATCAGCTTTACCGGCAGCGCCACTGTCGGCTGGGCGATCAAGAACAATGCCGGCAAGAAAAAAGTCCTGCTCGAACTCGGAGGCAACGCCGGCGTCATCGTCCACGGCGATGCCGATCTCGCCTACGCCGCCGGCCGCTGCGTCACCGGTGGCTTCTCCTATGCCGGACAAACGTGCATTTCCGTCCAGCGCATTCTGGTCGAGCAATCCGTCTGCGGAAAATTTATCGAACTGCTCCTCGATGGCGTCAGCAAATTGAAAGTCGGCGATCCTTTGGACGAGTCCACCGACGTCGGCCCTCTCATTCGCGAGAGCGACGCCATCCGCGCTCACGACTGGGTGCAGGAAGCCGTCCGCGGCGGCGCACGCCTCCTCTGCGGAGGACATCGCAAGGGCTCCATCTTCGAGCCCACTGTGCTCACCAGCACCAAGCCCGCCATGAAGGTCAACTGCCAGGAAATCTTTGCCCCCGTCGTCACCGTCGAGCCTTACACAGACTTCACCAGCGCTCTCAAGCAGGTCAACAATTCCGCCTATGGACTCCAGGCAGGCCTCTTCACGCGCGACGCCAAGCTCATCTTCGACGCCTACCACGAGTTGGAAGTCGGCGGACTCATCGCGGGTGATGTCCCGACCTTTCGCATCGATCACATGCCCTACGGCGGCATCAAGGATTCCGGCCTCGGCCGCGAAGGTCTTCGCGATGCCATTCAGGAAATGACCGAGCCCAAACTCCTGGTCATGAATTTGCGCTGAGTCAACGCGGCTGCTCGCCTACCCGGCGAGTTTTCCCCGTTCCTCGACGGGCATGGTGCCGCCTCGCGCTGGAATGGGAATCTCCTCCAAAAGAAAACGGCCCCGGCCTGTTTTCAAACGCTGGCTAACTGTTATACTCACATGTTTCAGCAGCGTATGTCACACAACTAAGTGACGAATTTCACATCAGACTGGGTTGCACGAACCGCCGCCGGGCTGATTTCCCTGGGCTGGGTTGCATTAAGCTGGTTCGCCTAAGCTGGTTAACCGGGACGGAACGCTCCCGCACTTTCGGCCGTTGATTCAATGCAGATCTTTCCGCGCAGTACGAATGCGATGTCGCGGGCCTCGCTGTTCGGGGCCGTGTTCGTGGTCGCGGCGCTCTTCTGGGGCCTCTCCGAGCTCCAGCGCTCGCCTTACATCACCTACGCCGGCGTCCGCAAGGCTCAGCCCGTGCCCTTCAGTCATCAGCACCATGTCACCGGCCTCGGCATCGACTGCCGCTACTGCCACACCTCCGTCGAATCTTCCAGCTTCGCCGGCATCCCCCCAACTAAAACCTGCATGAACTGTCACTCCCAGATCTGGACCAACGCCGCCATGCTCGACCCGGTTCGCGCCAGCTACCGCAGCGGCGCCTCACTGCAGTGGTCGCGCGTCAACCAGCTCCCCGACTTCGTTTATTTCAATCACAGCATTCACGTAACCAAAGGCATCGGTTGCAACGACTGCCATGGCCCGGTCGACCAGATGCCCCTCATGTATCAGGAGGCCTCCCTGCAAATGGAGTGGTGCCTCGAGTGCCATCGCGCTCCGGAAAAACATCTCCGCCCGCGTGATCAGGTTTTCAATATGCGCTACCAGCAGCCGTCGTCATCACTGCCCGTGCAGGTCGACGGCGTCAGCTTCATCGATCAGGAGTCGCTGGGTCTACTCCTGTCCAGGAAATATCAGCTGCGCACGGTGCAGGACATTACCAGTTGCAGTACATGCCATCGCTGATTGCGAAAGCAATAACTGATGACTGACAACTGAGAACTGACAACGAATTCAAGATGGACGAATTAATCAAATCGAAACGCTCATCCACGGATGAAGCCGTTTGTCCTAGCCATAAACTCGACCGCGCTACCGTCGAGCGGCAACTCGCCGAAACCAAGGGTCCCGAATTCTGGCGCAGCCTGGAAGAGCTCGCCGGCTCGCCCGAATTCCGCGAGATGATGCATCGCGAATTCCCTAAGGGTGCGTCCGAGTGGCTCGACTCGGTCTCGCGCCGCGGCTTCCTGCAACTCATGGGGGCTTCGCTCGCAATGGCGGGCATGACCGGCTGCACCAAAATGCCGATCGAGGAGATTGTTCCTTACGTTCGCCAACCCGAGCAGCTCGTCCCCGGCCGCCCGCAGTTCTACGCCACCGCCTTCACGCTCAGCGGATACGCCAATCCGCTCCTCGTCGAAAGCCATCTCGGCCGCCCAACCAAAATCGAGGGCAACGCCCTCCATCCTGCCAGCCTAGGCGGCACCGACGTTTTCGCCCAGGCCTCGATCCTCGGCCTGTACGACCCCGACCGCGCCCAATCTGTCACGCATCTCGGTGATGTCGAATCGTGGGCGTCCTTCGCCAACGCAATCAAAGGGCCTCTCACCATTCAAAAAGCCCTGAGCGGCGCGGGCACTCGCATTCTCACGCCAACCATGTCCTCGCCCACCTTCAAAGACCAGATGCAGTCGTTCCTCGCCATGTATCCGCAGGCGAAGTGGCATTCCTACGAGCCGGTAAATCGCGACAATGTTCTCGAAGGCGCGAAGCTCGCCTTCGGCCAGCCGGTCGAGACGCGCTACGACTTCTCCAAGGCCGATGTAATCGTCTCGCTCGACGCCGACTTCCTGTACGCAGGCTTCCCCGGCAACACGCGCTACATCCGCGACTACGCCAGCCGCCGCAATCCCGACAGCGGCAACATGAACCGGCTATATGTCATCGAGAGCAGTCCAAGTTCGACAGGATTGAAGGCGGATCATCGCGTACCCGTACGCGCGGCTGAGTTCCATAGGGTCTTCATTGATCATACCTTTGGGCCAGCACCTGAACTAACCCCGGCCTTAAGCACTGATCTGCAGTCTCACAAGGGATCTAGTGTATTCATCGTTGGCGACCACTTGCCGCCGGAGGTTCACGCTTACGGTCACGAGATGAACGCAAAGCTCGGCAACGTCGGCAAAACCGTTTTCTATACGGACCCCGTCAACGCCAACCCGGTCAATCAAACCGAGTCGATCAAAGATCTCGTCGCCGACATGAACGCGGGCAAAGTCGACCTGCTCATCATCCTCGGTGGCAATCCGGTTTACGACGCGCCCGCCGACCTCAAGTTCGCCGACGCGCTCCAAAGTTCGAAAGTTGCGATGCGCGTCTACCTCGGCCTCTACCAGAACGAGACCGCGCAATTCTGCCACTGGAACGTCAACGAGGCGCATTATCTTGAATCCTGGAGCGACTCGCGTGCCTACGACGGCACAGTCAGTATCGTTCAGCCGCTCATCTCTCCTCTTTATAGCGGTAAGAGCGCGCACGAACTGATGGCCGTCCTCACCGGAACCGCCGACGCGAATTGCTACGACATCGTCCGCGGCTACTGGCAAAAACAACATAACGGCGCAGACTTCGAGGCTTTCTGGCGCAAGGCGCTGAATGACGGCTTCATTGAAGGCACGGCCTTCGCGCCAAAATCGCTGACGGCAAAAACCGCGCCAGCATCAAGCGGGCCCGCTGCTGATCCGAACGCTCTTGAAGTCAACTTCCGCCGCGATCCCTCCATCTACGACGGCCAATTCGCCAACAATGGCTGGCTACAAGAGTTGCCGAAGCCGCTCTCCAAGCTCACCTGGGACAACGCGATTCAGGTCGGCCCGAAAATGGCCGCCCGTGAAGGCCTCAAGAGCATGGACGTCGTCACCATCGAACTCAACGGCCAGAAAGTCACTGGACCGGTCTGGATTCAAGCCGGCCATCCCGACTATTCCGTCACCGTGAATCTCGGTTACGGGCGGCGCGCCGCAGGCCGCGCCGGCACCGGCGCGGGCTTCAACGCCTATCCGCTGCGCACCACCAGCGCTCTTTGGACCGCCACCGGCGCGAAACTTACCAAGACCGGCGACTTCTACCAACTCGCCTCGACGCAGGGCTACCAGACGATGGATACCGACGAAGGCGGCCACCGCCCCGTCGTCCAGCAGGCTACGCTCGCGGAGTATCGCAAGGAACCGCGCTTCGCCAAGGAAGACGAACCGCCCGCCGAACTCACGCTCTATCCCGGCTTCGACTACAAAAAATCTCCCGACGCCTGGGGAATGACCATCGACCTCAACGCCTGCGTGGGTTGCAACAACTGCATCATCGCCTGCCAGTCCGAGAACAACATTGCCGTCGTCGGCAAAGAGCAGACTCAGCGCGGCCGTCACATGCACTGGCTCCGCGTCGACGCCTACTACCAGGGTGATCGCGACCGGCCCACCGCTTACTTCCAGCCCGTTCCCTGCCAGCAGTGCGAGAACGCTCCCTGCGAACTCGTCTGCCCGGTGGGCGCAACCGTGCACAGCAGCGAAGGCCTCAACGACATGGTCTACAACCGCTGCATCGGCACGCGCTATTGCTCCAACAACTGTCCCTACAAGGTACGCCGCTTCAACTTCCTTCTTTTCCAGGATTGGGAAACCCCCCAATACAAGATCATGCGCAATCCTGACGTCACCGTGCGCAGCCGTGGCGTCATGGAAAAGTGCAGCTACTGCATCCAGCGCATCAGCGAGCACCGCATCGACGCCGAGACCGCCGCCGTGCGCGAAAATCGTCCGTTCAAGATTGAAGATGGCGCCTTGCAGACCGCCTGCCAGCAGTCCTGTCCGGCCAACGCGATCGTCTTCGGCAATATCAATGACCCCGCCAGCCGGGTTTCGAAACTGAAGGCGCTCGATCGCAACTACGGATTGCTGGCCGATCTCAACACGCGCCCTCGAACTACCTATCTCGCCGAGGTTCGCAATCCGAATCCTGAGCTTGAGGGATAACAGACTCGAAGGATACAGGCATACACGCAGCCGCACTTAAGACATGGCAGATCATCTCGACGAATCGATAGTGGCGAACAAGTCGGCTCCCGTAATCGAGCCCGGCTATACGTTCGGCACCGTGACCGAAAAGATCAGCTCCATCGTGCTGACGCGGCCAGTCACGAATGGCTGGATTGTCGGCTTCGCCGCCAGCTTCATGCTCACCATGATGCTGCTCTATGCGCTCGGTTATCTCTTCCTCCGGGGCGTCGGCATCTGGGGCATTAACATTCCCGTCGGTTGGGGCTTCGCCATCATCAACTTCGTCTGGTGGATCGGTATCGGCCACGCCGGCACCCTCATCTCCGCCATCCTTTTGCTGCTGCGCCAATCCTGGCGCAACTCCATCAATCGCTTCGCGGAAGCCATGACCCTCTTTGCCGTCGCTGCTGCCGGAATTTTTCCCGGCGTCCACACCGGCCGGCCATGGCTCGATTACTGGATGTTCCCCTATCCCAACACCATGAATTACTGGCCGCAGTTCCGCAGCCCCCTCATCTGGGACGTCTTCGCGGTCTCGACCTATTTCACCGTATCTCTCATGTTCTGGTTCGTCGGCCTGATCCCCGATCTCGCCACCCTCCGCGACCGCGCCGAAAACAAGTACACCCGCATGATCTACGGCCTGCTCGCCATGGGATGGCGAGGCTCCGCCCGCCACTGGGCCCGCTATGAGATGGCCTATCTGCTGCTCGCCGGTCTCGCTACCCCTTTGGTACTGTCCGTCCACACTGTGGTCAGCTTCGATTTCGCCGTCGGCATTGTTCCTGGCTGGCACACCACGATCTTCCCGCCCTATTTTGTCGCTGGCGCAATTTATTCCGGCTTCGCCATGGTGCTGATGCTGGCCATCCCTATCCGCAAAATTTACGGCCTCGAAGACTTCATCACCGACCGCCATCTTCAAAATTCCGCCAAGGTCATGCTCGCCACCGGCTGGATTGTCGCTTACGGATACGCGATCGAGGCTTTCATGGGTTGGTATGGCGGCAATCGCTACGATCAGACTCTGCTCTGGAACCGCCTCCACGGCCCCTACGCTTTCTGGTATTACTCCTTGCTCATCTGCAACCTCGCCGCGCCGCAGTTGCTCTGGATTCGCAAGATGCGCACCAATCCGGTGTGGCTCTTCTTCATCTCGCTCATCATTCTCGTCGGCATGTGGCTCGAGCGTTTCGTCATCATCGTCATCAGCCTGACCCGCGACTTCCTCCCGTCGTCCTGGGGTATGTACTACCCAACGCGCTGGGACTGGATGACATATATCGGAACCGTCGGAATGTTCCTCGCCGCCATGTTCCTCTTCGTGCGCATCCTGCCCATGATCTCCATCTTTGAAATGCGCACCCTGCTGCCGGAAGCGGAGGTGAAGCCCGAATGAAAAAGCTTCCCATCTACGGCACCATGGCAGAGTTCGCCTCGGCCCAGGCCCTCGTCGACGCCGCTCGCCGCACCCATGAAGCCGGCTATCGCAAGATCGACGCCTATAGCCCCTTCCCGGTCGAAGAACTCGCCGAAGCCATCGGCTTCCACAAGAATTACGTTCCGTTCGTTGCCCTTATCGGCGCCATCACCGGCGGCCTCACCGGCTACCTCATGCAGTACTGGATCGCAGTTGTCAACTATCCGATCAATGTCGGCGGCCGCCCCTATCATTCCTGGCCGTCCTTCATCATCGTCACCTTCGAGATGACGATCCTCTTCGGCGCCATCTCCGCGGTATTCGGCATGTTGGCTCTCAACGGCCTGCCCATGCCCTATCACCCTGTCTTCCACGTTCCGCGCTTCGCATTTGCCACCAAAGACCGCTTCTTTCTGATCGTGTTTTCCACCGATCCCAAATACGACCCGCAAGGTACGCGAAAATTCCTCGAGAGCCTTGAACCGCAATCGATTTCGGAGGTCCCCAGCTAGATGATTCCGCTCCGAAAATCGTGTGGCGTGGACACTCCTGCCCCTTTGCCTGTATCGGATCCGCCGAAGGGGCCACATCTTCTGATGAAGGTGCCCCATTCTAAGATCGCGCCTCTTGCAATTTTAGAGTCCTGGTTTTCCTCGAACCTGGCAAAAAATAAACCTGGGAGACTCACGACCCTGGCTCTTCTTTCCGTCGCCATCCTGTCCACTTCCGCCTGCCGCCTCGACATGCACATCCAGCCCCGCTACAACCCGCTCGCCAAGAGCGATTTCTTCCCGGATCAGCGCGCCGCCCGCCCGCTCATCGATGGCACCGTGGCCCGCGGTGACGAACGCGCCGACTCTTATTTCTTTACCGGCAAGACCGGCAGTTCCCCGGGCGAGTACATGCCGTTCCCCGTCACCAAAGAAGTCATGCAACGCGGCCGCGAACGCTTCAACATCTACTGCGCTCCCTGCCACTCCCGCGTCGGTGACGGCAACGGCATCGTCCCGTCGCGCGGCTTCTCCAAGAAACCGCCGTCCTATCACATTGACCGCCTCGAAAAGGCCCCCATCGGCTACTTCTTCGATGTGATGACCAACGGCTACGGCATTATGCAGGATTATTCCGCGCAAGTTTCGCCGCGCGATCGCTGGTGCATCGCCGCCTATATTCGCGCGCTCCAGTTGAGCGCGCACGCCACGCTGGCCGACGTTCCGCAAGGCCAGAGCATTCCCTCGAAAGCGCCCGAGTTTGTCGAGCCGGGTACCGGCGCAACGCTGCCCCAAATCGCTCCCGCCAGGTCCGGGAAAGGGGAATCGGAATGAGCGCTGCGTCCCGCATCCCGAACCCGCCCAACCTCGATTTCTCTACGCCGCCCGTCATCAAGACCATCGGCCAGCGATCCCTCATCATCGGCGTCGTCGCAAGCCTCATCGCGCTCTACATCGCGTTCACGAATCCCACCGCTTTTTTCCGCGGCTATCTCGTCTCCTACATGGATTGGCTCGGCGTTGCCCTCGGCTCCATGGCCATCGTCATGGTCCGCCACATGACCGGCGGAGGATGGGGCACCGTCATTCGCCGCGTCCTCGGCGCCTCGATGCGAACCATGCCCTTGCTGATCGTCCTCTTCATCCCGTACGCGATCTTCGCCGTGCCGAGAATCTATCCCTGGGCGATGCCTGCCGCCTCCGTCGCCAATCCCGCCATACGCGAGCATCTCGAGAAACATCCCTTCGTCCTGCACGACTACCTGAACTACCGCGGCTTTGTGATCCGCGCCATCGTATATTTCGCCATCTGGTTCCTGCTCCAGTACCTGCTCAGCAAATTCTCCTTTGAGCACAACCAGCCGCCCTTCGCCGACAAGAGCAACCGCTTCAAGATGGTCAGCGCTCCCGGCATCATTCTTTACACCCTGACCCTTTCCTTCGCCGTTATCGATTGGGTCATGTCGCTCGACCCCAGTTGGATTTCCACCATCTACGGCCTCATCTTCCTCGCCGGACAGCTGATCTCGGCCCTCGCTTTCGCCATCGTCATCGAGCGCATTCTCTTCAACTATGAGCCCATGAAGACCCTGCTCAAGCCGAGCTACGTCCATGACCACGGCAACTTCATGCTCGCTTTCACCATGGTCTGGGCTTACTTCTCGTTCTCGCAATGGCTCATCATGTGGGCCGGCAACCTGCCCGACGAAATCACCTGGTACTTCCGCCGCCTCCATGGTGGCTGGGAATTCGTCGGCCTGTTTCTCGTGCTCTTCCATTTCGCCGTGCCCTTCTTCATGCTCCTCTTCCGGCACATCAAGCGCGACGTGACCCGCCTGGTCTGGATCGCCACCTGGATGCTCGTCGCCCACTACATCGATCTGTTCTGGCATATCGAGCCCAGCTTCTCCCAAACCTTTACCGTCTCGCTCGCCGACCTCGTCGTTCCCTTCGCGATGGGCGGAATCTGGATGTGGTACTTCTGCCGCAACTTGAGTTCGGTCCCCCTCGTCCCCGCCTACGACGCCACCGCCCAGGATGTTTTGGAGGCCGCCCATGACTAACCAACCCGTCGGCAATCACCAAGCGGGCGCCCACGGCTCCTACGAGCGGCAGGATATGAACCCGCGAGGGGTCATCTATTTCTTCCTCGCTTTGGCCGTCTTCCTGGTCGTCATCTACGCCATTGCTTTCGGCATTTACCGGCTCCTCGATTCCTACAACCACGCCAACCAAGCCACCATGAGCCCGATGGTCGTTTCCGAAGCCGATACTCGCACTCCCACCGACAAGGATACGAAAGCCTTTCCCGAGCCACGCCTCGAGAAAAGTGAGCCCGAACGAGTGCTCGAATTGGTCACCATTGAGGACCGTCAGCTCGCAACTTACAACTGGCTGGATAAGGACAAAGGTGTCGTCCAGATTCCCATCGACCGCGCCATCGATCTAATCGTGCAGCGCGGCCTACCCGTTCGCCCGGCAGCCAAAGGCCAGGAGACGGAGCAGAAAGAAGGCGGCAGTGCGCAGTAATCGATTCGCAATTTCGACCAGTGCGAAGGTAGAACGTGGCTGTCCTCCGTGCCCTGCCGTGTCCTTCATGGTCAAAGCTTTTTGCCGTGTTCTGTCAGTGGCATCGATGGCAGTCGTTCTGGCAGGCTCCGCTTGGGGTCAAGCCATGTCCCGCGGCATCATGTCGCCGCCCGCCAGTGTTCGCCCGCCCGGACTCCAGCACGTCGGCATCCGCCAGAATCTCAATGAGCAAATCCCCGCCGACCTCGCCTTCGTTGACGACCAGGGACATCAAGTCCACCTCGGCGATTATTACGGCAAGAAGCCGATGATCCTGAACCTCGTCTACTTCACCTGCCCCATGCTCTGCGGAGAAGAGCTCAACGGCCTCGAAAGCTCTCTGCGGGTTCTCAAGTTCGACGTCGGCAAAGAATTCGACGTAATCACCGTCAGCTTCGATCCCAAAGACACTCCCGCCGCCGCCGCAAAAAAGAAATCTGAGATCCTCAAACGCTACAAGCGCCCCGGCGCGAATGACGGCTGGCACTTTCTCGTTGGCGACGAGAATTCCATCGACAAAATTGCCAAAGCCGCCGGCTTCGAATACGAGTACGACAAGCAGACCCAACAGTTCGCCCACACCACCGCCATCATGGTGCTAACCACGCAGGGCAGGATCGCCCAGTACTACTACGGAATCGACTATCCCCCCAAGGATCTCCGCCTCGCCTTGGTCGATGCCTCGCAGGAAAAAATCGGCACCCTGGTCGACGAACTCTTGCTCTACTGCTATCACTACGATCCCGAAAAAGGTAAGTACAGCGCCACCATCATGCGCATTTTGCGGCTGGCCGGCGGCGCCACCATTCTTTGCCTGGGAACGTTATTTATCTTTTTGTTTCGCCATGGCCCAGACCGCCGTCGCCAAGGAGCATTAAGACTCGGTTAATTATGTTTTCACACCTTCCATTTTGGCCCGACGCCGCCTCCACCACCGCTGGCCGCGTGGACGCTCTCTATATCTTCCTGGTGATGGTCTCCGCCATCATGACGCTCCTGATCTTCTCGACCCTCATCGTTTTTGCCGTCCGATTTCGCAAGCGCCGCGGCGTCAAACCCGAGCAGATCGAAGGTTCGCAGGTTCTCGAAATTACCTGGTCTACCATTCCATTTCTCGTCTTCCTCTCCTTCTTCGTTTGGGGTGCCGTGCTTTACTTCGAGGAGCGCACTCCTCCGCAGGACGCCACCGAGGTCTACACCGTTGCAAAACAATGGATGTGGAAATTCGAGCATGCTGGTGGCCAGCGCGAGATCAACGAACTTCACGTCCCCGTCGGCCGCGACGTCAAAATGATCATGACCTCGCAGGACGTGATTCACAGCTTCTACGTCCCGGCCTTCCGCATCAAGCAGGACGTTCTCCCCGGCCGCTATACCACCGCCTGGTTCCACGCCACCAAGCCCGGTTCCTACCACTTGTTCTGCGCCGAGTATTGCGGCACCGAACACTCCGGCATGATCGGTTGGATCGTAGTCATGGACCCGCGCGACTATCAGGCCTGGATGACCACTGGCGGAGGCAATCAGGCGATGACTGCCACCGGAGAAAAATTGTTCACCGACCTCGGCTGCGTTATGTGCCATCGTGCCGATACCGGCGCCCGCGGCCCGAACCTCGCCGGTATCTATAACAAGCCCGTGCAGCTCGAAGATGGCCGCACCGTAATCGCCGACGAAAACTACATTCGCGAATCGATCATGGAGCCCGGCGCAAAAATCGTGAAAGGCTTCCGTCCCATCATGCCGACCCTGCAAGGCCAGATCAGCGACGAGCAACTCAACGAACTCATAGCCTATGTCAAGTCAATCGGCCAGGCTCGGACCGAAGCGCAGCCCGTAACCGCCACCGGCACGGGTTTTGCGCTGCAGTAAGTTGCAGTGAAAGAAAGCAGCCGCGGAGCGGCGCAAGAATGCAGCCCACAGCCTGCCCCGAGCTTGCCGGGCGTAAGGCGTAGGCCGGAAGCGGAATTGGATTCAGCCCCGAAGGGGTGCAAGAACGACAGCATCACAAGTCCCGGAGGGACGACCGACGACCAAACGGCACTTCAGCTCCGGCAATGATTAGGTGATCACAATGGCAACCGCAGTCTCAGTCGATTTGGGCGAACGCGAAAGCTACTTGAACGCCGGCTACGGCTTCAAGTCGTGGCTCCTCACCCGGGACCACAAGCGCATCGCCATGCTCTATCTCCTCAGCATTACCTTCTTCTTTTTCATCGGCGGCATCTTCGCCCTCTTCATCCGCCTCGAACTGCTCACGCCCGCGGGCGATCTCGTGCAATCCGATACCTACAACAAGCTCTTCACCATGCACGGCATGGTCATGGTCTTTTTCTTCCTGATTCCCGCCGTCCCAGCCGTCCTCGGCAACTTCCTCATCCCGATCATGATCGGCGCCAAGGATCTCGCCTTCCCCCGCATCAACCTCTTGAGCTGGTACCTCTACATCATCGGCGGCCTCCTGATGGTCTACACCATCCTGGTCGGCGGCGTGGATACCGGCTGGACCTTTTACACCCCGCTTAGCACCGAGTTTCTGAAAACCAACGTCATCAGCGCCGCCCTCGGCGTGTTCGTCTCCGGCTTCTCCTCCATCCTCACCGGCCTCAATTTCATCGTCACCATCCATCGCATGCGCGCCCCGGGCATGACCTGGAACCGCCTGCCCCTCTTTGTCTGGTCCCACTACGCCACCAGCATCATTCAGGTCCTGGGGACACCCGTCGTTGCCATCACCATCGTGCTCGTCGCCCTCGAGCGCCTCTTCCACCTTGGCATCTTTAATCCCACCCTCGGCGGCGATCCGCTTCTCTTCCAGCATCTATTCTGGTTCTACTCGCACCCCGCCGTCTACATCATGATCCTGCCCGGCATGGGCATCGTCAGCGAGATCGTCTGCTGCTTCTCGCGCAAGCGTATCTTCGGCTATCAGGCCATGGCGTTCGCGGTCCTGGGAATCGCCGTGCTCGGCTTCCTCGTCTGGGCACACCACATGTTTGTTGCCGGCATCTCCGTTTACTCCGCGATCATCTTTTCGCTGCTCAGCTATTTCGTCGCCGTGCCGTCGGCCGTCAAAGTCTTCAACTGGACCGCGACCATGTACAAGGGTTCCATCACCTACCAGACCCCCATGCTCTACGCCTTCGGCTTCATCGGCCTCTTTACGATCGGCGGCCTAACCGGTCTCTTCCTCGCCTGTCTCGGCATCGACGTCCATGTGACCGACACCTATTTCGTCGTCGCCCACTTCCACTACGTCATGGTCGGAGGCATGGTCGTCGCTTATCTCGGCGGCATGCACTACTGGTGGCCGAAAATCTCCGGCCGCATGTATCCCGAGGCCTGGGGAAAGCTCGCCGCCCTCATCGTCTTCATCGGCTTCAATCTGACCTTCTTCCCACAGTTCCTGCTCGGCTATATGGGCATGCCGCGCCGCTATCACGCCTATCCCGCGGAGTTCCAGATTCTCAACGTGCTCTCGACCGCCGGCGCTTCCATCCTCGCCGTCGGCTATCTGCTGCCCATGGTCTACTTCGTCTGGTCGATGCGCTACGGCCCGCCCGCTCCCGCCAATCCGTGGAACGCTGCCGGCCTCGAGTGGCAGATTCCATCTCCGCCTCCCACCGCCAACTTCGAAGAGGAACCGGTCGTCACATGGGAAGCCTACAACTACGAACAACTGGGCCAGATTCCCGAGAAGCAGGAGGTTCCCGTTGGCGACTAACCAGGCAGCCATTGTTGAAGGACACACGCAGGATCCCGCTCTGCTCCATCACTTCGCCACCAAAGAACAGCAGAAAAATTCTGCCAGCCTCGGCATGTGGCTCTTCCTTGCCCAGGAAGTCATGTTCTTCGGCGGCATGTTCTGCGCCTACCTTGTCTATCGCTACAAATTTTTCGGCGACTTCGGCTCCGCTAGCCAGCGCCTCAACATCTGGTATGGCGCAATCAATACCGGCGTCCTGCTCTGCTCCAGCCTCACCGTCGTCCTCTCCGTCCGCGCCGCTCAACTCAACAAGCGCAAGGCTCTCACCGGATGGCTCATCCTTACCATCGTCCTCGGTTGCGCCTTCCTGGGCATCAAGGGCATCGAGTACCACGACAAGTGGGTCAACCACGAGGTTCCGGGCCCCACCTTCGAGTATCACGGAACCGTGCCCAGCCATCCCGACACTGCAGTCGATCCGCATCACGCCGAGATCTACTTCTCGCTCTATTTCGCCATGACCGGCATGCACGCCCTCCACATGATCGTCGGCGTCGGCCTCTTCGGTTGCCTCGCCTGGTGGGCCTGGAAGGGAAAATACAATTCGAACTACTACACGCCGATCGAAAACTCCGGCCTGTACTGGCATTTCGTCGACATCATCTGGATCTATCTTTTTCCGTTGTTATATTTGATCGACCGCAAAAAGTAATCCTCGATTCGTCGCAGGAAGCGGCGCGCGGCATGAAAGCGATTTTGATTCGTATCAAGGATCTTGACTCGTATCGGGGTCTTGATTTGTATCGGAGCACGGCTTCGCAGTTTGCTGAAAAACTCGGGAATGCTTGCGCCAACGTGAAGGAGCGGCCCTTAAGGGCCGCGTAAGCCGTTCCAAATGAGTTGGGGCTTTAGCCCCGGTGCTCGCTTGTTAGCTCGACAACACTTTTTCAGCAAACTGTTCAGCCGCGCCGACGCCGGGCCTAGAAAGAGAAGGCGGCTTTAGCCGCTGAGGTGCTAAAAATCATGGCTGACCAGGTTCTTCCACAAGCCGCCACCACGCAAGACGAGTCGACGCACGAGCACGTCTCCACTCTCGGCTCCTCGGTCCTGATCTGGATCATCCTGCTGATCTGCACCGGCCTCACTGCCGCCGTAGCTTTCGTGGATCTCGGCCCCGCCAACACCATCGTCGCCCTGAGCATTGCCACCTTCAAAGCGATCCTCGTCGTCCTGTTCTTCATGCACGTAAAGTACACGCACGAAAAGCTGACCGGCCTGGTCATTGCCAGCGCCATCTTCTTCCTCTTCATTTTGTTGGCCCTGAGCATGGCCGATTACGGCACCCGCCTCTGGCGCTAGATGACCATCTGCCCTTAACATGCGAGGCGCCTACTGATATGCGTTTTGGCGTTCTCCTCCGTCATTGGCGAGCGGTTCGCCACCTCAGCCAGCTAGGTTTGGCGCTCGATGCCGAGATCTCAACCCGCCATCTCAGCTGCATCGAAACGGGCCGCGCCCAACCCAGCCGCGAAATGGTCCTGCGCCTTGCCGAGGCTCTCCAGGTTCCGTTCCGTGAGCGCAATGCGTTGCTGCTTGCGGCGGGCTATGCGCCGGTTTATCGTGACACCCCTCTCGACACGCCGGCATTAGACGCCGCGCGCCAGGCAGTTGAGCTTTTCGCCGCGCAGTTTGAGCCGTATCCCGTACTCGTACTCGACCGTTATTGGAACATCCTCAGGATGAATACCGGCGCGCGGCGTTTTCTGACTCTCTTTCCAGGTTCCGATTCGGTGACGCCCCTCAACGGCCCTCGCCTCGCTTTCCATCCCAGGGGTCTGCGGCCCTTCATCGAAAATTGGGAAACGGTCGCCGCCCACATAATTCGACGCGTGCATCGCGAGCTTGCCGACAATCCCGCGGACGAGACCCTCAAGTCTTTCCTCGATGAACTACTCGGCTATCCGGACGTGCCGAGCCGCTGGCGCATGACTGATTCGGAGAACGCGCCGTCGCCATTTCTGACCATCGATTACAACTGGAACCACTCGACGCTTCGCATGTTTTCCATGCTTACCGCCTTCGGCACCGCTCAGGATATTGCCCTTCAGGAACTCCGCATTGAGAGTTTCTTCCCGGCGGATGAAAGCACGCGCGCCCTGCTCAACCATCTGGCCGCAAAAGCCCCCTAAAATCCGGCACTTTACCGGCTCCATTTCTCCATGACCTTCGAGGTCATGGACACGGTACTGCCTTTATCGAATAATTCGCAGACCGTGCAAACTTTCTCCGATGGAGGACACACCGGTATGCTCCGCGCAACAAGCATAGTTATCGCATTGATCTCCCTGATGGCGTTGATTGCCCAACAATCTCGCGCGAAAGACGAAGGCGATGCCGATGCCGTCAGGCAGCTCGAACAGACGATGGGATCCGCAATGGTGACTGGAGACGTCGGCAAACTCAGCCAGCTCTACGCCGACAATTTTGCGACCTTCGGATCGGAGGGCAAAGTGATAACGAAAGACATCCTCCTCACCGATTTCGAATCCTTCCATGACAAGCTTCAGTGGTTTGAAAACGGCCCCATGGACGTGCTGGTGTTCGGCAATGTTGCCCTCGCCCAAGGCAGTGTCCGAGAAAAGAGGAACCACGGTGGAAAAGATACGAGCGGCGCGTTTGCCTGGATCGATCTCCTCGAAAAACGCGACGGCAAATGGGTGGTCGTGCGCACCGCATCGGCCAGGCTGGCTTCGAACGATTCGTCCGAACCGCAAATCCGCGACCCGAAGGCTGTGGGGAGTATCAAGCAATTTGGAAACGAGCTCGGAGAGGCGATGGTCGCTCGCAACATCAAAAAAATCTCTCAGACCTATGCCGACGATTGGGCAACCATCGGCTCGTCGGGCAAGGGTTTCACGAAAGCGGGCCTGCTCGAAGATTTCAAATCCGGCAATCACAAACTCGTCTCTTTCGAAAATGGTCCGATGAACGTGCAGGTCTTCGGCGATGTTGCCGTGGTCCAGGCCAGCGTCAACGAAAAGAGAATTCAGGACGGAAAAGACATAAGCGGCGAGTTCGTCTTCATCGATCTCCTCAAGAAGCGCTCGGGCAAATGGGTAATCGTCCGCACCCTGGGAACAAAGGTGAGCTGAGGTTGAAGGGCAAGGCATCTACCGTGTTGAAAGAGCGATAGGGAAAACCCAGCACTTGCCCTGCCGTTTCTTGATTTGTATCGGCACTTGCTCATGGGGTGCTTGATTTGCATCGGGGCACGGCTTCACAGACTGCTGAAAAACCCGGCTTCGTATCAGGGTATCGCTTCAGCGATACCGCAAGCATCAGGGGATCGGATGTCCCGTTAGGGGCTCACGAAATAAGCCAGGTTTTTTCAGCAGCCTGTTCAGCCGCGCCCTAAACATCGCCTCTCCCCTTGGCTTGAACCGCCGCGGGGACCGGACCAGCCTCAAACCTTTGGCCTTAAGCTCATAGCTCTAAACTCGAAGCTCATAGCTCAAGGCTCCAACCCTCGAAAACAATTCCCTTCCCGCGTTCCCCCAATTCCACGCTATAATCTCCCCCAATGCCAACGGGGTCTGAAACCAAACAAGCAGGCCTAGTCCCAGACGAGCTCAAGCAGGAGCCACGCTCCAAGGGTCTAACCACTGCCCGCAAAAAGAAGCCCAAAGAACTCGCCGTCATCACCGAGTGCTGCACCGGATGCGCCGGCTCTCCCGCCTGCGTCGAGTACTGCCCGGTCGAAGACTGCATGTTCTGGATCCCCGACGCCGACCACCCGCCCTTCGGCCGCATCGAAGTCGACCCGCTCCTCTGCATCGGCTGCAAAAAGTGTGTCAGCAAAGGCCCCGAAGGCTGCTTCCTCGACGGCTGCCCCTGGGACGCCATTGTCATGCTCGACACCACAGAAGTGGAAAAAGCCGTCGGGCCAATGACGTTCTAGGTCCCTTCAGCGTAAGTTCGCGTAACGAGTCACTAGGTTTTGAGCACAGATTACCGCTGGCGATAGCTGGTAAGACCGGCGAGATGGCTGCTGAAACCGCACGCCACCGTGACACACTGGTTCGTAATCTCCCGTTTCGTCAAACATCTTGCAGCCGGAATTTCAGCGGCGCAACAGCACCGTCGATATTCTAGATGAGAAAAAAATGAGGGTGCCCATCCTAGCCGCGTCCTTTGCGGCTAGGGTGGGAACCACGGGCCACCCGGCTCGGTACGCTAACCTCACACCTTACTGCACCACCTGCTCCAAAACTGAGGACGTGCTCTTAGCGTTAGCATCATCCCCCAGGTACTCCGCTGTAATCGAGTGCGTGCCCACGGCCAATTTGGCCTTAGTCAGTTTCGCCTCGCCGCTACTCAACGCCACCGCGCCTAGCCCCTTGGTCCCGTCCATAAACTTCACTCTGCCCGTCGGAGTTGGCCCTAACGACGAAACAACCGCTGTGAACGTGACTGCTTGACCATACTTGGACGGGTTGAGATTCGAATTCAGTGCGGTGGTAGTGATGTATCCCGCCGTAGTGTTCGCCAGCACGGCGAAGAAGCCTTTCACGCAATGACGAACCGCATGGCAAGTGGAAACAACCAGGTCAGGCATCGCGCTTCCGGTCAGATTCCCAACCGCCATTCCGCCCGACCCAGGGCCGCCTACATCGAACATCTGGGGTGCTCGAAAGGTTCCATCCCCATTGCCTAAGAGCACGCCTATGGCGGCGTTGCTGTACTGATTGAAGACCGCTATGTCGGCTTTGCCATCGGCGTCGAAGTCGGCGACTATAACTGCATCCGGCGAGAACCCGCCCGGATCCAGGACTTGCACCGGTTGGAATGTACCGTCCCCGTTTCCGAGTAGCACTCCCACGTTGCTGGAAGCGTAGTTAGCCACCACTGCATCGAGTTTTCCGTCTCCGTCCAAATCCGCCACATAGACCGAATAGGGCCAATAGCCGCCAGAAGGATAATTCTGTACAAGCTGAAAGGTGCCGTTCCCATTACCTAACACGACAGAAAGCCCGTTGCCCGCAAAGAGCATGTCAGGTTTGCCGTCTCCGTTCACGTCTGCCACTGCGATTCCGTAGCCTCCTGAACCATAGCTTTGAGCCGCCTGAAAGGTTCCGTCGCCATTGCCCAGGTACAGTATGTCGCTACCCAAAATCAGGTCGAGCTTGCCGTCACCATTCACGTCTGCCAGCGCGATGGCGTCGGCGTTACTTCCCGACCCGAACGTCTGCGCTCCCTGGAACGTTCCATCGCCGTTGCCTAGCAGCACTCCTACGTTTTCAAAATTGGCCACGACCACGTCCAACCGGCCGTCTCCGTTTACATCCCCCAACGCGAGGGAAGTCGCCCACGTGCCACCCGTCAAGTACATCGACGAATGTTTGAACTTCCCCTTGCCCGTGCTTAAGACGACTCCGACTCCACTACCGGTGCAATACTCGTATCCGCTCCAGGCGCAGGCATCGACCATCAGCAAATCGGGTCGGCCATCTCCATTTACATCTCCAACTGCAACGGGACCAGGCAAGGTGCCGCCAGTCGGGTAGAGCTTGGCTCGCCCAAGCAGCGAGCTCGCGTCCAGGCTAGACAGCGCAAACAAGAGAAAGAAAGCTACACTTCCGAGGCGTAGAGTCGTGACTTTGCTTATCATGAATCCTCCTTTCAAGATATCGATGAGGCCGCATCAATCCCGATGAAAAAGGGAGAGATAGGTCGAGAGTGGTGGGGGAAGCGGGAACATCCAGGACGTTTTAGAATCGCCCGCTTAGAGATACAACAAGAGCAGGCACCCTCAACATGACAACAACGCAACGCGGGATTTGTCTCCGTGCCCATACACAGACTTGCATCATTCCGCTTGCTCTGTGTCTCGACTTACGGGGGAACCATTCTCAGCAGGGAGAAAGAAGGTTAAGTTCACCACCGATTGATGGTGAAGTCTGTGAAGTTGGTCACAAGCCAATGTGTGGCAATCAAATCACGTAATGATCCGAGGCATAGCTGTCGAGGAATTTGCGCGCACTGACGCGTGGCAAAATTCTAGTGGCGGGCTCTCCCCTGAATCGCCTTCTCCGTATCCAGCGCCTGCTGCCGCACCCGCTGCGAAATTTCCGGAAGCTCCCGCTCATACGGACGAATCGCCGTCACATCCTCCGGCTGTCCGATCAGGTAAAGCGCCCGCAGCGCCTCCCAAACCTGCTCTTCTTCCGGGTCGACGGTCGCGACCGCCGCTCCGGCCACCACGTTCGCTCCATTCCCAGGAACGAACCGCACCCGGCCCGCGACGGGAGAGCGCACCTCGTGAATCTGGCTGTCGGCGCTCTGCACCTTCGCAATCAATCCGCCCTGATGAACTGACGTCCCGATCGAGGCCGCATCGATAACCCGGCCCGCTGCAGCCGATGCGATCGTGGCCGGCTGCAGCAAAGAAACGATCTGCGCCCGTCCGGAAGCGTCGCCAAAGCGCACGAGCGACAAAGCCGCGTTCCCGCGCACGACGATCGACGGATCGCCAAGCATCTTCACGAGTGCCTCGTGAAAGCCGGCTCCAGCCGCGTCCTGGCCCATCACCCAGGCATCGGTGCTGCGAACTTCTTCATGCGAATTCGAAGCGAGCCGCACCAGATCGCCGTACCATTGCGTGGCGCTCGCATCGTGCTGGCCCATCCGCTGCCCAAGTTGCACGATGGCATGTTGAATATGTCGCGGGTGGGCGTTGTCGTTCAGATACTCGGTCATCTCCTTGGGCTTGAGCGGACGCCCAAACCAGGTGCCCCACCAGAATAGAAACGGCATCAGCACCAGCAACCAGGCAGTGAAGAAAAACAGCAACCTGTTCCTCGTGGACATCCGCGGACGCCGAACTTTTTGAGGAACGTTTTCGGAAGGATCTGAGGGCTCGTCGGTGGGCATCAGCGGGATGGGTTCTGTCGCCATTGAAAATAATCTTTGGGAATTGTCATCCCGAGTGTAACGAGGGATCCGCAGTTTCCGCCAGCCACCCATCGGCCGAGCCGCACACGGCTCATTCTCCCTCGGAAGCCGTCTTGGGCGCGGCTTTTGGCGCAGTGCTGGCAGCCGCCACAGCCGCTTTCTTTTTATCCAAGAATGCCAGCATTCCCTTGTCGCGCATCTCCCAGAACGCGTTCAGAAAAAACACGCCTGAAAGTGTCAAAAGGATCAGGCTCATGAACAAGCCATCCTGCGTGCTGATCGTTCCCGTGGTAACGGTCCATGCAATGCCGAACCACGGAACAACCCCCATGACGATGGAAATTACCAGCATCATCGTGACCAACCGCCCTCCTCGGACTGTTCAAGCTACCATCGTGTGGCGCGGGCATCCCTGCCCGCGCTCACGTCGAACAATTATTCCGCCTTGAAGCTCGCATCCACGGTCTTGTTGTCCTTCGCCGCGACCGTAACTTTCTGCTCCTGCGTTCCCAGCTTCTCCTGCACAAAAGCGATCGTGTAATCGCCTGGCGGAAGTCCCTTGATCTCGAACTTGCCATCCGGTCCAGTCACCGCGTAGAACGGCGATTTCACCACGTTGACATACATCTTCATCCAGGGATGCTGATTACACTTCACGGGCAGCATGATCTCTTCGCGGGCGAAGTTCTTCTCGATCGCGGGAGCTTGCGGAGGCTGCGACTCGTTCCACTCGCGGTTGTCGGCCGGAGTCGGATGAATATTGTGCGTGGTGGGATCGCTGTTGACGATCTTGAGCGTCTGCCCAGCCATCACGCCGAGAACGTGCGGATGATACTTGCACCCGCTCTGGTCGATCGTCACGGGATCGCTTGGAACGGCGAACGTCCGGTCTCCCAATCCGCTCTTCACATACACAAACACGTTCGAAAGCTTGTTGCCATCGGCCACGACGTTCTCGGCCATGTTCATGCCCTTGCAGGCGGGATCCTGGCTCATGTCGATCTTTGCCGCCTTCGGAGCGGCTCCCGCAAGCGTAACGGTTCCGCTCACGGTTGCCGCCGTCGCCGGATCAATCGGCGTGGCCGCTGGAGCAGATGCGGCTGCGGGCGCTGGATTCGCAGCCGTTTCCTCGTTCGACTTCTTGCTGCAACCAGTCAGCAGCACGAGGCCCACGCAGCATAACCCGCAGAGGCCAAGAAAGACTACCCACAGTTTCCGGTTCATGATTTCAATGCACCTTTCGTGAAATGTGATCTCGAAATTGGAAGCTGGAATGTGACACGATGCTCCGCTCACATTCTACCGCTCACGGACCGCCGCGTATCGTCTGACCGCAATTAATCGGACCGCTCGACCCCACGCTTCCCGACTGTTTCCCGCGCCGCAAAGCCTTGCTACTGGCCTGGCTGCGGCCCATCGCTCCCTGCACCCGACGCTGCTCCTCGGGAGTGAGTTGCAGAATGTAGTTCACCAGCAAGCGCGTCTGGTCTTTGTCATATCCCTGGAACGAAGACGGAGTCGGACCCGCGAACACCCAATGATCATTCTCCCGCTTGAATAAGCCCGAAGGCATCGACGTTCCCGGACTGATCGCCTGCGGATCGATGATCCAGCGCTCCATCCAATCCGGCTTCAAGCGCCCGCGAGCGAGCAGGAAGTTTGGCGCGGTTGCATTCTTATCGTGCGCCGCGTCGCCGGTTGCGTGGCACTTCAAGCATGGCGCAGCGGTGCTCGAGAACAAGCTTCGTGCCATATCCTGTTCCTTCGCCGTCAAATTCGTATCCGGCTCCGGAATGTATGGGAACGGCTGCCGCGACAGCGCCTCGAAGAAGCGAACCAGTTTGCCCAGTTCGTTCTCCGAGAAGCTGAACGTAGGCATGCGCACTTGTAGATACGAGCGCACACCATTGCGGTTGGTATCCATATCGGTGAGCGATGGATTCGTTAGGAAGCGGAGCAGCCACTGTGGATCGACACGCGCTCCCTCGGTCAAGAGCTTCGGCGGTAACTGCTCCGGATATTCCTGGTAATGCTTCATCCCCATCAGCGCCGTCTGCTGCCCCGGAATGAACTGATGACATCCCATGCAGTTGTACTTCTTGACCACCCACCAGCCTTCCTGAATATCGCGCCGATAATCCAGCGGCCGATATTGATACGACTGCGGCAATCCGCTCTCCTGCGAGCCCAGCAGGAAAGTCGTGAGCGCACGAATCTGCTGCGGCTGCAAATGCACGTTCGGCATGCGCAGCTTTTCCGTCTCGGACTTGATCTTTCCCTGGTCCCAGATGTTCGGCTCGGCCAGCTTGTGCTCGAAGAAGCCAAGATGCGAGTACCACGGCCCTTTGGCCGGCCCTTCCGGCAACCGGGCCAGGTCTTCCGCGTCTTTGATCGGTTCACCCGATCCTCTCTCTGCCGTTTCGGTCAGCAGCGCAAAGTCAAGGCGCTCGATCGGCTTGCTGCCTTCGAACGTCAGCTCCGTTCCGATTCGCCCTTCGTCCTCGAGCCCCGAAATCTCATGGCACCCCGCACAACCAAAATGCTGGATCCAGCGCTTGCCCTCGGCCTTGAGCCTCGGATCATCCATGAACGACGCATCCGGGTACGAACTCGGCTCCTTCTTCTTCAGGGTGATGAGGTATGAAGCAACATCCCGAGCGTCGTCGTCAGAAAGCCGCAGGCTCGGCATCACCGTCATGTTCTGCACCTGCAACTCGTGCCCATCGTTCGGACACTTGCTGTGCTGCAAATCGAAGACAAACGGCACACCTTTCTTCGCGTAATCCTCCGGACCAATATCCTTCTTCTCGTACAGGCAATAAGGACGGGTTCTCTGCCGCGCATTATGCACCCAACGAACCAGGTAATCGTAATTAGCCTTCTCGCCCTCGCGCGTCAGGTTGGCGGCAAACGTCCCGCCCGTCATCTGATCGCCTTCCTGGATCGAATGGCATCCGAAGCAGCCCCGCGTCTCGAACAACTCCTTGCCGTGCCCCGCATCTCCCGGCTTTTGCTTGACGGGCTCATCGGTCAAGCCGGATTGCCACAGATATGCCGAAATCGCTTTCACCTGATCGTCGCTCAGCCGGAAATTCGGCATGCGCGTGGTCGGACGAAAATCCGTCGGCTTCTTCAACCACACCGGAATCCAATTCTTGTTGAGCTTCAGCCGCACGTCCTTTAGATTCGGCCCAACCTTCTTGACATCCTGCAGCAGGCTCTTGGTAGTCCTGTCCAACTGGACGATGCGCAAGTCGAGTTTGCTGTTTGCGACCTTCAGCGCCACCGCCTGATCGTTCAGCCGGTTCGCTTCCGCATTGGTCTGCGCGGCGTCGGCCTGCTTCATCAGATAGCCGGACTGCTTCAGGTTCTCTTTCTTCTCCGTCTCCATCTGCTTGATCTGCTGCGCAACGGAGTTGATGTCTTCCGGCTCCTTGTCATACCCCTCGTAGCGGTGGCAGCCAACGCAGCCCTTCTGCCGAAACAGGTCCTTGCCCTCGCTGACCGTCCAGCCCACCTCGCCGCTCACCAGCACCATGTCCGCGGCGTGGCAGGTCTGGCAACCCGCCTCGACGTTCGGCTTCGGAAACATCGGCCAGAGCCAGTGCTCATAATTTCCATGCGCCTTCTCGACGCTGGTGGTGGCGCGCCCGTTTCCCTGATGGCAGGGCGAGCAGCCGAACTTGTCTGGATCGTGCGTCTTGAGCAGCTGCCCCTCAGGGTGACTCGTGAAGGCGCGGGCGTATTCGTCGGGATGTTGCCCCGGAGCGGCCATCGATGCCGCGGTCAGCTTTACCGGCTCGCGAATCCCCATGTGGCACGACTCGCAGCGGTCCACTATGTTGGCATCGGCGACGTTGATCTGCATGATCGTTGGATCCCACGCCGCCGTCTTATCCTGCAGCCCGCGAATTTGTGTGGGCGTGAGATCAACCATGTGCTCGGTGATGTAGGCGTCGAGCTTGTCTTTTTTCTCGCTGACCGGCTTGATCACCTCGCCAAGTTCCGCGCTTAGCGCGGTGCGCTCCGCTTTCAGATC